>Ga0207705_10000294_pt1 | contig 46555 bp, 50 predicted proteins | sample KBSC13metaG_FD_184314 | JGI IMG/M metagenome (GOLD analysis project Ga0207705, IMG submission 184314) | Corn rhizosphere microbial communities from Kellogg Biological Station, Michigan, USA - KBS C1-3 metaG (SPAdes) (version 2) | ecosystem: Host-associated > Plants > Roots > Rhizosphere > Soil ... | reverse complement strand
TCATGTCAGCTTTCCACCCGAAACGGACACTGGCCGGATAAGCACGCCGATAGGGCAGTTGGGGGCGCATCACCTGATACCCGGCGGATCGCTCGCGGCCGCCAGCGGATTTTTTCCTGTCCTACAGGGCGGCATTTGTGATTGAAGCTTGGCGATGACGCCGCCTCGCCTCCCTCGCCACGTTTTGCGGCCCGCCAAAGTTCACAAAGTAGAAGAAGTAGAAGGAGCCCCTTTCTAATTCCCTGCGACTCACGCGCGCGCACGCGCCTGCGCGTGACTTCTGAGCGTAAATCCCTATATCTCATTCATGGCAACAGACCCCAACCAGAACAGTTACGGCGCCGAATCGATCAAGGTGCTCAAAGGCCTCGACGCGGTTCGCAAGCGGCCCGGAATGTATATCGGCGACACCGACGACGGCTCGGGCCTGCACCACATGGTGTTCGAGGTCAGCGACAATGCGATCGACGAGGCGCTTGCCGGCCACTGCGACCGGGTGTTGATCACGCTCAATGCCGACGGTTCGGTGTCGGTCGAGGACAACGGGCGCGGAATTCCGACCGGGATCCACAAGGGCGAAGGCATCTCCGCCGCCGAAGTCATCATGACCCAGCTTCATGCCGGCGGGAAATTCGACAACACGTCGGACGAAAACGCCTACAAGGTATCGGGCGGTCTCCACGGTGTCGGAGTCAGCGTCGTCAATGCGCTTTCGGAGTGGCTGGAGCTCACCGTCTGGCGCGACGGCGAGGAGCATTTCATGCGCTTCCGCCACGGCGATGCCGAGGCGCCGCTCAAGGTCGTCGGCAAGAGCGACAAGCGCGGGACCCGGGTGACGTTTCTACCCAGCTCCGAGACGTTCAAGATCATCGATTTCGACTTCGAACGGCTCGAGCATCGCTTCCGCGAGCTGGCCTTCCTCAACTCGGGCGTCAGGCTGGTCCTCGTCGACGCCCGCCACGACGAGACCAAGCAGGTGGAGATGTTCTACGAGGGCGGGATCGCAGCCTTCGTGAAATATCTCGACCGGGCCAAGACGGCGCTGATCCCGGACCCGATTTCGGTCACCGGCCAGCGCGACGATATCGGCATCGAAGTCGCTCTCGAATGGAATGATTCCTATTACGAGAACGTGCTGTGCTTCACGAACAATATCCCGCAGAGGGACGGCGGGACTCACCTCGCCGCCTTCCGCGGCGCCTTGACCCGAACGCTCAACAATTATTCCGAGAAATCGGGCGCCCTGAAGCGCGAGAAGATCACCCTCGCCGGCGAGGACATGCGCGAAGGCCTGACCGCCATCGTCTCGGTCAAGCTCCCCGATCCCAAGTTCGGAAGTCAGACCAAGGACAAGCTTGTTTCGTCCGAAGTGCGACAGCCGCTCGAAAGTCTGATGGCGGACAAGCTCGCCGAATGGCTCGAGGAAAACCCCGCCCACGCGCGCACCATCGTCCAGAAGATCATCGATGCCGCCGCCGCGCGCGAGGCCGCCCGCAAGGCGCGCGAAGCGAGCCGCAAATCGGTCATGGGCGTGGCCTCGCTGCCGGGAAAGCTCCACGACTGCTCGGAGCGCGATCCCGCCAAGTCCGAGATGTTCCTGGTCGAGGGCGACAGCGCCGGGGGCTCCGCCAAGCAGGGCCGCGACAGCAAGTTCCAGGCCATCCTCCCCTTGCGGGGCAAGATTCTCAACGTCGAGCGGGCGCGCTTCGACCGGATGCTGGGCAGCCGCGAGATCGGCACCATCATCCAGGCGCTGGGCACCGGCATTGGCCGCGAGGAATTCAACCTCGACAAGCTGCGCTATCACAAGATCGTGATCATGACCGACGCCGACGTCGACGGCGCCCATATCCGCACTCTGCTGCTGACCTTCTTTTACCGACAGATGCCGGAGCTGATCGAGGCGGGGCACCTGTTGATTGCCCAGCCGCCGCTCTACAAGGTCAGCCGCGGTCGCTCCGAAGTCTATCTCAAGGACGACGCAGCGCTCGACGAATATCTCGTCAATGCCGGGCTCGACGGACTGGTGCTCGAAACGACCGAGGGGCCGCGTTCCGCCGGGGACATCAAGTCGCTGGTCGACCACGCGCGCCGGGTGCGGACGCTGATGCGCTACGCGCCCCGCAAATATGATTCCGCGCTTCTGGAAGCACTCGCCATCAACGGCGCGCTCAAGCCGACCCTCAACACGCACGGGCGCGAGCAAGCGATCGCCAGTGCCGCCAATTGGCTCGGCGCGATCGATGAGGAAGCCACCTGGTCCGGCGAGGCCACGGAGGAAGGCGGCTATCTTCTTCGGCATCTGTGGCGCGGGGTGACGGATGCCTATGTCATCGAGAAGGCGTTCCTCGCCTCCGCCGAAGCACGCAAGATCAGCTCGCTCGTTGCCGAGCAGGCGGAGGTCTATTCGAAGCCGTCGTTCCTTCGCACGATCAAGAAGGGCGGCGCTGTCTCCGAGGAGCAGAAGCCCGAGCCGATCGAGGGCGCCGAAGCGGAAGAGCAGCCGACCGAGGCGGAAGCGGAGAAGAAGGGCGTCACCGTCACCCGCCCGTCCGAGCTACTCGACGCGGTGCTCGCCGCCGGCCGCAAGGGGCTCTCGATCCAGCGCTACAAGGGACTTGGCGAAATGAACGCCGAGCAGCTGTGGGAGACGACTCTCGACCCGTCCAACCGCTCGCTTCTGAGGGTCGAAGTCGCCCAGGCCGATATCGCCGACGAGATCTTCACGCGCCTGATGGGCGACGTCGTCGAGCCGCGGCGCGAGTTCATCCAGGAGAACGCGCTGAGCGTCGCCAATCTGGACGTTTGAGGAACTGCCTAGCGGGGCTAGGGTTGGCCCCATCGTGACCGGTTCCACAATCACCGTCGCCAGCTACAACATGCGCAAGGCGATCGGCACCGACCGGCGCCGCGACCCGCACCGCGTCCTTGAAGTCCTCAAGGAGATCCACGCCGATGTCGTCGCCTTGCAGGAGGCGGACAAGCGCTTCGGCGGCCGCGCCTCGGCGGTGCCCCACGAACTGATCGACGCCCACGGCCTCTACAAGCCGGTGCCGTTCGGGATGAGGCACAAGCGGCCGCTCGAAAAGGCGCGGCAGCGAGCCGAGCGGTTTCTCAACATCGACACCCGCAACATTGGCTGGCACGGCAATGCCCTGCTGGTGAAGCGCGACGTCGGCATTCTCGATTGCGGGGCGATCCAGCTTCCGATGCTCGAGCCGCGCGGCGCAGTGATGGCGGAGCTGCTGTTCACCGGCGACCGAATGGTTCGGGTGGTGGGCATGCACCTCGATCTCTCCGGGCTTTGGCGGGGGCGGCAGATGCGCGCGATCTTTGCGGCAATTGCGGGTCGCCCCCAGAAAATGCCCACGATCCTGATGGGCGACACCAACGAATGGCGCGCCGCCGGCGGCTGCCTGAAGGATCTTCCGCCCGACTTCCGGATTGCTCCAACCGGGCCGAGCTTCCACTCCCGCCACCCGGTCGCCACGCTCGACAGGATCATCGTCGAGGATTTGAAGATCGACGCCGCCGGAGTGCACATGAGCGCCGCCGCTCGAAAGGCGTCCGATCACCTGCCGATCTGGGCGCGACTGGCGCTCTAGCCGAGTCCGGTGATTTTCCGGTGCCGGCGCCGCTGGACCGACGAGCCGATGCGCATCGACTCGCGATACTTGACGACGGTGCGTCGGGCGCAGTCAAAGCCGCGTTGCTTGAGAAGCGCGGCGATGGCGTCGTCGCTCAGCACCTCGACCTCGCGGTCGATAATGTCGCGGATTGCGATCTTCACGGCCTCCGCCGAGGCGCCTTCGCTTTCGCCGTCGCTCGACCCCACTCCCGAGCCGAAGAAATATTTGAGCTCGAACATGCCGCGGTCGCACAGCAGATATTTGTTCGACGTGACCCGGCTTACGGTCGATTCGTGCATCTCGATGGCCTCGGCGACCTGGCGCAGCGTCAACGGCTTGAGCGCCTCGGGTCCGCGGTCGAAGAAGCCCTGCTGGGTCTTCACGATCTCGGTCACGACCTTGACGATCGTCCGCGCCCTTTGGTCGAGTGCGCGGACCAGCCAGTTGGCGCTCGCAAGACATTCGCTCAGCCACGCCTTCGACTTCCTGTCCTGAGGCCCGCTCCTGAGCTCCTGGTAATAGCGGCGGTTGATCAGCAGGCGCGGAAGCGCGGCGCCGTTGAGCTCGACCGCGAAGCCGTGCCGGGTGCGCCGGACAAACACGTCCGGAGCCGCCTGCTCGGCAGTGTCCGAGGCGAAGCGGCTGCCCGGCTTGGGATCGTAGGCGCGAAGCTCCTGGACCATGTCGGCCAGGTCCTCGTCGTCGACCCCGCAGATTCGCTTGAGGTCGCTCATCCGACCCTTGGCGAGCAGGTGGAGATTGTCGATCAGCCGGACCATCGCGGGATCGTACCGGTCGGCCGCCCTTGCCTGCAGAGCGAGGCATTCCGAAAGGCTGCGAGCGCCCACTCCGGGCGGATCGAGGTCCTGCACCAGCTTCAGCGCCTTCTCGAGCTCGGCAAGGCTTGCGCCCGAATCGGCGGCGATGTCGGCGAGCGGCGTTCCGAGATAGCCGTTGGCGTCGAGCTGCTGAACGATGATCTCGGCGAGCAAGGCTTGGGGGCCGGGGGTGCCGTGGAGCTGGGCAAGGAGAGTCTCGGCGAGCGATGTGGCTCCGGCCTCGAGCTGGTCGAAATCGAAGCCTTCGGCCGCCCCGCCGCTCGCCGGAATGTCGCTGAAGCTGTCGGTCTCAAGCGCCTGCTCGGCAAAGTCATAGTCGAGCGGCCGCTCGTCCTCGCCGCCGCCGCCAAGAATGAGCTCATCGCTCAGCGACGGAGCGGGCGCCTCGTCGACAACCTCCTCCGCGGGCGAATCGCCCTCTTCGCCCGAGCCGACCTCCAGAAGCGGGTTTTTCGCCATCTCCTCGGAGAGGACCGATTCCAGCTCGAGGTTGCTGAGCGTTAGAAGCTTGATCGCCTGCGTCAGCTGCGGGGTCATCACCAGCTGCTGCGATTGGCGAAGATGAATTTGCGGGCCGAGCGCCACGCTCAGTTACTCCTAAGGCCTACAGGGCGAAGCTTTCGCCAAGGTACAGGCGCCGCACCTCGCTGTCTGCAACCAGCGCCTCGGGCGTGCCCTGGAACAGGACCTGCCCATCATAGATGATGCAGGCGCGGTCGACGATGTCGAGCGTCTCGCGGACATTGTGATCGGTGATGAGTACGCCGATGTCGCGTTGCTTGAGCTCGCGGACGAGCTCGCGGATGTCGCTGATCGAGATCGGGTCGATTCCGGCGAAAGGCTCGTCCAGCAGCATGATGCTCGGATCGGCCGCGAGCGCCCTCGCGATCTCGCAGCGCCTCCGCTCGCCGCCCGACAGCGACATCGCGGAATTGTCACGAAGATCGCCCAGGCCGAACTCGCGAAGCAGCCGCTCGAGTCGCTCGGCGCGGACCTGTTTGATCGGTTCGCTGACCTCGAGCACCGCGAGGATATTCTGCTCGACCGTGAGCCCGCGGAAAATGGATGTCTCCTGGGGCAAATAGCCGAGCCCCAGGATCGCGCGGCGATACATCGGCAGGTCCGTAATATCCTCCCCGTCGAGGAAGATTCGGCCGGAATCGGGCATCACCAGCCCCATGACCGAATAGAAGCAGGTCGTCTTGCCGGCACCGTTCGGCCCGAGCAGGCCGACGACTTCGCCGCGATGGACCGACAGCGATACGTCGTGGAGTACCGCCCGCCGGTCGTAAGCCTTGGCGATCGAGCGGACTTCCAGGCCGACGCCCGTCGCTGCGGCCTGTTCGCCGGGGCGGACCACGACCGCTGCCTCGTTCATCGGCGTCAGCCGCCGCGCTTCGGGACGGTGAAATGTCCGGTTACGCGACCTCCGCTCCGGGCGACTCCGGCAGGTCCGCCGTCGATCACCGCCCGCCCTGAATCGAGATCGATGACCAGCCGCGACCCCATGATCTGCGAATCGCCGCGGTTGAGTCGGACATTGCCGACGAGGGTGATGAGCTTGCGGTCGAGATCATAGACTCCGAAGTCACCCCGCGCCTTTTCCGACGGGCTGGTCACGACCACGCCGCCGCTGGCGTCGAGCCGCTGGATCTGGATTGAGCCGACGCTCGAATAAGCCACCGTCAGGCGCTGCGTGTCGAGCGTCAGCTCGGCCTGGGTGACATGGACGTTGCCGGCGAAGATCGCGCGGTCGGCGCGATCCTGGACCTCGATCCGGTCGGCCGTGACGTCCACGGGCGCGTTGCCATTGTGGCCTTTCAGCGCCGAAACCGCCTGCTGGGACTGGGCCTGCGCGTGGGCAAGCGCCGCAACACCCGCACAAGCGGCCGAAAGGGCAAGAAGGATTATACGGCGCATCCCGCTCATCTGACGGCGCCCTGCACGATTTTCAAGCGAGCGCCCTCATCGAGGACGACGGACCGGGACCCGAGATCGGCCCGGAGGCGGCCGGCGCTGAACTGTCCAAGCTTCATTTGGCCCTGAACTCCTCCGCTGCCGGTGACCTGTCTCTGCTTGAGATCCACCGCCACGTCGCTGGTGTTGAGACGATAGCCTTGGGGCCCGCTGACCCGGATCGGGCCGGCCACCTGAACTTTCTGCTCGTCGATATTGTAATGGGCAAGGTTGGCGACAAGCGTGACCGGCCCGTCGGAGAGGCCGAGCCGGGCGATCATCCCGCGGATGTCGACGATCGGCAGCTCCGAGCTGCGCTGGATCGCCGACCGGGCGACGATCAGGAACGGCCGGCCGTCATTGTCCTCGCCCGTATAGCGGGCGACGTCGACACGCATCCGCTCGGGCGCATTCTCCACCTTGTTCTTGTCGAGGATGAAGCTGACCTCGCTATTCTTGTCGAGCGGAGCGAGGGCGAGAAAGGCGATCAGCACCCCGACCGCGCCGGGAAGCGCGATCTTGGCCAACCGGATGACCCGGTCGTGCTGGCTTCCGGGCTGTGCCCAGTGCTGGCGCACCTCACGTTCGCGGGCAGCGGCTTCAGACATAGGTGATCCGTGGTTCAGCCGTCATGGGCCAAAATATCCTGGTCGGCCCAGCCCGCGACGTCGAGCAGAGCGCGGTATGGGATGAACTCGAAGCAGCCCTGCGCCAGCGCCACGCGGTCCTCGCGCTCGAGTCGCTCGTCGAGCTTCGCCTTGAGTGCGTGAAGGTAGCGAACGTCGCTGGCTGCATATTCGCGCTGCGCATCGTTGATCTCCGGAGCGCCCCAGTCGCTGGTCTGCTGCTGCTTGGAGATTTCCAGTCCCAGAAGTTCCTTCACCAGGTCCTTCAACCCATGGCGGTCGGTATAGGTTCGTACCAGCCGGGATGCGGTGCGAGTGCAATAGAGCGGTGCGGCGATGATCCCGAGATATTTGCTCATGATCGCCACATCGAATCGGGCGAAATGGTAGAGCTTCAGGCGCTCGGGGTCGGACAGCAGGGCTTTGAGGTGCGGCGCCGAAAAGTCGCTCCCGAGGCCGAATCGGACGAGGTGCTCGTCGCCTTTGCCGTCGGCGAGCTGGACGAGGCACAGCCGGTCGCGCCCGGGCACCAGCCCCATCGCCTCGGTATCGATCGCGATCGGACCGTCGGCGAAACGGACGCCCTCGGGCAAGTCTTCCTCGTGGAAATGGATGCTCATGCGTTTACCTCGTGATGGGCCAGGTCATGGGCCAGGCCGCTTGAAACAGAAAGGCTCGCCTTGTCCGACGCCCTTAGCAAGCCCGCCATAATCGAATCACTAGAGCGCGCAGCTTTTTTCATGTAAGGCTGTGGACGGTGTGTGGAAAAAACACACCGCAGAACCGTTGCGCGATTGATGCCCAGCGCGTTGGTTACAGGGTATTGGGGCATAAGGATATTTAATCGGTATGGGTTTCGATAGAGGGCGTAGGGGCGACCGCGGCGGTCGCGGACGAGACAAGCGCGACGGGTTCTTCGAAGAAAGCACCAGCGATCGCGGCGGATTCGGAGAGCGCGGCGGATTCGGTCAGCGGCCGTATGGCGACCGCGGCGGATTCGGCGGCGGCGATCGTGGCGGCGGCTACGGTGGAGGCGACCGCGGCGGATTCGCCGGCGGTGGCGGTGGCGGTTTTCGCGGCCCCGGCGGGGGCGGTATGCCTCCGCAGGTCGTTGGCGAAGGCAAGGGCATCGTCAAGTTCTTCAATCCGCAAAAGGGATTCGGATTCATCGTCCGCGATGACGGCGGCGAGGATGTGTTCGTGCACATTTCCGCGGTCGAGCAGGCCGGCCTGACCGATCTTGCGGACGGCCAGCCGCTCGAGTTCACGCTCGTCGACCGCGGCGGCAAGGTTTCGGCGACGAATCTTCGAATCGAAGGCGAGCCGATTGCCGTCGAGCGCGCCGAGCGCGGACCGCAGCGCCAGCTGACCGGCGAAAAAGCGCAGGGAACGGTGAAGTTCTTCAACGCCATGAAGGGATTCGGATTCATCCAGCGCGATGACGGCCAGCCGGACGCTTTCGTTCATATTTCCGCCGTCGAGCGGGCGGGCCTGCCGACCCTAAACGAGGGCGACCGGTTGTCGTTCGAACTGGAAGTGGACCGGCGCGGCAAGCACGCGGCCGTGAATCTCCAGCCTATCGGTTGATCCCACCCACCGCACCGATAGGTAAGAAACGCCCGTCCGGATAACCTCCGGGCGGGCGTTTCCGTCTGCGTTGGAAAGTCACCCGGTGCCGGAGCGGCCTCCAAGTGGCGGCCGATTACATCGCGCTCGAATAAAATTCGGAAAGGTCGGCCTTGAGCTGCCGGGCCGACACCGGATCGACGTACATCATGTGGCCGGCCGGGTAATATTTGTAGCGGATGTTCGCCTGCAGCTGCGGCTCCAGCGCCAGGTGCTGGAACTCATATTCTGCGCCGCCGAACGGAGTTGCCAGGTCGTAATAGCCGTTGACCGACAGCACCTTCATCCGCGGATTCTGTCGGATGGCATTGGCGAGATCGACGCTTGTGTCGGCGATCTGCTGCTTTCCATCCGGTCCCTTGTGGGTGAAGTCCCAGCCGTTTTCGCCCCCGTAGATGCCCGCGTAATTGTTCGGCCGATAGACCAGCGGAGTCTTGTAGCCGAGATCGCGGAACAGATAATCGTTCAGCGCCCCGACGAAGGCGCCGGTGATCGCGCTACCCTGCGGGTCGTAGTCGGTGGCTTCGCCGATATTGTTCGGTTCCGTGCCGACATAGCGCGAGTCGATCCGGCCGATGATCTGGTGCCGGTCGCGAAGCAGCTCGCGCCGGAAATGGTCGGGATCGACGCGCAGATGCGAGCGCAGGATGTAATCGGTGGAAAGCCCGGTCAGCTGCGCCATCTGCTGGGCAATCGACTGCGCCTCTGAGTCGCTGATCCGGTTCCCTTTCTGGAGCGCCAAAGCATAAGGGCCGCTGGCGAAGTCCCGCGCCTGCTGAAGCAACTGGTCGAGGGGCGGCTTGTTGGCGAGCTTGTCGTGATACCAGGCGTTCGCGGCATAGGTGGGAAGGAAGTTGATCAGCGACTGGTCGCCCTGGAAATCGGCGAAATTGAACACTGTCGAGACGAAGGCGATCCCGTTGAGCTGGACGCCCTGGTCGAGAAGCATGTCGGACAGGCCGGCGGCGCGCGTGGTTCCATAGCTCTCGCCGATGATGAACTTGGGGCTGTTCCAGCGCTGGTATTTGCTCAGGTAGCGCTGGATCGTCCGGCTGAACGCATCGAGATCCTTGTCCACCCCGAAGAAGTCCTTCGGCTCGGCCTTTCCGAGCGGACGGGACAAGCCCGTGGTCGGAGCGTCGATGAAGACCAGATCGCTGATGTCGAGCAGGGTGTCCGGGTTGGGGCCGTAGCGGAACGGCGGGCCCGGGATCGTCTCGGGAGTCGACGCGTCCACCTTCATCGGGCCGAACGAGCCCATGTGCAGCCACATGGTCGAGGAGCCGGGGCCGCCGTTGAACAGGAAGGTCACCGGCCGCGGCTTCGACGAAGGCACGGTGTAGGCGACATAGAACATGCTCGCGGTCGGCTCGCCCTTGTCGTTGCGGATGGTCAGGTGCCCGGGAGTGGCGGTGTAGGACAGGCTGTGGCCGCGCACCGAAATCGAGCGGCGGACGGGCTGCGCGTCCTCCTCGACGCTGGCCTTCACCTGGTCGGGATTCGGCTTTGCGGCTTCCGCCTTGGTTTCCTTGGACGGAACGTCGCCCGCGGGCGTGTCCTGGGCGACCGCGGCGGCGCCGCTGAGCGCCAACGCAATTGCAAGAACAGATGTTCGGATCATGGATGACCTTTCATCGGGATGGGATTGCCTTCGACCATGACGTAACCGACGTGCTGGACCGCGGTGGGATCGGTGAGGGGATCGCCCTCGACCGCGATAAGGTCGGCGGACTTGCCGGGATCGAGCGTTCCGGTGACATCGGACAGGCCCATCAGCGCCGGCCCGCCCTTGGTCGCGGCGATCAATGCGTCGCGCGGGCTCATTCCGCCCTTGGTCACCATCAGCTCGACTTCGTGGCTGGCCATGGTGTGCGGAGCGACCGCGCTGTCGGTTCCGAGCGCGATATTGACGCCGCCGCGGTACGCGAGGTTGAGGCCCTTGCCCCAGACCCCGAGCGTCTGCCGCGTCTTGGCCTCGCTGGCGGGAGTCATGATGCCTTTGCCGAGCGCATTGGCGACGCCGCTGAAGGCCATCAAAGTCGCGACATAATAGGTCCCGCGCGCCTTCATGTCCTTGACGCCGGTCTCATCGATGAAGGTGCCGTGCTCGATCGAATCGACCCCAGCGCGGACCGCGGCGTCGATTCCGCGCGCTCCGTGGGCATGGGCGGCAACCTTCAGGCCCATGAAGTGCGCCATGTCGCAGATCGCCTTCATCTCGGCGTCGGTGAAGTGCTGCTCGAGCCCCCTGGTGCCGGGGTCGAGCACTCCGCCGGTCGCCATGATCTTGATCCAGTCGACTCCGTCGGCGGCGAGCTGGCGGACGACCTTCTGGCACTCGTCTGCACCGGTGCACACGGACGGGTTGAGATGGGCCTCGTTCACCGCCTCCGCGAGCTCGGGCGGCAGGCCGGTCGCTTCGTCGGCATGGCCGCCGATGATCGACAGCGGCGCTCCGGCGACCTTGATCCTCGGGCCGGGGAAGCGGCCTTCGCCGACCGCGTCGCGAACGGCGATGACGGTGCTGGTATCGCCGCCGAGATCGCGAACGGTGGTGAACCCGCCCTGCGCCATTTCGAGCGCGTGAGTCAGGCCCACGGTGGCGCCATAGGGGTTCGAATATTTTTTGGTGAAGCCGGTGTACCAGGGCTGCCCGCTGGTGCCGGTTAGATGGACGTGGACGTCGGTCATTCCCGGCATCACCGTCTTGTCCCGCTGGTCGACGACGATGGCGCCTGCAGGGGCGACGAAGCCGTTCTCGATCCGCGCGATCTTGCCGTTCTCGACGATCACGGTTGACGGACCGCGCGCGGCCTGCGCGGCATCGACGATCAGGTGGCCCGCCTGGACCGCGTACGTCTCGGCCGAGGCCGCAGTGCTCACAAGCAGCGCCGCAACAGCGACGAATCTCTTCATCATGTCCGTGAGTCCCCTTCCCGGCGCGCGACCCTAGCGCGCCCCGAACGGCTTTCAAGTGATCATGGCCATGAGAGTTGCCACTCGGTCGGCCTCAGCCGCCGGTTTGTCGATCCGTATCCGGCTGACGCGCGGGAATCGCATCGCCAGCCCGGACTTGTGCCGGGTGCTGGAGTGGATCGAGTCGAAGGCGACTTCGAGGACGAGGCTCTTGTCGACCTCGCGCACCGGACCGAAGCGCTCGACGGTGTGGTTGCGAACCCATCGGTCGAGCCATTTCAGCTCCTCGTCGGTGAAACCGAAATAGGCCTTGCCGACAGGGAGCAGCTGACCGTCCTCGGCCCAGCAGCCGAACGTAAAATCGGAATAGAAGCTGGAGCGCTTTCCCGACCCGCGCTGTGCGTACATGAGGACGCAGTCCGCAATCAGTGGATCGCGCTTCCATTTGTACCAAAGCCCGGTGCGGCGACCAGGCACGTAGGGACTGTCGCGGCGCTTCAGCATGACGCCCTCGATCGCGGCATCGCGGGCGCGCGACCGGATATCGGCAAGCTCGTCGAAATCCTTGGCCTCGATCAGCTGGGAAAGGTCGAAGCGCTCTGAATCGAGCTTCGGAACGAACGCTTCGAGCCGGGCGCGGCGATCGATCCAGGGGAGGCCGCGGACGTCTTCGTTCCCGTCGATCAGGATGTCGTAGAGGCGGACGAACGCGGGATATTGCGCCTGTATCCTGGCACTCACGATCTTGCGCCCGAGCCTTTGTTGAAGCGCGTTGAAGGACGCGGCAGCTCCGCCGTGCAGGTCCGCTATGCCCTGCTCCGATCCGCGCACGAGAAGTTCCCCGTCGAGCACGCCTTCGCTCTCGAAGGCTGTCGCGATCTCGGGGAAGCTTCCGGAAATGTCATCGCCGGTGCGGCTGTAGAGGCGCGTCTGGCCAGCGGTTCGGACGAGCTGGACTCGGATTCCGTCCCATTTCCACTCGGCCGCATAATCGTCGAGCGACACGACGGTATCGTCAAGCGGATGGGCCAGCATGAAGGGCCGAAACACCGGCACATCGTGTGCCGTCGGCTGAGGCCCGCGCCCTTCGGCCCAGACGAACAGTTCCTGGTAGGGAGGAGCAAGGCCGTGCCAGACCTCCTCGACCGCATCGATGTCGAGACCGAAAGCGTCGGCGAACGCCTGTTTCGCGAGCCGGCCGGATATTCCGATCCGAAGGCTTCCGGTCGCCAGCTTCAGAAGCGCGAACCGACCTGTCGAATCGAGGCGGTCGAGCATGTTCGCGAGCGCTCGCGGGGCGTTCAGCTTGCCCGCGCTTTCCAGCCGTTCGACGGCGTTTGAAATGGAGATCGTTGCGTCGTCGAGCTCGGGTTCGCCGCCTGGAGTCGGCCACAGGAGCGACACCGTCTCGGCCATGTCGCCGACATAGTCGCGGCTCATATAGAGCAGCACTGGATCGACCCGCTTCTCCGCTACGGCGCGAACTGCGGCACCTTTCACCGTCGGGATGTTCAGCGAACCGGTCAGCGCGGCAAGGGCTATCCCGCGGTCGGGGTCGGGCGTTTGCCTGAGATAATCGCCGATCAGCTTGAGCTTGGTATTGCGTGATCGCGTGTAGGCGAGGTCGTCGAGAAGCTGCGAGAAAGCGCGCATGGGTCCGTAACGAACCCTGAGCCGCGCCGGTTTCTCAGGTCAATGGAGGCGAAGCGCCAGCGCCGCCAGGATCGAAATGCTGTGCGCCCGCGATTCGCTTGCCATCGCCTCGTCAAAATGTTCGAGGCAGCATCGGGTCGCGACCCTGTGGCCGGGTAGAAGCGCGAGCTGGGCCGAGCGGTGCATGAGCCCTTCGAGCGCGTCGAGTCCGTTGGCGGCGGCGATCTGGCGGATCGCGTCCATTTGAGCGTGAATGTCGAGGGGCGAGAGGCGTTCCGCGCGGCTGGCGAACTCGGCGAGGCGCTCGCCGATCTGGTCCCGCACTGGCCCGAGCTTGTCCCCCATTGTCTTCCTCCCGTTGAAGCGAGAATGACCAAAAAGGATTAACAGACCTTCAAAAGCGGCTACGTCGTTCAAACGGCAATCGGGGGATTGAGGATGGTGCTTCGCGGCGTTCGCGATCGGCTGTGGCATCACGACTGGCTGCATGCCCTAATCGACCTTTTGATTGTCATGGCCGGCGTCTTCCTGGGCATGCAGGCGAACAATTGGAATGAGGAACGGCTTCATCGGCAGCGCGGCGAGCAAAACCGGCTGATGTTGATCGACGATCTTCAGGAGAATCAGCAGAACCTGGCGGTACGAACCGGCTATTATCAGTGGGTCCGAAGCGAAGCGCTAAAGACGCTGGCCGCCATGGCCAAACCACCATCGGCGCTCGGCGACCAGTTTCTGATCGACGCCTATCAGTCGAGCCAGATTTTGCCGTGGTCGCTCAAGCGAAACACCTACGACGAGATACTGTCCATTGGCGGAATGGCCGAGATCGGGAGCCCGCATCTGCAGGATCAAATCTCCAATTATTACGAGGGAAGCGAGGTTACGGGCATGAATCTTTCGACGGTGACGCCCTACCACGACATCTTGCGACGGGTCATGCCGTACGCGGCCCAATTGCAGATCCGGACAACCTGCGGGGAAAAGATCAGCGAGGATTCGCGCGGACAGGTGGTCATGATCCTTCCGCGGAACTGTGCAATCCGCCTCGATCCGGCGACTTTGAGGCAGGCGGTGGGCCAAGTTCGCAACACCGCGGGCCTGGCGCTCGACCTCAACCGCCTTCTCGTCGATCTCGACCAGAAGCTCGTTTCAACCGACGTGATTTCGCGTCGCGCACGGATTTTGGAGACAGCTCTCAAACGGTCCGCCAACTAGCCGAATCTCCTCCAATGCTTGACAAAAATCCGTTGCAAAGCCATGTGCGCCAAGCGTGAAGCGGCACCTTGCGAGTGTCGCTCTTTTCATTTTGATTTCGGGACTTCGAGATGGCCAAGCCGGCAACCGTAAAGATCAAGCTCGTCAGCAGCGCCGATACCGGCTTCTTCTATGTGACCAAGAAGAACCCGCGCACCCAGACCGAGAAGCTGACCTTCCGCAAATATGATCCCGTCGTGCGCAAGCACGTCGACTTCAAGGAAGCGAAGATCAAGTAGCCTGCGGGGCCGGCGTTTTCCGGTCCGCAGTCTCTATCCCGAGCAGTTCGTTCACCTGCGCGACGAACTTCGCCACCGAAATCGGCTTCGACACGTAGGCCTGGGCCCCGGCGGCGCGGATCCTTTCCTCATCAGCCGCGGCCGCATAAGCGGTCACCGCCATGATCGGCACATGCTTCAATTTTTCGTCGTCCCGGATCAGCCGGATAAGGTCGAGCCCGGTGACATGCGGAAGCTGGATGTCGGTGATGACGAGATCGGGGCCGAACTCGCGCGCCTGGTCGAGCGCGAAACGCCCGTCGGTCACCGGCCGCGCCTCGTGGCCGTGAGCGGCGAGGAGATCGCAGAACAGTTTGACGTTCAGCGCATTGTCCTCGACGATCAGGATCTTGGCCAATTCACCACCTCGTACTTTTGGAACGCAAGTGTAGGCGATGGCCGATGCCCCGCCAACCGATGCACGGGCAATCGCCCTTGTTGCGCTTGCCACGGCACTTTCCGACGAACGGCGAGCGCGACGGTTCCTTGACCTGACCGGAATCGGGACAGATGAGCTTCGCGAGCGCGTCGCCGATCCGGCGCTTCTGGCGGGCCTGATCCGGTTCCTGGAGGCGCATGAGCCGGACCTCGTGGCTGTCGCGCAGGCAATGGACGTGAAACCGGAGTCGCTTGTGAAGGCGCGACACGAACTCGAGGAATCCCAATGAGCAAGACCATCCTGATCACCGGTGCAACCGCCGGAATCGGCGAGGCCGCGGCGCGGCGCTTCGCGGGCGGCGGCTGGAGGGTGATCGGCACGGGACGAAGAGCCGATCGGTTGAAGGCGCTCTCGGACGAGCTGGGCGATTCGTTTCTCCCGCTCGAGGTCGACATGCGCGACCTCGATTCGGTCCAGTCGCTGGCCGAGCTGTCGCCGCCGTGGGGCGAGATCGACCTGCTTCTCAACAATGCCGGGCTGGCGCCGCCCACCGACCCGCTTCCGGACACCGACTGGGCCCTCCTCGAGACGGTGATGGAAACCAACATGACCGGGCTGGTCGCGCTCACCCGCGCGCTTCTGCCCGGGCTGGCCGAGCGCAAGGGCGCGATCATCAACCTGTCTTCGGTCGCGGCGACCTACCCTTACAAGGGCGGCGCGGTGTACGGCGGCACCAAGGCCTTCGTCCGCCAATTCTCTCTCGACCTGCGCTGCGATCTCGCCGGAACCGGGGTTCGGGTGACCTCGATCGAGCCGGGAATGGTCGAGACGGAGTTCACGATCGTGCGCACCGGCGGCGACAAAGCGGCGTCCGACGCGCTCTATGAGAACATGGACCCGATGACCGCCGGCGACATCGCAGAAACCATCTGGTGGGTCGCGAACCAGCCGCTGCACGTCAACGTCAACGCCATCGAGCTGATGCCCACCAGCCAGAGCTTCGCGGGGTTCGCGGTACTTCGCAAGACTTGATTCGCGCGGCGCGACTGGTCAGGAGGCCGCAATGAGCATCGACCAGCGCCTTGCCGAACTCGGCATCATCCTTCCCCAACCCGCGGCCCCCGTGGCGGCTTACGTGCCGGCAGTCGAGAGCGGTGGGCTTCTCCACATCTCCGGCCAGATCAGCTTCGCCGAGGACGGCAGCCTCATTACAGGCCGGCTCGGCGACGGAATCGATCTCGAAGTCGGAGCCGCAGCCGCGAGGCGGTGCGGGATCATGCTCCTCGCGCAAATGAAGGCGGCGCTCGGTTCGCTGGACCGGGTCGAACGGGTCGTGAAGCTCGGGGTGTTCGTCAACAGCGCGCCCTCGTTCACCGACCAGCCGAAGGTCGCCAACGGCGCCTCGGAGCTGATGCAGGACGTGTTCGGCGAGGCCGGCCGGCATGCGCGCAGCGCGGTCGGCGCGATTCTTCCGCTTGGGGTCGCGGTCGAAGTCGACGCCATCGTCGCCGTGAAGCCCTAGTTCAGGCGGGCTGCTATAGCCGTCAGGCCATGGCCGACCGCGAATCGGAGATTATCGCCAGGATCGCTTCGGGCGTATCGGGCCTGAACGCCCGGGCGTGGGACCGCCTTGGCCAGGATCATCCGTTCGTCAGCCACGCCTTCCTTGCCGCGCTCGAGGACTCGCACAGCGTCGGCCGGAGTACGGGTTGGACTCCGGCGCCGATCCTGGTGGAGGACGAGGGCGGCCACCTCGTCGCCGCTGCCCCGGCCTATCTCAAGACCCACAGCCAGGGCGAATATGTGTTCGATCACGGCTGGGCCGACGCGTGGGAGAGCTCCGGCGGGAGCTATTATCCCAAGCTTCAGGTCGCGGTTCCGTTTACGCCCGTGCCGGGGCCGCGCCTGCTCGGCTCGCGACCGCAGCAGTTGCTCGCAGCCCTCGAAACCGTGGTCGTCCAGAACCAGATCTCGTCGGCGCACATCACGTTCCTTGAAGACAAGGATACGGCGGAGGCCGCGCAGCGCGGCTGGCTGATCCGCCACGGAATCCAGTATCACTGGTTCAACCGCGGCTATCGCGACTTCGACGACTTCCTCGATTCGCTGACCAGCCGCCGACGCAAGACAATTCGCAAGGAGCGGGCGGCGGCGAGGGAGGGGCTGGAGTTCCGCGCGCTGACCGGTTCGCAGATCGGCTCAGCCGAATGGGATTCGATGTGGCGCTTCTACCAGGACACCGGCAGCCGCAAATGGGGCAGGCCCTATCTAACCCGCGAATTCTTCGACCGGATCGGCAGTTCGATGGGCGACAAGCTGCTGCTGTTCCTGGCCTGTCGCGGCGGTATGCCCATCGCGGGCGCTCTCAACGTGATCGGGCCAGACGCGCTGTACGGCCGCTACTGGGGCACCGTCGACGAAGTCCGATTCCTTCATTTCGAGCTGAGCTATTACCAGGCGATCGAGTGGGCGATCGCGCACCGCCTGTCGTCGGTCCAGGCGGGCGCTCAGGGGGAGCACAAGCTTTCGCGTGGCTATGAGCCGGTGATGACCAAATCGGCGCATTTCATTCCGGACCCCGCCTTCAGGCGCGCGGTTGGCGATTTTCTTGATACCGAGCGAGGCGCCGTCGCCGCCGAAGTGGAGTGGCTTGGTCGAGAGCTGCCTTATCGCTCCTCGGTATCGGAATAGAGCGCCACGACCCGGCCATTCGAGTCGGCTCGGCCCCGATACATTCCCGGAGTCGTGAAACCCCAGGCCACTTCGCCTGTGGGAGCGACGGCAATCATGCCGCCGGTCCCGCCGAGGGACTGGACGTCTGCGAGGGCATCGTCGAGCGCCTGCCGGAGCGATTCGCCGCCGATCTTCACGCGCTCCGCCACCTGGTAGGCGGCCAGCGCGCGCATGAAATATTCGCCTGAACCGGTCGCCGACACGGCCGCCGAGCCGTCGTCGGCATAGGTTCCGGCGCCGATGATCGGCGAATCGCCAATCCGGCCCCAGCGCTTGCCGGTGAGGCCGCCGGTCGAGGTCGCGGCGGCGACATGGCCGTGGCTGTCGAGAGCGACAGCGCCGACGGTCCCATATTTAAGGTCGACGTCGAAGGCGCTCACCTTGTTGGCCTTCATCTCGTCGAGTTGGCGGCGGCGCTCCGGCGTCGCGAACCAGCTGTTTTCGACCTGCTCCAGCCCCTGCTCGCGCGAGAACTCGTCGGCGCCGCGGCCGCGAAGCAGCACGTGCGGCGACCGGTCCTTCACGGCACGGGCGAGGCTCACGGGATGGCGGGTCGTGGTCGCTCCGGTGATCGCTCCGGCCGAGCGGTCGCGGCCGTCCATGATCGCGGCGTCGAGCTCGTTGCGGCCGTCATAAGTGAAGACGGCGCCTCGCCCGGCGTTGAAATTGGGGTCGTCCTCCATCTCGCGAAGCGCCGCTTCGACGGCATCGATCGCGTTTCCGCTGCCGGCGAGAATCTCCTCGCCCGCTGCCAGCGCCCGTTCGACGCCGGACCGGATTTCCCGCTCCTGTTCCGGCGCGATCCGCGACTTCTCGATAATGCCTGCGCCGCCGTGCACGACGAGCTTCCAGCCCGGATGACTCATGCCGTCCCTTTGCAGGGCGCGCGCCTGGAAGAAAAGGCCCTTAGCCGACCGAAAGGTCGCGCTGCTGATTGATCAGCCGCCATTCGTCCAGATGCCCGAGCATCAGCCTTGCGGCCTCCTCGACGAGGTCGGCCGCGCGAGGAAGCGGCACTCCGCCCTGAAGCTCCTCGTTGATGGTCCGAAGCGCGTTCGCGGCCGATTTCGACCGGATCGCGTCGCCGCCGAAATCCGCCTGGAAGCGAATGCCGAAAATCGCGGTCGCGAGTGCCGGAAAGCCGGCCGAAATCAAAGTCAGCCAATTGCCGTACGCGTTCACCCAGGCGGAATCGACGGCCAGGCCGATCAAGGTGACGAGCGTGACGATCACGGTCGCGACGAACAGCCCGAGGGCGATTGCGCCTAGCCGGTGGTCGAGCTTGTGGATCTGCGCCGAATTGCGCTCGTGATAGCCGACCTGCGGAGCGATTTCATATTCGCCGATTGCCTTCGCCAGCCGTTCCGTCCGGTCGCCGTCCAGCGAACCGGCGACGCAGCCCATCGCCCGCCAGATGCCGCTTGCGTACCAATCGATCCACCGGCGCGGAACCGGGTTGGTCGAGGTGCCAGGTGGGTCGGGCGCCGCGATCCCGAGAAGCTTGAGGCTCCGCATCGGCCGCAAGCGCTCGGCGAGCTGGCGGTAGTCGAGCCAGCGGCGGTGCCATTGGTTGCGCGTGCCGATCCAGGCGTTGAGGATGATGGCGACGGTGAGGCCGGTTTCCATCGCCGCTTCCTCGAATTTCAGGTGCGGCATCATGAATGCGCTAAGGCCGAGGCAGACGGCGAGCCCTCCGAGCACGAAGTTGAAGATGTGGCCGCTGCGATAGGTTTGCGCGAAGTGAGTCGCGAGCCGGTCCGCCCACGCATAGGAATCTTCGAGCGCATTGATCGGCGCGGCGATATTGTGCGCGTCGGCGCACACCTCGCGATAGCGGCGCCATTCGTCGCGCGTCTGCCGCTCGCAATGGGCGTTGGTGAAGTCCTTGCGCCCGAATCGGCCGACTCCGGCGGCTGCGAGCAGCAGCGGATATTCGATTCGAGTCCGGATTCGCCGCAGCCGCTCGCGCGCGAACGCTTCGGCGAAGCCGCGATCCTCCGGGTCCGGCGGCGGAAGCAGCAGCGCGCCGAGGAGGGCGTCGATATTGGAGCGCTCGAGCGGGCGCTCCGCCGTGGTTTCATCGGCCTGGGTAAGGACCATCGGATCGAATGCGGCCCACAGCAACCGCGGCGGCGCCGCCGCGTCCACCGGGATGTGGGCGATGGCCCTGCCGCGAGTGATCGCGATGTGGACGACCTCGCCGGTGCCGCCGCGCCCGCGCGGCGGCCGGCCGTCCCAGACCGCCAGAAGCACATCGCAATGGGCGACGGTTCCGCGCCCGGCCATGACGAAGGCCTTGAGCTCGCCGTCGAGCTCTCCCGGGAGCTCGAGGACGCAGCTTGCGCGGCAGCTCAGCTCGTCGAATCGCTTCAGGCCCGAATTGTGCAGCGTTGTACGATAGGTCTCCCGGTCGAACGGAAGGACGGCCTGGAGCTCGAAGCCGAGGTCGAGCGCAAGCTCGGCCGCGATCTGGTCCGATCCGTCGGCCAGCGGCGACACGAACAGAAGCCGCGGCGGCGCATCGGCGAAAAGCGAGCGTTCCTTTTCATAGAGGTCCAGCGCGCTCGCCTTGAACTGGGCCAGGGTCGCTGCGATGCGGTCGACGATCGTCTCGACCGCTTCGGTGGGCAGCGCCTCGATCCGATGCCCGGTGATGCCGACGCTGAGGACGAACGGAAGCCGCGGCGGATGGGCCGCGGCTGCCTGCGCAGCCTCAACGACGCTGCTCTCGACGTTCACTGCGCTATGCTAGCGCGCCGTCGCCGGCTTAGCCATTGAATAGCCGCCCGAGTGCGAGCCGGCGCCGCACGTGTGCACCACACGCTTATTGCCAGAGCGACTGGCCGTTATTGCCCGTTCCGCCGGGGTCGAGCTGAAGCGGCTGAGCTCCGTCCTTGATCACGTTCAGCGTATAACGGAAATCGCCGAGCGGCTTTTCGTTCACCTTCTCGTTCTTGAACTCGACGACTAGCGTCGCACCGTCCGGCTCTACCACGCGCACCGGTTCGAGCACTTTGTCCTTGCAGTACTCGCGCGGGCATTCCGCCCCGCGTTGCGACCAGACGGCGTCGTCCGCCCGATGGGGGAATCTGTATCCCTTCACGTTCGGATCGTCGTTCGTCAGATCGTGCAGCTCGAACAATATCTTGAATCCAGGGCGGCAATTGTTGTTGAACACCAGATACTTCTCATCCTTGCCCCCGAAGTTGCGAATCTCCTGCGGAAGGCAGGATTCAAGATGGAAAGCCAACGGGTCCACCGAATCCAGATAAACGTCCACTTGGACGAGCCACGGCTCGCCTTTCGGACTTCCACCCTCGAATTCGCTTAGCCGTGCGCCTTGCACGCGTTCGGATTGCTGCGGCTGAGGCCCTCTTGTGTCATCGCTTGTCACTCGATTCTCCCCTTCCCATCATGTTGCGCTTCGATATCCAATTGCAGCGAGCCTCGCCGTCAGCGGGCGCGCTTCAGCGCTTCGCCCGAGCCTGCGAAGCAGCTCGGCCCGGACGTTCATTTCCCAGGGCCGCTCCGCAGCGCCCGCAGGGAGCTGTCCCAAGCCAGCATTCCAGGCCGCCGTGGCGGACGAGCTTGCGCCGGCACGCTGGCGGACGTTGCCTTGGAGCAGACACGCGAGTGCGATCCTGTAACGGTCCGTGACTGGATCCTGGTGTTCGGTCGTCGCGGAACGAACCGCGTTTTCAGCGGCTGAAGACGCTTCCGCAGTTTGGTCGCTCGCGAGTGCCAGGCGGGCGCGCATCATGAGGCAGTCCGTCTGAATGACTCGAACTCTTCCCGTATCTGCGCCGCGGGCACGAAGACCGGTCACCAGGCCGCATCCAGCCATTATCTGGCGACCGGCGTCCTCCTCGCGGCCGAGCGCCAGCAGGTCCTTGGCAAGCTCGAGCCGGGCATTTGCTGCAACCATCTTCCAAACCGCGTTGGTAGGATCGAGCGGGACCAGGCGGTCAGCCTCTGTGATCGCGCTCTGCAGGTCATCAATGGCCGCCTTGGGCTGGCTCTGCTCCCCGAACAGCACGCCCAACGACAGATGAGCAACCATCGACTGCCGGCGGAGCTCGACGTCAGATCCGTCTCCCAGCAGGCGGTCGATTAACGAGAGCTGCCGTTCGCGAGCGGCGATTGCGCCGCCGAAGTTTCCTTCCGATCGTTGCGATTCCGCTATCCAATAGAGAGCGTTCGCAAGCTCCTTCTGATAGTCTCGATTGCTTGGATCGACTGCCGACAGGGATTCCATTGCGTGGAGGGCGGTTTCGAACTGCCCGCTCGCCTCGGCGAATCGCCGCTGGTTCAGGAGAACGATCCCGAGATTCTCATTGGCGTAGAGTACTTCCATCCGCCATTTGAGATTGTTCGGATCGAGCGCGACCATTTTGTCGGCGAGGCGCTTGTATTCGCGGTAATCGGCCTCGGCCTCGGCCATTTGCCCGCGGTTGCGTGCGATTTCTCCATCCCAAAAGATATTCTGGGCATGGTCGAAAAGCCGCTGCGGGTCTTCGGGGCTGCGGCGCAAGCGCTCGGCCGTACCCGCAGAAGCCTGCTGAGACAGTTGCTGCGCTTCGGTTAGATTTCCGCGCAGCAACGCAACCTGGGCAAGCATGTTGAGTGCACTGGAACGCTGCTCGAGTCCGCGGTCCGAAAGCTCCGACGGATCCTGCTTGCCGTAATATTGCAGGACTCGAGAGCCGACTCCGTCGAGGGCGTCCAACCTGCCGATCGGCTCGAGCTTCTTGCGAAGATCGACGACCATGAACTCAACCAGGCTTTCTGCCTCGCGGCGCTGGTCGCGGGCGGCGTCGCGTGCCTGGATTGCGGTCACGGCAAGACCGCTCGCCACCAGCATCCCGAGGAAGGATCCGCCGGTAATCGCGGCAAGGCGGCGCTGACGGCGCAAATGATCGCGTTGGACCAGATCGTCGAGGCCAACACCGAGGATGCCGGCGATGATCTTGAGCAGGCCGAGCCGCTTGCCGTCGCCGCTGCCCCGAAGGTCAGCGGCAAGCGGCTCTGCGCGGCGTCCGGTGGGGCGGCCGCGGCGATCGTATTGCTGCGTCAATGCGTTCGGGAAGCAGTCGTCGCCCTTTCGACCGGGCTCTCCCGCGATGATGGCCGCTATGACGCAGCCATCGGGATGCATCCGCTTGAAAGATTCGATCTCCGCGTTGGTCCATTTCGACTTCGCTGCGGCGGGCGAGCAGAGGACGATGAGACACCTTGAGACGGCAAGCGCGACACGGATTTCCTCCGTGAGGCTCTCTCCCGCAGCGAGCTCGTGCCGGTCGCGGAAGATGGGCGTCAGCCGCTTGGGAATGACGCCGTTCGCCGTCAGCCGCCCGGCGAGCGTCGAGGGCACCCTGAACCGCTCCAGTTCCTGGTGGAGCCAGTCCGCCTCCGCGGAATCGGCGTGGCTGTAGCTGAGGAAAGCGAAATAGTGGTGGGCGAGCGCTGCGTTCGCAGCGGCGGTGGCCCCGGCCGATGCGCTGCTCAACTCCAGACGCCGCGTCCATTTGTTCATGGCCGCCCCCGCGAGTTCCGCTAGCGCATTAGCATCTTTGAATATTCCCGGCGAATCCTTGCTGGCGCCTTTGCGGCAAGTGGCCTGAGCGCCTATATGCGCGCTCATGTCCATTCGGCCCTGGCGAGATATCGAGCGGCGCAAGTCGCGGCAGATCATGGTCGGCTCCGTCCCGGTCGGTGGAGACGCGCCGATTTCCGTGCAAACGATGACCAACACGCCGACCGACGATGCGGCGGCGACCATCGACCAGATCCGCCGCTGCGAGGAGGCCGGCGCCGACATCGTCCGGGTGTCGTGTCCGACGGCGGATTCGACCGCGGCGCTCAGGCAGATCGTGCGCGAGGCGAACGTGCCGATCGTCGCCGACATCCACTTTCACTACAGGCGTGCGCTGGAGGCGGCGGACGCGGGGGCCGCATGCCTGCGGATCAACCCGGGCAACATCGGGTCGCAAGAACGCGTCCGCGAGGTCATTGCCGCGGCCCGCGCGAACGGCTGCGCGATCCGAATCGGGGTGAACGCCGGCAGCCTGGAGAAGGACCTGCTCGAAAAATACGGCGAGCCCTGTCCGGAGGCGCTCGTCGAAAGCGCGCTCGACCATATCCGCATCCTCGAGGACCATGGCTTTCGCGACTACAAGGTCGCGGTCAAGGCATCGGACGTATTCCTCGCCGTGGCCGCCTACATGCAGCTGGCGAGCGAGGTCGATTGCCCACTTCACCTCGGGATCACCGAAGCCGGCGGGCTGATTGGCGGCACCGTCAAGTCATCGATCGGGATGGGCAATTTGCTGTGGGCCGGCATCGGCGACACGATCCGGGTCTCCCTTTCGGCCGAACCGGAGGAAGAGGTCCGGGTCGGCTACGAGATACTCAAGGCGCTCGGAATCCGCAGCCGCGGGGTGCGGGTCGTCTCCTGCCCAAGCTGCGCTCGGCAGGGCTTTGACGTGATCCGCACCGTCGAGGCGCTCGAGGCGCGGCTGCAGCACATCAAGACCCCGATGTCCCTGTCGGTGCTCGGCTGCGTCGTCAACGGCCCCGGCGAGGCGCGGGAGACCGACATCGGGATCACCGGCGGCGGCAACGGTACGCACATGGTCTATCTCTCCGGCGTCACCGACCACCACGTCAAGGACGCCGACATGATCGAGCATATTGTCCGGCTGGTCGAAGCCAAGGCCGGCGAGATCGAGGCAGCCCAGGCCGCGGAGACGACGCTGGACGCGGCAGAGTGATCCTTTAATCGCGACCGGGTGAACCGCGTCGCGCAGCTCCCGGTCAAAGCCTTCGCGGTCGCGCTCGCAGCCGTCGCTTCGCTGTCGATCATGGACGCGGTGATGAAGCATCTCGTCATCGCCATCGGGATCATTGCGGTCACCGTCTGGCGAGCGCTCGCCAACCTCGGCATCAGCGCCGCGCTCTATCTGCCGACGCGCAAAAGCTGGCCGGGCCGCAGGGCGCTCCGGATTCACATCGCCAGAGCGATCGTCGTGACGGTGATGGCATTCCTGTTCTTCTGGGGCATTGGCCGGGTGCCGCTCGCCCAGGCGATCGCCCTCACCTTCATCGCGCCGCTGATCGCCCTCGTTCTTGCTGCGGTCTTCCTCGGCGAGCGAATCGGCCGCCTCTCGGTCTTCGGCTCCGCTCTCGCGTTCGCCGGCGTCATCGTCATCGTGGTCGGCCAGGCGCGGATGGCGCTCGCCCCCGATGCCCTCCTTGGTACGGCAGCGATCATCGGATCGGCGCTGACCTACGCGGTCAACATCGTGCTGATGCGCCACCAGGCGCTCGCCGCCAAACCGATGGAGATCAATTTCTTCCAGTCGCTGACGATCATGCTGCTGTGGCTCGCCGCGCTGCCGGCGGTGGGAATCCCGGCGCTCCCCGACGGGCAATGGCACTGGATCGGGGTCGCGGCGGTCCTGTCGACTGCCGGGACCTTGCTGTTCGCCTGGGCATATGCCCGCGGCGAGGCGAGCTATCTCGCCGTCACCGAATATAGCGCCTTTCTCTGGGCTTCTGCGCTTGGCTGGATCGTGTTCAGCGAAAAAGTCACCGGATTCACCATAGCCGGGGCGGCGCTGATCGTCGGCGGCTGCCTGATTGCATCGCGGCGCAGGGCCGCGCCCCTGCCGGAAATCGACGTGGCCGCCTAGCCGGAGCCGAGCACGTTGATGGTAAAGGCGAGCACGCCGATGTTGAAAGCAAAGGCGGCGAGGCAGTGGACGGTCACTACCCGGCGCACGTGCTGGTTGGTGATCTGCACGTCCGAGGTCGCGAAGGCCATTCCACAGGTGAAGGCGAAATAAACGAAGTCCCAGTAATCGGGATGTGCCGTGCCCGGAAAATCGAAACCCGAGCATTCGTGGCAATCGTCGCCATAGGCGAGATGCGCGTAGTGCAACGCATAGATGACGTTGCTGAACAGCCAGGCGAGCGCGAGTGTGAAGATGATCAGGCCCTTGGTCAGCGGCTGCGGATTATGGCCGATCGTCTCGGCCGCGATCGCGATAAGAAGCACGCCTATCACGACGCCAGTGACGGCGAGGAGGACCTTGCGATTGGCATCGTTCCGCACCGCGTGCTCGCGGATCTCCGAGGCTTCGCGAGTGGTCAGCAACGGAATGCAGAGGAGGAGGAAGAGCAACCCTGCCACGTCGAAGGCGGCCATGCCACCGAGCGCCCAGCGGTGAAGAAGATGGTGACCGAGCGGAATGCCGACGACCAGAAGTGCAATGAACAGCAGGAATCGCCAAGGTGCGATCCAGTTGCCGATGCCCCGCCCGTCAGCCATGGAGCGCAAGTTATCGCGCGATTTCTCCGCGTCCAGTTAAAGGAAAGTCATGCCTTGGATCTGGCTCATTGTCGGCGGCCTGTTCGAAGTCGGCTTCACGACGTCGCTGCGGTTCGTTGACGGCTTCCGCAACATACCCTGGACGATTGCCTTCCTGGGCTCGGTGGCGATCAGCATGGTCCTGCTCGAGGTCGCGTCACGTTCGATTCCGATGGGGACCGCCTATGCCGTGTGGGGCGGTATCGGCGCCGTCGGGACTGTCATTGTCGGAGTCGCTTTTTTCGGCGAGCCGTCCTCGCTGATTCGGGTGCTGCTGATACTGGTTATCGTGGCAGCGATTGCGGGACTGCGGCTGGCGGCCTGACTAGCCGGTACTGCGCCTCTCGATTGCCGCTCCGACTGCGGAAAGTTTCTCCTCCAGCCGCTCATAGCCGCGATCGAGATGATAAACCCGGAGCACCTCGGTCTCGCCCTCGGCGGCCAGACCGGCGAGGATCAGGCTCATCGATGCCCGAAGGTCCGTCGCCATCACCTGAGCTCCGGTGAGCTTCTGGGTGCCGTGGACGATCGCCGATCGGCCGTGGATGTCGACATCGGCTCCCATCCGCCGGAGCTCCGGCACATGCATGTAGCGATTCTCGAAGATCGTCTCCTCGAGGAAGCTGTCGCCTTCGGCGAGGCTCAGCATCGCCATGAACTGCGCCTGCATGTCGGTCGCGAAGCCCGGGAACGGCGCGGTGGAAAGTGCCAGCGGCTTGAGCGGTCCGTTGGCGCTCACCTTGATCCCGCGATCATGGAACTCGAGCATCAGCCCGGCGTGGGCAAGCGCGTTCAAAGTCGCCTGCATGTCGTCGGGCCGGGCGCCGATGAGATCGATCGAGCCGCCAGTGATCGCGGCCGCGCAGGCGTAGCTCCCGGCTTCGATTCGATCGGGCATCACCTCGTAGGTTGTGCCGTGGAGTCCTTCGACCCCGTCGATGATGATGTGCGCCGATCCGATCCCGTCGATCTGCGCGCCCATCGCGACGAGGAGGTTGCACAGGTCGGCGATCTCGGGCTCGCGAGCGGCGTTGAACAGCTGCGTGCGCCCGCGAGCGAGAACGGCGGCCATCACCGCATTCTCCGTCGCGCCGACGGATACGACCGGAAAGCTGTAGTCGCCGCCGGCCAGCCGGCCGCCGGGCGCGCTGGCCTTCACATAGCCGGCCGCGAGCTCGATTTCGGCGCCCATGCATTCGAGCGCCTGCAAATGAAGGTCGATCGGCCGATCGCCGATCGCGCATCCCCCGGGCAGCGAAACCGTGGCCTCGCCGGCGCGGGCCAGCATAGGGCCCAGCACCAGCACCGAGGCGCGCATCTTGCGCACCATGTCGTAAGGAGCGACGGTCGAGGCGACGTCCTCGGCACGAAGAGTCATGCGCCGGCCGTATTCGCCTTTCTTGACGCCCGCGACGCTGGTGGACACGCCGAGCTGGTTGAGTAGGTGCCCGAAACTGTCGACGTCGGCGAGGCGCGGCAGGTTGGCGAGAGTCAGCGGCTCGTCGGTCAGCAACGCGCACGGGAGCAAGGTCAGCGCGGCATTCTTGGCGCCGCTGATCGGGATTTGGCCGTGAAGGCGCTGTCCGCCCTTGATCCAGATGCTGTCCACTTGCGCGCTTTAGCGGACCGACCCGAGCGCGCAACAGCCGCTCAGGTCACGCCTTCTCGAGCGTGCATTGAAGCGGGTGCTGGTTCTCGCGCGCGAAATCGACGACCTGTGCCACCTTGGTCTCGGCGACTTCGTAGGTGAACACTCCGCACACGGCGATTCCCTGCTGGTGGACCTGGAGCATCACTCGAGTCGCATCCTCGATTCCCATCGAGAAGAAGCGCTGGAGAACGAGCACTACGAACTCCATTGGAGTGTAGTCGTCGTTGAGCATCAGCACCTTGTAATTGGACGGCTTCTTGGTCTTGGGCCGGGTGCGAGTCGCGATTCCGATCTCGAGATCGTCGTCGAGACCGTCACCGCGTCCGGGGCCATCGCCCATGCTCTTCACACGCCACGTCATATGCGCTCTCAAATATGGCACGCTCGAAACGCGCCGCAAGGCGGCAGCGACGATTGAAACGCAGAAAAAAGGCGGCCGCTCCGTGTTAGGGAGCGACCGCCTTGACGTGCCTGACGGGAGGGGAGGAGTGTCAGGCAGCGATCTGGTTGAACTTCTCGACGTTCGCGCTGGCGCGGTTCGAGAGCGGCTGGAACGCTTCGCCGGCGAGCTTCACCATCGATTCGGTGAGCGCCGAGCTTTCCTCGACGAAACGGTCGAAGGCGGTGCGGGCGAAATCGCTCTGCAACTGCAACAGCTCGGTCGGGCTCTTCGCCTCGGCGAACGAGCGGACGGTGTTCGCCGTCTGCTCCATGCTGTCGCGGCTCTTGGAGACGAACTCCTGGCCGATCGACTGGGTGCCGGTCGCGGCGATCTTGCCGGACTCGACCAGTGCGTCGAGATTGCCGCGGCAAAGGTTGGCCAGCTCTTCAGCCGCCTTGCGCGAGCGCTTCACGGCTTCTTCGCTGCGAGCCGAGGCCTCGGTGAACAACTTCTCGAAGGCCGGAGCGGCCGGGAAAGCGGCGAATGCGCCGAAAATCTTGTCGTTCTGCTTCGTCATCTCTTCAATCCTTTCGTTGGCGGGGACCGGCTTGCGCGCGGTCTTTGCCTTGCGGCGACCCTTTGTCGCCGTCTTGCGGACCGGCGTCTCCGCCTTGGCAGGCTCGACGACCGCCTCGGCGGTGTCGACGGCTTCGGCAGGGGTTTGGGTGTCCGCGTCCATGTGAAGTCCTTTGTGCTGCACTGCAACATAAATGGTGCGATGCGACATTTCAAGGGGAATTTGTGCGGCGCAACAACGGCTGCTTGACGAAGCGGCGGGGCGCATCGCAAGAACGGCCATGGACGCTTCTTCCGAGCTCGATTCCGGCCTGAGCCGCCGCGGCCTGCTGATCGTCCTGTCCTCGCCGTCCGGCGCCGGAAAATCGACCCTTTCGCGGATGCTGATGGAGGCCGATCCGCAAATCACCATGTCGGTTTCCGCAACCACGCGCCCGAAGCGCCCGGGCGAAGAGGAAGGGGTGCATTACCATTTCGTCGACGATTCCGAGTTCGACCGGATGGTTGACACCGGCGACTTCGTCGAATGGGCTCCGGTGTTCGGGCATCGCTACGGAACCCCCAAAGCGCCCGTCAAAGCCGCGCTTCGCGATGGCCGCGACATCCTGTTCGACATCGACTGGCAAGGCACCCAGCAACTTCACGCGGCGATGGGTGAAGATCTGGTCCGGATGTTCCTGCTGCCGCCGTCGATGGATGAGCTCGAGCGGCGCCTCCAGGAACGCGGGACCGACGCCGACGGAGTCATCGCCGACCGGATGGCGCGGGCCGACGCCGAGATCAGCCATTGGGCGGAATATGATTACGTGCTGATCAACCGCGACGCCGGCGATTGTCTCGCCGATATCCGCACCATCGTCGACGCGGAACGGCTGAAGCGTTCCCGGCAGATTGGCCTGGTGGCTTTCGTTCGCGACCTCGTCGCTCCCGCGCACTAGCCGTCGAGCAATTCCAGGAACCGCGCGGCAGCGAAGAAATCGCGCCACCGCGCCTCGAGCGCAGCCTCCGCATCGGCATCCGGGCCCCATTGCTCGCGCTGCCATTGCTCGTCGATGGTGACCGCGTGCCACGCTTGCTCGGGCGAGAGCTGCCGCTCGGTAACTGCGAGCGCGGCGACAAGCGAGCCGCTGATCGTCACCAGCGGCGATAGCGCGGCAAGCCGGAACGGGTCGAACGAAGCCACCGCTTGCGCGAGCCGCCGGATCGTCGGCTCCGGCTGCTGCACATGCAGGATTCCCGAGGTCGTGCAGAAGTCGATGTCGAACCGGCGCCGCGCCCAGGCCAGGAGCTCGTCCCAGCTCTTCGCCTGCCTGCCAGCGAGCTCGCGCGGATTGTCGGCGCGGTAGCAGGCGAGGTCGCTCTCGCCATATCGGGCCAGTGACGCCGCGAATGCGTTCGGGTCCGTTGCCACCCGGTCGATCGCGGCATTGGCGAGCCCGGTGAGGGGCATCGCCCCCGGATCCACCGTTTGGCCGGCGGCACTCCATTCGTCCGCGATTGCCCGGGCAAGCTTTTCAGCCGGCACCACCAGCGGCTTGCGGGCGGGGGTCCGAAGCGGTTTGCCGTCGATCTCAACCGACCAGCCGCGCTCATCGGGAACGGCAGCCGCTTGCTTCCAGAATCGCTTCACTCGCTGTCCCGGTCTTCTGCCTGCCACCGCTTTTTGAGCAGCATCGGAGCGACCACCGCGTCGACCAGGCCGAGAACCACGACGATCGAGCCGACGACCGGCCATCCGCCCGGCCGCACCAGGTCGGTGAAGAGGATGGCGACGCCGAGCAGGAACGTCGCCAGCCCGAACAGCCGAGCACCCATGAACAGGTTGAAACGGCGCCGCCACTTGTCGTCGTCAGTCATTCACCGCCTCTCGCGCGATTTTCGCAACGTCGGCCGGATCGCCGGCGACGGCCCGCGCGCCCGCGGCGAGCAGCTCGTGCGGCTCGTGATAGCCCCAGCCCGCGCCGATCCCCGCCGCTCCGGCGGCGACCGCCATTCCCATGTCGAAGCTGGTGTCGCCGACAACGATCGTTCGCTCGGGCGCCGCGGCGGCATCCGCCATGGCGGCCAGCGCCATGTGCGGCGACGGCTTGGACGGATGGCGGTCGGCGGTCTGGAGCGAGAGGAAGCGGGCGTGCAGGCCATGGCTTTCGAGGCAAAGCCTGAGCCCGCGATCCGACTTGCCGGTGGCGACCGCGAGAAGCCAGCCGTCCGCTTCGAGCCGGTCGAGCAGCTTGACGATGCCGTCGAACAAAGGCTCCTCGACCCGGCCCTCCTGCCGCGCCCGGTGGAAGCAGCCCTTGTAGGTTTCGGCCAGCCGCAGGTGATCGGCTTCGCCTGCGGCGGGGAGCAGCGCTCCCATCGCTCGGGTGAGACTGAGGCCGATGACCTTGCGGCAGTCGCTCGGCGGCGGGAGGGGGATGCCATGCAGGTCGAACGTCTCGGCGAGAGCGCGATGGATGGTGGCGCCGCTGTCGACCAGGGTTCCGTCGCAGTCGAAGATCGCGAGTTTTGTCATCGCCGGACGCGTCCTCCGCGAGCGCGCCGTTCGCCGCGACGACTTTCGCGGCGCGGCTTCGGGCGGCTTGCCGGCCTGGTCCGCGAAACCGCGACCCGTTCGCCTGCCGCGACTTCGAAGCCGAGAGTCTCCAGGCTTTGCTCCATATGCTCCGGCAGGTCGGCAGCGACATCGATCTTGCCGCCGCCGGGCGAGTCGATTTTCAGCCGCCGCGCATGCAGGTGCAGCTTGCGGCTGATTCCGCCCGTAAGGAACGCCTCGGCGCCTCCGTATTTGCCGTCGCCGACGATCGGGTGGCCGATTGCCGCCATATGCGCCCGAAGCTGATGAGTCCGGCCGGTCAGCGGCTGAAGCTCGACCCAGGCGGCTCGGTTTCCCGCGCGGTCGATCACTCGCCAGCGGGTCTTCGCCGGCAGGCCGTGCTCTTCATCGACGTGCATCTTCTCGCCACCCGTGCCCGGCTGCTTGGCCAGCGGAGCATCGATCAGCCCCTCGTCCGCCGACGGCACGCCCATCACCAGCGCCCAATAGAGCTTCTTCGCCGTCCGCCCCGAAAAGCTTTTCGAAAACAATGCGGCGGCCCGCGCGGTCCGGGCGACCAGGAGCGCGCCGGACGTATCCTTGTCGAGCCGGTGGACGAGCTTCGGCCGGTTGCCCGCCTCGTCGGCGAGACCGTCGAGAAGGCGGTCGAGATGGTTGGTCGTCTTGGTCCCGCCTTGGGTCGCCAGCCCGGGCGGCTTGTTGAGGACGAACGCGTTGTCGTCCCGGAAGATGACGAGGGAGCGGACGAACTCTTCTTCTTCCTCGCTGAGCGGGTCGCGCTTCGGCTTCGCCGGCCCGCGGCTCGGCTGCTCGGGCTCGATCGGCGGCACCCGGATCTCCTGCCCCGCCATGAGCCGCTCGCCGGGCGCGACCCTTTTGCCGTCGACCCGAAGCTGGCCGGTCCGGGCCCAGCGCGAGACGATGTTGAAGCTGATCTCGGGCTGGTTGCGCTTGAACCAGCGGTCGAGGCGGATGCCGTCGTCGTCTTCGGTAACCGTGAATGTCCGCGCGTCAGCCATTGCCGCCACTTAGCGATTGCGACGCCGAAATCTAACCCGCCGTGTCGCGCCAATATTGAAACGCCTGCCGCTGGAGCCTCTTTACCAGCTTCAGCGCCTCCGGCCCGGTCCACAGCCCGTCGTAGCCGTGGAGTATTGCGCCTCCGGCGACCCACCAACCCTGGCCGGGAAGTCCGTCCGATTGCCGGACGACGAGGACCGCGAGCTCGGGTTCGCCTAGCTCCGCCGCTTCTTCGTCGATCACGCCCAGCACCTTGCACAAGGCGCGCATCTTCGGCCGCGTAAACTCGTGGCCCAGAGCATTGAGCAGGTCGGAATAGGTGATCGCCTCGCCGGCTGCGGCAGACTGGATGAGGAGGCGCCGGACCTCGGCCGGATTGGCCAACAGTCCGGCGCTCATCCCTCGGGCTGGTCGGTCACGGGAGTCAGCTCGAAGAGCTCGAGCATTGCGCCGCTGCGCGGCCACGGGATCACCAGCCGCCATTTGAACGGCCCGATCCTCTCGAAGACCCCCGCCATGTCGCGCTCGGGGTCCTCGCGATAGGCGAGCGGCTCCTTCTCGTCGCCAAGCGCGAGGCTGCCGAGGAAAATCATGCGGTTGGGATCATCGTCGTCCCACAGCCGCCCGGCGGGCCTCTGGCTGCCGGTCTGCTTGACGATCGTCAGCACTCCACTGTCGTCGCTCAGCACGTAGCAGAAGAAGGGTTTGAACTTCGCGAACGTCGGCGACTCCGAATCCTTCGCGCCCAGGCTGATCATCCGGCAATTGTAGCTTCCCGGAGTCGGCTGAGGGCGCGGCAAGGCCGACCGGGGCTTCAGCAACTCCCCCTCTGCAGCAATGTCCTTCCCGTACCTCTTCCTCGCTTCCATCAGCGATTGCTGCCAGGCGAGGCCGAGGCGATCGATCCGATCCTGGTCGCTTGGACTCGCGACCGCCTTCCAGGCGTCCGAAGGTGAGGGCGCTTCGACGGTTACCGACGCTGCACTTCGGGCGCGCTTGGTTGCCATGTCGCATCCGCCGAGAAGCGCAACCGCCGGCACAATGCATAGGCAGGCCGCCAGTCTAAGCTTCACCTGCATTTCCCGTAGGTGGCAGCGCCTGTCACCGGATGCAACCAATGCCGACTTCACCAATCGCTTTGATTTCGCGTTTCCGACCGCTAGGCGCGCGCCGGATGACCACCCGCCAGCCAGGGCATCCACGCCACGACGATGGCGGCCGCGGCCTGTTTCTCGGCATCGGCGCCTATGCGCTGTGGGGCGTGCTTCCGATCTACTTCAAGGCGATTGCCGAGGTCGGACCGGTCGACATCGTCGCTCATCGAGTTCTTTGGTCGGTGCCTTTCCTGGCGCTGCTGCTGGCTCTTTTTGGCGGCGCCGGCGAGGTCGTGGCCGCTCTTCGCTCGCGCCGGACCGTCGCCTTCCTCTTCGTAACCGCCGTGCTGATTGCGACCAACTGGTTGCTTTACGTTTATGCCGTCACCAGCGGACAGATCCTCGCCAGCAGCCTCGGTTATTATCTCAACCCGCTGATTAACGTGCTGATGGGCCGGGCGCTGCTGAAGGAACGCCTCAGCGGCCTGCAATGGGCAGCGGTCGCGATCGCGGCCGCCGGGATCTCAGGGGTGGCGATCCATGCCGCCGGGCAATTGTGGATCAGCCTTGCACTCGCGATCACGTTCGCGACTTACGGCCTGCTGCGCAAGATCGCGCCGGTCGAGGCGGTCGCCGGTCTCGCTGTCGAGACCGGGTTGCTGTTCCCGCTGGCGCTTGCCTGGCTGGGCTGGAGCATGGCGGCCGGAGGGAACGCTTTCGGCCCGGCCAACCGGGACGCGCCGCTGCTGCTGCTTGCCGGAATCGCGAGCACGGTTCCGCTGATCCTGTTCACGGCGGCCGCCCGCCGGCTGGCGTATTCGACGCTCGGAATGCTGCAGTTCATCGCGCCGACCATGCAATTCCTTTGCGCCGTGTTTCTCTATGGGGAGCATTTCACCCGCTGGCACGCGCTCGCGTTCGGCTGCATCTGGCTGGCGCTCGGGCTTTACGTCCTGGCCCTCATTCGAGCGCCCAAATCGGCGCCATCGGCGATGGCGCCGGAGTAAGGCTCCCAATGGAAAGCGGGGCTGCTACAATCGCCGACTGCGACAGGAAGGGAGCGGAAATGTTCAACCTGGTTTCGGTCATTATCGGAATCGTGGCTCTGGTCTTCGTCGCCGTCGCCTTCATCCCGTTCCTCGGCTGGGCCAACTGGCTGGTGATCCCGCTCGCGATCATCGGCGCGGCAATCGGCTTCATGAGCCGCGGAACCGCCGGCCGGAACCTCAACATCTTCGTGATCGTCGTCGGAGTCGTCCGGCTGATTCTCGGAGGGGGGCTGTTGTGAGCCGCGATCCCAGGATCGATGCCTATATCGCCAAGGCGCAACCCTTCGCCCGCCCGATCCTGGAGAAGGTCCGCGAGCGGGTGCACGCCGCGGTCCCCGGGACCGAAGAGACGCTCAAGTGGAGCGCACCTGCGTACACGCTCAATGGCAAGATCCTGCTGATGACGGCAGCGTTCAAAGCCCATGCCGCGCTCAATTTCTGGCGCGGCCAGGAGCTTCGCAAAGACGAGCCCGACACCGAGGCGATGGGCCAGTTCGGAAAGCTCCTGTCCCTCGCAGACCTGCCCTCGGACGCCGAGCTCGACCGCCTGATCAGGGATGCTGCCGCGATCGCAGGAACGGCGCCGGCTCCCCGCAAGGCGAAGCATGCGCCCAAGCCGGCGCCGGAAATGCACCCTGAATTCCGGGCGGCGTTGAAGCGCGTGCCGAAGGCGAAGGCGGCGTTCGACGGCTTTCCACCCTCGGCTCAGCGCGAGTATGTCGAATGGATCGGCGAAGCGAAGCAGGAGTCGACTCGCCGGAAGCGAATCTCGACGGCAATCGAATGGCTGAGCGAGGGCAAGCGCCGCAATTGGCAGTACGAGCGCTGAACTAGCGTTCCCGGACGTAGCGGCCGGGCGCGACTTCGATGGCATTCAGCTTGCCCTTGCCGGGGATGCGCGCGCCCCGGGCCCTCACCCTCTGCGACGATTGCGCCTTCAGCCAGTCGAGCCAGTCCGGCCACCAGCTTCCCTTGCGCTCGGTGGCGCCGTCGATGAAGTGCTCAAGCGAGCCGCACGGCCGGCTGTTGGTCCAGTAGCAATATTTGTTGGCGGCCGGCGGATTGACGACGCCAGCGATGTGGCCGGAGCCGGCGAGCACGAAGCGCTTGGGGCCGGCGAAATGGTCCATGATCTTCCACACGCTTTCGGGCGGGGAGATATGATCCTCGCGCCCGGCCTGGACGTAGGTGGGAGTGTTCACCCGGTCGATGTCGATCGGCGTTCCCGCGACCTCGATTCCCCCCTGCCGGGCGAGCTTGTTCCCCTCGTACAGATCCTCGAGATAGGCGCGGTGCCATTTGGCGGGCAGGTTGGTCGTGTCCGAGTTCCAGTAGAGCAGGTCGAACGGCGGCGGCTCCTCGCCCAGAAGGTAATTGTTTACGACGTAGCTCCAGATCAGATCGCGGCCGCGCAGAAGGTTGAAGGTGGCGGCCATGTAGCGGCCGTCGAGATAGCCTTTCTCGGCGGTGAGCTTGTCGAGCAGCGCCATGGTCTCGGGCCCGGTGAACAGCTTGAGGTCGCCAGCCAAGGTGAAGTCGACCTGCGCCGTCAGGAAGGTGGCTGACGCAACCTTGCCCTGCTGCGCCTTCGCTTCAAGGTAGCCCAGCGTCGCGGCGAGCGTCGTCCCGGCGACGCAATAGCCGATCGCATGCACAGATTCGACGCCGAGCAGGTCGCGCACGGTGTCGATGGCGTCGACCTGGCCGCCCAACACATAATCGTCGAGCGTGGCGTCGGCGATGCTCTCGTCGGCCGATTTCCAGCTGACCATGAACAAGGAAATGCCGTTGTCGACGCACCATTTGACGAAGCTTTTTTCAGGGCTCAGGTCGAGGATGTAGAAACGGTTGATCCACGGCGGGAAGATCACCACCGGGATCTCCAGCACCTCGTCGGTGGTCGGCGTGTACTGGATCAGCTGGTAGAGCGGCGTCTCTCTGACCACCTTGCCCGGCGTGGTGGCGAGGTTCCTTCCGACCTCGAACACGCCCGCCTTGGTCTGGGTCAGCTGTCCCGCCGCGATGTCCTTGAGCATGTTGGCGAGGCCTTTGAGCAAATTCTCGCCGCGGCTCTCGATCGTCGTCTTGAGCACCTGCGGGTTGGTGAGCGCGAAGTTGGACGGGCTCATCGCGTCGACGAAATTCCGGGTCGCGAACTTCAGCTTTGCCCGGGTTTCGGAGTCGAGGCCGTCGATCTGGTCGACGGTACCGAGCAGCTTGTCGGACAATGCCAGATAGGTCTGGCGGATCTGGTCGAAGAGCGGGTTCTCGCGCCATTCGGGGGCGGAAAATCGCCGGTCCTTCTTTTCCTCGGACCCGGTCTCGAGCCCGAGCATCTGGCCCCAGTTTTCCAATCCTTTCGCCCAGGCCTCGGCGCCCGTGCTCATCATGCTCACCGGGTCCGGCGCGGGGGGACCATTGCCGCCGAAGAAGGCTGGTGGAAACGCGCCCCACGACGGCGGACTGGTCGGCCACGGCTGCGAACCGGCCAGGCTCTCCGCCCACGCCTCCATCAGCATCTGCTGCGCGCGCCCCATGACCCACGTCCAGTGCTGCCAGTCTTCCAGGGTCGGGATCGCGCCGGTGTCGGTATCGTCAGCCATACGGCGAATGTAAGCCGCAACCGGCGCCATTGCGAGCAGAGCCGGGCATTCGACGATCTTGCACCCGCCGCCGCTGGATTGCTTCGAAATTCCATTGCTCCCAAACAGGCGACGTGATTCCCGACATTCCCCTTCCGCATGCGCTCGTCCTCCTCGACTATTTCGGGATCGCCGTCTTTGCGCTCTCCGGAGCACTGGTCGCTGCGGAGAAGAAGCAGACTCTCGTCACCTTCATGTTCTTCGCCGTCGCGACCGGCATCGGCGGGGGCACGCTTCGCGACCTGCTGATCGGAGCGCCGGTGTTCTGGGTCCAGTCCAATGCCGTTTTGGCGATCTGCTTCGGCGCCGCGCTGTTGATCTGGTTCGCCAGCAGCCGCCGCTTCGCCGGAGCGGCACTTCTGTGGCTGGATGCAGCGGGGATTGCCGCATACGCGACCTACGGCGCGGCGAAGGCGCTGGGCTTTGGAGTCGCTCCTCTTCCGGCTTTTGCAATGGGCGTACTCACCGCTTGCGCTGGCGGGATCATCCGCGACGTGCTCGCCGGGCAGCCTTCGATCCTGATGCGCCCGGAGCTGTACGTCACCGCCGCGGCGCTCTCCGCCGGCCTCTTCGTTTCGTTGGCGTTCCTTGGGTTTTCGGGATGGGTGGCGGTGATTCTCGCTGCCCTCGCGGGCTTTGCTCTTCGCGGCATTGCGATCCGTCGTGGCTGGTCGCTCCCCGCTTATCGTGATTAGATAGGGCCATGCTCCCGATCCCGCCGCACGAGACGCGCGTCGCCGAGATCGCCGACATCATCCAGACGGTGCTCGGCCCCGTGTTCCTGCTCGCGGGCATCGGGGCTTTCCTCAATGTCTGCACCGGCCGGTTGTCGCGAATCGTCGACCGCGCACGCCAGATCGAGCCGCTCCTGCTGAAGAGCCGCGGCTCCGAGCACGACCGCTTTCTGCGCGAAATTCGCGTGCTCGACCGGCGCATGGCGTTGGTCGGGCGCGCCATCTGGCTTGCGGTGTTCGCGGCGGTGCTGATCTGCCTCGTCGTGGTGCTGCTTTTCGCCGGGACGCTGGTGAGCGGCCATTTCGGAACCGCGATCGCGCTCCTGTTCATCGCCTGCATGGTCCTTCTGGGCAGCGGTTTCGCGGTCTTCCTCATCGAAACCCAAGTGGGATCGCGCGCGATCAGGGTCCGCCACGCGCTTCTCGAGCACGAGGCGGAAGACCAGCCCTGAGTCTCGACAGCCGCCCGGAGCGCCCCTATCGCCGCCGCAGTCCAACAGGGAGTTTTCGCGTGACCAGTGACGTCCAGGGTTCGCACGTCCTCGACCGGGTGCTCGTCCTCGAAATGGTCCGGGTCACCGAGGCCGCGGCCATTGCCGCTTCGAAGTGGATCGGCCGGGGCGACAACGATTCCGCCGACGCAGCGGCGGTCGAGGCTATGCGGACCGAGCTCAACAACCTGCCGATGGATGGCACCGTCGTGATCGGCGAGGGCGAGCGCGACGAAGCCCCGATGCTGTACATCGGCGAGAAGGTAGGCTCCGCTCAGGGGACGGGTCCCAAGATCGACATCGCACTCGACCCGCTGGAGGGGACGAACCTTACTGCCAAAGCCGGCCCCAGTGCGCTGGCGGTGCTCGCCATCGCGGAGAACGGCTGCCTGCTCAATGCCCCCGATGTCTACATGGAAAAAGTTGCGATCGGCCCCGGCTATGCCCAAGGCACGGTGGGCCTCGACAAATCGCCCGCCGACAATGTCCGCTCGCTCGCAAGGGCCAAGGGCGTCGAGCCGAGCGACATCATCGCCTGCGTCCTCGAGCGCCCCCGCCACGACAAGATCATCGCCGAGCTTCGCGAGCTCGGCTGCGGCATCAACCTCATTCCCGATGGCGACGTGGCCGGAGTGATGGCAACCGCCGATCCCGACACCGACATCGACATCTACATGGGAAGCGGCGGTGCGCCCGAAGGCGTGCTCGCAGCGGCGGCTCTTCGCTGCGTCGGCGGCCAGATCTTCGGCCGGCTCCTGTTCCGCAACGACGACGAGGTCGGGCGGGCTCGCGGCTGGGGGATCGACGACCTCGACCGGATCTACTCCGTCACCGACATGGCCAAGGGCGACTGCATTTTCGCGGCTACCGGCGTCACCCACGGGTCGCTTCTGAAAGGCGTGAGCAGGCGCAAGGATTGCATGACGACCGAGAGCCTGGTGATGCGCGCAAGCTCCGGCACCGTCCGCCGGGTCTTCACCGAACATTACAAGCTCGGAAGCCGCCGCAGCCTCTAGCGCGCGGGCGGCATTGGCGTAGAACCAGCGGGTGGGCTTCGCACTCAACGTTGAAAAATCCGTAACCGGCCAGCCGTGGAAATGGCGCGCTTCGGTCGAGCCGGGCGCGGGCATCGACTCGCTCGTCGACGAACTGCTGATCGCGCGCGGAGTAGCTCGCGATGACCTGGCGCGGCAACGCGATCCGCGAATCCGCGACTTTCTTCCCGACCCGTCGGCGTTCCAGGACATGGACAAGGGTGCCGAGCGGCTCGCCGATGCGGTGGCGGGCAACGAGACCATCGCGATATTCGGCGATTATGACGTCGACGGAGCGACCAGCGCGGCGCTCCTCACTCTGCTCCTGAGGCGGCTTGGAAGCGAGCCGATCGTCTATATCCCCGACCGGCTGATGGAAGGCTACGGGCCGTCCGGAGCGGCGCTGGTCGAGCTCAAAGGCCGCGGTGCGACGCTGGCGGTCACCGTCGATTGCGGGGCGCAGGCGTTCGACGCGCTGGAGGAAGCCAAGGCGGCCGGTCTCGATGTCATCGTCGTCGACCATCACCAATGCGCGACTTTGCTGCCGGTTGCCTTCGCGCTGATCAATCCCAACCGGCTGGACGAAAGCGAAATCGGCGCGTCCCACGGCCATCTCGCCGCCGTCGGAATGGCGTTCCTGCTTGGAGTCGCCCTGGTTCGTGAGCTTCGCCGCCGCGGCTTCTTCGCCGGTCGGGAGGAGCCGAAAATCCTCGACCTTCTCGACCTGGTGGCGCTCGGCACGGTCGCCGACGTGGCGAAGCTCCACGGCCTCAACCGCGCCTTCGTTACCCAGGGCCTCAAGGTGATGGCGGCCCGCGAGAATATCGGACTCGCCGCGCTTGCCGAAGCAGCCCGGCTGGTGAAGCCGCCCAGCTGCCGCGACCTCGGGTTCGCGCTCGGCCCGCGGATCAACGCCGGCGGGCGGGTCGGCAAATCGGACCTCGGCGTTCGCCTCCTGACGTGCACCGATCCTGAAGAAGCGCGGACGATCGCCGCGGAGCTCGACCGGCTCAACGAGGAGCGGCGGGCGATCGAGATGACGGTCTGCGAGCAGGCGGAAGAGCAGGCCACCAAGCTCAATGGCGCGACCGTGCTCACCGTCATGGCGCGCGGCTGGCACCCCGGCGTGATCGGCATCGTCGCCGGCCGGCTGAAAGAGAAATTCCGTCGCCCCGCGATCGTCATTGCCGAGGACGAGGACGGCACCGGCAGGGGCTCCGGCCGGTCGATTTCGGGCGTGGATCTCGGCGCCGCGGTGCTCGCGGCGAAGGACAGCGGCCTGCTGGTCGCCGGGGGTGGACACGCGATGGCCGCCGGTCTGACGCTCGCCAAAGGCGGCCTCGACGCCTTCCGCGAATTCATCGACCAGCGCCTTGCGGCCGACGTGCAGAAATCGCTCGGCGGCCGCGCCTTGCTGGTCGACGCCCTCCTTGCTCCGGGCGGGGTCGTCGGGAGCTTGTGCGACTCCCTCGACCAGGCGGGACCGTACGGGTCCGGCTGGCCGTCGCCCAAGATCGTCGCGGGCCCCGCGCGGCTCATCCGAACGGGAATCGTCGGTGACGGCCATGTCCGCGGCCTCGCCTGCGGCGACGACGGCAAGAGCTTCAAGTGGATCGCTTTCCGAAGCGCGGAGAGCGAGCTCGGCCAGGCGCTGCTCGCCTCGCCGGCCGATCGGCGCTGGTGGCTCGCCGGCAGCATCAGGCGCGACGAATGGAACGGCGGCAATGCCGCGGAAATGCACCTGGAAGACGCCGCGCTTGCTTGACGCTGCGCTTGACCCCCTTGGGAGCCTCGCCTAACTCGCCCCCGCTTTCCCGGCCCCATCGTCTAGCGGTCTAGGACGTCGCCCTTTCACGGCGAAAACACGGGTTCGATTCCCGTTGGGGTCACCACCATCCGACCGTCCGGGGGGGTCGATAGATGGTGGTGACAGCGCACGCGACCCCCTCGGGAGCAGGTCCGGAAGTTTGGTGGCACGGCCGGTGACAATGCTCCTCACACCATCGTGAACCACGCCACCGCGATGCTCGCGGCCAAGACGACGGTGCTCGCCGTCAGCGCGATTGCAGCGGAGCGGCCCCTTGCCCTCGCGTAAACGACCGTCACCCCGATCTTGACGCCCATGTTGGCGACGATGGTTCCGGCCAGGGCAATAGCCGCGAGTTCGGCCCCGATCGCCTGAGGCGGCATTCCGCCGGCAGTTACGATTGCCACGTCGACGTTGGCGCTTCCCGAAACCAGCAGCAGGAGCGCGATTCCCTGCTGCCCGAACCGGCCTTCAGCCCACGTCACGGCAACCGCCATGGCCGCGACGAAAATTACGAAGCCGAGGGCCGGGACAAGGGCGACTGGATTGCCTGGGGCGATCGGCGCGTCGGAACGCGGCGACTTGCGATACAGCCACCAGCCCGCCGCCACGCCGACGCCGATCGCGGGAAAGGTGATCATCGCGAACGGGACCGCGATTCGGGTGGCGAGGATCGCGACGAGAATGAGCACGCGGACGTACATTACCGCGCTCGCGAGCGCGATTCCGGCTGCCTCCGCTCCTGGCGTATTCGTCCTTCCGAGGCGCTCGGAAAGCGACTGCGTGACTGCGGTCGAGCTGTAGAGACCGCCGATCACCGCGGTCGCAATCGTCCCGTGGCGTTCGCCGAACAGACGGTTCGCGACATAGCCGAGGAACGAAAAGCCGGTGACGATAATGACCACCAGCCAAAGCTGCTGCGGGTTCCACGCGCCCAGCGGGCCGTAGCGGCCGTTGGGAAGAAACGGCAGCACCGCGCCGGCGATCACGGCATATTGTGCGAGCGCCTTGACGTCATCCTCGTCGAGCCGGTTGAGGATCCCGTGCGTTTCGCGCTTCAGCGACAGCAGGAGCGTCACGATGGTTGCCCCGGCGATCGCCAGTGCGGGGTTGCCGATTCCCGCAAGGAACCCGAGCCCGATCGTCACCATGGCGGCGACGGGCGTCGTTGCATCGGGTTTCTCCGACAGGCCCGGCCTGTGCGCGTAGCCGATAGAGAGCACGGCGGCGGCGCCGGCGACGATCGCTCCGGCCGCAAATCCGTATCCAAGAGCGCCGATCAGACCGGCAATTCCCGACGCGAGTCCGACTAGGGTGAACGTTCGGACTCCGGCGATCCGAGTTCCAGATTCCAGGCGGCGAAGATCGAAGCCGCGCTCGATCCCGATCAGCAATCCGGAGGCGAGCGCCGTGGCGACGCAGAGCGCCTGCCAGTACCAGCCGGAGATCAGGATAGCCTCTGCGAATGCCAGCGGAGGTGATTGGCCATGAAGCTCGACACGAAATAATAGCTGTGGTCGTAGCCGGGCTGGCGTCGCAGGGTCAGGGCAATTCCGGCGTCGGCGCAGGCGCGCTCGAGAAGCTCGGGACGAAGCTGATTGTCCAGATACGGGTCGTCGCTTCCGACATCGACGAGAAGCTCGGGCAGGCGCGCGCCGTCCTCGATCAGGGCAACGGCGTCGTGCCTGCGCCAGGCCTGCTCGTCCTCGCCGAGATAACCGCCGAGAGCCTTGGCGCCCCAGGGCACCCGTGACGGAGCGACAATCGGCGAGAAAGCGGAAACACTTCGGAAGCGGCCGGGATTGCGAAGGGCGACAGTTAGCGCGCCGTGTCCGCCCATCGAATGGCCGGTAATTCCCTGGCGGGCGATGTCGACCGGAAATTCCTGTCCGACCAGCGCCGGAAGCTCCTCCGTCGCATAGGTCCACATCCGGAAATTCTTCGCCCAAGGCTCCTCAGTTGCATCGACGTAGAAGCTCGCGCCCTTGCCGAAATCATAGTCTTCGACATCGGGTACGTCGTCGCCGCGCGGGCTGGTGTCAGGAGCGACGAAGACCAGGCCGAGTTCGGCGCAGGCGGCGCGATATTCGCCCTTCTCCGTCACGTTCATCGGGCTGCAGGTCAACCCGGAGAGGAACCACACGACGGGCAGCTTGCCGCCACCCTCGGCCTGCGGTGGAAGGAAAATCGAGAAGGTCATTCCGGTCGAGGTCGAGCTTGATCCATGCTTGGCGACGATCTGCCGCCCGCCGTGCGACCGGTTCTCCGAGACGATCTCCATCGTCACTGCGCCGGCCGGTGAAGCCCGCAAAGCTTGTTGCCGTCGGGATCGCGCAGATAGGCGAGGTACAGCTTGCCGAAGCCGCCTTCGCGGAAGCCGGGCGGATCCTCGATCGACGTCCCGCCCGCCTCGACTCCGCGCTGATGCCAGGCGTCGACTTCCTTCGGGCTTTCGAAGTTGAACCCGACCGTACCGCCGTTGGCGCAGCACGCGGGCTCGCCGTCGATCGGCCTGGTCACCATGAATACCGCGCCGTTCTTGCGATAGGCGAGGCGGCCTCGGTCGTCTTGCATCCCTTCCTTGCCGAACAGCGAATCGTAGAAAAGTTTCGACCGCTCGATGTCGTTCGAACCGACCATGATGTGACTGAACATCCGTTCCCCCTTTTAATAGACGACGACCGAGCGGATGCTCTCGCCCGCGTGCATGAGGTCGAAGCCCTTGTTGATCTCGTCGAGCTTGAGGACGTGGGTGATCATCGGGTCGATCGCGATCTTCCCGTCCATGTACCAGTCGACGATCTTCGGAACGTCGGTGCGACCCTTGGCTCCGCCGAACGCGGTTCCGCGCCAGTTGCGGCCGGTGACGAGCTGGAACGGCCGGGTGGAGATTTCCTTCCCCGCTTCCGCGACTCCGATGATGATGCTGGTTCCCCAGCCGCGGTGGCAGCATTCGAGCGCGGTTCGCATGACCTCGGTGTTGCCGGTCGCGTCGAAACTATAGTCGGCGCCGCCGTCGGTCATCTCGACGATCCTGGCGACGATCTCGTCGCGCGACATGCCCTTGCTGTTGAGGAAATCCGTCATTCCGAACTTCCGGCCCCATTCCTCGCGGTCCGGGTTGATGTCGACGCCGATGATCCTGCTCGCGCCGGCAAGCCTGGCGCCCTGGATGACGTTGAGGCCGATGCCGCCGAGCCCGAAGACCACGACATTGTCGCCGACCTGGACCTTGGCCGTGTTGACCACCGCGCCGACGCCGGTTGTCACTCCGCAACCGATGTAACAGCTGGTCTTGAACGGCGCGTCGTCGCGGATTTTCGCTACCGCGATCTCCGGGAGCACCGTGAAATTCGAGAAGGTGGAACAGCCCATGTAATGGAAGACGGTCTCGCCCTTGTAGGAAAAGCGGCTGGTGCCATCCGGCATCAGACCCTTGCCCTGGGTCGCGCGGATCGCCGTGCACAGGTTCGTCTTGCCCGAAAGGCACGACTTACACTGGCGGCATTCGGGCGTGTACAAGGGGATCACGTGATCGTCCGGCTTCACGCTGGCGACTCCGGGGCCGACCTCGCGAACGATTCCTGCCCCCTCGTGGCCGAGAATCGACGGGAAAATGCCCTCGCTGTCGAGTCCGTCGAGCGTGTAGGCGTCGGTGTGGCAGATGCCCGTCGCCATGATCTCGACCAGGACTTCGCTCTGCTTCGGCCCCTCCAGGTCAACCTCGACAACCTCGAGCGGCTGCTTGGCTTCGAACGCAACGGCTGCGCGGGTCTTCATTCTTTAGTCTCCGTAAGGAATCGTCTGATCCAGGTTGCGACCAGCGCGCTGTCGTTCGGCGCGTTCAGCGAGGCGATTGCCGCGGCCGGATCGGGGACCCGGTCGAAGCGCTCCCGGATCAAGGCCTTGGCGAATTCGGCGCTGAACTCGGGGTGGAACTGGAAGGAAATCGCCGGCCGGCCGGTCCACGCCAGTCCGGCATAGGGGGTGAAATTCGACGTGACGACGACCTCGGTCTCGGGCGGCTGGACGATCACCTGGTCCTGGTGCGAGGCGGGGATCGCGATCGCCTGCTCGCCGTCCATCCACGGCTCGGGGCGGACGACCGAATACTTCTGCAGGCCCGCGCCCCAACCCTTGTCCGACTTCTCGACACGGCCGCCCAGCGCCTCGGCCATCGCCTGGTGGCCGAAGCAGATGCCGACCATCTTTGAATCTTTAGCTCGCCGGATGAAATCCAGAAGTGGCGCGATCCACGGCAGCGGGTCGTACACTCCGGCCGGCGAGCCTGTGATCAGATAAGCGTGATGGTCCGCGGGATCGGCGGGCAAGTGTCCCGCCGCGACATCGAATGTCGCGATCTCGAATCTGTCGCCGAGCATGTGCCCGAACATGGCGGAATAGTCGCCGAACCTGGCTTCGAGATCGCCGGGAGGCCGGCCCGTTTCGAGGATGGCGAGCTTCATGGCGCACGCCTTGCCACCGGATTGCGCTTCGGCCAATGCTGATTTTCTGAGAGGGGCTGGATGGACGCACGCCTTGAAGGACGCCACGCGCTGATCACCGGCGGAGGCACCGGAATCGGTGCAGCGGCGGCGAGGACGCTGGCCGCCGAAGGAGCGAAGCTGTCCCTGCTCGGACGGCGGATGCCACCGATCCAGGCGACCGCGGTCGCGACCGGCGGCACGGCCTTCCAGTGCGACATCACCGACCCTGACGCGATCGGGCGCGCCTTCGCCAGCGCACGGGCGGCAAACGGCCCGATCGAGCTTCTCGTCGTCAACGCCGGAATCGCGGAGAGCGCGCCGTTTCACAAGATGACTCGCGAGAGCTGGGACCGAATCGTCGGCACAAACCTCACTGCGGCCTTCGATTGCGCGCGGGCGGCGATCGGCGATTTGCTGAAGAGCGAGAACGGCCGGCTGGTCTTCATCGCCTCGGTCGCGTCGCTGCGCGGCGTTCCCTACGCCGCCCATTACGCTGCATCGAAGCATGGCCTGCTCGGCCTCACCCGCTCGCTCGCGGCGGAATATGCGAAGACGAACCTCACCGTGAACGCGGTCTGCCCCGGCTATGTCGACACGCCGATGACCGACCAGAGCGTCGCTCGGGTGTCGGAGATCACGGGACGAAGCGAAGCGGATTCGCGAGGCGCGATCACCAACATGAATGCCAGCGGCCGCCTCGTCGATCCCGAGGCGATCGCCAATATCATTCTGACTCTGTGCCTTCCGTTGAGCCGCGACATCAACGGCGCGGCA
>Ga0207705_10000293_pt1 | contig 46583 bp, 38 predicted proteins | sample KBSC13metaG_FD_184314 | JGI IMG/M metagenome (GOLD analysis project Ga0207705, IMG submission 184314) | Corn rhizosphere microbial communities from Kellogg Biological Station, Michigan, USA - KBS C1-3 metaG (SPAdes) (version 2) | ecosystem: Host-associated > Plants > Roots > Rhizosphere > Soil ... | reverse complement strand
TGCCCATATCTTTCACAACAAGCTACATCCACAAAATAGTCAGAACAAAAAAGCGACCAAGTAAAGTTGCCTTTCTCTTGATCGCTTCTTGTAATACGTGTTATTGAACTACTTTTTCAGTGCCCTCCATTTTTTCCGGGTCCTTTTATGTTTATAAGAGTTTGCCTGGTAACCAGGTTATACGATTGCTATTGCATTTGTAATACCGAAATATTATTCCCCGGCAGGTCCGTATGATACTCAATTTCAGATGCAATACCCGATCCATTATTATAAACACCCGGCAACCAATCAAATGTTGCAGGTACCCCATTAAATGTAAAGTTGGACGAAGGGGCCGGCGGAAAAGATAGTGATCCCCATCCCCAATAGTCAAAATAAATAGTGCCAATATTCGCGCCATTTAAATATAAATTGAAATTGCGTATCGGAGGGGTAAAATCTGCTCCACTAGGTCCGGAGATATAACCTTGATCGTTTGCCGGCATTGCATAATCCTTATCTGAAATAACAAAACCGTTATATTTTGCAACGGCTGTCGTGTCGGTTGCAGATACCTGAACTTTATAAATAGTGAGCCGGGCAGTTTGAGTAATCCCATTTTTAGTGTAAGTCACCATGAGACTATCGTTAACTGAATGTATGATATTCTTTCCGTCTTCTCCAATAATTTCAAAATATATATCAAATGGAAGTGTCTTCGCTTTTATATCGGCTTTTTTGCACGAGGATATCGAAAAGCATAAAAGCACTGCAAAATAGATTAATGTTTTCATGGTGATATGTATTAAGGATGAATATTATATGTCATCTCTTGATTGTATTGCCAATTATCGGTAGTCTGGCCGTCAAAGACTATCCACTGGTTAAAATCCTGCCAAAGGTCATTGCCCGTACCATCCCAGCCCCAATTCATGTGCAGGTACAGAAAGCCTTCCCCTCCTCCGGGCGTATCACCGGAAGGGCACCAGGTCTCGTATATTTGCTGGTAGCCATCGCAAACCCATTCGTGTCCGTTCGTTCCCCAGTTCCAAAATAGAAATGTATGATCGAATCGGTGAGTTGTTTGTTGTTCATTGGCGAATTTGGACTTTTGACAGCCGCATCTTTTTTGCAGGAAAAAATCAGCATCAGGCACGTTACAGCCATCACCTGTCTAAATGATAAGGTTTTTTTCGTTTGGTAAGGATTTAGTTAGGGTTTATTGTTTAAGTAAATATACAATTTACTTCTAACATAAAAATATTTTTGCCTATTAAGACAAGAATTTGACTAACCTATTGATAACCAAGGTTAAAAAGGCAATAGGATATGACCGGAATATTATCCTTTCAGTATAAAGACACAAATCCTTCAATTAGCGGCAAAAAATTTTGTAAAAAAATCAATATAAATTTTTGCATAACTAAATTTTTAGTACTTTCATCAAAAATAAACGGCGAATTGGTCGGTTTTTAACGGAAAGGCTTGTATTGGAATGGATAGTGCTGTAAATTCCGTTTTCCTGTTGCCTAAATTCATATATGAGGATGAGAAAATATATACAGCACATAAGCATTATCGGCCTTTTAGTAGCGACAGCCGCCGGTAAAACGTTGGGGCAATCCGCTCCGAGTGACACCATCAACTCGCAGCGCGCCTTTAACAATATCACAGCAAACTTTTATCTCGCGATGGGCCAGCAGTCGAGGCTTTACAGCGGTCGCGAATATTCGTTCTATGACCGTTCCATCAAAGGGACCGCCCTTTATCCACTGGATGCTCAAACGTGGGCCGTTGGCGAGGTAACCTATGATGGCTTAGTGTACAAAAACGTTCCGCTGATGTACGACATTTATAAAGATGTCCTTATTTCCTTGCTATACAATCATTTTTCGATGTACACTTTGCTTTCCGAACGGGTAAGTGACTTTACATTCTCGGGCCATCATTTTGTAAGGGTAAACACTAACGGATTGGTTAATGATAAGTCGGGCATAGTAACCGGATTTTACGACCAGCTTTATGGCGGGAAAACCGAGGTACTGGCAAGAAGGACCAAGACCATTCAAAACTCGACCAACCAAAGCCTTATACTCGAAACTTATTTTATCGAGCATACCGACTACTATATCAAAAAAGGGAATGTTTATTACAGCGTGGGGGGCCAGGGGTCGTTCCTAAATGTATTGAAGGATAAAAAACAGGCCCTTCAAAAATACATGAAGGATAATGGGTTCAAATTCAAAACTGATCCTGAGGCAGCTATGGCAAGACTCGCTGCTTACTATGACCAGATTTCGAACTGATGGCTATTGGAGGCGCTAAACACTATTCACTGCATATACTAAACGGAGCAAAGGCAGCTCAAACGGTACTATTAACCAATTTTTGAACGAACAACCTATTCTGATGAAAAAAATTTTCCTCTTGGGCTTTTGCTTCACAATCCTTTTTAAACTGGCTTCGGCGCAGGACGCGAATAAAAAGACGATCAGCGTCAATTTTCAACAAGCGTCCATCGCGCAGGTTGTATCCGACCTGGAAACAAAAACAGGGTATCACTTTTATTATACTCCCGCGCAATTTGACAGTCTCAAGGTAACCCTGCAACTTAATGACCAGCCGCTCGAAGTAGTTTTGAACTCCGCCTTTCAGAAAACAGATTTTCATTTTTCAATTATTGATCAAAATGTATTTCTGACAAAGAGCAGGCAGGTAAGTACATCGCTGGCACCCGGCTTTTTCAATGTACAGCCGGCGAACGCCGCTGCCGCAACTGTAGTGAGCGATTACACGGTTGAAACCCAGGCCAAAGTGCCGGAAGCAACCACTGAAAATAAAATATATGAAATAGGAATAAGGACCAATACCATAAAAGCGGGGACCGCTACACTGGCGGGATATGTACGCAATATAAAAACAGGTGAAGCGATCATCGGAGCCAGTATCTATAACCCTGATAGTAAGTTGGGCATATCAACAGATCAATTTGGCTTTTATTCGCTTACGTTACCGCGCGGTCATCAAACACTGGTCATTAAGGGATTGGGAATGAAGGACACGCGCCGAAAGATCATACTTTATTCGGACGGCAAACTCAATATAGAGATGCAGGAACAGGTAACGTCGCTCAAGGAAGTGACTATCTCGGCCGAGAAAGTTGCTAACGTGAAAAGCGTTGAAATGGGCGTGAACAAGCTGGATATTAAGAGCATTAAGCAAATACCAACAGCTTTCGGCGAGGCTGACGTATTGCGCGTTGTATTGACGCTTCCCGGTGTGCAATCGGTTGGCGAAGCCACCACCGGCTTCAACGTACGCGGCGGGGCAGCCGACCAGAACCTGATCCTGTTTAATGATGCTACCATTTACAACCCCTCGCACTTCTTTGGCTTTTTTTCAGCCTTTGACCCGGACCTGGTGAAAGACATACAACTGTATAAAAGTACGGTCCCCGAGAAATACGGAGGCCGTTTATCGTCCGTGCTTGAAGTGACAGACAGGGATGGTAATAAAAAGAAATTTACGGGTTCGGCGGGCATCGGCCTGCTTACAAGCCGGTTTAATATCGAGGGGCCTATTATTAAGGACAAAACATCCTTCATTTTTGGCGCGCGCACCACGTACTCCGATTGGCTGCTGAATTTACTGCCCGATGCCTATAAACATAGCTCAGCATCATTTTATGATTTTAACGCGGGCATTACCAGCCAGATCAACGATAAAAACACCATCTACCTGATGGGATACTTAAGTCAGGACCATTTCAAGCTCAACAGTGACACCGCTTACGCATACAGTAACAAGAATGCTAACATCAAATGGAAGCATAATTTCAACAACAAGCTTTATAGCGTATTGCTGGCTGGCGTAGACCATTATGATTACAGCATAGCGAGCACGGCTAACCCGGTAGATGGTTATAACCTCGGCTTTGGTGTAAACCAATATAATTTCAGGGCCGATTTTAATTATTATGCCAGCCCGAAAAACACGATCGATTTTGGTATCGGTTCGATCTACTACAAATTGAATCCCGGAGATGAAGAACCTAGTGGCGCTAAATCCCTGGTGGTGCCGGATGTGGTCGCACAAGAGCAGGCACTCGAAAACGCCATTTACCTGGGCGATAAATATGATGTAACGCCACAGCTTTCACTTAGCGCAGGTATAAGGTATTCGTTGTATGCTTATCTCGGCCCCCAAACCGTCGATCACTACGCGCCTAACCTGCCTAAAGAGGCAGTAAATGTAACCGATAGCACTACCTATGGGAAAAACAAGGTGATCAAGACCTACGGCGGCCCTGAAATAAGAATTTCTGCGCGTTACAACATCAACGATGATATGTCGCTGAAAGCAGCTTATAACACTATGCACCAATATATTCACCTGCTTTCCAATACAACTGCCATATCGCCGACCGATACCTATAAATTGAGCGATCCTAATATTAAACCACAGTTTGGCCAACAGATATCATTGGGACTATACCGCAATGCCAAATCGAATACGATTGAAACCTCAGTTGAGGTGTATTATAAAAAGATCAATAATTACCTGGATTATAAAAGCGGTGCCACGCTTCTGTTAAATCAACACATCGAACAAGATGTTATTAACACGCAGGGGAAGGCGTACGGTATCGAATTTTTGGTGCGGAAAACTGCCGGTAAACTAAACGGCTGGTTCAGCTATACCTACTCACGGACCTTCCTGAAGCAGGACGATCCGTTTGCCGGCGAGCAGATAAATGGCGGCGCCTATTATCCGGCCAATTACGATAAGCCGCACGATTTTAATTTCACCGGCAACTATCGTTTCAGCCACAGGTTCAGCGTTTCGGTTGATATGATCTATAGCACCGGCAGACCCATCACATTACCTATAGCCAAGTATGAGTATGGCGGATCGGAAAGGGTTTATTATTCGGACAGGAATGCTTACCGCATACCGGATTATTTTAGGACAGATCTTTCAATGAATATCGAGGGCAACCATAAAGTTCACCAATTGACGCACAATTCCTGGTCGATAGGTGTATATAACCTCACCGGCCGCGCCAATGCTTATTCAACCTTCTTCCAGGAGCAGGGAGGGGTGATAAACGGCTACCAGCTTTCGATATTTGCGAGACCTATACCCTTTGTCAACTATAACATTAGGTTCTGATAACTTCCTGCCATGCAATTAAAGGATTATATATACTTTATATCTTTTTCGACTATGGTGGTAGTCAGCTGTAAAAAAAACTATGCACCACACGCTATTTCTTCCTCCAATAGCAACCTGGTAGTTGAGGGCACTATCTCAGCAGGCGGTGATTCTACCGTCATCAAGTTAAGCCGAACAATAGCAGTGTCGGGCCTAAACAAAGTAAAACATGAAACCGGCGCAAAAGTTACTGTCAACGATGATCAGGGTAATAATTATCCTCTCGTCGAAACTGATAGCGGCAGGTATACGGCTGCGCCTTTCAGCCTGGATACTGCGCGTAAGTATAGGTTGAATATCATTACGACTGACGGGAAAACCTATGCATCCGATTATACGCCCGTGGAGGTCACCCCTCCCATTGACACGCTTAATTATGATATCACGGCCGCCGGCGTTAACTTCTACGCCAGCACGCACGATCCAACCGGCCGGGCTAAATATTATCGCTGGGATTATACCGAAACCTACATCTACGAAAGCAATGTGGAAGCGCCATATGTGTTCGACAATTCTTATTTACATGTCAGCGACAAGTTCAGAGCGCGTACACCGGCGCAACAGATACACGTCTGTTATATCAGCCGGGACGCGAGTACGATCCTTTTGCGATCAACCTCAAATCTCAGCCGGGATGTTATTCTTAACAATCCGATAACGCAGATAGCATCGACATCAGAAAAGCTGAATCACCGTTATAGCATACTGCTAAAACAATACGCACTGACGTCTGAAGCTTATGATTTCTGGACACAGATGAAAAAAAACACCGAACAGATCGGGACTATTTTCGACCCGCAGCCTTCAGACATACAGGGGAATATTCATTGTACATCCAACCCGTCAGAGCCGGTAATTGGGTATGTCAGCGCAAGTACGGTATCGCAGAAACGTATTTTTATTGATAACTCAATAATACCCTGGTATAATGCCCAGTCCGATAGTTGCACACATACAGTGCTTACGTGGGACGATGGAAACATACCTTCGGACATAAAGACAGGAGTATGGATCCCATACGGTCAGCTCAGCGCAGTCTACCGCCCTGCATATAGAGACTCAGCCTATGCAGTAGCAGTATATGAATACGATTGCGTGGATTGCCGGTATCACAATCATGGCTCTAATGTAAAACCTGCTTTTTGGAAATAATATGGAAAGGGAAGGTGAAATGGACATAAAGCAATTAACAGGGATGATTTTATTGGGGGGCACTATGGCTTGGGGCTGTAAAAAATCTTACACACCTAATGCTATCAGCGCGGCTAACAGTTACCTGGTGGTAGAAGGTGTTATAGCGCCAGGTCCGGACTCCACTATCATTAATTTAAAGCGGACGGTGCAGCTAACAAGTACAAGCACCCATAAACCCGAAACAGGAGCGAAAGTCAGTGTCGATGATCAACAGGGAACCAGCTATTCATTATCCGAAGTTGACAGCGGAAGGTATGCGGTGCCGCCTTTGAACCTCGATATTTCTCATAAATACCGACTGAATATCACGACGACGGATGGACAAACCTATTTATCAGATTATGTACCGGTGAAGGTAACACCCCCGATTGACAGCGTTTATTATAAAATACAAAGCACTACCATAAATAATTATAATAATATACAAAGCAGTGGTTTGGTGATTTACGCCGACACTCATGACCCGGCTAACAATACGCGCTATTACCGCTGGGATTACACGGAAACATATATCTATCAAACTGACCTGGAATCGCAGTACATTTTAGATACCACGAATCCCGATTCGCTCAAGTGGTCGAGGCTCCGTACCCCTGCAGAACAAATACATACCTGTTATATCACGACAAATTCCAGTGCGATAAAAGTTAACACTTCAGCTGCGTTAAGCAATGACGTGATCGCCAATAACGTTATCACGCAAATTCCAAGCACATCCGAAAAAGTATTGCATAGGTACAGCATCCTGGTGAGGCAATATGCGCTGACGAAGGACGCCTATAATTTTTGGGCGATGCTGAAAAAGAACACGCAGCAAATAGGGACCATTTTTGATGCGCAGCCTTCGGCAAACACCACGAACCTACGTTGTACTTCAGACCCGTCGCGCATTGTGATTGGTTATGTAAGCGCAAGCAGTATTACGCAAAAACGAATATTTATAGATCAGACACAATTACCGTATTGGCCTTATAATTCGTCATTGGTCTGCTTACCTGACGGGGTGTGCTGGGGAAAAGGTGATCCGCTGCCCCAAATGCTGAGCTACGGGCAATTGGTTCCGACGGGCTTGATAATGTCCACAGCGGGGTGCCTGGGTATGAAAATGCCTTCGTTCGCGGTATCGGTACAAAGTAATACTTGCGTTGATTGCAGGATCCACCTGGGAGGCAAAACTTTAAAACCTGTTTTTTGGAAATAGCATGACGAAGGTTAGGAACAATATGAAAGTTTTGTTCGGGTTAGCATCGCTGATCATGCTGATGGTATGCGCCTGCCAGAAACCTTATAATCCCAAACCGATAAAAAACAGCCCAAATGTTTTGGTGGTTGAAGGCGTGATAGACCCCAGCTCGGATTCGACAATTTTTAAACTGAGCCGCACCGTTCAGATCAATAGCAAGACAACCCTGGCGCCAGAACTTGGTGCAGATGTTTCCGTAGAAGATGATCAGAACGGTATATATCCTATACCTGAATTCGGCAATGGCAGCTATGCTTTTCCCGGCCTGAATCTTAACATTGCGCATAAATACAGGTTAAGGATCAAAACCAGCGATGGCCTGGAATACCTCTCTGATCTTGTTCCGGTGAAGATAACGCCGCCGATTGACAGCGTAGGATTTAACATATTACAGGATAGCCTGCAGGTGTACGTCAGCACGCATGATCCTACGGACAAAACACGGTATTATCGCTGGAGCTTTGACGAAACCTGGCTATTCCATGCATTTGCCGCATCAGAATATATTTCAACCGGGTACAGTCTTGTTGAACGCACTACAGACCAGCAAATATATTTTTGCTATGCTAGTAATTTTTCCCCAACAATAGTTTTGGGTACAACAGACAAACTGTCTCATGATGTGGTATATCAAAATCCGTTAACACTGATCAAGGGCTCATCAGAGAAAATTGAACGCGAATACAGCGTGCTGGTGAGGCAGTATGCACTAACGCCGGAGGCTTTAACCTACTGGGGAAACCTGCGGAGAAACTCCGACCAGGTTGGCGGGGTATTCGGAGTGCAACCCTCCGAGGTCACCGGGAACATTCATTGTACAACTAATCCTGCGACGCCGGTGATAGGCTACATCAGTGCGAGCACTGTGTCCAGCAAACGGGTATTTCTTGGCAATAGTTCATTACCACGGGCCTGGCAACCGGCAAACACTTTCGGTTGTAATATTGATAGCATCAAAAAGAATGTATTTGGAATCCTTATCCAACAACCGGTAAGTGAATATACAATAAGCTATATCGGCAGCTTTTTTGCGCCGTCGGGGTATACGGCAACAGAACGTATATGTGCCGACTGCACCTTGCGCGGCACCACCCAACAACCATCATTTTGGGTATTCAGATGAGAAGGACAGCGTACATATTGCTGATATTAGTGACCGCGTTGGGTTGCAAACAAGCCTATAACCCGCGGCCTGTTGCACAGGCAACCAACTACCTGGTTGTTGAAGGCGCGATTAATACAGGAACCGATTCCACGATCATCAGGTTGAGCCGTACGGTCCCTATTTCATTCAAAGCAAGGGCCACACCAGAATTGGGCGCAGTGGTTACTATAGTTGGGAATGGGGGCGCAAGCTACCCTTGTATTGAAGCGGGCAAAGGCTATTACAAAGCGGTGGGTTTGAACGTAACGACGGGCAATTTCGGGCTAAAGATCAACACCGGCGATGGGAAAACCTACCAGTCCGATCCTGTTCCGGTGAAAAATTCACCACCGATAGACAGTGTTTATTATAAAATAAAAAGCAATAGCGTGGACGTATTTGGTAAAATACAAAGCGATGGCGTTGAGGTGTATGCCGACACCCACGACCCGGCGAACAATACCCGTTATTACCGCTGGGATTATTTGGCTACATATGAATTCCACTCAGCCTTTAACTCGATGTTAATCCTGCAGACCTTTCCTGTAGATTCGGTAGTCCAAAGGCCGCTTTCCGACCAGATATACACTTGCTGGCGAAATGATACGTCGTCCACCATAGTGCTCAATAGCTCGGCAAAATTGGCCAGGGATGTTATTTCACAAAACCCTATCGCCTTTATTTCTTCAACTGCGGAGGAACTTGAAAGCCGGTATAGCATATTGGTAAAGCAATATGCCTTAACAGCCGATGCGTATAATTATTATACACAATTGAAAAAGAATACGGAGCAATTGGGCGGTGTATTTGATCCGCAGCCTTCGCAACTGACGGGAAATATCCATTGTGTCAGCAATCCTTCCGAGCCTGTGCTGGGTTATATTACAGCCGGCGCCAGTGCCAAAACCAGGATGTATATCGACAACAGGAAATTGCCTGCCTGGCTGGCCCTTACGCCTTATCACGACTGCATTTTGGATACCGATCTGTATATAAGGACGTTGCCCCGCGGCGCCGTTATAGATGAGGTTAGAGATGAAATATACTCAGGCTATAATATACCGATCGTTCCTTATAAACCCGACCCGAGGTTGAAGAATCCGCTAGGTTATACGGGAAGTTCGCCGATATGTGTGGATTGCAGTTTAAGAGGAACGAATAAACAACCGAATTTTTGGATAAGCGAATGAAAAGAATAACGATAATATTGATACTGGTGATGATTGGGTGGTGGAGCTGCAAACAGGCCTATAACCCGCGGCCCATTTCACAGGCAACCAACTACCTGGTTGTTGAGGGCGCGATAAATACCGGGACCGATTCAACGATCATCAGGTTGAGCCGCACGGTTCCTATTTCAACAAGGGCAAGGACTACGCCTGAGTTAGGGGCTGTGGTTACCCTCGTCAGCGATGGCGGCGCAACCTACCCCTGCATTGAAGCGGGCAATGGTTACTATAAAGCAGCAGGCCTGAATGTAACAACGGGTAGGTTTGGCTTAAAGATCAACACAAGCAACGGTAGAGTTTACCAGTCAGACCTTGTTCCTGTTAAAAATTCACCGCCGATTGACAGCGTTTACTACAAAATACAAAATAATAGTGTGGATGTATATGGTGAAAAGCAAAGCGCCGGTTTGGAGATATACGCAGATACCCACGACCCGGCCAACAATACCAAGTATTATCGCTGGGACTATGTTGGGACCTTTGCGTTTCATTCAGCATTCAACTCGATGTTGTACCTGCAGACTATTCCCGAGGATTCGGTAATGCGGAGGCCACTCAGTGACCAGATATACGCCTGCTGGCGAAATGATACTTCATCCACCATATTGATCGGTTCGTCGGCAAAACTTACAAAGGATGTTATTACACAAAACCCGATTGCCTTTATTTCTTCAACGGCTGAAGAGCTTGAAAGCCGGTATAGCATATTGGTAAAGCAATATGCCTTAACAGCCGATGCGTATAATTATTATACACAATTGAAAAAGAATACGGAGCAATTGGGCGGTGTATTTGATCCGCAGCCTTCACAACTGACGGGAAATATCCATTGTGTCAGCAATCCTTCCGAGCCTGTGCTGGGTTATGTTACAGCCGGTGCCAGTGCGCAAACCAGGATATATATTGACAACAAGAACTTACCCGCCTGGCTGGCCCTTACACCTTATACAGAGTGTATAATGGATACCGACCTATATGCAAGGACCAGCGGGAACAGTTTTATTAATGAAGTTGAGGGGAGAATATACACGGGATATGATATCCCGATATACGTTATCCAGCCCCCAGCAGCACCGCATCCTGACGGCTATTCAGGCGGCACACCAGCCTGCGTGGATTGTACCCTGAGAGGAACAAATAAGAAACCGGGTTTTTGGATTGACGAATGAAGAGCGCCATATATATGCTGATAATTGCGATTGCAGCTATGGGATGCAGGAAGGCTTATAGTCCGAAGCCTATTACTGCGGCGGGAAGCTATTTAGTGGTTGAAGGGGTAATCAACACGGGCGCCGATTCGACCATTATCAGGCTTAGCCGAACCGTCGCTTTGTCTTCTTCGGCATCGCTTAAGCCCGAAAATAATGCAATTGTTAGTATTATGAGTGACGCGGGCGCTGGTTATACGCTTTTAGAAACTGGAGGAGGGTATTATCGTGCCCCTGGCCTCAATGCTGCCGCCGCAGCCAATTACCGCCTGAAAATAGCAACGGCCGAAGGAGAAGCTTACCAATCGGATTTTGTGCCGGCTAAAACCTCACCGCCGATAGACAGTGTTTACTACCGGGTAAAAAGTGACGGGGTGAGGGTTTACGCTGATACGCATGATCCTGCCAACGATACCCGCTATTACCGCTGGGATTACAATGAAACTTACCAATACCGTTCCGCTTTTGAATCCTACTATTATCATGCTCAGATACCTGCCGATACCATATTGGGCAGGGCGTTATCCGATCATATCTTCATTTGTTACCGCGGCGACATTTCATCAAATATTATTGTGAATACATCAGCGAAGCTGACCAAAGATGTGATCGCGCAAAATAATATCGCATTTATCCCGTCGACATCCGAAAAGATAGAATCAAGATACAGCATCCTGGTCAGGCAATACGCGCTTACGCCAGACGCGTTCAATTATTTTCAACAACTTAAAAAGAACACTGAGCAAGTTGGGACCATTTTTGATCCGCAACCTTCGGAACTGCCTGGCAATATCCACTGCATAAACAATCCTGCAGAGACAGTGCTTGGATACATTACCGCCGGGGCGCCGGCTGAAGCCCGGATATTTATTGATAACAGGGATTTGCCCAACTGGCGTGCTATCACACCCTATAACGGATGCAAAATGGATACTGACTTGTACGCGAAACCATTGCTCCACGGGGGGACTGAGAACGATGTAGCAATAAATATTTATTCGGGCGTTGAGATACCCATATTTGAGATAGATCCTTTTACTGGACCCCCTCCTATATTGGGTTATTCGGCATCAAGCGTTGCCTGTGTTGACTGTACCCTGAGAGGCACAAATATAAGACCGGGTTTTTGGACCGACGAACAGTAATGATGAGATTAATTGCCATATCGATGATCTTACTGCTTGCATACAGCTGTAAAAAGCCGTTTGCGCCTGTGGCTATTTCCAGCCCGGACAGCTACCTGGTGATCGAGGGCGTGATCAATAGCGGGTTCGATTCGACCTATTTCAGGCTAAGCCGCGCTATAAAATTATCGGCCCGGGACACCGTAGTGCCTGAGCACAACGCCACGGTGACCGTTGAGGGCGATAACAATACTACTTATCCTTTATACGAAATAGCTAATGGGAACTATGGTGCCCCGCAGTTGGGGTTAACAACGACTTCCAAATATCGCCTTCGGATAAAAACATCGAACAACGAGGAATATCTTTCAGACTATGTTGAAACCAAAACCACGCCGCCCGTAGACAGCGTAACCTACACGGTCGAAAATGACGGCGTGCAATTCTATGCGAGTACGCATGATCCCAAAAATGCTGCCAGGTATTACCGTTGGGATTTTGACGAAACTTACGGCTATTTTGCTTACGAGCGGTCTTATTTGGTACTCGGCGATGATGGATTGCCCAGGTACCGGGAAGGCCAGAAGGAACTGATATATGAGTGTTATCAAACCGACCAATCTCACCAGGTGCTGCTGGCCACGTCGTCACGGCTTACACAGGATGTGATCAATAAACAGCCGCTGGACTTTATAACAGCCGGATCGGGAAAAGTATCGCATGGCTACAGCGTATTATTCCGCCAGTACACCCTTACGCCCGAAGGATATAGCTTCTGGCAGCAATTGAAAAAGAATACCGAGGATATCGGGACGATATTTGACGCGCAGCCTTCTGAGGTGCGGGGCAATATCCATTGCATCAGCAACCCGTCGCAGCCGGTAATAGGGTTTATCAGCGTTTGCAATATTACAACGCAAAGGGTATTTGTAGATGCACAGCGCACCGTAATTGTGGTGCCCTTTTATCTGCCCCCACCTACCGCCATTGATTGTGAGCAGTTTTTCACTCATCAGATATTTGTTGAACCACTGGAGAGCTTTAAAACGCGCTTGCAACATGTCATGTTTAATGGCGATACCGTACTTACAGTCGCTTACACGAATCCAAATACAGGAAAAATCTCGTCATACGGATATGTTGCCAGGCAATGTGCCGATTGTCGCGCAAAGGCGCCCTTTGGAACCAGTACGATTCCGGCATTTTGGCCGGCCAATGAACATTATTAATCACGATATTTATAAACAGCCACAAGCATAAAAACCCAGCCATGAAACAAATCGCCACCTATTTGCTTAGAAATCTTATCCGCGGCATCGCCTTGACGTTGCTGCTCTCACTGAATTGTTCAGCCCAAACCATCAATTACGTTCAGAGCAGTTTTGACAACTACAACAAGTACGCGCTACAGGAAAAGATATTCGCCCATACCGACAAAGGTTCGTATATGACAGGCGAAATACTTTGGTTCAAACTGTATGTTGTCGACGGGGCAACGGGCAAGCCGCTTAGCCTGAGCAAGGTGGCTTACGTGGATGTGCTCGATAACAGCCAGGTGGCCGTTATGCAGACCAAAGTTGAGCTGAAGAACGGCATGGGCAGCGGATCGATTTATATCCCCGTTACACTGGGTAACGGAAATTACAAGCTGAGGGCCTATACCAACTGGATGAAAAACTTCAGTCCCGACTATTATTTCGAAAAAAAGATCATGATCGTAAATCCTCAGATAGCGCCTCCGCTTAACGCTACTGCAAACGTAAATGATTTTGATATCCAGTTTTTCCCGGAAGGTGGTAACCTGGTTAACGGTATAAGCAGCAAGGTGGCATTTAAAGCGGTGAACAAGAAAGGGCTGGGCATTGACTTCAGCGGCGCAGTGATCGATCAAAAGAATGATACTGTGGCTAAGTTTAAACCGTTGAAATTTGGGATGGGCACCTTTTCCTTCACCCCTGATGTGGCGAACACTTATAAAGCGGTCATCCGCGTCGGCTCCGGTGCGCCGGTGACCAGGGAGCTGCCCGCTATCAGCAAACAGGGATATGCTATGCAATTAACCGATGACGGCTCGGGGCAGCTGCAGGTAACGGTGGGCACGGCGGGAAGTGTCGATCAGGATGTGTACCTCTTTGCCCACACCAGGCAAGTGGTAAAGGTGGCCAAATATACCTCGCTAAACAATGGCTCGGCAAAATTTAAGATTGATAAAAGCGCGCTTGGAGAAGGTATAACGCATTTGACCATATTTACCGGCGAACACAAGCCGGTGTGCGAACGGCTGTATTTCAAGCGCCCCACCAGTTCACTGGCAATTGATGCCGCAGCTGATAATCAGCAATATGGCGTACGAAAAAAAGTCAACATTTCGCTTGATGCAAAAAACAACGCCGGCGCACAACAGAATGCCAGCCTGTCCATGTCAGTGTACCGCCTGGATGCTTTCCAAACGCTTGAGCCGGGTGATATTGCCAGCTATTTGTGGCTAAGTTCGGATTTGAAAGGAAATATCGAATCACCTGAATATTATTTAAAGAACAACACGCCCGAGGCCGACGCTGCTGCCGATAACCTGATGTTAACACAGGGATGGAGCCGGTTCCAATGGAGTGAAGTGCTGAAAAATAAGCCGGCTTCTTTTGCTTACCTGCCGGAGTATAACGGGCACATTGTTACAGGCAAACTCATCAATACCCTGACTAATGCACCTACGCCGGATATAGTGGCTTATTTTGCCATTCCCGGTAAAAGAGTACAGCTGTTTGCAGCAAGGAGTGATTCTGCCGGCAAACTGCTTTTCAATACCAAAGATTTTTATGGACCGGGTGAAATAGTGGTACAAACCAATACCGAACACGACAGCGTATACAGGGTTGATATTGCCAGCCCATTCTCCGAACAATACTCAAAAACCCCAATACCTGCATTTGACATTAGTCCGGATATGCAACGGCCGCTGGAGCAAAATAGCCTGGGCATGCAGGTGCTCAACCTTTATTCAGGCGAGAATATCAGGCATTACTACGATGAGACCGTCGATAGTACCGGGTTTTTCGGGAAACCGGATAAGACTTATAAACTGGACGATTACACCCGCTTTACAACAATGGAAGAGGTTTTGCGGGAATATATACGGGAGGTGTTTGTGGTTCGCAGGGATAAGCGGTACCATATCGAGGTGATCAGCGATAAGGGTTTCCTTGAAGGCGATCCATTGGTGATGTTGGATGGCATCCCTATTTTTAATATTGACAAGGTAATTGCAGTCGACCCCTTAAAGGTTAGAAAACTGGATGTGGTACATGACAGGTATTACTGGGGACCCTCGGATGATGAAGGCATATTGAGCTATACGACATATAAAGGCGACCTGGGAGGTGTGGAGCTTGATCCGCATGCCGTAGTGCTCGACTATGAAGGGCTGCAATTGCGGAGGGTGTTTTATTCGCCGGTTTATGATACCGACCAGCAGGTAGCGAGCCGAATACCCGATTTCAGAAACGTACTGTATTGGAATCCGTCGATTACCACATCGGCGCAGAGCAAGCAACAGGTGAGCTTTTATACCGGGGACCGCGAGGGGCAATACATTGGTGTGATACAAGGTTTAACTGCCGATGGCATAGCCGGAAGCCAGTATATTAAATTTGAAGTGAAGAAATAGAAAGGCTGGTAAATTACATCACGTTGGTAAATTACAGAGGGGATTGCGTAGCGGCCCCTCTGTTTTTTTTGCTGCCGGGCCGGCTACTGTATCGTATTCCGGTACGACCTGCATTTATACAATAATTGGTCGCAATGGATGACCCGGGGTTGAGTTTAAAAAGAGCTTTTCGGCATTAAACCTTTTAAGTTCATTTTAGTCAAAGCAATAATGAGATAAGTTAATACCCTGAAAATCACTTAAAAAAAATGAAAAGTTTGTTTAAGTATTTACCCGGTTTGGCGTTGTCCGGGTTGCTTTCGTTCACATTAATTCCATCCGCCAACGCCCAGCGCGGTTTTCATGCCGGGGGTGTTCACATCAGTGGGGGCAGTGGTTTTGGCGGTTTTGGCGTACTCGGTGGAAGTCTTTTTCGCAGTGGCTTACGCCTTGGCTTCCGGGGCGCTTACATCGGGAATACCTTTTTTTATGGTTATCCTACAATTGGCTTCCATTTAGGCCTTTTACCGTTCGGTTATTATCCTTTTTATTGGGGATCTGATCTGTATTACTACTCAGGCGGCATATTTTACCGGCCTTATGATGATGGTGGTTATGAAGTGACAACTCCTCCGGTTGGTGCCGCAGTACCCGGGTTGCCCAAAGGCGCTAAATCGATCACGATCAACGGCCAGCAGTACTACGAATTCAACGGCGTTTATTACCAGGAAGGCGTTGACGATAAGGGTAAAACCATTTACGTGATAGCGGGCAAAGACGGGGTATTAAATACCGGCGGCGATGCTAATAACCCGCCCGAGCCCCAGGTAGGCGATGTTGTGAATGAATTGCCGGATGGCTGTAAAAAGGTTACGCTGAATAACAAAAAGTACTATGTTGCGCCCGATGGTATATACTACGAAGATTTTACGGATAACCACAATTTTAAAGCTTACCGTATCGTAAGCATCCCCTCAAACGAAGATCAGGACGAGCATCAGCAGTAATAAATTCACCTATGATAAAAGAAGGCTCAATTGTTTGAGCCTTTTTTATTTAAACCTTTTGCGATAATCGGAGTCGTATACAGTGAGAGAATATAAATTATGAAAAGATTAATCAAATATGTGTCGGCATTCACCCTGATGGGCGTGCTGACGATAGTGCTGTCAGGTAGTGCGTATGCACAGCGAGGCGGTCACGGTGGTTCCCATGGTGGCGGTGGCGGAGGTTTTCATGGAGGCGGTGGTTCACGCGGTGGAGGCGGAGGCTTTCATGGCGGGGGTTCCAACGGCGGCGGTGGAGGTTTTCATGGTGGCGGCGGCTTTCGCGGCAGCAGCAGTGGCGCATTCCACGGAAGCGGAAGCGTTCGGGGTGGTGGTAATTTCCGCGGTAATGCAGGAGCCTTTCGCGGCAATGGTGGCGCCTTTCGTGGTTCAGCTGGTGTAAGGGGCGGTGCCGGAATCAGAAATTATTCGTATCGCGGCGGCGTACGCGGCGGCATAGGTGTGCGCAGCTATGGTAATCGTGGCGGATTTGGTGCGAGGGGTTATGGTTACCGCAGCGGGCGTTATTCTTATGGGGGCCGCAGTTATTACCGCGGCGGCTATTACGGTTCACGCTTTAGGTTTGGTCTTGGCTGGGGTTACCCGCATTTCGGTCTTTACTTTAATGTGCTGCCGTTCGGTTATTACCCGTTCTATTGGAATTCCAATCCTTACTACTATTATGGCGGTGTTTTCTACAGGCCTTACAATGGCGGTTACCAGGTTGCAGCCCCGCCGCTGGGAGCCTCAGTACCTAATTTGCCCTCGGATGCGCAATCTATCGAGATAGATGGCATCCAATACTATGAAGCTGACGGGGTATATTATCAGCCCGATGTTGATGATAACGGCAGGACGATTTATGTTGTCGTGGGCCGCGACGGTGTCTTAAGCACCGACAACGGCGGTAGTGATCAGCCTGCGGGTGACAACTATGATCCTTCGATAGACAACGCACCAGCCAATGGCAGTGCACAAGTACAACAGGAACAAAATCAGCCACAGGCACAGCAAGGCGGAATAACTTTAAAGATTGGCGACGTGGTGGATACACTGCCCGATGATTGCCGTAAGGTCACCATCAATAAAAAGAAATACTATGTTTCTCCTGACAATATCTTCTTCGAAGAATTTAAGGATGCCGACGGCAGCGGATACCGCGTAGCCAGTATCCCGGCACCCGGCCAGGCCGAAGATAAAAATCAGCAATGATTGCCTTTGTTTTCAATAAGAGAAGCCCCTTTCCCCAGGGGCTTTTTGTTTGAGTCCCAAGTCAACCTGTACTAAATTGAGGCCATTAAATCCGTAATAATGCTACCTTTTTACATTGTAATTTAGATAAACCGGGCATAAGTCTCCATTATACCACATGGCACTCCGTTTGCCATCTAATGGCGCATATCACCAGGAATGAACAAATACCGAAACCACCCACACATTTTTTGCTTACTGGTTGTCATCGTGCTGTACTCGTTGTTAGGATGCCATACTGCCAATAAAACCCAGAAGGGTGCCAATATTGGCGCGGGTACTGGCGGTACAGTGGGTGCTTTTATTGGTAAGTCGGCCGGTAACACGGCATTGGGTGCATTGATCGGTGGTGCGGTAGGCGGAACGGCCGGGGCTTTCGTCGGAAAAAATATGGATAAGCAGGCTGCCGAGTTGAAGCAGGAGGTACCAGGCGCTACGGTAACACGGGTTGGTGAAGGCATTATTGTTAAATTCAATTCGGGATTGTTATTTAAGGCCGGCAGCGCCGACTTGCAATCAGCCGCTCAAACCAATTTGCAAAACCTGGCAGCGTCGCTACAAAAGAATCCCGGGACCAATGTCATTATCATAGGCCATAGTGATAATACGGGTACCGCTCAGCAAAACATGGATATTTCGTTGCAAAGAGCAAACGCCGTAAAGGCATACCTCGCGGCAAGAGGTGTTGATGCTGCGCGTATAACCACTACGGGAAAGGGTGAAACCGAACCCATAGCTGATAACGAAACGGAAAGTGGCCGCGCTCAGAATCGCCGTGTTGAAGTGGTTATTGTAGCCAATCAGAAAATGAAAAGCCAGGTTACGCCGCCAGGTAAATAATTCAAGAAAAGTCTTCCGGGATTGTATTGATCGGGGTGAAAATAAAAGCCCCCTCACTCTTGCAGTTTGGGGGCTTTCAACCTAAACCTTATCACAATTAAACTGGCAGATCGCCAGTTCATATATGGTTAACGCAATTACTATACCATAATTGCATTTCGTTATCATTTTTTAATCCTGTGTTTATCCAGCCTGAAACTAACATTTATTGACTCCCGGAAGTGTTCCCTTTTTTCGACAATGTGTTCCATTTGCCATACACTTTTAAGGCTTGAAGGCCTGTTTTCCCTTGCGCCTGCGCAGGTAAGCATCCACCAAAACCAGCGCCAGCACAGCGTCGAAGAAAAAGAAGTAGTTTAATACTTTGCCATTCACATAATTTTTTAGATCAGGGATTTTAAGCGTTTCAGGCAGGTGTACTGAAAAGCTGACAGGCGTTATATGCAAGGTTGACAGCATCAGGATCAGCATCAGCGAAATTGTCACTATAAAAAACCCGCTTATACCCTTGATAATATTCTTATTGATAGCTGCTTTGAGCGGCTGCCGGGCATGTTCGGCACGAACACCTTCCATCACTTTATAAGTAAAACCCATTGACGGCTCCTCAGCCTCCATTTTGGATAATTGCTGATCAAAATTCAGCAGTTCCTCAAACTTCGCGCTGTACGTCTTATCTGTGGCAATCAGCGTATCAATGGCCTTGCGCTCATTTTCATCGCAGGTGCCGTCGATATAACTCCAAAGTCTTTCTTCCATCGTATTCATATCAATTCCTTTACTTCTTCTTTTAAACTTTTCTCCAGCTTTTCTTTGAGCCGCTGGCGTGCCCTGAACAATTTTACCTTCGCCGTATTCGGATCGATCCCCAACGTTTGGCCTATTTCCTCCAGCGACTGCTCGCCCATGTAGAACAAGGTGATGATCGCAGCGTCATCAGGTAACAAGCGGCCGATGGCCTCGTTCAGGTAATACGACCTCGATCTTTTCTCAGCTATATTATTATCCAGCCCTGATGATTGGTTTTCAAGCTGAATATACGTGTTTTCGTCATCGATCGAATCGGTATCTACGCGTTTCTTTCTTAAAAACGTCATGGCCGTAGTGTAAACAATACTATACAGCCAGGTACTGAATTTGGATTGACCCTGGAATGACGACAACGAACGGTACGCCTTTATAAAGCAATCCTGGGCCACCTCCTCGGCATCCTCCCGGCCTTTACAAAAACGCATAGCCAGCGTAAAAACAAAACGCTGATGCCGTTTTACCAAATCCGCGTAAGCGGCCTGGTTTCCCGACAGCGTCTGTTGTATCAACTCGATATCCGAAAGCTTGCTTTGCATTATATACAACCACTCTGACTACAATTCACGTGCGCGGGTTACAGCTTTGGTAAAATTAGTTAATAGTTGGCAGTTGCCAGTGCGCAGTTGGCATTACTACTCCTGACTGCCAACTGAAAACCGCCCACTGCAAACTTTTTTCAAAAGACTGTAACCTCCTCAAAAACCATGTCGTCATAGCTTCCAGATAAACCAATAAGGTGGTTAAAAAAACAAAATCGTTAACTAAAAAAAATAAATATCATGGATAATATGAGTACCGACAATTTAGCAATTTTGATGGTCATTATTGTTTCTCTTGGCCTTTGCGCGATGATCTTTGGCATTGTTTACTTAGCCAAAAGAGAACGCATGGCGATGATAGAACGCGGCATGGATCCGCGGAGGTACAAACCGCAATCTGCCCCCTACCAGAATTTGAAATGGGGATTGATGCTTATCGGCGCGGGCTTTGGTTTATTCCTTGCCTTTATACTTGACCGCATGGTTTTCAGAAGCAATGAGTTTGACGACAACCCGGCAGTATACTTTTCACTCATCGCAGTTTTTGGTGGGTTGGGGTTACTTATCTCTTACATCATCGAGAAGAAAGAAGTACACGATAAAATAGAAAAAGAATAATTTCCGAGGTAGCGTGTTGAAAGGCGAAAGGATAAAGGTGGACGCGATCTGCCTTTTACCTTTCGCCCCTGCCTGCCGGCAAAGTGTTCTGAACATTTCAGAAACGCTCAACAGCATCTCAAGGTTACCTATACACTAAGCATTATTTCCGGCCATTTTCGGCTTAACAAGAGCCGAAAAGCGATATAAATTGAAAATTTGCAGACTTTTCCGTCAGGATTGGTTCTTTTTCCTGTATATACTAAAATGATTTAATGGGCTGTAGCGCAGTGAATTGGGTTTTACATGTTCACGAAAACGGCAAAGTTCATGACAATTTTACGCTTAGTGTAAACTATCAAATACTTAACAATTAAGTCATTAAATGGCTTTTTATGGCCGAAAGGCGCGTGAACGTGAACACATAGTGTAGTGGTTTTGAGTGGTAAGCTATGAGTTTTGAGTAATCAAACTCTAACCTTTCACCTTTATCCTTTGACCTTTCTCCTCCTTACAACACGTGCGTCCTGCTCTTCTCGATCACCTCGATGTAGTAGTTCTCGTACATCGGCAGAATGATAGACAGGTCGAACTCCTTGGCCCGGGCAAGCGCGTTTTCCTTGAAAGCTTTCAGGCGGTCGCAATCCTCCAGGATATAAATGGCGCTTTCGGCCATACCGTCGACATCGCCGATCTCTTTCAGGAAGCCGGTGACACCGTCCACGTTCAGTTCGGGTAAACCGCCCGCGTTGGAGCTGATCACCGGCACCTTGCAGGCCATAGCCTCTAGCGCTGCCAAACCAAAGCTTTCGGATTGCGATGGCATCAGGAACAGGTCGGATACGGATAATATCTCTTCAATGGCATCCTGTTTACCAAGGAAACGAACATTGTCGTTTATGCCGAGATCGCGCGCTAACTGTTCGCAATCGGAACGCTGTTCGCCATCACCTACCATCAGTAATTTTGACGGTATCTTTTCTACCACTTTGGCGAACACCTTTACTACGTCCGTCGTGCGTTTCACCTTGCGGAAGTTAGAAGTATGCACCAATATCTTTTCACCTGCGGGAGCAATAGCTTTTTTGAAATGGTCCTTGGCTTTGAGGCTGAACCGGTTAAGGTCGACAAAATTGGGGATTACCCTGATCTCGTTCTCTATATCGAAAAACTCGAAGGTTTCCTGCCTTAAATTCTCCGAAACGGCCGTTACGCCGTCAGATTTATTGATGGAAAAAGTAACCACCGGGCTGTAAGTGCGATCCTTACCAACCAAAGTAATATCGGTACCGTGTAACGTAGTTACCACGGGGATATAAATACCGTAGGTCATCAGTATCTGCTTGGCCATAAAGGCTGCCGAGGCATGCGGGATGGCATAATGCACGTGCAGGATATCCAGTTTCTCAAAACGCACCACATCCACCAAACGGCTTGCAAGCGCCAATTCGTAAGGCGGGTACTCAAATAAAGGATATTTAGATACGGCCACCTCGTGATAAAAAAGGTTCTCCGAGAAAAAGTCGAGCCTTGCCGGCTGGTTGTAGGTCACAAAATGAACCTGGTGACCGCGGTCGGCTAAAGCTTTGCCTAGCTCAGTGGCTACTACGCCGCTGCCGCCAAAAGTGGGGTAACAAACTATTCCGATCTTCATTGATGTGATCTTTCTCTCTCTGGTTGTAGTAATGAAACTATCACACGCGGCCTATAAGGGTCAGTATGCCTGTGATAGTTTCACTGGTGCAAGTTTAACAGCATTTTAAGATATTAGTGTTAAAGCTGTGTAAAGATATTTTGACTGCAGATTTTAGAATCCCGGTACTTATTTTCCGGTCGGTGAACCCATCATGCCGCAATTGCAGCCTTTTCCTATGGCTTGATAAACCACATCCTGGATACGGCCCCTGATCTGCAGGCTGGATAGCTTATCGCTTACTTTTGGGTTCACACGGTTTGACAGGAACACATAAACCAGGTTATATTTTGGATCAACCCAGATACAGGTGCCGGTATAACCGGTATGCCCGTAGGTTTGATCGGACGCAAACCTGGATGGATAATGCTTATCGGCATTGGGATCCCACCGGTCAAAACCCAGCCCCCTGCGGCTAACCGCCGATTGCTTTGCGGTGAACAGGTCGACCGTTTGCGGTTTGAAATATTGTACCCCGCCATAACTCCCTTTATTCAGCAGCATTTGGTAAAGGATAGCGATGTCGTTGGCACTGGCAAATAAACCCGCGTTACCCGACACCCCTGAAAGTAACGCCGCTGTAGGATCATGCACATAGCCCAGTAATAAAGTATGGCGGAAAACCTCGTCGTCTTCGGTGGGTATTATCCTGTCGCGTGCGAAACGGTTCAGCGGTAGAAAGCCCGCAGTTTGCATCCCCAGCGGTCCGTAAAAATTTTGCTGAACGTACACGTTTAGAGGCGTAGCCGTGATTCTTTCCAGTATTTCCTTCATCACCACCATGCTCAGGTCACTATAGACATATTGTCCGCGCGTTTTCACATTGGAATTGACGATATCGGCCCACATCACGTCCTTAAAATAATCCTTACGCAAAAAATAATGATCGACGACCTTATGCGGATAGGCAGCTGACGAATCGAGGCTAACATCGGTCGGTTTCAATTTCTCATAGGTTGGGATATCAGGGATCAGCCCCGACTGGTGTTCCAGCACTTCGCGGATGGTCAGGTCGGCCTTATTGGTATGCCTGGCCATAGCGAGATAAGTACCAATGGTAGAATCCAGGTTCAGGCGACCTTCTTCGTACACCCGCATCGCTTCCATCGTCGTCGCCGACACTTTGGTCATCGACGCCAGGTCGAAAATGTCGGTCAGTTTATCAGGTTGCACCTTATCATAAGTGTGGTAGCCGAAAGCTTTATTATAGATCACCTTGCCGTCTTTCGCCACCAATACCACGCAGCCGGGCGTGGCCTGGTTACGAATTGCCTCGTTAGCTATATTATCGATATTGTCAAGGCTGGATGAATTGACATCCACCTCCTCCGGTACGGTATATTGCAAGCGGCTTTTAGTCGTCGTCCAACCAGAATTGACTGGATATTTGGGCCGATAGGCCGTTTTTAGTTTCTGTGTAATAGCCACGCCGCCAAATATGGCCTGCGCGCTAAAAAATGCCGAAACCTGCGATGGCCGCGAAGCCCATATAATGGGTGCGGTAATTGAATTCAGTTTAGACAGGTTTTTACCCGATCCAAAAAATGCTACGATGACGTTTTTGATGCGTTTGTTATCGTTGATAAAACCGATGATCTGCGCATTGTCCAGGTCGGCATCTGCCAACTGGATGACGAGCGTATTATAGGTCTTGGTATCGTAATCCAGGTCGGCCAAACTTTTAACAGTGACATAATCAGTTCCGGTGAAGGTTTGAATTGCCGAATATTTATTTAGCAGGCTGTCGAAACTGGTCGCATACTGGTAAGTAAAATGGATACTCGCTATCCTCAATTCGCCGAGGTCCATGAGTGGTATCAGTCCCTCCTCGTTGTTCAACAGAACGGTTGCTTTCTCAACCTGTTTTTCTTCATTCACATAAGCCTGGCCCAAAAATGGCGGGTTTTGTGCGCATGCAGAGTTGACTAAAATAAACCCCGCCAAAATCAGCGTACAAAGCTGCCATCTATTTTTTCTCATATACTTTCTCTCCGTTCACGTAAGTGTATAATACTTTTATCCCGGGCAATTCCGACCCTTTTACTTTCATGATATCTTTATCCAGTATCACAAAATCGGCATATTTGCCAGGCTCGATGCTTCCCTTTTCCTTTTCTTCAAAATTGCCTTTAGCGGCCCATATCGTCATGCCCTGCAAAGCTTGTTTACGTGTTAATGCATTTTCAGGTTGGAAACCACCCGGCGGGTTGCCTTGCAGGTTCTTACGCTCTACAGCAGCATAGAACGTATAAATCGGGTTAATGTTCTCTACCGGGAAATCGGTACCCAGCGGCAGCCAGCCATTTTGTTCAAGCAATTGCTTATTGGCATAAGCTGTTTTCAGGCGTTTTTCGCCCAAGCGAGTAACGGCCCAGCGCATATCTGAAGTAGCGTGCGTCGGCTGAACCGAAGGAATGATATTGTAGTCGCCGAAATAGTGGATATCATCCGGCGATAGCACCTGTGCATGTTCAATACGCCAGCGGCGGTCATTCTTTCCCTTTAATACGGAGGCGTAAACTTTTAATATTACGCGATTAGCCGAGTCGCCGATAGCATGCGTACATAATTGAAAGCCCTTGTCATACACCTTTTTTGCAACCTCGGCAAAATGCTGCTGACTGCTTAATAAGAAGCCGCGCCAGTTTTTCTGATCGTCATAGGGCTGCAAAAGGCACGCACCCCGTGAGCCCAACGCGCCATCGGCATACATTTTAAACGAGCGTACATCCAGGCCCGAAGTTTTATAAACGCCCCTTTTAAACAAGTAGTCATAATTTTCCGGCCGGTCGGAAAGCATTACGTACAGGCGCATTTTCAGCAGGCCTTTGTGCTGAAGTTCGGCGATGGTGCTCACCATCGTATAAGGCAGACCACAATCGGCCACTGTAGTAAGGCCATCGGCAAAACATTTTGCCTGTGCAGCTAAAAATGCCGATTGGGTAACCTCGTCCGTCGGGCCGGGCATCTTACGCGTTACTATACCTACCGCATTATCTACCAAAATACCGGTCAGCTTACCGTTTATGGTTTCTATTTCGCCGCCGCTGACGGTCTGACCGGGTTTTACCCCTGCCAAATTCAACGCCGCCTGGTTGGCAATCGCCGCGTGCCCGTCAATTCGGGTGAGCACTACCGGCCTTACCGGGAACAGCGCGTCCAGTTTATCTTTGGTTGGGAACTTTTTTACCTTCCAGGAGTTTTGATCCCATCCGCGGCCGATGATCCAGCCCTCGGGATTGCGCCTCGCATAGGTGTTTATCGTGTCCACGATTTCTTCCCAGCTTTTTGTGCCGACAAGATCAGCTTCCTGTAAACTTAGCCCATAGCCATAAAAATGCGAATGCGCGTCAATAAAACCAGGGTAAACCGGCTTGCCTTCGGCGTCGATCACATGGTGCGCCTTGTAAATTGTCTCGAGCGAATCAGCCCTGCCTACCGCAACGATCTTACCCCCGTTCACCACAAAAGCTTCCGCGGTTGAAAAATTATTGTCGACGGTGTATACTACGGCGTTTTTAACCAGCAGGTCGGCATTGTAATCCTTTGGCTTGCAGGCAACGGCAAAAAGCAGTAGCAAGGGTAATAACTTTCTCATAAGTACGGGCTGATTTACAAGTATCTAAATATTAAATTATATCGTCAACTTTTATTGCATTTGGCTGAATCTCATCACTAACAAAATACCGGCGTACTGGTTTAAAAAATTAATCGGGCGGGATTAATCTAATTGTCATATACAATCGTCAATAGCATAAGTTATGCTGCCAAATAATTAATTTAGCGGCTGAACAAAGTCCGCCTTCGCCAAGGCTACGGCGGATGACAGAAGGGAAATTTTCTAAATGCCAGATATCATACAGCTTTTACCTGATTCCGTTGCCAACCAGATTGCCGCGGGCGAAGTGGTGCAGCGACCGGCATCAGCGGTGAAAGAATTAATAGAGAATTCGATAGACGCGGGGGCGGATAAAATACAACTGATACTAAAGGACGCAGGCAAATCGCTGATACAGGTGATCGATAATGGTTGCGGCATGAGTCTAACCGACGCGCGAATGAGCTTTGAGCGCCATGCCACCTCCAAAATACGCAAAGCCGAGGACCTCTTCGCTATCCGTACCATGGGTTTCCGCGGCGAGGCGATGGCATCCATAGCCGCTATTTCACATGTCGAACTCAAAACACGTCGTCACGACGATGAACTGGGAACCTGCATTATTATCGAAGGCTCGGAGGTGATCAGCCAGCAACCGTGTTCTGCACCAACCGGAACGTCGATTTCGATCAGGAACTTATTTTATAACACCCCGGCGCGCCGCAATTTCCTGAAAAGCAACCCGGTGGAGATGCGGCATATTGTGGATGAGTTTCAGCGCGTCGCTTTAGCCAATCCAGGTATATTTTTCACGATGCACCACGAAGGGCAGGAGGTTTATCATTTGCCTGCTACCGCGCTAAAACAACGTATCGTTCACCTCTTCGGCAATAATTATAACCAGCGATTGGTGCCTGTAGAAGAGGATACATCCATTATCAAACTGAGGGGATACGTAGGCAAACCGGAATTCGCGCGTAAAACACGCGGCGAACAGTTCTTTTTTGTGAATCACCGCTATATCCGCGACGCTTATTTGAACCATGCCGTATTGACCGCTTTTGAAGAGTTGTTGCCGGATGAAAGCTTCCCATTATATGTGCTTTTCATCGATATTGATCCCTCAAAAATTGATATCAACGTCCACCCGACAAAAACCGAGATCAAATACCAGGACGAGAAATCGATCTATGCTATTATCCGCTCGGCCGTAAAGCGGTCGCTGGGTAAATACAATATCACACCCACACTCGATTTCGACCAGGAAAATAGTATAGGGCACCTGATCACGCAAAAGCCGATGGAGCAGATCGTTCAGCCGACGATTTCCTTCAATCCCAATTTTAATCCCTTCGCACCGGAAAAAAAAGCCGAGCGTGAACTCCCTTTCCTGCGCGAAACCGGCGATCACCGAAAAACCGCCATCCCGCAAAACTGGGATACGCTGTACGAGATCAGCAAAAAGGAAACAACGCACCAGCACGATCTGCATAGCGAAAAAACCATCGCCGTAGAAGAGCAGGAGGTAAGCAAACCCAGCGAACGTCAATTGTTCCAGGTGCATGGACGGTATGTCCTGTCGCAGATCAAGTCGGGGTTTATGCTCATCAACCAGCAGGCGGCGCACGAACGCATTTTGTACGAACGTTTCCTGCATCAGTTGGAAAATCATTCGGGTACCAGCCAGCAGAGCCTGTTCCCGCAATCGGTCACACTAAACGGCGGCGATTTTGAGTTATTGAGAGAGCTTTTACCTGATATCAGGGCACTGGGTTTTGATATCCGCGAGTTTGGTAAAAATACGGTGGTAGTTGAAGGCATACCTGCTGATTTAGGCAATGTAGCAGAACACACCTTGCTTGAGCACCTGCTGGAAGGATTTAAAAACAACCTTTCGATACTGAAATTAGATAAGCGCGATAACCTGGCGAGAGCATTGGCGCGTAACGCGGCGACCAAAATCGGCGTCAAGTTATCATCCGGGGAAATGAATCTACTGATCGACCAGCTTTTTGCCTGCCAGATGCCAAATATTGCGCTGAATGGAAAGCCAATAATCAGTACTTTTACCCTTGCTGAGCTAGCGGAACGATTTGAGAAATAACCACAATTAATTAAACTATGAGTCAATACAGGCAATCCCCATTCGCCAATTTAACACCGGTTGTAAAAAACCTGCTTATACTTAATATTATATTTTTCATAGCCACCTATGTGCTGGGTGCCCGCTTTGATATGGTTAGATGGTTCGCCGTGTTTTATTTCGATTCACCATTTTTCCGTCCATGGCAAGTGATTACCTATATGTTTATGCATGGCGGAATTGCGCATATCTTTTTCAATATGTTTGCCCTGTTTATGTTCGGGCCAATATTGGAGTATAGCCTGGGATCGAAAAAATTCTTTAATCTTTATTTTATTTGTGGCATCGGTGCAATCCTGTTGCAGTGGCTGGTACAGGCAATTGAAGTGCATAGTCTTGTTGGCACATTCACCATAAACATGAATCAAGGCTTTAGCCCTGAGGTAATTGGAAAATTGGAAGCCATTTATAATGGTCCTGTTCTGGGTGCGTCCGGAGCTGTCTTCGGTTTATTGGTTGCTTTTGGCATGCTCTATCCGAATATGGAGTTATTCCTGTTCTTTATTCCTGTACCAATTAAAGCCAAGTACATTGTACCCGGTTATATCGTTATTGAACTATGGCTGGGCGTGGCACAGTACGGCGGCGATAATGTGGCGCACTTCGCGCACCTCGGTGGAGCGATATTTGGCTTTTTAATGATAAAACTATGGGGCGTTAAAAAGCCCAACAACTTTTTTTGAACGTATATCGTTATGTTATGAAGGACTGAACTATGAATACGCTGTGGAACGATATCAAGTTCAAAATGCTGCATTCGGGCAGCAAGGTAATGATGCTGGTATGGATCAATATCCTTGTCTACCTGGCTATGTATGTCCCCGCCGTCATCGAACAGCTTTTTACAGGCTTCGGCCACAGCGTTATCCTCACAGAAGCGAACGAATACCTGGCATTGCCCTCATATTTGCCTAAACTGCTGCGCCACGCGTGGACGCCTTTGACTTATATGTTTGTGCACGCGGGGATTTTTCATATCCTGTTCAATATGCTGTGGTTATACTGGATGGGGCAAATATTTGAAGAGTACCTGGGCAACAAGCGAACGATAGGGGTATACATTTTAGGTGGTCTTACAGGTGCCTTCTTTTTCGTGGCCTCCTATAATTTGCTGCCAATGTTTACACAACATCCCGAAATTGTTGCGGCAAGCAGCGATGTGGGCGCCTCGGCAGCTATTATGGCCATTATTATAGCAACTGCGACACTGGTACCCGATTACACCATTTATATGATGTTTATCGGCCCCGTAAAATTAAAGTGGTTGGCGCTGTTCTTTGTTGTTATCGATTTCCTTGGCATTACAGGCATGAATGCCGGCGGGGAGATATCACACCTGGGAGGGGCGCTGTTTGGTTTTATTTATATCAAACAATTGCAACGAGGTAATGACATGGCGGCTTTTATTGGTACGCTATTTAAAAAACGGTCGAAATTAAAAGTGGCCGCTAAAGGCAATCTGAAAAATGCGGGCAATAAGCCACGGCAGGAAGATGTAGACCGTATATTAGATAAAATTTCTCAAACGGGCTATGAAAGCCTGAGTAAACAGGAAAAGGAAATATTATTCAGGGCCAGTAAGGATAATGAAGGCTAAAAAAGGGTTAAACTTTGTTGATAAGCTATTCCTTTGGATCAATATTTTCCTTTGCACCGGCTTGCTTATCAGCTACCTGGCGCCCATTACCAATCCCACAAAATTCTGGCCCGTTGCATTTTTCGGGCTTGCCTATCCCTACCTGTTGCTGGGCAACGTCATCCTGATCATTTACTGGTTGTTCCGAAAAAGACTTTGGGCGTTGCTATCCATAATCTGTATCGGTATAGGCTGGAAAGTGCTGAATAAAAATATTGGACTGCGCTTTCCCCGCTCGGAGAGTTATACTCCAAATATTAACCTGGTGAAGGTGATGACCTATAACGTGCATAACTTTAAGCGTTACGGGTCGAAAAATGATATATCAACCAAGCAGGATATATTACAGATCGTTAAGGACGAGCAACCAGATATCATAGGTTTCCAGGAGTTTTACTCCCGCAATAAAGGGCAGTATGATATGCTGGATTCTGTTCAAAAAATATTAAACAGTACCAATTACTATTTCTTTTCCGTCCGCTCCAATAGGGACGAAGCGATCGGCCTGGCGATATTCTCTAAGTTCCCTATTACCGCGCACGGCATGGTGCAACTATCGGACCGTTCGAGCGAGAACCAATGTATTTACGCCGACATCAAAAAGGGTGATAAAACGTTCCGATTTTACAGCATTCACTTGCAATCTATACGCTTTGATCCGGAAGATTACCGCTACCTCAACAACATTTCACAAGACGCCCAGGGGCCAGAAAAGGGATCGGCCATACGGCTGGGCAGCAAGTTGAAAACGGCTTTTATAAAAAGGAGCGAGCAGGTGTTCAAGATCAAAGAACATACGGCTGTTTGCCCCTATCCATACCTGATTAGCGGTGATTTTAATGATACACCGGCCTCCTTCGCGGTGAACCAAATGGAAAAAGGACTGAAAAATGCTTTTGAGGAAAGAGGCTCGGGATTTGGCCGCACTTACAACGGCAGCTTCCCTAATTTCCAGATCGATTATATTATGGCCGCGCCCGGTTTTGATGTGCTGGATTATCACATTATCAAAAAAAGGTTCTCGGATCATTACCCGGTGCGTAGTGACCTGGTGTTGAAATGATCTAAATAGGTTATATGAAATATAAAAAATGGGTATTTGTAGGGATCATTGTGTTTATTTTCCTTTCATTTTTTATTTATAGCAAAAGCGAGAGTTTTGAGATAATTTATATAAAGTTATTTAAGAAGACCCTTTCGATTGTTCATAAAAATGCCCAGGGACAGCTTGAAGGGAAAGCCACTTTCTATAAAGACGGGAACATAGCAAAAGAAGCAAATCTTGTCAATGGACTAATGAACGGTTGGGCGCTGGGTTATTACAAAAGCGGTCATATCCAAAGTAAAATATTTTATAAGGATGACAAAGAGAATGGAGAAGAATATGAATATTATGAAAATGGGAAGCTACATTATCATGGCTCCTGGAAAAATGGTAAAAGATTTGGAGATCTACTTTATTATAATGATGATGGCACCTTAAAAGTATATCACGCGTATAATATTTTAGGTGAAAAATTTAATGTTGTATGGTTCGATCAATCAGGAAATATAACGAAGTACGACGGATATCTGGTAAGTAATGTAATTTATTCAGTCAACAGTCAAACAGGTTCCTTAGTTGTATTAACTCCTAATCATGTGTACAGCGACATTAAAGATTTGTATATAACAGTTGCCAATCTACCACATGTAAAAAGCGTCGCGATTAGAATAACTATTAATGGAGTTGCTAAAAGAGATCTTGCGATTAAAAACAATACCGTACAAATCCCAAACGTATTTAACAAAGCTGGCATTTTCCAGATCGTCATTGACACGCAGGCTATAGGTCACGATAACAAGGTACTCGAGAATTCATCATTTACAGCTTCTGTAATCAACAAATCATAAAGCTCAACCAATCCTACCTTCGCTACGCTAAAAGAAGGGCTTTTAAACTTCGGGTAAATCCTTGCAAACAAATGATAAAAAAATACCGCTCTCTGTTGACCCTGTTTATAGCACAGGCGTAAAAAATCGTAAGTTTGCCGCTATGGAACAAAATTTATTTGTTTACAACACTTTATCCCGAAAAAAAGAAAAATTTATACCCATTAACCCACCTCACGTGGGTATGTACGTTTGCGGTCCTACCGTTTACAGCGATGCGCACCTGGGCAACTGCCGCACGTATATTTCATTCGACCTGATCTTCCGTTACCTCACCTATTTAGGCTACAAAGTGCGTTATGTGCGCAACGTGACCGATGCAGGGCACCTGGAGGGTGACGCAGGTGATGAGGGGGAAGACAAAATTGAGAAGAAAGCTAAGCTGGCCCAACTGGAGCCGATGGAGATCGCCCAAAAATATACGGTTGGCTTCCGCGAAGTGATGCAAATGCTCAATGTGCTGCCGCCAAGTATTGAGCCTACCGCTACGGGCCATATCATCGAGCAGATCGAGCTGGTAAAGCTGATCCTGAAAAACGGATTTGCATACGAAGTGGATGGCTCTATTTATTTTGATGTCGAAAAATATAACAAAACGCAGGACTACGGCATATTAAGCCGGCGCAACCTTGAGGACCTGATCAATAATACCCGCGACCTCGGCGGGCAGAGTGAAAAGCGTGGCCCGCTTGATTTTGCTTTATGGATCAAAGCTAAACCCGAACACCTGATGAAATGGCCCTCGCCATGGAGCACCGGGTTTCCGGGCTGGCACCTCGAATGTTCGGCCATGAGCAATAAGTACCTGGGCAAGCAATTTGATATCCACGGCGGCGGGCTGGACCTGGTGCCAACGCACCATACCAACGAGATCGCGCAAAGCATGGCCGCCTGTCATACCAACCCGGCAAAGTATTGGGTGCATACCAATATGCTTACTGTGAACGGGCAAAAGATGTCGAAATCATTAGGTAACAGCTTCCTGCCGCATGAGCTATTTACCGGGCAAAATTCCATACTAAATAAGGGCTATAGCCCTATGATGGTGCGGTTCTTTATGTTGCAGGCACATTACCGTAGTACGCTTGACTTTAGTAACGATGCGATGGAAGCGTCAGATAAGGGCTTCAAACGACTGATGAACGCGTTTACCTTATTGGACAGCCTGACAGCAGCCTCCTCGGGAGAAGTGGATATAGCGCCTTTATTACAGCGCTGCTACGATGCCATGAACGACGATTTCAACAGCCCCGTACTCATAGCGGAACTGTTTGAAGCGTCACGTATTATCAACTCGGTACACGATGGGAAACTGAAGATCGACGAAAAAAATCTCGGGCTTTTGAAACAATTGATGAATGATTTTATCTTAGATGTGCTGGGACTGAAAAACGAACAGGCCGCGGATAATGACCTGCCGAATGTGATGAACATGATCGTCGGGCTACGCGTCGAAGCCAAGCAAAACCGCGATTATGCCACGTCAGATAAGATCAGGGATGGACTGCAAAAGATCGGTTTCCAATTGAATGACGGCAAAGAGGGTACCACCTGGAGTAAATTATAAATTCAGTACAAAAAAATGATATTTGTACTTTATGCGGTTGAATGCCGTTAACAGATTAGATTTGACGCTTTAAGCCAAAATGACTGGCATTAGCCGTGCTTGATCTAAATTTTAGACCCAAGAACCTGGAAACAGAATGAAACGATCAATATTAGTTGCCGCAGTCCTTATCGGCTGCCATGGATTAGTATTTGCTCAAGCCGCAAAGGTGAGTGAAGTCGTAAGTGCCGAGCAGTCCTTTAACCGTTTGGTTGAGCGCAAGGGTATCAAAGAAGCCTTTTTGACCGTTGCCGACCCGGAAGGTGTGGTATTCAGGCCGCATGTGGTTAAAATAAGCGATTTTTATAATTCTATAGATAAACAGCCGGGTAGCCTGACCTGGCAGCCAAAATTTGCGCGCATTTCGGCCAATGGCGACCTGGCATTCTCTGCCGGGCCCTATGTTTACCAAAATGGCAAAGCAGATACCGATAAAGTATTCGGTGACTATGTATCCGTTTGGCGGGCCGACCAGGACGGCAAACTAAAATTACTGATCGACCTGGGTATACAGCACCCCGAGCCTGAAAAGGAAGAACTGACAGATTTTAAAGAACCGGACACAACAAAACGCGGGGCAGCAAGCAAAGAACCTTTTAACGGTAAAACTATTATTATCAACACCGACAAGGTATTCAATCATGAGCTTACCGTTTCTGTACTGGCATCCTACAAGGAATTTCTCAGTCCCGAAGGCAGGTACTACTTCCCGGGATTTGAACCCATTTCAGGTACCGATAAGGTCATGAAATTCCTGGATAACGAAGGCATAAGCATATCTGCCAAGACCCTTGACGTGGGTCGCTCAACCAGCGGCGACCTGGCTTACAGTTACGGTACGGCAAGGATAAAAAAAGGGGATATTGTAAGCGACTATAACTACGTTCGCATCTGGGAGATCGACGCCAGTCACAGATGGAATATACTGCTCGAGATTTTTTCGGCAGTGGAGCAGCAGTAGATTAGTGATTAGTTAATTTGTGATTAGTGATTAGTGATTAGCTAATCCGATAAGTATCTTGCCTTATCTAATTTAAAATACAAATGAGAAGCTTTACAGATCTTGACGCCTGGAAAAAATCACACGACCTTAGAAAAAACATTTCCATTTTGGTTAAAGGATTTCCGCAGGATGAAAAATATCGGTTGACTGACCAAATTATCCGTTCATCGCGTTCAATAGGAAATAACATTGCAGAAGGACACGGCCGGTATCACTATGTTGATTCTAAGAAGTTCTTCATAAATGCGCGTGGCTCTGCTTATGAAACAATTGATCATCTTATAATTGCTTTAGATGAAAACTATATTGACCAGGTTATTTTTGAGAACCTGAAAGCGATTTGTGAAGACTGCATGAAGCTGATAAACGGATATATAAATTATCTAAAGAATCAAGCCGGTAACGACTAATCACAGATTAACTAATCACAAGTCACTAGTTAACCAATCACAACAACTTCTGAATAATATCATCCGCTGAAAGCCCCTCAGCTTCAGCGTGGTAGCTTCGAATGATGCGATGGCGCAACACGGGTCTGGCTATCGCTTTTACGTCTTCAATATCCGGTGAATATTTCCCGCTGATCACAGCATGACATTTTGCTCCGAGTATTAAAAACTGCGATGCGCGCGGACCGGCACCCCAGTTAAGCAGCCGTTTTACCTCGGCAGGGGCCATTTCGCTGTCGGGGCGGGTTTTAGATACTAATTTAACCGCATATTCAAGAACATGATCCGTAACCGGTATATTTCTCACCAATTGCTGAAAATAAATGATCTGCTCCGCGTTCAATATTTTATTCACTTGCGGAACGACGGTACTGGTTGTATTTTTAACGATAAGCAATTCCTCCTGGAAGGAAGGGTAATCAAGCGCGACGTTAAACATAAATCGGTCCAGCTGCGCTTCCGGCAACGGATAAGTACCTTCCTGCTCTATCGGGTTTTGAGTGGCCAGCACAAAAAATGGCTGCGACAGTTTATGGGTCATTCCGGCTACGGTAACCGCCTTTTCCTGCATGGCTTCCAATAAAGCGGCCTGGGTCTTTGGCGGAGTTCGGTTGATCTCGTCAGCCAGTATGATATTTGAAAAAACAGGGCCAGCTATAAATTTAAAGTTCCTGTCCTCGTTCAATATTTCCGAACCGATGATATCCGATGGCATCAGATCTGGAGTGAATTGTATGCGGCTAAAATCCAGGTCGAGAACCTTGGCCACTGTTTGCACCAGCAGTGTTTTTGCCAGGCCGGGCACGCCAACAAGCAGGCAATGGCCGTTGCTGAAGATGGAAACAAGTACCGCCTTGACCACATCATCCTGGCCGATGATCACTTTGCCGATCTCGGCCGTAATCTGCCTGTAAGCCTCCTTCAGCGCATCAGCGGCCTCAACTTCCGTGCGGTGTTGCATATTTATTGAGGTTTAGTTTGCGCCGATAGCGGAACATTGGCCCATCCATTCACTTGCGGGCATGACTGGTATTCAGCATCGATTTTGATAAAAGTTTCTTTTCTTCTCTTCTCAAACCATTGACTTACCGTTCTGCTGATCTTATCATCCAGGGCAGCTTGCTTTATTTTAGGAAAGTCCTGTTTCAAATTAGCTTTATGGGCGTCGGTTGCCGATTTCAGGTAAAGTATCTTATAATCCTTCTTGCCGTTCGATTCCGTAAATTGTTGCGGCTTGGATATTTCGCCCACCTTCATCGTATCTACAGTCAATGCCACCAGCGGATCGAGCTTGTCGGTCGGAATATATGTTGAACGCACCTCAACATTTTCGGCATTTAACATCATACCCCCGTTAAACTTGGTCTCCCTATTGTCCGAATATGTAGCAGCAGCCGTTGAAAATGGATAATTTTTGTTTTTGATCAGCATCGTATAAATACTATCCGCCTTCAGTTTAGCCCTTTCAAGACTGGCTTGCGTAACAGCCGGCATGATGAGTATATGCCGTACATGCACCTGTTCGCCGCGCCTTTCAAGCACCTGCAGAAAATGGAAACCAAATTCCGTTTCAAATACCGGCGATATCTCGCCCGGTTTAAGCCTGAAAGCCCAGGCCGCAAACTCCTTTACAAATGTGTTACGATCAGCGAAACCAAGGTCACCCCCGTCCGGAGCAGAACCGGTGTCATTGGAATAGAGACGAGCAAGCGTCGCGAAATCTTCTCCTTTTTTTACCCGGGCCAGCAATTCTTCGGCCTTGTGCCTTGCATCTTCTTTTTCGGCATCGTTCAATTTGGGTTGAAATACGATTTCCCCCACCTCCACTTCCTTATTAAAAGTGGGAAGGCTGTCCTTAGCTGTTTTCTTGAAAAAATTCTCGACATCAAGCGGCGTTACCGTGATCTTTTCGGTGATCTTCGCCTGCATCTTTTGTGCCACCATGTTTTCTTTTATATCGCCCCGTATCTCGTCCTTATACTGTAGTAGCGAACGTCCCAGGAACCCTTCGAGTTTATCCTGTCCACCGGCTTTAGATATCATGTTGCGCATCCTTCGGTCCATGTCATTATCCACCTCATCATCCGTAACGGTTACACTGTCTATAACTGCCTGTTGTGCCAAAAGCTTTTGCGTAATAAAACTCTTCAGGATATCGCATTTATATGAATCGTTTGGCGGCATGCCAGAGGCAAGCGCGTTTGCGTAGCGCAACTCGATATCTGATTTCAGCACGATACTGCTGCCAACAACTGCGGCTATTTTATCCAGGTTGCGCGGCTGAGCCCCGGCAATTGTGATGGTTAAAAATAAGCTTAAAATTAGGGCTATCCCGGTCTTTCTCATGTAAACTATGTGTGCTGTAAAACATGCAAAGGTGCGAATTTATCGGCACAAGCGCATGCATATTTTGTGCGAATATGCTGATAAAGGCGCTAACAATTAACTATTTTTGGTTAAAATTTGTTAAAAGTGAAAGTTGAAGACACCCACGCCTTACGTTTTATCCTGCAGGATGAACTTTACCTGCTTGATGAAGACAAAAGTATATACTCCAGCGCACCAATACAGCAACCCGAAATACAAACGCAGCAACCGGTTTTTAATTACCTCGGTTTAAATAAAAAAAACTTCCTGGTGCTGGTAAGTTACGAAGAACATGAGTTTATGAAAGACGAGCACCTGGCCGCCCTTGAAAGCGTGCTGGGCAGGATAGGATTTACCCGGGATGATGTGGCTATCCTTAACCTGGGAAAAGCAGGTGAGGTGACGCATAGGGAAATAATGGCTTATTTCGATCCGAAAATTATGGTGATCCTGGGCAAAATGGCGATCCCAGATGGCGCGGCTGATCTTAAATTCAACAGCATTGAGACCTCCGGCAGCACTAAAGCGCTTTATACCTTCAGCTTTGATGAGATGATGGCCGATGTAGCGCATAAAAAGACGTTTTGGGAGCAAATGAAGAATCTTTGATATGCCTTTAGAACTGGTATTTGCTACTAATAATCAACACAAGTTGGACGAGGTATCGGCCAAACTGGGGGGCAGGATTAAGCTTTTAACGCTGAATGATATCGGATGCCATGAGGATATCCCGGAAAGGGGCGTCACTTTCCGCGAAAACGCATCCATCAAAAGCCGCTATGTTTATGAAAAATACGGGCTCAATTGTTTCGGCGACGACAGCGGCCTGGAAGTAGAAGCTCTTGACCGCGAGCCCGGCGTTTATTCCGCCCGTTATGCCGGCGAACACGGCAACCACAGCGCAAACATTGATAAGCTACTCAAAAATCTCGAGGGCATTGAAAACCGTGCAGCGCGGTTCGTCACCATTATATCGCTGATATGGGAAGGCAAAGAATACTTTTTCGAAGGGACCGTCGAAGGTACTATCAGGTATGAAAGAACCGGTGTTCAAGGTTTTGGTTACGACCCTGTCTTTCAACCCACAGGCTTTGATATCACCTTTGCCGAAATGAGCCTGGAAGAAAAAAACAAACTCAGTCACCGTGCCAAAGCGGTGGAAAAACTAGTTGAATTTTTGAATAAATTTACTGATTAACCGGCTTTTTGATATCTGTGCTATCCTTTCCTTTCTTAAGCGCTGTTGTATCTCTCCTCTTCTTTACAGCGGTGGTATCAATACCTCTTTTTAGCGAATCCTGTGTTTTACCGGGTAAAGGTTTTTGAAGGCTGTCTTTTGCAGTCTTAATAGCAGGCGTAACCGGATTAACCTGCGCAGGAACTGCTCCCAGGCCTGTTTTTTTGGTTCTTTTTTTGCCTGCCGGCTTTTTGCCCGCATTGGTCGGCGGCTGCTTATCTTTCACTGCCTTTTTTGCCGGATAATTATCTACCGGGTGGATGATCACTTCTTTAGAAGCCGGCCGCTCCTTTGGCTTCCAGATAAAACCTTTCAATACTTTTTCGTCTTCACTGAACTTGCTCAAGGGGCCATACCTATGTTCGGGTTTAGCGGAGAATACGACCGTAGCAACCTTATTATCCTTAAAACGGATGCGTATCCTGCTGCTTAGCGAGCGTTGCATTTCCGTAACCTTTCCGGTACTATCATGCGCAAAATAGATCGTTTCGGAGTTGCCGTCTACAAACATGGTGTTCAGCTTATCATCTTTGAAAAAGCCCCGCATTTTTTTGCCCGATACCTGGTTAAAGTTCACCGAATCCTTTTTCTCGATATTGACGATAAAGGCATTCGGGAAAAGCTCCATATTATTGAGCTTTTTATTCTTCATCTGCAGCGTTATCGTATCGCCCGTAAGTTGGGATCCCTGGGTCCATAATATCGGGTGAACATATAAGTGAATAACCGAATCACCGCTACTATAAAAGGCCGAGTCGGATTTGGCCTGCAGGTCGGACTTGAACATTTTAACATGATGGAACGCACTCAATACCCGGATATGCGTGGTGTCACTCAACTGTATCTTTCGGGTCAAATATACCGAGTCGACCGTATTGGCCTTTTTGACGCTATCCAGCCTGGCTTGCTTGACGCTATCCTGTTTGCTCAATTTCTTTAGGGGCGGTGCGTTTTTGTCCGCTTTCTTTTGTGCAACATCTTTTGGTTTGGGCTTCCCGAAATAATTTCGGTGCAGGAAAGTAGTATCGGACAACATTTTCGGCGGCGACAACTCGATATACTTTACCGGCTTTTTATAAACGATAGACGGCGGCCTGGCATTGGTATCGATGATATGCGCAAGCCTTATCTTTTCCTGCATATCCTTATAATCTTTATAAGTCATCACCCTGGTATCCAGCGTATCGGCGGTCATGTAGATCGAATCATGTTTCATCCTGCCGGTATCCTTCTTCATATGCGTGGTATCAACCGGGAGCTTTGGCAGGTTTAAAGCTGCCTTATTCTTTTTCCCGGCCTTGACCGCAGCGGTATCTGCCGGTGCCTTGACAGGTGGCGTTTGAACCGCAGAAGCGTTTGCCTTCTTACCTTTATTTTCCTTTTTATCTGCAGCTTTTGAACCCGGAGGCTTTACCTCAGCTTGCTTTTTGCTTACCGTGTCCGCGGCAGATCTCGTTGTATCCGTCCCAGCCTTTTTGAGCGAATCATTTTTGGTGGTATCCTTTTCCTCCGTTACCATCACCACGTAAGCATTTTTGGTCACCACCGTACGTTCATCAGCTTTGGTGTAATCGCCTATATCACCTTTCAGGATCATCTTTTCCTGGGTATCTGTAAAGGTGATATGGTTGATGGCGTGCCCTATGCCTTTTTTCCGGTCGTACTGCAGGCTGTCGCCCTTTAAGCTCTTCGGGCCCGATTTATATAAGTTCTTCTTTCCGAACAATGCCTGCTCCGTATTGGTATTGTAGGTGCCGTTCTCGGTGTAAAGCGTATCGTTATCCTTGGTTTTCTTCTTTCCGTAAATATTCGTGGGGCCATAAAAATAGGCGATCTTCGAGTTGGAATTGTACCGCAAAGTATCGGTTACGATAAGAGCGTCGGGCGTGGTGAGGTTTACATTGTAACGAAAAAAGGCGTCGCGCGTGTTGGCAAAGTAATAACCGTTTTTGCTGGTCAATATGTTATCCTTATTGACCAATTTACCGCCGTTAATGTAGGTGCCGTACTTTGTTGCTGTATTGTAGGTAAGGTAGTTGGTTGTCAGGGTAGCGTCCTTATCCACCATTTTTACGTTCTCGGTCAGGATAGCAATTTTGCTGTTGTCGTTATAATTCAGCTTGTCCGAATAAATATGCAGGGTATCGCCCTGGGTGATTACCACGTGTCCAAAAGCATCGAACGTGTTTTGCGCCTGGTAGATATAGGCGCTGTCGGATTGCAGCGTCGAATACTTTTGTTGGAACACCCCTTTGTACACCTTTAATACGCTAACGCCATTGATCTTGATGCCTTCAACGCTTTCCGATCTGATCAGGTTAATAACCGACTTCTCCTGCGCCATAGCGGTGGTTGCCAGGGCCGTCAGCACGAAGAAAGTTAACACGTATTTGATCACGGGGCAAAATTAGTTTTTTGGATGGGGTTATTAAATTAATAATTTTGGTGATGCTGCCCACCGAACGGTTCAATCATTTCATTAGCCAGAACGATCTTTTCAGTCATCATGACAGGGTTTTGGCAGCTGTTAGTGGTGGCATGGATTCGGTGCTGATGGCCCACCTCTTCAAAGCAGCCGGTTTTAATTTTGGAATTGCTCATTGTAATTTTCAATTGCGGGGAAAGGACGCCGATGCCGACCAGCAATTTGTACAGGAACTGGCCGGCCAGCTAAATGTCCCCTTTCACACGATCAATTTTGATACCAGGGCTTATGCCGCGGATAAGAAAATCTCTATCCAGATGGCAGCGCGCGATTTGCGGTATCCATGGTTTCAGCAGATCAGTCAGCAAAGCGGCTATGCTTATATCGCGCTCGCGCATCACCAAAACGACGGAATCGAGACAATATTGCTTAATCTCACACGGGGCACAGGCATAGCGGGTATGCACGGCATCCTGCCGAAGAATGGAAAATTAGTGCGCCCGCTATTATTTTTGAACAGGGAAGAAATAGCCGATATTATTGAATCTAATGGGCTGGCTTACGTTGAAGATAGTTCTAACAGTTCTTCAAAATATGCCCGGAATAAACTGAGACTGGAAGTCATCCCGAAATTAAAAGAACTTAACCCTGCGCTGGAGGAAACCTTCGAGCACAACCTGGAGCATTTCCGCAATTTGGAGATTCTGTTAGAAGATAAACTCGGCGAACTAAGAAAAGAGTTATTCGAACAACACGGTAATGAGATACACCTATCCATTGACGCCGTAAAAAAATTACACCCGCAGCAACTACTTCTGTTTGGCTTGCTGCAGGAGTTTGGTTTTAATGAGGCTACGGTTAAGGATATGACTTTATCTCTTGATAAACACTCCGGGCGCTTTTTTGAATCGGATACCCATACTATCGTGCTCGACAGGCAACAGCTGATACTCATTGAAAAAGGGCAAGAGGCTATCGCCGAAATCAAGATCGAGCAAATGACCACTGAAGCCCGGTATGGAAATTACCAGCTAAATATTTTACATGATGATTCGCCGCTGATCATTAAAGATAATCCAATGGCTGCATCTATCGATACGGAATTGCTGATTCACCCGTTAACTATCCGCGCCTGGCAGCAAAGCGACCATTTTTACCCGCTGGGGATGAAGACTAAGAAAAAGCTGAGCGATTTTTTTATTGGTAAGAAAGTACCTGTGCACGAAAAAAAGCAAATACCATTGCTGGTAAACGGGAACGGCGATATCATCTGGATAGGTGGTTACCGTCCCGATGAACGTTATAAAGTGAGCGCGAAGACTAAAAAAGTTACTATCTTCGAACTTGTTAATTTGAAAATTTGAAGATGTGCTAATTTGAAAATTGATTTAATTTTCAGATACTGCCATAATTTTCAAATATTCAAATTGCCAAATATTCAAGTTAATGAGCGAAAAACCAGTCTTTACCGAAAAACAATACCTGGGCAGGGAATGGGTGCCGGTTACCATACGGCTGGTGCTGGCCATGTTCTGCTTCGCGGCCTATACCTTCAACTTTTTTACCGATACCGGCGAAAAGGCCGACATTCTGGCTGTAGCCGGTTTGGGCATCATTTTCATATCCATTATCATGGGCTTTTTCCTGAATTACCGCATTAGGGTATTGGATAAAAGCGTTTTAATAACCGGGTTATGGACCATGCGCCTGGTGAAAATAGACCTCAACAGCATAGTGAAGGTCGAAAAAGGCATTTACAGCCGTTACCTCTTCAATAACCCTGTTTACAACCTGCACAAACACGGCACCATCCGCTTTTACACTTCAGGAAAGGATGCCCTTCATTTGACCGACAACTCCGGGCTGGTATATATCATTGGCACGCGCCACATCAACGAATTTTACCGCGCTGTGCAGGAAGAGATGAAGAGGTGAAATCTTTTGTAAGTGTCATCTGTTACATATCGACCTTTTGATACGTAAGTTTATCAAAGCGAAGGCGATGAGAACAAAAGCACTTTTTATTTTGATGCTGGGCGGCATGACAATCATGTCGTGCAAAACAAACGTAACCAGTAAATGCGGACCCTGCCCATTAATAGCATTTTTCGCACCCTACATCAATCTTAGGATCGTGGATAAAACAACCGGCGCAGATCTGTTCCTTTCGCCCAATTCGACTTATAAACTCAGCGACTTGAAGGTAAGCAGCTCGGTAGACGGCGATAATATTAACGTAATGGTTGATAGCACTGATAAGAACAACCGCTTTGTGAAAATCCTGGCGACGGCCACCCAAACGTTTACGATTAAGTTGGCAAGCCTTTCGGCGAATAGTATCCGCGTTGTCATGAAAACAGATTCGCCAAAATGCTGCCCGATCATAAAGGTAAGCAGCATATTGCTGGATGCTGCGCCGGTTTGCAGCCCATGCAGCAATAGCGAAGCAGTCACGATTAAGAAATAGGAGTCAAATAAGTTTTAAAACTTATTTTTTCAGCCCTATCTCACGCAGCCTCTCATCCAAATACTCCCCGGCGGTCATATCACTATATAATTTGGGGTGATTAGCATCGATGCATGAATCAAGACTGGTGAGATCCATTCCCGATCTAGGATGCAAAAAGAAGGGTACCGAATAGCGCGATTTGCGCATTTCCTCTCGTGGCGGGTTCACTACCCGGTGCGTGGTCGATTTCAGTTTGTTGTTGGTTAGCCGCTGCAGCATATCTCCCACGTTTACTACCACGTCCTCGCCGTGCGCTTTTACCGGGAACCATTCGCCTTCGCGGGTAAGCAGCTCCAGGCCATCAGCGCTGGCGCCGATCAGCAGCGTGATCAGGTTAATATCCTCGTGGGCGCCTGCACGTACCGCATCTGGCGGAAGGACATCAGGGTTCTCTATTGGGAAATAATGCAACGTGCGCAGGATAGAGTTGCCATTGTGAACCTTATCATCAAAATAACTCTCGGGAAGATTTAGATAAATCGCTATCGCACGCAGTAAAGTTTTGCCTGCGGCTTCCAGTTTTTGATATACTTCACGGGTAGTTGTATTGAACTCTGGTAACTCTGTTACTACCAGGTTTTCAGGATATTCGTTTTTCACCGGGTCGCCGTCGGTAACGGTTTGGCCTATCTGCCAAAACTCCTTCAGATCGGGCACCCTAAAGCCTTTGGCCGTTTCTTTGCCTTTGCTGGTATAACCCCGTTGGCCTGCCAGTTCGGCTTTCTCATATTTCAATTTAACATCCTCCGGCAGGTTAAACAACGATTTGACCTGCTCATACAACTTGTCGATCAGCTCTTTGCTTAGCCCGTGATTGGTAATGGTAACAAAGCCTGTTTCATTAAATGCTTTGCCTATCTCGTCCGAGAAGCGTTTACGCTGGTCGGCGCTGCCATTGATATACATGTTCAGATCAAGGCGGGGAATGTTTACAGAGCTCATAAGTATTAATATCTTGAGTGCAGTAAAATTATTAATTTATTGATTGGGCGAACGCACTACCGAGCAGAATAATTTTAAATGCCAGCACACCAATAAGTTAACAATGAAAACAATTTTCGTCTTAAACACTTTAGTTAAAACTAAGTCAAAATTTTTAAATGACGCATTATATAATATACTGAAGCAATGAGAATCTTAAATAAAATATGGAGTGTTGGCTTAATGGCTATTGCCCTGGCAACCATTACTCCCAAGCAGGGCATAGCGCAGGATGGCGGCTATGTCACCGACCAGGAATTTTATGATAGCTTACAGCCCTATGGCACTTGGGTAAGCGATGATCAATATGGAAATGTATGGGTGCCGGATGTTGACGAGGACTTCAGGCCGTATGCGACCCGGGGCCATTGGGTTTTAACTGAGTACGGCAATACCTGGGTATCCGATTATCCATGGGGTTGGGCCACATTCCACTATGGCCGCTGGCGCTATGATGACTACTACGGATGGGAATGGGTACCAGGTCATCGTTGGGCACCGGCATGGGTTAGCTGGCGTCAAGGGCGCGGCTATTATGGATGGGCTCCCCTGCAGCCTGGTATAAGTATTACCATATCGTTTGGCAGGAGCTATCATGTACCGGATAATTATTGGGTATGCGCACCCGAGGCTTATATCAACAGGCCGGATATTAATAATTATTATGTACCACCTTCACGCTCGGTTACCATCATACATAATACCACTATTATTAATAATACCTATGTCAACAATAATGTGACATACGTCGCCGGGCCGCGTGTACAGGATATCAGACGGGTTACGCATAATAATAATGTAACCGTGTACAACATTAATAATGCGCCGAGGCCTGGTGCGGTCAACATTACCAATAACACGGTAAATATTTATCGTCCCGCTGTAAAATCAGTTCCCGATGCGCGCCCGACCAGAGTTGTGGATGCAGCCGCATACAGGAACCAGCACCCGAACGAGCGCATAGCAAACCATGCAAACGCCACGATCAACCATACTAATGCAGCCAAGCTTGCAGTGGTGGCGCGAAGCAAAACACCTGACAACAAAGTTGTTCGTATAAACCAACCGGTGAACCCCCGCCCACAACCGGCGCAACAACAACCGGCCCAGCAGCAGGCGGCTCAGCCGGCGCAACAACGTAAGCACGGCAACCAGCCTGCCCAGCAACCAGCCGTACAACCGGCTCAACAACAGAAGGCGGCTCAACCGTCGCACCAACGTCAGCATGGTAACCAACCGGCTCAGCAACCAGCCGTACAACCGGCTCAACAACAACAGGCGGCTCAACCGTCGCACCAACGTCAGCATGGTAACCAGCCTGCTCAGCAACCAGCCGTACAACCGGCTCAACAACAACAGGCGGCTCAACCATCGCACCAACGTCAGCATGGTAACCAGCCTGCTCAGCAACCAGCCGTACAACCGGCTCAACAACAGAAGGCTGCCCAACAAGCGCAACAACAGCAGGCTCAGCAGCAAAGGGCTGCCCAACAAGCGCAACAACAGCAGGCTCAGCAGCAAAAGGCTGCTCAACAGGCGCAACAACAGCAGGCTCAGCAGCAAAGGGCTGCCCAACAAGCGCAACAACAACAGGCTCAGCAGCAAAAGGCTGCTCAACAGGCGCAACAACAACAGGCTCAGCAGCAAAGGGCTGCCCAACAAGCGCAACAACAACAGGCTCAGCAACAAAAGGCTGCCCAACAAGCGCAACAACAACAGGCTCAGCAGCAAAAGGCTGCCCAACAAGCGCAACAACAACAGGCTCAGCAGCAAAGGGCTGCTCAACAGGCGCAACAACAGCAGGCTCAACAGCAAAGGGCTGCCCAACAAGCGCAACAACAACAGGCTCAGCAACAAAGGGCTGCCCAACAAGCGCAACAGCAGCAGGCTCAGCAGCAAAGGGCCGCCCAACAAGCGCAACAACAACAGGCTCAGCAGCA
>Ga0207705_10000291_pt1 | contig 46715 bp, 53 predicted proteins | sample KBSC13metaG_FD_184314 | JGI IMG/M metagenome (GOLD analysis project Ga0207705, IMG submission 184314) | Corn rhizosphere microbial communities from Kellogg Biological Station, Michigan, USA - KBS C1-3 metaG (SPAdes) (version 2) | ecosystem: Host-associated > Plants > Roots > Rhizosphere > Soil ... | reverse complement strand
CTCACCACCCTGATCACAGATCGGGCAATCGAGCGGATGGTTGATCAGCAGGAATTCCATCACGCCTTCGCGCGCCTTCTTGACCATGGCGCTGTCGGTGCGGATTTCCTGCCCGTCTGCGGCCGGAAGCGCGCACGACGCCTGCGGCTTGGGCGGCCCCGGCTTCACCTCGACCAGGCACATCCGGCAATTGCCCGCGATCGAGAGGCGCTCATGATAGCAGAAGCGCGGAATCTCCTTGCCCGCGGCCTCGCAAGCTTGGAGCACGGTCGCGCCCGCAGGCACCTCGACCTCGACCCCATCGACGGTCAGCTTAGGCATCGTCGTCACCCCGTGCGCCCAGCGCGTCGTGAATGGAGAGCAATATCGTCGCGAAGATACCGTAGGCTGCCCAGCTTACGGCGTAGATAATCGCGTTGAGCACGATGAGCGCCAGTTGCGGCCGCAGATCGGACGAGCGGTCGATACCCGTGAAGAAATCCTGGGTGAAATACATATAAAGAGGCATCAAGTTCTTGAAGAAATCGAGTACGCCTATCCCATAGAATATCCGCGGGGCTGCGCGAACGAAGCGAGGCAGTTCGGTCGGCATCATTCCGCTGCCTCGATGTCGACCATGCGCCGAGCCCTCGGCAGACGCGCGCCATGGACGCCGGCCACCATCAGGATCAGGCCCACGGCCAGAACATATCCGAATTCGATCATGTTCATTCTGCCGCCACCGCATAATCCGGAGCGGAGCGATGCTCCTTGATCCGCCGTTCAATCTCGGGGCGGAAATGGCGGATCAGGCCCTGGATCGGCCAGGCTGCCGCGTCGCCCAATGCGCAGATCGTATGGCCCTCGACCTGCTTGGTCACTTCCTGGAGCATGTCGATCTCGTGCATCTCGGCCTCGCCCGTGCGAAGCCGTTCCATCACGCGCCACATCCAGCCGGTGCCCTCACGGCACGGCGTGCACTGGCCGCAGCTCTCATGCTTGTAGAAGTAGGAGATGCGGCTGATCGCGCGGACGATGTCGGTCGATTTGTCCATCACGATCACGGCGGCGGTGCCGAGGCCCGAGCCGAGCTCACGCAGCCCGTCGAAATCCATCGGCGCGTCGATGATCTGCGCGGCCGGAACCAGCGGCACCGACGACCCGCCCGGAATCACCGCGAGCAGATTATCCCAGCCGCCGCGGATACCGCCGGCATGCTTTTCGATCAACTCGCGGAAGCTGATGCCCATCGCTTCCTCGACGACGGTCGGCGTATTCACATGGCCGCTGATCTGGAACAGCTTGGTGCCCTGATTCTTGTCGCGGCCAATCCCCGCGAACCAGGACGCGCCACGCCGCAATATGGTCGGCACGACCGCGATCGATTCGACATTGTTGACCGTGGTCGGGCAGCCGAATAGCCCCACGCCGGCCGGGAAAGGCGGCTTGAGCCGCGGCTGGCCCTTCTTGCCTTCAAGGCTCTCGATCTGGGCCGTTTCCTCGCCGCAGATATAGGCGCCCGCGCCACGATGGACGAAGACGTCGAAATCATAACCCGACCCGGCTGCATTCTTGCCGAGCATGCCCTTGTCATAGGCCTGTGCGACCGCCGCGAAAAGATTCTCCGCCTCCCGGATGAACTCGCCGCGAATGTAGATATAGGCGGCCCGCGCACGCATCGCGAAGCCCGCGATCAAAGCGCCTTCCAGCAGCTTGTGCGGATCGTGGCGCAGGATCTCGCGATCCTTGCACGAGCCGGGCTCGGATTCGTCGGCATTGATCAGCAGGAAGCTTGGGCGGCCGGGCTTGGGCTCCTTGGGCATGAAGCTCCACTTCATGCCGGTCGGGAAGCCTGCACCGCCGCGGCCGCGCAGGCCCGATGCCTTGATATCCTCGATGATCTGGTCCTGGCCTCGGGCCATCAGGTCCTTGGTCTTGTCCCAGTCGCCGCGCTTCATCGCACCTTCGATCTTCCAGTCCTGGAAGCCGTAGATGTTGGTGAAGATGCGATCCTTGTCTTCGATGGAGGTGATCATCGGCCCTGCCCCAGCAGCCGTTCAGCCGCGAAATAGATGAACACGGCGATCGCCAGGCCAATGACCAGCGCGCCGACGAAGAGCAGCACCTTGAGCAGAAGCACGAACAGGACGATCCCGACAATGAGCGCGATGACGACGGGCATCAGGAGGTATACTCCTTGAGCACGGTCGGCCCGCCGACCGGCGCGGCAAGGAAGCGATCGATCTGCGGGCCCGTCTTGGGCGTTTCGCCGCGCGCCAGTGCTTCGAGGATCGCGGTCGTGCTGTCGAAGGTCAGATCTTCGTAATTGTCATCGTTGATCTGCACCATCGGCGCATTGACGCAGGCACCGAGGCATTCAACCTCGGTCAGCGTGAACAGGCCATCGGGGGTGGTATGCCCCTTCTTGAGACCCTTCTTGTAGCAGGCGTCGAGCACGTCGTCGGAGCCGCGCAGCATGCACGGCGTCGTGCCGCACACCTGCACATGATAGCGACCGACCGGCGCCATATTGTACATCGTGTAGAAGCTGACGACCTCGAGCGCGCGGATGTAGGGCATGCCTACCTGCTTCGCGACATATTCGATCACCGGCACCGGCAGCCAGCCCTGGGTCTGCGTCTCGGCGCCGACCTGACGCTGGGCGAGATCGAGCAACGGCATGATCGCCGAATGCTCGCGGCCCTTGGGGTAGCGCGCGATGATCTTCTTGGCCTGTTCGGCATTCTCTGCCGTCCAGGCGAAATTGCCCCAGCGCGCGCGGGTCTCGGCCTCGTCGGGGATGTGGGCTGCATCAGCCATCAGCGAATGAACTCCACGCGATCAATCAGATCGCCCTTGAACGAATAGATAGCCATAACCTCGAACGGCTCAGCTTCGGGCGAGCGCGTTACATGCTCGCGCACGACGATCTGGTCGGCATAGACGAACTTCTCGAGCACGGTCGCGCGGTTCTGCGGGAATTCGGCGAAGACCTTGGCATAGCCCTCGCGAATGCCATTGCGACCCTGCCGGGCGACCGCGCCGCGATAAGCGCCTTCGCACCCATCCTCGGTGAACATCGCCGCATAAGCGTCGACATCCTGCGCATTGTACCGGTCCATCAGCCGGTCGAGCAGAGCTTCACGGCTCACCGGTCGCACTCCCCGAACACGACGTCGATCGCCGACAGAACGGCAGTGGTGTCGGCCAGCATGTGGCCCTTCATCATGAAGTCCATCGCCTGGAGATGACTGAAGGCGGTCGGGCGGATCTTGCAGCGATAAGGCTTGTTGCTGCCGTCGCTTACCAGGAACACGCCGAATTCGCCCTTGGGGCTTTCGGTCGCGACATAGACTTCGCCCGCGGGCACGTGGAAGCCTTCGGTGTAGAGCTTGAAGTGATGGATCAGAGCTTCCATCGATTGCTTCATCTCGCCGCGCTTGGGCGGCACAACCTTGCGGTCAAGGCTGGCAATCGGACCTTCCGGCATTTCGGCGAGGCATTGCTTCATGATGCGCGCCGACTGACGAACCTCTTCGACCCGAACCATGAAACGATCATAGCAATCGCCCTTGGTACCGACCGGCACGTCGAAGGTCATGCGATCATAGACGTCGTAAGGCTGCGACTTGCGGATATCCCACGGAATGCCCGCGGCGCGGATCATCGGGCCGGAAAAGCCCCAGGCGATCGCGTCGTCGCGGCTGACCGTGCCGATATCGACGTTACGCTGCTTGAAGATGCGATTGTCGGCGACCAGGCTTATCGCATCCTCGAACAGCCGCGGCAGTCGCGTGTCGAGCCATTCGCCGATATCGGTCAACAGCTTGAGTGGTACGTCCTGATGGACGCCGCCGGGACGGAACCATGCGGCGTGCATGCGCGCGCCGGACGCGCGCTCGAAGAAGTTCATGCAGTCTTCGCGAACCTCGAACAGCCACAGATTGGGCGTCATCGCACCCACGTCCATGACATGGCTGCCGAGGTTCAGCATGTGATTGCAGATGCGCGACAGCTCGGCGAAGAAAACGCGCAGATATTGTGCGCGGATCGGCACTTCGAGCCCCAGCAATTTCTCGATCGCGAGAACGTAGCTGTGCTCCATGTTGAGCGGAGAGCAATAATCGAGGCGGTCGAAATAAGGCAGAGCCTGCAGATAGGTCTTGTACTCGATAAGTTTCTCGGTGCCGCGATGAAGCAGGCCGACATGCGGATCGACCCGCTCGACGATCTCGCCGTCCAGCTCCATCACCAGGCGCAGCACGCCGTGTGCGGCGGGGTGCTGCGGACCGAAATTGATCGTGTAATTCTGGATCGCCACCTCGGGCGATTCGGGATTGGCGGTGATGCCCTCCGACAACGGCACGGTCGTACCCGGCTCGTCGATCGTGGGCAGATCCGGATCGGCAATACCGACGGTGACGGTACGGCGGCTCACTTCTTCACCTCGTCGGCCTTGAGCGGCGTCGGCGCGCCCGGTGCCTCTGGCGCCTTGGCCTTCTCATCGCCGGGGAGGATATATTCAGCACCCTCCCATGGGCTCATGAAATCGAAATTGCGGAAGTCCTGCGCCAGCTTGACCGGCTCGTAGACGACGCGCTTCTCTTCCTCGGAATAACGCAGCTCGACGAAGCCCGTGAGCGGGAAGTCCTTGCGCTGCGGATGTCCCTGGAAGCCATAATCGGTGAGGATGCGGCGAAGGTCCGGATTGCCCTCGAACAGCACCCCGTACATGTCGTAGACCTCGCGCTCGAGCCAGCCAGCGACCGGCCACAGCCCGGTCACCGATGGCACCGGCTTCACCTCGTCAGTCGAGACGTGGACGCGCAGGCGATGATTCTTGGTGAGGCTGAGCAGGCAATAAACCACCTCGAACCGCTCCGGGCGGTCCGGATAGTCGACGCCGGCAATCTCCATCAGCTGCTGATAAGAAAGCTCGTCGCGCAAGGTTCGCAGCGCATCGACGATGCTTTCCCGCTTCACGTCGAGGCGGATCTCGCCAACACTTTCGGTCGCCGACAGCAACGTCTCGCCGAGCGCCTTGCTGGCTGCCTCGATCACACCGTCATTGCTGGCATATTTTGGGTACGGCGCGCTCACCGCTCGATCGTCCCCACCCTGCGGATCTTCCGTTGGAGCTGCATCACGCCATAGAGCAGCGCCTCCGCGGTCGGCGGACAGCCGGGCACGTAGATATCGACGGGCACAATCCGGTCGCAGCCGCGCACCACGCTATAGCTGTAATGATAATAGCCGCCGCCATTGGCGCACGAGCCCATCGAGATGACGTATTTCGGCTCCGACATCTGATCGTAGACCTTGCGGAGCGCGGGAGCCATCTTGTTACAGAGCGTGCCTGCGACGATCATCACGTCCGATTGACGTGGCGACGCGCGCGGTGCGACCCCAAATCTTTCAAGATCATAGCGCGGCATGTTCACATGGATCATCTCGACCGCGCAGCAAGCGAGGCCGAAGGTCATCCACCACAGCGAGCCGGTGCGCGCCCACTGAAACAATTCCTCGGTCGAGGTGACGAGGAAGCCCTTGTCGGTGACCTCCGACTGGAGGCCATTGAAGAAATCGGGATCGGGCAGCCGCGTCTCCTGCGGATGCGGATCGAGCGACTGCGGCAGGGTCACTCCCATTCCAGCGCTCCCTTCTTCCATGCATAGGCAAAGCCAACGGCAAGTTCGACCAGGAAGACCATCATCGCGGCCCAACCGGCAAAGCCGATACCGCCCAATGCCACTGCCCAAGGGTAGAGGAAGGCGGCTTCCAAATCGAACACGATGAACAGGATCGCGACCAGATAGAAACGCACGTCGAACTGCGCGCGGCTATCTTCGAATGCGGGAAAGCCGCACTCATATTCACTCAGCTTTTCCGGGTTCGGCTTGGACGATCCCGTCAACTTGGACGCAATGATGGGCAGCACGACGAACGCGGTCGACAATCCCACCGCGACGACGAGGAACATCAGGATCGGCAAATAGCCTGCGGCGACGTTCGCCATCGTTCCGATATACTCCGTGGAGGAAGCGCAGAGGGCGCTTCCGAAGTCGGGGTTTCCCTAAGCGCGCCGCACCTGCGAAGCAAGCCGCCGAGCAGTGAGAATGACTCGCAATTGGAAGGATTCAGCCCTTCCGGAGGGCCCCCGCCAACAGCTTGTGCAGCTTGGAATGAAGCACGTCGTTCCCGGCGAGGAATTCGCGCCGCTCCATCGCCTGATCGCCGCCGCGGAAATCGGTCACGAACCCGCCCGCTTCCTTGACCAGCAGCATGCCCGCAGCTGCGTCCCAGGGGCTGAGGTCGCTCTCCCAAAAACCGTCGAAACGCCCGGCCGCGACCCAGGCAAGGTCGAGCGCCGCCGAACCGAAGCGGCGGATGCCGGCAACCTCAGGCGCGATCGCAAAGAATATCCTGTCCCACTCCTGGAAATCGCCATGGCCGAGGAACGGAATCCCGGTGGCGATCAGCGCATCGGGCAAGTCACGGCGAGCGGACACGCGCAGACGACGATCGTGCAGCCAGGCGCCCCTGCCCTTTTCGGCCCAGAAGCTCTCATCGGTCACAGGCTGGTAGACCAGACCTTGGGTGATCTCGCCTTTGCCGTTGGGCTTGGGCTCCTCGACCGCGATCGAGATCGCGAAATGCGGGATGCCGTGGAGGAAGTTGGTGGTGCCGTCGAGCGGATCGACGATCCAGCGCGGCTTGTTCGGATCGCCCTCGCGGGCGCCGCCTTCCTCACCGAGAAAGCCCCAATCCGGGCGTGCCTTCTTGAGTTCCTCGTACAATGTCTGCTCAGCGCGCTCGTCGGCTTGGCTCACGAAATCGGCCGGGCCCTTGCGCGACACCTGCAGCTGCTGCACCTCGCCAAAGTCGCGGCGCAGGCGTGGCCCCGCCTTGCGCGCGGCGCGGTCCATCACGGTGATCAGGCCTGAATGGGCTACCAAAACATTTCTCCCCCCTCCCTGCCAAGGGAGGGGTCGGGGGTGGGTCAGTCTGGATGAGTGCCACCGTCGATCGCTAAACGATAGCGGCGTCACCCACCCCAACCCTCCCTTGGCAGGGAGGGGCTAAGCTCTATCAATCCGCCCGGCGGACATATTCCTGATTGTAGACGTCGACGACGATCCGCGTTCCTGCGCCGATATGCGGCGGCACCATCACGCGGACTCCATTGTCGAGCATCGCCGGCTTGTAAGAGGAAGATGCAGTCTGGCCCTTCACCACCGCGTCTGCCTCGACAATCAGCGCCTCGATCGTGTCGGGCAGCTGCACCGAGATCGGGCGCTCGTCATAAAGCTCCATCACCACATCCATGCCGTCCTGCAGGAAAGCGGCCGCGTCACCCAGAAGGTCGCGCTGGAGCGTGATCTGCTCGTAGGTTTCCTTGTCCATGAAGGTCAGCGCGTCGCCGTCGGCGAACAGGAACTGGAAATCCTTGGTATCGAGACGCACGCGCTCGACCGTCTCGGCCGAACGAAAGCGGACATTGTTCTTGCGGCCATCGATGAGGTTCTTCATCTCGACCTGCATGTAGGCGCCGCCCTTGCCCGGCTGGGTGTGCTGAATCTTGACGGCCTTCCAGATGCCGCCTTCATATTCGATGATATTGCCGGGACGAATGTCCACGCCGCTGATCTTCATGTGGGTCTCGCGATTGGAAAGAGCAGGCGCGGCCCTTAGCCGGGTGATGCCCAACCGGCAAGGCGAAGCGTCAGATTGGCTTACCGAGGAAAGCGCGGATCGCGGCGACGCTCGCGGCCGGCTGCTCCTCCATCAGCCAGTGCCCGCTATCGGTTATGGAAAGCGCCTGCACGTTGCTGAAGGCCTCGCGCGCCACCACCGCCATGGTCGAACCGAAACTCTTGTCGCCGCCGATTGCGAGCACGGGAATTGGTAATTTGCCGTTCCTGGCCAGAAAGGCGCGGTCGTCGATCACGTCCCGATCGAACGCGGCGAACTGGCTGAAGCCACCATGCATTGCCCCCGGCAAGGCATAAAGCGCGGCATAATGTTGGCGTGACGCTTCGCTGAACTTCGCGGGCGTGGCCGAGAATTCGTTCCAGAAGCGATCGAGATAGATGCGCTCGCGGCCCGCGACCAGACGCTCCATGTCGGGCCCGCCGAAGCGAAAATGCCAGAGCAGCGGGCTTTTCAATATTTCATCCCATGGCCCGATGCCCGGGATCGGCGCATCCATCAGCACCAGCCGCGTCACCCTGTCCGGATTCTCCTCGACAAATGCGAAGCCGACCATGTTACCGATATCGTGCGTGACCACATCGACCTTCCCGATATGGAGCGCGTCGAGCACACCCGACACATCGAAGCCCTGCAGCTTCTTCTCATAGCCGGCCACGGGCTTGGCTGAACGTCCCAGACCGCGCAAATCGGGCACAATCACGGTGTGGTCGCGTACCAGATCGGCGGCGAGCGGCGCCCACATATCGCCGGTCTCGCCATAACCATGGAGCAGCACCACCGCCGGGCCATGGCCGCCGACGCGAACGTGGATCGTCGTGCCGTTGGTGGCGATGTCCTGTTCATGAAAAGCGGGCGGAAATGGCTCAACCTGAGCAAGCGCCGGCGTCGCCGCGAGCAAAGCCAAGCCGAAAAGAAACGGGTTGCGCATGGCCTTCTCCTGCTGATCGGACGCCTTCCTACGTCAGGAGGAAAAGAGGCACAACGCGGTCAGCCGTGCAAACCGTGCAGGATCGGATAGGGATTGATCTCGCTTCCTTTCCACCAGCCATCGCCGGGCGTCATCTGATGGATTTCGTAGTGGAGATGAGGTGCGCGCGGATCGGCATCGCCGCTCGAGCCGACCTGGCCGATCTGCTGACCCTGCTTCACCTCAATTCCCTCACGTAGGCCCGGCGCATAAGCGTCGAGATGCGCATAATAATCCTGCCAGGCAGGGTCCGGGCGGCGGATGTAGAGCGTGTGCCCGCCATCCTTGCTTTCGAAAATCTTCTCAACCCTTCCCGCCGCGGCGGCGAGCACCGGGGTGCCACGCGGCGCCATGATATCGATCGCATGGTGCTGGCGCGTGCCGTCGCCGCGCGCGTCGCCCCATGTGTCGGTGAGCTTGTCCGGCGTGATACCCGCAACCGGCACTATCAGCCCACCGCCCCCGGGCATGGCGGCAGCAGCCGGCGCGGTTTGCGCTGAAGCGGTCGTCCGCGGCGCCTGAGTCACACCGCCGCCGTTCCGCAGCATCAGCACGAACGCGCCGATGACCAGCAGGAAGATCAGCAGCAATGTCCAGCCGAGCCGGCTCATTCCTGGAATATCGCGGGCGTGCCCGGCTTCACCATCAGCGACAGCCGCGCCGCGTCCCAATTGGTGAGGCGGATGCAGCCGTGGCTGGTGGTCCGGCCGATCGTCTCGGGCGTCGGGGTGCCGTGGATGCCGTAATGTTCCTTGTCGAGATCCATCCATACCACGCCGACCGGCCCGTTGGGGCCGGGCTTCAGCGTCTCCTTGATGTCGCCCGGCTTGGCATCCCAGAACAGTTGGGGATTATAGTGGAAGCTCGGCAGATAGGACGTGCCCTGGATCTTCCAATTGCCGATCGGCAGCGGATCATGCTCGCTGCCCATCGTGGCGGGAAATTGGGCGACGAGCTTGTCCTGAGCGTCATAGACGCGCAGCATTTTGTCCGATTTGTCGACGACGATCTTCGCTGCGACCGGTTGGTCGGACGAAACGCTCAGTTGCGCCAGCATCGCCTTCCATTCGGGCTTCAGCCCGGCCGGATAATCGGACTTGGCGGGGACGACGTTGGGTACATGGATCTTGGCGCCCGGCTTGAGCGGGTCGGCACCATTGAGCGCGATCAAGGTCGGCTTGGTCGTATGGTAGCGCTCGGCCAGTTCCTCGATCGCGTCCGCATAGCCCATCGCCGGTAATTTGGCCTGTTCAGCCGGATCGTGGGGGATAGGACCAACGAAGGGGCCAGCCAGATCGGCCTGGGTGAGCGTGACATCGACGGTGGCGGACGTGCCCGCGAATGGCGCCAAGGCCTTGGTGGTGACGGGATCGAGACTGCCGGTCGGTTCTATCCCCTGCGATTGTTGGAATCCTTTGACCGCCTGCACCAAAAAGCTGCCCGGCCGCCCGTCTATTACCCCCGGACCGAAACCGAGACGATCGAGCAATACTTGTTCAGCCATGATCTTGGGGTCTGGTCCGCGTGACTTCGTTACGGCGGCGTCCAAAAAAGCGGGATGGATGGTTGTTAGAATAAGACAGACACCGGCAACTGGAATTCTCTTCACGCGTGCAACCCCCTATTTTGGTCTTAGGTAGGATGAACGCCGCCAAGCGACTTTCTTTCCGGGAGCGGGATAACTTATGTTGCAAATGGAACTGGGCCGGCGCGGCCTGTTGGGTGGCGCGCTCGCTTTAGGGGCTTCGGCGCTGATCGGCGGAAAAGCCTTCGCGGCACTTCCGGAACGGCGGCTCGCCTTCCGCAACGTCCATACCAACGAGACGTTCGACGCGCGCTTTTTCGGTGCGAACGGCTGGGACCAACAGGGTCTCGCCGAGCTTAATCATGGCTTGCGCGACTGGCGTAACAATGAGGCGACGACGATGGATCCGCAGCTGATGCTGCTGCTAAGCCAGATTCGCGACAAGCTCGACATTGCGCCGCAAGCGAAGATCGAGCTGATCTCGGGCTATCGTTCGCCCCACACCAATTCGGCACTCCGCGCGGCGGGCGGCGAGCATACCGGCGTTGCCAGCAAGAGCCAGCATATGCTCGGCAAGGCGACCGACATTCACATGCCGGGCGTGGCGCTGCAGAATCTGCACCTCGCTGCCTTGTCGATGAAGGCGGGCGGAGTGGGCTATTATCCCAAGGACGGGTTCGTCCACGTCGACACGGGACGGGTTCGCACCTGGTAGGCGCGGGTCAGCGCTGCTTCTTCGGCGCGCTGCCGATATCGTAAGCGACGATTGCGGGCTTCTGGCAGCCATGCTCGTCGGTACGCAGCACGGTAAGATAGGCATCCGCGTTGGGCAGCTCGTTCAGCCTTTGCGCCCCGACCGGCGTCCTTGGTTTCGGGGCGACCACTTCGACGCCCTTCATATGGCACGCCGACGTGCCGCTCACAGGGGCCGGTTGCACGAGCGGCGGCTGCGGAACGGCGGCGACAGCGAAGATCAACACGCTCAGCATGGCATCTCTCCCTCGCGATGACCCTATAAGCTGCAAACGAAACAACAAAGCGGAAGCCGCTCGTTTCGTCGCAAATCGACTTCAGCCGTTTCGCCCGGCCCCTGCGAGCACCGCCTGAAACGCCTGCACTGCGGCAACCTCGCCCCCCTCGCTATTCCAAACGGCATTGCAGACCGCAAGGAAATCAGCACCCGCCTCTACCAACGGAGCCGCATTGGCCGGCGTGATTCCGCCGATCGCGACGCACGGCAGCTCGAACAAAGTCGTCCACCATCCCAGGATCGAAGGATCGGGATGATGGCGCACCTCCTTGGTCGAGGTCGGATAGAAAGCGCCGAATGCCACATAATCGGCGCCCGCCTCTCCCGCGTCCATCGCCAGATGCCGGCTATCGTGGCACGTCACCCCGATCTGCGCATTGGGTCCGAGCAAAGCACGTGCATCCCGCGGATCCCCATCCCCCTGCCCCAAATGGACGCCGTCGGCCCCGAGGCGCTTGGCAAGACCCATGCTGTCGTTGACGATGAAGGTGACGTCCCGTTCCGCACAGACGCGCTGCAGCGGCTCAGCCGCCTTGGCGATGGCGTGTTCGTCCAATCCTTTGAGCCGCAACTGGAACGCGGCGACAGGCCCGGCATCGATCGCGCGGGCCAGGCGCTTGGCAAAGTCCGCCCCGATGTCGGGGGGCGAGACCAGGTAGAGCTGGCAAGGCGGCCGGAACTGACGCTCGAACCTCCCGGCAAAGCCGGGATCGAGATCGAGCTCGTCGTCCGGAATGTCTTCACCTTCGAATTCGCCCATCGCGCATCCTTTCGGCTGCCGCGCATTCCAGCGTGCCGCCCGACCGTCAAGCGTCGCCTAACAGTGAAGTATCTACTTGATCAATTTCCGTGATCCCCATACTGAAGTAAATACTTCAACTAGGAGTTACGACCATGTCCGAATCCACCCACGGCAATTTCACCATCGACCGCAGCTATCGCGCCTCGCCAGCCCGCGTCTTCGCCGCGTTTGCGGATCCCTCGAAGAAGAAGAGCTGGTTCGCCGCCAGCGACACGCACGAGATTGAATCGTTCGAAAGCGACTTCCGCGTCGGCGGCATCGAGAAGCTCCACTATCGCTTCGGCGATCAGAGCCCTTTTCCCGGTGCCCTGCTTACCAATGACGGCTATCATCATGATATTGTCCCAGACCGCCGGATCGTAACCTCCTCGCACATGGCTTTAGCGGGCCGCCCGATCTCGGTCGGACTGGTGACGGTCGAACTCACTCCGAACAGCGGCGGAACCGATGTGACCCTCACCTTTCAAGGCGTTTTCTTCGAAGGCGCGGACGGCCCCGAAATGCGCAAGGGCGGATGGGAAGCGTTGCTCGACCGGCTAGAGCGGAACCTCTGACGTGGCGCGACCCGAACGGGGGGCCCTGGAGGATATAGACCGCCTCTTCCATGCGCTCGGCGATCCGACCCGCCGGCGCATGATTGAGCTTCTGGGCGAACGGCCGTTTTCGGTATCGGCGGTGGCCGATCGGTTCGGCGTCACGCTGACTGCAATTTCCCAGCATCTGCGTCTTCTTGAGGAAGCGGGTCTGGTGCGTACCGAGAAACTCGGGCGCACCCGCTCCTGTCAGCTCGAACCGGGTGGCCTTGCGCAGGTGCAAGCCTGGCTCTTGGATCGCCGCTCCACCTGGGAAAGGCGGCTCGATGACCTCGCCCGCATCCTCGACGAAGAAAGCTGACGGGATCACGCCTCAAATTCCGGCGTTGGGAATGTATGGCGGCTATCCGTATCGGCTGTTCGGGTTGGAATTACCGCCATTGGCGCGGCCTCTTCTATCCCGAGAAAATGGCGGTCAAAAACTGGTTCGCTTTCTATTCCGAGCAATTCGATACGGTCGAAATCAATAACAGCTTTTATCATCTGCCGAAGGCCGAGACGTTCGACAAATGGCGCGATCAGGCGCCTCCCGGCTTCACCTACGCGGTCAAGGCCAACCGCTACCTGACACAGGCGAAGAAGCTCAAGGATTGCGCCGAGCCGGTGGCGCGGATGATGGCGCCCGTCCGGCATCTCGTCCCGCGCCTCGGCCCGATCCTCTATCAATTGCCGCCGAACCTGCGGATCAACCTTGCCCGCCTCGACGAATTCCTCCAGCTGCTCCCGCGCGACCTCACGCACGTCTTCGAATTCCGCGAACGCAGCTGGTACGTGCCGGAGACGCTGGCGCTCCTCGAACGGCACGGCGCGTCGTTCTGCGCGCACGACATGCCTGGCTCCGCGAGCGAACGCTGGGCGGTGGGTCCCGTCGCTTATGTCCGCTTCCATGGCGGCATCAGCAAATATTGGGGCCGCTATACCGACGAGGTGCTGCTCGGCTGGACCGATTGGATGCGCGCGCAGGTGGCCGCCGGCCGGACGGTATGGGCTTACTTCAACAACGATCCCGAAGCCCACGCCATCCATGACGCGCTTACGCTCAAGGCAATGGTGCGGCAGGCGATGCGGTGAGGCCCCGTTTCAGGCCGGTCCCGCACCACGCCGGTCAGTTTTTGATGGTCGACGCGCGATAGATTTCGTCGATTGCCGCTGAGAGTTCGGCATCGAAAGCTTCGTCGCTCATCTCGTGGCGAAGTCCATCGAGCAAGGCACGCGAGAAACTGGCGATCATGCCGTGATTCTCCGCCAACTGCCGGCATGCCTCGCTGCGCGAGAAACCACCGGAGAGTGCGACCACGCGCACCACGTTGGGATGCGCGATCAGCGGGGCATAGAGATCGGGTTTCACAGGAATGCTGAGCTTGAGCATCACTTTTCGATCAGCAGGCAGCGCGTCGAGGCCCTTGGCGAGTTCGGCCAGCAATATGTCCTCGGCGGCGGCGCGTTCGGGGCTCTTGATCAGCGCTTCGGGCTCAAGGATCGGAATCAGGCCATGCGCGGCGATCTGCCCGGCCAGAGCGAATTGCTGCTCCACGACCGCGGCGATACCCGATGGCGATGCCAGGTTGATAACCGAACGCATCTTGGTGCCGAAGACGCCGAGTCTCGCTGCGCGTTCGAGCAATGCGTCGAGACCCGGAATCGGCTTCATCAGCTGGACACCGTCCTGCTCCGCCTCCAGTCCTTTATCGACCTTCAGGAAGGGCACGACGCCGCGTTCTTCCCACAGATAGGTGGGCACGGGCCGCCCCTGCGCCTCACCGTCCATCGTCTTCTCGAACAGGATGGCGCCGATCACCTTGTCGCCGGTAAAGGATGGCGCGGTCATGATCCGCACGCGCATCTGATGTATCAGCTCGAACATCGCGGCATCGTCCGAATAGGCGCTGTCGGGAATGCCGTAAGCGCGCAACGCGCCCGGTGTGGAGCCGCCGCTCTGGTCCAGCGCGGCGATGAAGCCGGACTTGCCGGCCATCTGCGCCATCATACGCGAATCGTGCATCGAACCTCCTGGAATCGTCGATTGAGGGGCGCAGAGCCCCTGATGGACCCGCGCTTAGACCGCGATACGAAAGCCGACAATGAAGGTTGCGTTTCCATGAAAAAGACGGGACCGGCACGTCAGTGCCGGCCCCGTCCCACGCCTGAAAATACGCTCAGGCGTAAAGCGAGCCCACCCGCCTGGGCCGACGCATGCTCGCGCCGAGCAGGCCGAAGCCGAGCACCATCGCGGTCCAGGCCGCCGGTTCCGGGACCGCGCCGGCGACCAGCGACCAGCTGCTGATCAGGCCGAAGTCGGACCCGCAGGTTCCAGTCGTGCCGGTGCACCAAGGCGAGAAAGGCCCCGCCACAAGCGAGTTGAACGTGTAGCCGCCGCCGTGAAAGCCGACATAGGCAGGTCCCGTCACATCGGTGAGGCTGCCCGTCAGATCGTCAACGCTGGCCAGCGAGTAAGTGAGCAGGTTCGAAGTATAGGAGAAGCTTACGAAGTTGCTCGAGGTCAGCACATCACCGAAGTGATAGTTCTTCAGCACCAAAGTGCCCTTGCCGGTGCCGACACAGTCGATACATGTGCCCGAAAAATCGAAAGTCACCGCACCTGCCGGTGCAGCCATGGAAGCCAGCCCGAACAGGGCCGCTAGGGCGGTCAGGAACCGCATTATCCGCTTATGCAACATCGCGTTCACCCTTTACCGGTTCCCCCCCGGTCAAGGCCCGCCCTTACCATTGCTGCATTGCGGAATATCAGAGTGAGCGGAAACCGGCGAATGCGTATTTGAATTTCGAGCTTGCCAAAGTTGCAATGCAACAAAAAAGGGCGCGAGCGACCTGCCCACGCCTCTTCATCATTCGATCACGCGTAATTATTGTTCGTGCGGCGGATGCTGGGTGCCGCGGCGACTCAGCGTTCCGAGAACCCCAAAGCCGAGCAGGATCATGAACCACGCCGTGCGAGAAGGCGCTTTGGCAGCGATGCCGCTTTGCGTAGCAGGCTGCCCAGCCTGAGCCAGATCGACATCCGCTGCTTGCATACCACCTGCCAAGGTCACGTTTGCGGCAACGATCGGCAGTCCGCCGGTCGAAAGATCCATGGTAGTAGCTGAAGCGGGCGTACAGGCCAGACAACCTGCCAATATCGGGATTGCAAAATAGGGTCCGTGGCACCTGCTCACAATCTTACTCCACTCTTACCGCACTGCACATAATGCGCACTTTGTAACGGATGTGAAGTGAATTTATTGCACTGCACAATGCGTGTCAGCTTGTCAGCGCGGCGACCCCCGGCAGTTCCTTGCCTTCCATCCATTCCAGGAAGGCGCCACCCGCGGTGGAAACGAAGCTGAAACTATCCGCCACGCCAGCATGATTGAGCGCGGCGACGGTATCGCCCCCGCCCGCGACCGAGATCAGGCCGCCCGACTGGGTCAGCGCGGCCGCAGTCCGGGCGAGCGCAACGGTGGCAGTATCAAAGGGTGCGATCTCGAAGGCGCCGAGCGGCCCGTTCCACACTAATGTACGACAGGTCTTGAGCACATCGCCGAGCGCTTCGACCGCCGCCGGCCCCACGTCGAGAATCATCTCGTCGGACGCGACTTCATGCACGTTGACGGTACGGATTGGGGGATTGGCGCGGAATTCCTTCGCCACCACGACATCATAGGGCAGATGGACCGTGCAATCGGCCTTGTCCGCCGCGTCGAGGATTTCGATCACGACATTCTTGAGATCATGCTCACAGAGCGATTTACCGACGTCCACACCGCGCGCCGCCAGAAACGTATTGGCCATGCCGCCGCCGATGATCAGGTGATCGACCTTGGCCACGAGATGCTTGAGGACGTCGAGCTTGCTCGAAACCTTGGCGCCGCCGACTACTGCCGCCACCGGATGCTCCGGACTTCCCAGCGCCTTCCCGAGCGCATCGAGTTCGGCTTGCATGGATCGACCGGCAAAGGCGGGTAGGATGTGGGCAAGGCCTTCGGTTGAGGCGTGGGCGCGATGCGCGGCCGAGAAGGCATCGTTGACATAGAAATCGCCCAGCTTCGCCATAGCCTGGGCCAGTGCGGGATCGTTCTTCTCCTCGCCCTTGTGGAAGCGCGTATTCTCCAGCACAGCGATATCGCCCGGCTGCAGATCCGCGACCGCTTTTTCAGCCTCCTCACCGGCGCAATCGTCGACGAAACGCACTTCGCGCCCGAGCACCTCGCTCAGCGGCTTGGTCACGAGCGCAAGGCTCATATCGGGATTGCGCTCGCCCTTGGGCCGGCCGAAATGCGCCAGCACCAATACGATTGCGCCCTTGTCCGAAAGTTCGGCAATGGTCGGCGCGGCCGCACGCAAGCGGGTGTCGTCGGTGACGCGCGCGCCATCCATCGGCACATTCAGATCCTCGCGTACGAGCACGCGCTTGCCCGCGAGGTCACCCATGTCATCCAGCGTCTTGAAGCTGCTCACCGATCGATCCTCACGTTGTCACCGACCCGGACCGGGCCGCTTTCGATTACCTTGCTCGTCACCCCGCCACGCCAGTGCGGCAATAGTACCGCTTTCAAGCCGGGCGCGACCTCTTCCATCCGCGAGCAGGGATCGCATTCACCGGTGACTTCGAGGACTAGGCCGGAGTCGAAGCAAATCCGCGCGCCCACACTCTCATCGAGCACAAGCCCCTCAACCAGCAGATTGACGCGCCGTTGCTCCCAAGAGACTTGCACGTCCAGCTCGCGCAGCGCGTCCTGCCATCCTTCGGCAGCCATCAACGTCACCTGACGCCGGTTACGACCCGGTTTCAGGCTGCCGCGAAAATCGCCATCGACGCCTTGCTCGATCGTGACGTTCGCATGGTCGAGCGTCTGCATCGGCCCGCGCGGCCGATCGTGGCGCGCGATGCCGATAAGACGCCCCATCCCTTTTCCCGCTTAGAGAAGCTTGCCCATGGCGCCGGCGGTATCGACCATCCGGTTCGAGAAACCCCATTCATTGTCGTACCAACTCAGCACCCGCACCAATTTGCCTTCCAGCACCGCGGTTTCGAGGCTGTCGACCGAGGAACTATGCTGATCGCCGTTGAAGTCGATCGAAACCAGCGGCTCGGTCACATATTGGAGGATACCCTTCAGCGGCCCGCTCTCCGACGCTGCCTTCAATGCGCCGTTCACTTCCGCGACGCTCGTATCCGTCTTGGGCTGGAAGGTGAGGTCGACCACCGACACATTGGGGGTCGGCACGCGGATCGCCGAGCCGTCGAGGCGCCCCTTGAGCTCGGGCAGCACCTCGCCCACGGCGCGCGCGGCGCCGGTCGTGGTTGGGATCATCGACATCGCGGCGGCACGTGCGCGGCGCTTGTCCGGGTGGATCTGGTCGAGGATCTTCTGGTCGTTGGTGTAACTGTGCACGGTCGTCATGAGGCCGCGCTCGATCCCGATCGCGTCGTTCAGCACCTTAGCGATCGGCGCCAGGCAATTGGTGGTGCACGATGCGTTGGAGACGATCTTATGGTCGGCGGTGAGCTTGTCGTGGTTTACGCCGTAGACGACGGTCAGGTCGACACCCTTCGCCGGCGCCGACACCAGCACTTTCCTGGCGCCCGCTTCCAGATGCTTGCCGGCGCTTTCGCGATCGGTGAAGAATCCGGTGCACTCCAGCGCGATGTCGATCTTGTCTTCGGCATGCGGCAGCTTGGCCGGGTCACGCTCGGCGGTGACCTTGATGCGCTTGCCGTCGACGATCAGGTCGTTGCCGTCGGCGCGGACATCCCCGCTCCAGGTGCCGTGCACACTGTCGCGTTTGAACAGCAGCGCATTCGAAGGCGCATCGGCGAGGTCATTGATCGCGACCAATTCGAGCCCGCAGTCGGGGCGCGAGAGGATCGCGCGGGCGACCAGCCGGCCGATACGTCCGAAGCCGTTGATCGCAACCCGTACCGCCATGTCCTAAGCTCCTTCAAAATGTCTGGCTGAAGCGCGCGCTCCCTTTGTCGGGTGCGGCCCTACCCGTCAACCGCACGGCGCCTCCATATAATCTAGGGTGGGCAATAGGCCGTTTCGAGTCCGACACGCCGTGGCTGGCGCACGATCAGGGCCGTTGCCAGTGATGAGCCGGCACCGTAATGCTCGTGTCATGTCCGAAGAGGCTCTCAATTTCGCAACCGCGCGCCTCGAGCGCGCCCTGGGCCGGATCGAGCGCGCTGTTGGCGCCGGCGAATCCGCCGGCAGCGGCGTCGCCGAAGCCTATGCCCTGCTCGAGGAACGACATGAGATTCTGCGCGCGCGCGTGCAGGAAACGATCGGCCGACTCGATGTGCTGATCGGGCAGGAGGACCATCGCTGATGGCGCAGGTCAGGCTTAACGTCGGCAACCGAAGCTACGATCTCGCCTGTCCCGATGGCCAGGAACCCCGGCTGGAGATGCTGGCCGGGATGCTCGATTCGAAGGCGCGTGAGGCGGAGCAGGTTGTGGGCAGCGCCAACGAGGCGCGCCAGCTGCTGCTCGCCGGACTGCTGCTCGCCGATGAATTGAGCGATTTGCGCTCCGGCGCTCCCGATCCAGGCAAAGCCGCGCTCGCCCGAACGCTCGATCAATTCGCAGCTCGCATCGAATCCTTGGCTGAGCGCCTTGAGCATGGGCTTCCGAACGCCTAAATAGAGGGCGGTGGGAACTGCCCGGTACGATCCACGAACATCCCTGAGGCGATTCATCATCCAAGGGAGCTGTCCCTGCTAGGGCCCTGGCCCGAAGCACATGGTTCCCACCTGACGTTTTTGGCGTCAGTGGATTTCAGGAAAACGGCCATGGCGGTCCCACCACCTTCCTCCGATCCGGCCAAGGGCGCGCTGCGGGCCGCGTTGCGCGCGCGGCGCAGCGAGCATGTCGCCGCCCTGGGGCCGTCGGCTGCGCGCGCTGCCGCGGAAGCCGCCGCCGAAAACCTGCTCCCCCATGTGCCAGCTGGCGCGACCGTCTCGCTTTATCTGGCGATGCACGACGAGATCGATCCGGAGCCACTGGCCGACGCGCTGGATGCGCGCGGCCACGCGCTTGCGCTTCCGGCGCTGATCGATCGAACGACTATGCGTTTTCTCGCCTGGCAACCCGGCGATAGCGTGGAACTGGGCCCGATGAAGCTGCGCCAGCCGCGCCTTTCGATGCCCGAGCGCGCGCCGGATCTGATCGTGACGCCCTTGACGGGGTTCGATCGACTTGGCGGTCGTATCGGCTATGGCGCGGGCCATTATGATCGCGCCTTCCAGCTTTATCCCGGCGCACACCGGATCGGCTTGGCCTGGGCGATGCAGGAGGTGGAAACGGTGCCGCATGATCCCTGGGACGTACGCCTGCAGGCGATCGTTACCGAACGCGGGTTCCTGGGCGTATGAAACCCACCTGGCGTAAACCCGCCGGGATGGGGCTTATTCTGCTCTTGATCCTGTTCTGGGCCGGCTTGGTCGGCAGAATGGCGGGGCAAATCGCACTACTTCCATGGCCGCTGCAGGCGATCGTCTATTGCATCGCCGGAATAGTCTGGATCCTGCCGCTGAAACCTTTGCTTTACTGGATGGAATTGGGCCGCTGGAGAAAATGACCGGAGGTGAAACAAGGTTAGGGCTATTGGGTGTTTCATTAACGACTGTGCGCTAAGACCAAACGCATGAGCGACGTAGCTTGCGAAGATCCTTGGCGCCGTCTTTACGACGGAATTGCCCGCGTCCTGCTCGACAATCGGCTTGAGCCGACCCCGACCAATTATGCCCTCGCGCACCGCTATCTGACCGCGCAGGATCGTGCCTTTAACGGCTCTGTCGAGCGCGCGATGCAGCAGGGCGGCCTGTCCGCCGCCTCTGCTGCGGCGATGATCGCCGAACGATCCGTCGAACTCTCCGCCGCCGATCTCCAGGTGATGGTCGCCGATGCCCAGCAACGGCTGACCGAGGTCAGCGAGATCGTCTCCATCTCGCGCGAGGCGGCGACCGATTACGGCCAGGCGCTCGCAACCAACGCTGCCCGACTCGAATCCGGCGCCGAGCCGCAGACCGTGGTCGGCACGTTGATGACCCTGACGCATTCGATGATCGACCGCACACGCGGCGTCGAGGAACAATTGCGTATCGCCTGCGATGAGATACGCACGCTTCGCGACAGTCTCGCCGAGGCGCAGGACGCGGCCAATCATGATGCGCTGACCGGCTTGCCCAATCGCCGCGCGCTCGACGCCCGTCTCGCCGCCGCGACCGAAACCGCGCGCGAGACCGGTCGCCCCTTTTCGATCGCAATCTGTGACATTGATCATTTCAAGGCGTTCAACGACCGATTCGGCCACCAGATTGGCGATGAGGTGATCAAGTTCGTCGCGACCAGCCTGGCCAAAGACGGCGGTGAACGCCTGTTCGCGGCACGCTACGGCGGTGAGGAATTCGTCGTTCTGTTCGAAGGCTCGACCGCGAAACAGGCAGGCGCCGAAGTCGATCGCATCCGCGGCGCAATCGGCGCACGCGACCTGAAGATCAATGCGACCGGCCAGACGCTGGGCCGGCTCACCTTCTCTGCCGGCGTCGCCGAACTGAACAAGGACGATGAAGGCTCTTCAGCGATGCTGAAGCGCGCCGACGTCGCGCTCTATGAGGCCAAAAGCAAGGGCCGCAACCAGGTGATCGTCAGCTGATTTGTCCAGAGGACACGGCTCGCCCCATCGGCTAGAAGTTCCGGGAACTTTCCAAAGCGGACTGCGTAGCAGGCCGGGTAACCGCGGGAGCAAGCCGGAATGGGGGATCTAGGGGCAAGGGATGCCGCGTCGGCGGCAGTCGATTCGGCGATCCACGAACTCGGAACATTCGACCTGATCGTGGATGAAAGCGAGGAGGGTTCGGTTCCGCCCTCGACCTATCTCGCCCGCCACCGGCACGAATATGTCCGTACTGTTGCGGATATTCTCCGCCATCGACCACCCCGGGCTGGGCCGGTCCGCGTGCTCGAACTCGGCGCCTTCTTCGGCACTGTCTGTATTGCGCTGAACTCGCTCGGCTATGAGGTCACGGCCGCCGATATTCCTGAATATATCGAAATGCCTGAACAGGTCGCACGCTATGCGCGGCATGGGGTCAAGACCCAGGGCGTGCGGCTGCAGGATTTCCGAATGCCGTTCGAGGATGAAAGTTTCGACGTCGTGATCATGTGCGAGGTGCTCGAGCATCTCAATTTCAATCCCCTGCCCCTGCTCAAGGAAATCAATCGCATCCTCGTCCCGGGCGGAATATTTTACCTTTCGCTTCCCAATTACGCCAACATTCGGAACCGATTGAAGGTCCTGAAAGGCGGCGCGCCAGGCATCGACCCCGGCTTCTTCTACGAGCAGCTCCGGCCCGGCGGACAAATGATCGTCTACGGCCATTGGCGCGAATATACCGGCCCGGAAGTGCGCGCTTTGCTTGAGCCGCTCGGTTTCCGGATAGAACGCCAATATTATTTCGGGTTGAGCGAACTCCAGAAGGGTGGCGGCCTCAAGAAAAGGCTGGCGCGCGCGCTCTACAGCCGTTTCCCCGAGCTCAAGGAAAATCAGACAACGATCGCGATCCGTGAAAAGCGGACCGACTTGCCCTTCCGCATCCCGGCAACGGTCCACCCGGAACTGACGACAATCTGAAGCTCAGCCGGTGGCCGGCAGGTCGAACAGTCGCTCGATCAGACCGGCAATCCTCGCGCCCGCCTGCCCGAGCCTGCGCTCGGCTGTATTGCGCGCAGCCGCAACGTAATCCGCCGACAATATCGGTGCATCGCCGGGCTTGCGCGATTCGTCGAGGGCCGCGACCTGATAGGCGACGCCCGCGGCGATCTGCTCGCTCTCTCGGACCCAGGCCCGATAACTTGCCATGATGTCCTCATCCGGGAGCACCGGTTGCAGGCCGGGCTCGGCGGTTCGCGCAATCGAATCCGCACCGGCAAACTCTTCGCCGACACGATCCGCAGCCATGTCCCAGAATTGGTGCAACGGTTGGGGAGCCGTGGCCGGCGCCGGCCTGACCCAGCCGATCGTGCCCGCTTTGTCGGTAAGCGGGAAACGAGCGCTCATGAGATGCCCCGCGTGAAGCGGCTGATGCATGTCGCCGACGATATGGAACAGCCAGCATAAGGCGACGGCGCGGCGCCCCGGATCGGCATGCGGATTGCTCAGCAGGTGCAACGCCGTCCGAAAGCCGTGATCGGCCTGGCCGAGCCGAATCCCACGGAAAAGGCGCGATCCGGCCACGACGCGGAGTTCGTGATGCCAACCGGGATGGGTGTAACCGGTGCCCCTTATATCGTCTGGCCAGCGCGCGATCAGTTCGAACATCCGCCGCGTGCGCGCGGGGCCTTCCAGCCCGGCGAGAGCCGAATCGAAGCGCGCTCGGTCGGGATGGCTGTCGATCAGCCGTTCAACCGCGGCAATGGCCGCGGGGTCGCGCTGAGCCAGCAAATCATAGGCGATCGCGCCAGTCGCCATATGCCCTTGGTTGCTCCAGGCATGAGCGGGGCTGGCGACGATAAGGATAATGAGGCCGAGGCACCAACCGATCCGGGACATAGTCTATCCTGGAAGGTGGCGCGAGTGACGGGGCTCGAACCCGCGACCTCCGGCGTGACAGGCCGGCGCTCTAACCAACTGAGCTACACCCGCGTAGGTCGTCCCTTGCGGAGACGCGCCGACTAGAGACGGCCGCAAGGGCTGTCAACCGCCCTGCTGGGCATCCGGCGTCAAAGCTGTGGAGGCTTCCGGAACCGGGCTGGTCAGCGTGCCTTCCTCGAACAGGAAACCGGCAATGTCCGGCTTGCCCGCAGCGTCGAGCACGGTCTTCATGATGATCAGAATCGGCACCGCGAGCAGCGCGCCGACCGGTCCCCAGACCCAGCCCCAGAAGCTTAGCGAAACCAGGATCAGAAGCGGATTGATGGTCAGTCTGCGCCCTACCAGAGCCGGAGTGATCAGGTTCGATTCGATCAGGTGGCAGCAGACGAAGGTCGCGACCGGCAGGATCGAATACCAGGCATCCCGGAACACCATCAGACCGCCCAATGCGAGCAGCAGCGAGGCCATGATCGGCCCCAGATACGGCATGTAGTTGAACAAGGCGACGATACCGCCCCACATCAGCGGATCGGGCAGCCCGATCAGCCAGAAGGCCCCCGCCACGAGCAACCCCAAGCTGATATTGATGAGCGTGATCGTCGACAGATAGGCCGATGTCGCGTCGACCATTTCCTGGATCACGCGCGCGGTGGTGAGAGCGCTTGTGAAGCTGCCGCGGCTGGTGATCGTCTGTCGGCGCATCCGCGTCCAGCCCGACAGAAAGAAGAAGACGACCAGCACCGCGAAGAACATCTGCAGGATCGCAACCGGGGCGGAGCTTGCCACCACGTCGAGCAGCGAACTCGGCTTGCCGACCGAAACCGCCAGTTCACGACCCGAATGTTTCATGAAAGTGGCCTGGGTGTTGCTGACGAACCGGTCGAGGCTGTTATACATTTCCAGCAACGGCCGCAGATTGTGGCGGATGCGGCTGACCCGTTCCGGTAGCAACGCGAACCAGCCCGATGCGGGAACGACGATCGCAGCGATCGCCGTGTTCGCGACGCCCAGAAAAACCGCGATGCACAGAAAAGCCGCCATTGGCGACGGGATGCGGCGTCGCTCGAACCATTCCAGCATCGGCACGAGCGCGATCGCGATCACCAACGCGGCGGTGACCGGCAGAAAGAAAGCGGCGCCCGCCTGCAGCGCAAACGGCAGCGCGATCGCGATGCCGAGCCCCGCGAACAAGGCGATTGCCGCAAGCAGCCGATCACGGCGCAGCGATTCCGCCGCGCGACCGGACATAAGCCCCTGCAAAAAGGAAGTGCTCGGACGCTCGTCCACTTCTGCCCTCCCGCCGAATCACACCCGCGATCCCCGGCGCTCATCACATGCCCGAAACTGGCGATGAACGGGAGAGAATCACCCCCTGATAGGATGTTTCATGGTTAACCGATGCCTAAGCGACACGGCGTGATCGCTCCAATTTCCTCCGGTCGTCCTGTCGACGAAACGATTCGTCGTGGTTTCATTGACGCACCGCGGCAAACCTCCGACAGGCCGGTCAGCAATTGGTCGCAAGGGCACGCGTTCCTCGTCCTACCGACAAGACGTCAAACACGCAGCCGTCGCATTCGTATTCGCGACGGTGGGCGGTTTTGCGCATTCGTAAGAGTTTTGAATGTTTTTCAAGCGTCCCATCACGCTTGCTTCAGGCGCAGGATTGATCCTCGCGCTTTCGGGGTTCGCTTTTTCGGCTTCGGGCAGCTCGGCTGCCGAACTGGTCGCCGGAACCCCGCTCCTTGCTTATGATCTCAACGCCACCCTCCCTGCTTCTACCTCGGCACCGGCAGTCCAGCCGGCGGTGGTGACGGTTCAATCCGCTTCCTCACAAGATGATGGCGACACGGCTCCGCAACTGGCGGCAGCGTCCGTGGACAGTCAATCGGTCGAATGCATGGCCAAGGTCGTGCTGCATGAGGCCGCCAATCAGCCGCGCGAAGGCAAAATCGCGGTTGCGCAGACGCTCGTGAACCGGCTCAAGGCTGGCCGTTTCGGGGACACGATCTGCGGTGTCGTCAATCAGAAGGGCCAGTTCTTCCGCATCGCCAGCTTCCATCCCCGCCGCGACACTGACGGCTGGCAAGAAGCGGTCGAGATTTCGCACGAAGTTCTCACCGGCCAGGCCGACGCGGTCGCGCCCGGCGCGATGTATTTCCGCGCCTCCTACGCGCCGGCGAATTCCTTCTTCCGCACGCGGCAGCGCGTGACGACCGTCGGCGCACACATCTTCTACCGCTAAGCGCCAGGTTCTACCGCTAAGCGCCAGGCATCTCACTAAAGATTGTCACCCCGGCGGAAGGTGGGGCCGATCTTGTGCCTGACGAAAATGCGTCAGGTTCGCAGATCGATGCCACCTTCCGCTGGCATGACGGCTCAGTCGCGGCCGTCCACGGCGCGGCCCTTCTGAGTTGTTCTGGCGAACCGCGTCTCCTCAACCTGCTTCCATCGCGTATGCATCGCTTTGCGCGGCAGGCCGATTCCGAGTCCCTCGGTGGTCGCGACCCATTGGTCCGCATATTCGGCCGCGCGCGCCTGGACCGGGCTTGGGTGCTGATCCTCGATCCAGTCGCGCAGGCTCACAGCGTTGGCGAAGAGCAGAAACAGGCTCGCGATCAGGATCACGCCGAATGCCCAGCCGAGCCCGCTTTCTTCAAGCTCGGGCTCCGGAAGGTCGATCGGTGAAGGCGTGTCGTTGGGCATACCGATCCTAGAATTGATAATAAATGAAGGGTGCAACCCCTTCGAAACGCATAACATCAATGATCAATATCGTGATTCCGACAAGCAACCCCAAGGCCCAGGCCGGAAACAGCCGCAGCTTCAGCGCGAGCTTCTGCCCGAGGTCAGCCGGGGTGAAATGGATCGCCATGCCGAAGACTATGAGCGCGCAGGCGAGCGGCGTCAGTACCGCGCTGTCCGCCCCTGCCCGGCCCAATCCGCGGAAATAAGCGATCGCCGCATCGAAACTCTCAGCCCGGAAGAAGATCCAGCCGACGAGCACGACGTGGAAGGTAATCAATATCCCCAGAACGCGCGGCAGGCGCGGCAGCGATGGCGGGCGAATCCTGTCCCATATCCGCTCGAGCGCAAGCACGCCGCCATGCAGCCCGCCCCAGATCACGAACGTCCATTTGGCGCCATGCCACAGGCCGCCGAGCAGCATCGTCACCATCAGATTGACGCACTGACGGGCGAAACCTTTCCGACTCCCGCCGAGCGCATCGATATAGAGATAGTCGCGCAGCCAGCTTGACAGGCTGATGTGCCAGCGCCGCCAGAACTCCTGGAGCGATGCCGCGCGGTAAGGCTGGTTGAAATTGAGCGGAAAGCGGTAGCCGAGCAGAGCCGCGATCCCGATCGCCATGTCGCTATAAGCGGAAAAGTCGCAATAGATCTGGACCGCATAGCCATAAGCGGCCGCAACCAGGTCCAGCCTCGAATGCGCGGCCGGATCGAAAAAGACCGGGTCGACCAATCCGGTCGAGAGTTCCGAGGCGACCACTGCCTTCTTGAATAGCCCCCACACAATCAGCACCAGCCCCATGCTCGCCATGTCGCGCGTCAGGCGGGGGCTCTCCTCGAACTGGGGCAGCAAATCCGATCCGCGCACGATCGGCCCCGCCACCAGATGCGGAAAGAAGGACATGAGCAACGTCACATCGAGCAGCCGCGCCGGCGCCAGCCGCTCGGCATGAACGTCGGCGAGGTAGGACATTCCCTGGAAGGTGAAGAAGGAGATGCCGACCGGAAGCACCACCTGCATCAGCGGCAGATCACGCGCATAACCGACGCTTCGCAGCACATCGCCCAGTTGCTCGACGAAGAAGCCGTAATATTTGAAGAAGCCGAGGATCAGAAGATTGCCGGTTATTCCCGCAATCATGATCGCGCGGCGGCGGCCTGCTGGCGCGTCACGATTATACCAGATCAGCTCGGCCGACCCCCAATTGAGCAGTGCCGACCCGATCAGCAAGGCGACGAAACGCCAATCCCATGCGCCGTAAAAAACCCAACTGGCCAGCAACAGCAGTATCTTGCGCCATTCGTTCGAACCGCTGGCCGCCCACACGATTGTGAACACGCCCAGAAAGAACAAGCCAAAGCTGAGCGTGGGAAACAGCATCAGCGGATGCTCCGCGGGCCATGCCTCACCGCGTCATTGCCCGGTCGAGATCGTCCTCCAGCCGCTGCGCGACCTCTTTGCCGCCGGCGATCGTATAATGGACATAATCGCCCCGCATCAGCGGCGGATTGGCGTGAACCCAGGCGTCGGCATAGCAGCGCCCGCCGAGCCGAGCCTCCCAGTCCCAAAAAGCGACATTGAGCTGGGATGCCACGCGGCGTTGCGCGTCGCGCACAACTTTCAGTCCCGCGGGCGGGAATAAAGAGCCCTTGGTCGTGCCGCTCGCCATCGGTTGCGGTGCCTGCGGGGCGGCGGTCACCTGCTGCGGCTCGGTGTCGCTCGGCGCCATGCCGATGCTGTTCCTTAGCCGGTTGACGATCGTATCGAGCACACTGGGTTCTCTCGCGACGGGCTGGGCTGTCGGCGCGCCGCAATCGGGGGAAGCTTCGCCCGTACTGGTGTTGGCGCGCATCTCGGCGCGCCGGCTCAGCGCATCGGGGGCGCCCAGCAGCAGGATCGGCACATTGCCCGCAAGCCGGCGGATGCGGCCGATCTGCGTGCGCAGGGTCGCTTCATATTCGAAGTCGTTGACGCGCGGCGCGAAGCCCTCATTCGTCCCGAACGCAAGCACGATCAGGTCGGGTTTGTAGACCGCCAGTTCCTCGGTCAGCACCGCATCGTCGGTCCGTGCCCAATGAACCAGTTGCGATCCGACCACCCCCAGATTGGACAAAGCCACGCCGCCACGGTCGTTGAACGTCGCCCATGAGGTGAGCATCACGGGGCCGCCCGAAACGGTGAGATCCGCATTGGTCGACGGCTGCGCCAGCTTCATCGTGCGGCATTCGGGCCGCTCGGTCGGAGAATCCAGATCGAAGGTCGCGGTTTCGGTCCCGGCGTGCAGCGTCAGCCGCCCCGCCCCATGCCGCATGATCCCACAGACCGTGAACCGGTCGAACGCCTGCGTCGGTTCGGCGAGCAGCGCCATTGTCGCGCCATCGCTCTGGCTGGTGAGCGTGAAGGCGCTCAGGCCGAGCGGCGGCGACGGCATTGACCACGTGGCGCCGAAGTCGCTCGACACCTTCCACCCCGGCGACATCGTCACGGTCACGCCGTGCGTGATATAGCTGTCATAGGGCCGTCCCGGTGCAAGCACGCCGCGTCCCGCCGATCCATATTTTTGCTGCAACAGGTCGCGCCAACCACTCGTGATCGCATCGCCCGCAGTGTGGCTGTCGCCGATTTGCAGAATATGGACGGGCCGCGCGCCGGCATGGGTCAGCTTGGCGAAGAAAGGCCGCAGCGTATCACCATTGGTGAGCCCGCTCGGAGCGATGGCGGCCAGCGCGAGTGCGGCGGCGAGCGCAATCATTGTGCCTCGCCGCTTTCTGCGTTCGCGCTGCCTTTCGCGGCCGCCACGCTGGCGCGGATCCGGTCCGCCAGGCCCTTCGTGATGCGGATATAGCCGTTCATCGACATGTGCACGCCGTCGCCTGCTCGGAACAGTTTCGGCGTCCCGTCCTTGTCGAGATAATAAGCCTGATATTGTCCCTGCGCGTCGGCGGTGAGCCGGCGGATTTCGATATAGGGCACGTCGAGCCGCGCCATCAAACCGCGATAGAATTCGTCCATCGCGCGCGCATCGGCATCGAAGGCGGGATCGCGCATCACCGGCAGCCCGACCCAATAAACCTGCGCACCGTGCCGCCGCAGCATCGCGACGTACGATTCGACGCGCGCCGAAATCACGCGCTGCCAGAAAGTGCCCATCAGTGCGCCGCAATGACCATTGTCGCAGACGCCCTGCGCGTCGTTGGCGCCGAACGAGATTACCGCGACGTCGAGCGACTGGCCGTCGATCTGCTGATCGTCATGCTGCTCGAGGTCGAGCCGGCGGTAGCGGGTGAAGCCGGTCGAAGGCTGCGAATATTTGTCGACCTGGAACCCGGCCTTGCCCGGCAGCAGGCGGTAGAGCGCGCTGTAGACGCCGTCGCCAAACGAGTCGCCGAACACGCCGACATGGATCTGGCCTCCGCCTTTTATAGTTGCCGCCATCTGCGCTGAAGGCTGGTCCGCCGCGCGATCGCCCTCGCCAGTCGGTTCGGCGACCGTTCCCTTGGGCGATGGGGCAGCCGGCGCGGCGGCGCCCGCAGGCGGCGGGGGCGCCACCGAGCGCGGCGCGACCACCGGCGCCGCCTCAGGCGCGAGACTGACCGCCTCGTTCCGCTGGCTACCCGTGCCGAAGGCGTAGCCGATCGCCGCCCCGGCCGCGACGCCGAGAAACAGTATGGCCGTTCGATCGAGGAGAAGGCGGAGCCACTTCATGGGATGTGATCGGGATAATGGCGGCAACCGCGTTGGCAAGGGTGCTCGCACAGCTTATGCGCCGACCCGAGTCCGGGCAGCGGTTCAGTCGCGCGCGCGGGCTCGCTTGTAGGTCCCGAGCACGCGCAACCATTTGGTGTGGAATGCCAGCTCTTCGAGCGCGCGGGCGAGATTGGCGTCCTCCGGGCCGCCTTCGACATCGCAATAGAATTGGGTGGCCGCGAAGCTCGCGCCGCGCTGGTAGCTTTCGAGCTTGGTCATGTTGACGCCGTTGGTCGCGAAACCGCCGAGCGCCTTGTAAAGCGCGGCGGGGACATTGTGGACCTCGAACACGAAGCTGGTCATGCGCGGCGCTTCGACCGCGTGCTTCACCGCTTCGGGCTCAAGGGCGACGAAGCGGGTGGTATTGTCGTCGCTATCCTCCAGCCGGTCCGCGATCAGTTCCAACCCATAGAGGTCTGCCGCGAGCTTCGGCGCGATCGCGCCGATTGCGGGATCGCCCATCTCCGCCACCATCGCCGCCGCGCCTGCGGTATCGGCATAAGGCACCGAAACCAGGCCGCGCGCGCGCAGCCAGTGACGGCATTGCCCGAGCGCCTGCGGGTGGCTCATCGCGTCGGTGACGACTGCGCCCTTCAGCCCCATGAGCCAATAACGGATTGGCATGAAATGCTCGGCCGTAATCGACAGACCGGATTCGGGCAGCAGGAAATGAATGTCGGCGACGCGGCCGTGCAGGCTATTCTCGATCGGAATCAGCGCGCGACCGGCCTTGCCATCCTTCACCGCATCCAACGCGTCCTCGAAGCTGAAACAAGGCAAGGGCAGAGCGTCGGGAAAAGCCTCCAGCGCGGCAATATGCGAATTGCAGCCCGGCGCACCCTGGATCGCGACCGCGCGTTCGGGGTGTGCGGCGGCGGCCTCGGTCATTGCGGCGACCAGGGCGCGCGCGGGTGCGGGGTAACTCTCCATGATGGCGGCGGCGGATAGAGGCTGCGGGCGCTCGCCGCAACCGCTTGCGGCGTTCGCCAAGCGCCACTAAGGAACCGGCCAAACCCGCATGTCGGGACGTATCTACTCACCTTAAGGTCAGGCAGGGGCATGAACGATCGCGCGAACACGATTGTAGGTTGGGTTTTGGGGGCCGGAATTGTCGGCCTGTTCGCGACCGTCGTCACCGGCGAGCATTTCAAGGCCGAGCGGCCGGAAAAGATGGGCTATGAGGTCCAGGGCGTGGAGCAGGAAGGCGGCGCCGCCGCCGTCGCCGAGAAGCCCTTCGCTTTTTACATGAGCCAGGCCGACGCCGCCAAGGGCGAGGACGTCTTCAAGAAGTGCGCGGCCTGCCACAATGCCGACAAGGGCGGCGCGAACGCGCTTGGCCCTAATCTCTATGGGGTAGTCGGCGATGCGGTCGCCGCTGGCCGCGGCGGGTTCCCCTTTTCTGACGCGCTTAAGGCCAAGGGCGGCAAGTGGGATTTCGACACCCTCAACCCCTGGCTGACCAGCCCCAAGACCTTCGCACCGGGCACCAAGATGACCTTCGCGGGCCTTTCCAATCCGCAGGATCGCGCCAACGTGATCGCGTATCTGAACAAGCAGGGCGATCACCAGTTGCCGCTGCCGCCCGCTCCGCCCGAAGGCGCGGCGAGCCCGGCCAAGGCGGCTGGCGAAGCGGCCGGCGCGGATGCCACCAAGGCCAAGAACGTGCCTGCACAGACCGAAGCGCAGGCCGCCAAGCAGCCCGCCCACAATATCGCGGGCGAAGCCGCTCCGGCGGTGAGCGGCACGTCGACCGAAAAGCACTGATCCTCGTCGCCCCGGCGGAGGCCGGGGCCGCTGCGTATTGAGACGCCGCAGTTCAAAATCTCCAACGGCCCCGGCCTCCGCCGGGGCGGCGGTTATATATGTCCGATCCGACCACTATCCGCCGCCTTTACGGCCGCCGCACCGGGCATAAGCTGCGCGCGGGCCAGGCCGCTTCGGTCGAACGGCTTCTGCCCGGAATCTCGGTGCCCCGGGTCGGAGCACTTGGTGCCCCCGCCCTGTTCGGCGACGATCGCCCGATCGAGCTGGAGATCGGCTTCGGCCGTGGCGAGCACCTTGCGGGCCAGGCCGCCATGCGCCCCGATCACGGCTTCATCGGCTGCGAACCTTTCCTTGACGGCGTCGTCGGCCTGCTGGCGCATATCGAACAGGAAAAGCTCGGCAATATCCGGATCCACATGGGCGACGCGCTGGACGTGATCGAGCGCCTGCCCGACGCCAGTCTCGACCGCGCCTATCTGCTCCACCCGGATCCATGGCCCAAGGCACGCCACGCCAAGCGCCGCTTCATGAACAAGGGTCCGATCGACCTGCTCGCCGCCAAGCTGAAGCCGGGTGCAGAGTTTCGCTTCGGGACTGATCATCCGGTTTACTGCCGCTGGGCAATGATGGTGATGGGTCAGAGCCCGCATTTCGAATGGCTGGCGACCGACCCGCGCGACTTTCTCGTTCGTCCCGACGACTGGCCCGAAACACGCTACGAAGCCAAGGCCCGGCGCATCGGGCATGAGGTCTGGTACTTCCGCTACCGCCGCGTGTGAACCGAGCCGTACAAGACGCTCCCGTTCGCGCCTCTCATGGCCTGGGCGCGCGCGTTCGCAGCTTTTCGGCATCGCGATCGTCGATTCTTCGGCTTTTCTTCAAGGCGGGAATGCGCGCGTCGCGCATATTCAGCGATCGCTAAACTTGCAGGAGGATTAAGCTGATGGCTGGAATGCTGAAGAGCGGACCGCTCTTTATGGCGGCGTTTATGGCGGGCGCGGCCTGCGCCAATGCCGCCGCTGTTTCCAATGCGCCGCTGGTGGCGCGGGCGCTGGCCGATCCGGGGCGCGCCTTCCAGCGGAGCGACGACGTTCGCCGCCACCCTGCCGAACTGGTGGGCCTGTCAGGCATTCAGCCGGGTTGGCGCGTGCTCGATCTCATCCCGGGTGGCGGATATTGGACGCGCATCTTCAGCACGGCGGTCGGGCCAAAGGGCAAGGTCTATGCGATCTGGCCCGAAGCCTATGGCAAGCTCGCGGTGGGCGACGTCGCAAAGCTGAAGGCGATCGCCGCCGATCCCCATTATTCCAACGTTGTGGTCCAGATGCAGCCGTCGGTCGAACTGAGCGCGCCCGAGCCGCTCGACCTGATCTGGACCTCGCAAAACTACCACGATTATGGCGATAAGTTCATGGGCACGCCCGGCACCGCCTCGCTCGCGCGCGCCGCCTATCGCCTGCTCAAGCCGGGTGGCATTTTCATGGTGATCGATCATGCGAGTGCGCCCGGTCGCGGCGGGTCCGACACCGACACGCTCCACCGCGTCGATCCGGCGACCGTGATCAGCGATGCGAAGGCTGCGGGCTTTGAGCTCGTGGGCAAGAGCGACGTGCTGCTCAATCCGCAGGATCCGCTTACCGCCCCGGTGTTCGACAGATCGGTGCGCGGCCACACCAGCCAGTTCGCGCTCAAGTTCCGCAAGCCGGCGCACCGCTGAACATGCGCCGCTTGCTTGTCCCGCTCTGCGCTCTGCTCCTGGCAGGCGGGGCGTGGGCAGGCAAGCCGTCGCCCACGCTCATACCCGGCGCCTTCCCGACCGATCGCCAGCCCGATGGCAACACGATCATCTTCGAGGACAGGCGCGGGCTGATCGTGGTCGATACCGGCCGGCATAAGGAGCATCAGCAGGCGATCCTCGATCTCGCGCGGGCACGGCACAAGCCGATCGTCGCGATCGTCAACACCCACTGGCATCTGGATCATAGCGGCGGCAATCAGGAGCTGCGCGCCGTCTATCCACGCGCCAAACTCTATACGAGCGAGGCGGTCTACGGCGCGCTCGATCATTTTCTCGCCCGATCGCTCGAACAGGCGCGCAAGATGCTCGCCGATCCCGCCCTTTCGGAGGCCGACAAAGCGGAGATCCGTCTCGGTTATGACGCGATACTGGATCGGCGCGACCTGATCCCTGACATGCCCGTCACCGGCACCACCCGCCTTCCCTATGCCGGCCATTATCTCGAGCTCCGGCTCGCACCGCGCGCCGCAACCGAGGGCGACGTCTGGGTCTATGATCCGCGCGCGCATATCGTCGCTGCGGGCGATCTGGTGGTGCTGCCCTTGCCCTTCTTCGACACCGCTTGCGGCGAGGGATGGCGGCACGCGCTTGCGGCGATCGATCGCACCGATTTCGATGTCCTCTATCCCGGTCATGGCCCGGCGCTGTCGCACCCTTCGCTCAGCCTCTATCGCTGGGCATTCGACCGGTTGCTCGATTGCGCGAAGGGCGCTGACGCAAAGCAGGTCTGCGCCGAGGGATGGGTGCGCGATGCGGGACCGCTGCTGACGAGCGAGCAGGACCGGGCACGAAGCCGCCAATATCTCGAATATTATATCGACAAGGTGCTGCGCGATCCGAAGGTGCAGGCCGAATATTGCGGGCCCGTCGCCACCCCGGCTGCTGCGTCAGGCTGAGTGTTTCTCAGCCTCGGCTAGGTTGCTCACCGCCTCGCTTTCCAGCTGGCGCAGTTCGCCGATCGTCTCTTCCAACGCGGCTTTGCGCTGCTCGAGCTCGGACAGCCGCTGGCGCACGCGCACGACGAACCGGCGCATCTGCTCCACATGGTCGGGATCGACCTCATAGAGATCGAGGAATTCCTTGATCTCGCGCACCGAGAAACCAAGCCGCCGCCCGCGCAGCACGAGCCGTATCCGCGCCATTTCGCGCCGCCCGTAAATGCGGGTGGTGCCGACACGCTGCGGCGCGATCAGCCCCTTATCCTCATAGAAACGCAGCGCGCGCATCGTCACGCCGAGCTCCTTTGCGACCTCCTGTATGCCTTTCAGCTGGGCATGATCATCGGTCATCGGGCGCTCGGCATTCATGCGCCGCGCCGCGCGGCTTCTTCGTCAGCCAATGCCTTCTTCGAAAGCTTGCCGATCAAAGTCTTGGGCAATTTGTCGCGTATCTCGATGCTCGACGGCATCTCGATCTTGCTCAGCCTTTCCTTGAGAAAGGCGCTCAATTCCGCCTCCTCGACGCGCGCTCCGGCGTGGAGCGACACGAATGCCTTGGGCGATTGCCCACGATAGCTGTCCGGAATCCCGATCACGACCGCCTCTGCCACCCCCGGATGCTCGTACAGCGCATCCTCGATCACGCGCGGATAGACATTGTACCCCCCGCACAGGATCAAGTCCTTGATGCGGTCCACTAGAAAAAGATAGCCGTCTTCATCAAGGTAGCCGACATCGCCGGTGCGTAACGCGCCGTCGACGAACGCCGCGGCGCTCTCCTCCGGCCGGTTCCAATAACCCTGCATCACCTGCGGACCGCGCGCGCAGACCTCGCCCCGCTCGCCCACGCCAAGCAGCCGGTGCGGATCATCGAGGTCGCGTATCTCAAGTATAGTTTCGGGAAAGGCCGGGCCGCAGCTATTGTCCTTGACCAGTCCCTCGCACGGATTGCACGCGATGATCGGGCTCGCTTCGGACAGGCCATAGCCCTCGACGAGGCGACAGCCATAGCGACGCTCGAATTGGTCGCGCACCTCGAACGGCAAGGGTGCGCCGCCGGAAATACAGGTCTTGATCGTGCTCAGATCGGGCGCCTGGGCATCTGGCAGCGCATCCATCGCGGAATAGATGGTCGGTACGCCGAAGAATTGCGTAGGCCGCGTGCGGCGGATGGTGGCAAGGAACTGCTTCATCTCGAAGCGCGGCAGCAGCACCATCTCGGCCGCTGTATCGATCGAATAATTGAGCACCGTCGTCAGCGCGAAAACGTGGAATAGCGGCAGCACGCCGAGCGTGCGCTCCTGCTGCTCGGGCAAATGGCCGAGATGCAGGATCATTTGCGCGCTGTTCGCCGCAAGGTTGGCATGGCTCAGCCGCGCGCCCTTGGGTAGCCCTGTAGTGCCGCCGGTATATTGCAGCACCGCGAGATCGCCGGGGCTCTGCGGCACCGGATCCGGGTCGGCATCATGTGTGAGCAGATCGGCGAAGCCGACATGGCGCGCGTCGTTGGGAATGCGCGCGATCTCGCGCCGCTTGAAGCAGGCGAAGGCAATCCGCTTGGCAAGCGGCAATATCCTGCCGAACGGGCAGACGATGATCTTGGCGAGCCCGACCTCGTCCGCGGCTGCCGCGACCTTGGCGTGGATCATCTCGAGATCGGGCACGACCATCATCGTGGTGCCGGAATCGAGGATCTGATGCTTGAGCTCGCGCTCGACATAAAGCGGATTGAAATTGACCACGATCCCGCCGACCCGCAGGATCGCGAAATAGAAGATCACGAAATAGGGCGTGTTGGGCAGGCACAGCCCGACCCGCGTGCCCGGCGTGACGCCCAGATCCTGTAATCCACGCGCTGTCCGCCGGACCAGGTCGCCCAGTTCGGCATAAGTCCACCGCCGGCCCATGAAATCGATTGCCGGCCATTTTCCATGATTCGCGACCGCCTTGTCGAGCAATTCGGTCAGCAGCCGCGGCGCGATCGTCGGCATGATCTCCGGCGGCATATCCGCCGCCGGAGTTTGATCATGCCCGATGCCGGTCGCGAACTGCATCAGAACTTCAGATGCGCGCCGAGCGAGAGAACCAGCGCGTGCGCATTCTGAAGCGTGCCGTTGACCAGGATCGGCGTCTGCACCGGTGTCCCCGCAAAAGCCGCGGTGGTGCGATCGATGCTCGCATCCTTGAACTTGATATAGTTCACCGCCGCGTCGACGCCGATACCCTTGGTCACGTTCACGCTGGTGCCCGCGCCGAAATTCCACCGGTCGCTGTCGGGCACGCGCGCGTCGCGATGGCCATTGCGGGTCGGCGACTGGTCACGCTGGATGCCGGCGCGCACCGTCCAGGCGGGCGACACCGCATAATCCACACCGCCGGCATAGCTCCAACTATTGCCATAGCCTTCGGGTATGGCGACGTTGAGCGGCGCGCCCAGCCGGATCGCGTCGAACTTGTTCCAGCCGAAGCGATTGACCTGCGCATTGAGCGTCAGCTTGTCGGTCGCCTTGAAGCGTATGCCGACGTCGACCTGCCACGGCGTTCGGAAGTCCGCCGTGGTGTTTACCGTGCCGTTATTGTTGGCGAGCGGCACACCCGGTACGCTGATCAGCCCTGTGGTCGTCACCGTTCCATCGAGCTTATGCTTGATGCTCGACTTGTAGCTGATGCCGATCGAGGCGGGGCCCCCCTGATATTGGAAACCGGCGCTCCAGCCCCAGTCCCAGCCCTTGCCTTGCAGCGTCTGGTGCCCATCGGGCAGCAATGGCGAAAGATTGGGCAGATAATTGCCAAGGCTCGCCTTCACATGTTCGGCGTTGGCGGCGACGCCGACCGAGAAGCCCGGCGCGATCTGGAACGCAACCGACGGCTGGATATCGATCGTGCGCAGGCTGGTCTTGTCCGCGGTATAGCGCGCCCAGCTGTCCGCGGCGTAGTCGGTGGTAAAGCTGAACGGCGCGGTCACCGCGAGGCCGAGCGAGAGCTTCGGCGTGACCGCAAAAGCCACCGCACCCGAAGGCAAGGTGCCGTTGTTGATCGGGTTGTGCGAATCCGCATTGCCGCCGACCGGCGCAGGCGCCTGGCCAGGACGCACGATAAGCGTGCCATTGTTATGGACGTTGCCGCGCGGCATGATCTCACTGACGCCGATCGCGGCATCGCCACCAGTCATGCCGCCGCTCGCCGCCGGGTTCCACCAGAGCGATGCCGCGCCCTGATCGGCGACTTCGCCCGAGAAAGCGCGGCCGGCGCCCCGCACCGACTGCTCCTGCAGGTAGAAAGCGGCCGCATTGGCCGATGTGGCGATTCCGCCGGCAAGCACCGAAACGGTCGCGGCGAAAAGCGCGCGCGTCGAAACCTTGGTCATCCGTACCTCCTCAACTTTTCTGTTTGTATCCGTTCGGGCGCGCATCAGCGGACGCGCGTCCAGGTCTGGCTCTTGCAAAGCGGCCAGAAGATGCAGCCTTTCACCTTGAGATGATCTGCATCGATCGGGGTGACGGTGGCGCGATAGGTGCCGCCGTCATCGCCATTGTAGATTGTGCCGCCGGTCCATTCGGAGGCGCCACGGGTGAACCCGCCCAGCAATTGCAGATTGAGCAAGCGACGGCCGCGCAGCGACGCATCCTTGTTGTGCCCATCCAGCAGGTTGGGATTGGCCTTCAACCCATCAGAGCTGACCAATTTGCCGCAGATCGACGCGCCGCAACGCTCGATCTCGACGACACCGCCGCGAGTCTCCGTGTGCCATCGTCCGACGGCGGTGTCAGGACTGATCGCGGCTGCCGCCGCAAGCATGAACAAGCCGATCATATGCCTCCTGAATCCTCTTGCTCGACCCCTGCTCTGTGGCGGGTGGTCCGAGTCCGGTTTCGAGCCGGCAATGATGCCTTGTGACTCAAAATTTGCTTGACGTATAGGGAAAGTATCGCACCTTTAGAGACGACAAGGCACGCAACCGTCAAGTGCCCCCGGAGAGTGACCGATGCGCAACACCGTGATCGCGGGCTATGCCCGTTCCCCCTTCCATTTCGCGACCAAGGGAGCGCTGGCGCGCGTCCGGCCGGACGATCTGGCGGCGCAGGTGATTCGCGGATTGATCGAGCGCACCAAAGTCGATCCGGCGGACATAGAGGACATCATCCTCGGCTGCGCTTTTCCGGAAGGCGAGCAGGGCCTGAACGTCGCGCGGCTGATCGGGCTACTCGCTGACCTGCCGCTTTCCGTCGGCGGAATGACGGTCAACCGCTTCTGCGGGTCATCGATGAGCGCGATCCATATCGCGATGGGTCAGGTCCAGTTGGGTGCGGGCGAGGCCTTCATCTGCGCGGGCGTCGAGTCGATGAGCCGGGTGCCGATGATGGGTTTCAACCCCCTCCCCAACCCTGCGCTGGCAGCCAAGAGCGCCGCTTATATGGGCATGGGCGAGACCGCCGAGAATGTCGCCACCCGCTACCAGATCACCCGTGCCGAGCAGGAGACGTTCGCGGTGGAGAGCCAGCGCAAGGCCGCGGCGGCGCAAAGCGGCGGGAAGCTCGGCGACGAGATCGTCCCGATCCAGACCAAGGCGGGCCTGGTGAGCGAGGACGGCACGATCCGCCCTGACACGAACGCCGAGGCGCTGGCGGGCCTCAAGCCCGCTTTCGACGCCAGCGGCTCGGTCACCGCCGGCACCGCCTCCCCGCTCACCGACGGAGCAAGCGCGGTTCTGGTGACCAGCGAGGATTATGCCCGCGAGCATGGGCTCGACATCCTCGCCCGGATCAAATCGGTCGGCGTTGCCGGCTGCGCGCCCGAGATCATGGGGATCGGCCCGGTCGGCGCCTCGACCAAGGCGCTGGAGCGCGCCGGCATCACGGTCGGCGACCTCAACGTGGTCGAACTCAATGAGGCTTTCGCCAGTCAGGCGATCGCCTGCATGCGCGATCTCGGTCTCAAAACCGACACCGTCAACATCGACGGCGGCGCGATCGCTATCGGCCATCCGCTCGGCGCCACCGGCGCCCGCATCGTCGGCAAGGCGGCATCGTTGCTCAAGCGCGACGGCGGCAAATATGCGCTCGCGACCCAGTGTATCGGCGGCGGCCAGGGCATCGCCACCGTGCTGGAGGCAGCCGAATGACCGACATGATCAAAAAGGTCTGCGTAATCGGCGCCGGCGTGATGGGCGCGGGCATTGCCGCACAGGCCGCCAATGCCGGGGTGCCGGTGCTGTTGCTCGACATCGTCCGCGATCCCGCCAACCGCAATGCCGTTGCCGAGGGCGCGATCGCGAAGATGCTCAAAACCGATCCCGCGCCCTTCATGTCTACCAAGGCGGCCAAACTGATCGATGCGGGCAATATCGAGGACGATCTCGCCAAGGTCGCCGACTGCGACTGGATCATCGAGGCGGTGGTCGAGCGGCTCGACGTCAAGCATGATCTCTATGCCAAACTGGAGACGGTCCGCCGTCCGGGCACCGCAATCTCCTCCAACACCTCGACCATTCCTCTCGGGCAATTGATCGAAGGCCGCAGCGACGCCTTCAAGCGCGACTTCCTCATCACACATTTCTTCAATCCGCCGCGCTATATGCGCCTGCTGGAGATCGTGACCGGCGTTGCGACCGATCCCGCGGTCGCGGCGCGGGTCGAGGCCTTCGCCGACCTCGCGATGGGCAAGACTATCGTCCATGCGAAGGACACCCCCGGCTTCATCGCCAACCGCATTGGCACGCTCTGGATCCAGCTCGCGCTCAACGCCGCGTTCGATCTCGGCCTCACGGTCGAGGAAGCCGATGCGATCGCGGGCAAGCCGATGGGTGTGCCTAAAACGGGAATTTTCGGGCTGATGGACCTGGTCGGCATCGACCTGATGCCGCACCTCCAGAAGAGCCTGACCGACACCCTCGCCAAGGACGATCCGTATCAGGCGATCGCGCGCTCGATCCCGCTGATCGAGCGAATGATTGCCGAAGGCTCGACCGGACGAAAGGGCAAAGGCGGCTTTTATCGCCTCAATCCCGATATGAACAAGCGCCGTGAAACCATTGATCTGGTTAGTGGAGACTATCGCGAGAAAGAGAAACCGGTCGGCCCGTCCGGACCCGCCGCCAAGGGCGATCTCAATGCGCTGATCGCAACCAAGGGCAAGATCGGCGAATATGCCTGGGCGATCCTCGGCGGCACGCTTTCCTACGCGGCAAGCCTGATCCCGCACGCAGCGGACGACGTGGTCGCGATCGATGACGCGATGAAGCTCGGCTATAATTGGAAAGCCGGTCCGTTCGAGATGATCGACAAGATCGGCGCGGCCAATCTGGCGCGGCGGCTCGAAGCCGAAAGCAAGCCGGTGCCCGATTTGCTCAAGCTTGCGGGCGACCGCAGCTTCTACCGGGTCGAGAATGGCAAGCGCCAATATCTCGGATTGGACGGCGACTATCATGACATCGTCCGCGCCGAAGGCGTGCTCCGCCTCGAGGATATCAAGCTCGCGAGCCAGCCTCTGCTCAAGAACGCCTCCGCTGCGCTCTGGGATGTCGGCGACGGCGTCGCGGCGCTTGAGTTCACCGGCAAGATGAACGCGCTCGACGGCGAGGTGATGAAGCTGATCGGCCAGGCGATCCCGCTCGTGCAGAAAAGCTTCAAGGCGATGGTCGTCTACAATGACGGCAGCAATTTCTCCGCTGGCGCAAACCTGGGCCTTGCTCTCTTCGCACTCAATATCGCCGCCTGGAGCGAGGTCGAGAAGCTCGTCGCGGGCGGGCAGAAAGCCTATAAGGCGCTCAAATATGCCCCCTTCCCCGTCGTCGGCGCACCCGCCGGCATGGCGCTGGGCGGCGGCTGCGAAATATTGCTCCATTGCGACGCCATCCAGGCGCATGCTGAGCTCTATATGGGGCTGGTCGAATGCGGCGTCGGGCTCATCCCCGGCTGGGGCGGCTGCGGCGAGATGATCCAGCGCTGGCGCGATGCGCCCGCCATGCCGAAAGGCCCGATGCCCGCGGTCGCCAAGGTATTCGAGACGGTCTCGACCGCGACCGTCTCCAAATCCGCCGCGCAGGCCAAGGAACTGATGTTCCTCCGCCCCGACGATAGCATCACGATGAACCGCGATCGCGTGCTGTTCGATGCCAAGGCAAAGGCGCTGGCGCTGGCCGAGGGTTACCAGCCCCCCGCCCCGCCGGAATTCAGATTGCCTGGTGAGAGCGGGCATGTCGGGCTCAACATGGCGGCGCAATCCTTCCGCAAGCGTGGGCTCGCGACCGATTACGACATGGTCGTGTCCGATGCGCTCGCGGGTGTGCTGACCGGCGGCGAGGCCGACCTGGTCGACACGGTCAGCGAACAGGACATGCTCAAGCTCGAGCGCGAGGCCTTCATGCTCCGCGTCCGCGACATCCGCACGATCGCGCGGGTCGAGCATATGCTGGAGACGGGCAAGCCATTGCGGAACTGACGCGCACCAGCGCGTCACCCTGAACTTGTTTCAGGGTCCATCGTGTCAAAGGCACTGATGGGGAGATTGATGGATGGATGCTGAAACAAGTTCAGCATGACGATTTGAGAGTGAGAGGCCAGGTCAATGCAGGTCTATGAAGCGCCACTGCGCGACATGAAGTTCGTTTTGCATGAACTCCACCAGGATGACGGGTTCGGCGGGCTCGAGGCGTTGAGCGAATTCACGCCCGATTTGACCGACGCCATCCTGGATGAGGCCGCACGCGTCGCGCAGGAAATTTTGCTCCCGCTCAACCGCACCGGCGACATCGAGGGCTGCACCCTGGAAAACGGCGTCGTCCGCACGCCCAAAGGTTTCAAGGAGGCCTACGCCCAGTTCCGCGACGGCGGCTGGTGTGCGCTCGCCTCCGATCCCGAATGGGGCGGCCAGGGCCTGCCCGAAACGGTCAACAAGATGACCGAGGAGATGATCTGCGCCGCCAACCTCGCCTTCAGCCTCTACCCCGGCCTCACTCATGGCGCGACCACCGCGATTGAGGGCTTCGCCACCGACGAGCTCAAGAAGCGCTATTTGCCGAAACTCGTCTCCGGCGAATGGTCGTGCACGATGTGCCTGACCGAGGCGCATTGCGGCACCGATCTCGGCATGCTCCGAACCAAGGCGATCCCGCAGGACGACGGCAGCTACAAGGTCACCGGCGCCAAGATCTTCATCTCCGCCGGCGAGCATGACCTGACCGACAATATCATACACCTCGTATTGGCGCGCCTTCCCGACGCGCCCACCGGCGTGAAGGGGATCAGCCTGTTCCTCGTGCCCAAATATCTGCCCAAGGAGGATGGCTCGGTCGGCCCCTCCAACGACGTCCATTGCGCCGCGATCGAGCACAAGATGGGTCTCAAGGGCTCGGCCACCTGCCAACTCCAGTTCGAGGATTCGACCGGCTGGCTGGTGGGTAAGCCCCACAAGGGCATGGAAGCCATGTTCAAGATGATGAACACCGAACGCGTCTCGGTCGGCGTCCAGGGCCTCGGCGTGGGCGAAGCGGCGTATCAGTCCGCTGTCTATTACGCCAAGGACCGCCTCCAGGGTCGCGCGCTCTCGGGCCCCAAATTTCCCGACAAGCCCGCCGATCCGATCATCGTCCACCCCGACGTGCGCCGCATGTTGATGACCGCCCGCGCCTACAATGAGGGCTGCCGCGCCGTTTGTGCATGGGTCAGCCGTGCGCTCGACGCCGAAAAGCATTCGCCCGATCCGGAGGTGAAGCAGCGCGCGGGCGATTTCGTCGCGCTGATGACCCCGGTCGTGAAGGCGCTCTTCACCGACATGGGCTATGAATCCGCCAATCTCGCGGTGCAGGTCTATGGTGGCCACGGCTACATCGCCGAGAGCGGGGTCGAGCAATATGTCCGCGATGCGCGGATCGCGATGATCTACGAAGGCACCAACGGCATCCAGGCGCTCGATCTGGTCGGGCGCAAGCTCGGCGCGCATATGGGCCGTTACCTGCGTTCCTTCTTCCATCCCGTCTCGAGCTTCATCGAGGATCATGCCGAGGACGAGGCGCTGGCGGCGATCATCCCAGGGCTCGCTCAGGCGTTCGGCGCACTCCAGCTTTCAACCGGCACGATCGCGCAAAAGGGCCTCAAGGACCCGGAGGAAGCGGGTGCGGCGGCGACCGACTATCTGCGCCTGCTGGGGCTGGTGGCGATGGGCTATTGCTTCGCCCAGTCGGTGAAGATCGCCAACGCGCGTCTCGCCGAGGGCACCGGCGAGGCCGATTTCTACAAGGCAAAGATCGCGACCGCCTCCTTCTTCTTCGATCGCATCCTGCCGCAGTCGACCGCCTGTTTCCTTGCGATCAAATCGGGCAAGGGATCGATGATGGCGCTGAGCGAGGACGCCTTCTGAGGTGACGATTCCTCAGCAGCTTGCCGGCCGGCTCGCAATCCCAGCGATCGTCGCCCCGATGTTCCTGATCTCTGGGCCCGATCTGGTCGTGGAATGCTGCAAGGCAGGCTTGCTCGGCACCTTCCCCGCGCTCAACCAGCGGACCACTGACGGCTTCGTCGAATGGCTCGACGAAATCGAAAGCCGGCTTGATGCGACCAGCGCGCCCTACGGCGTCAACCTGATCGTCCACCGCACCAACAGCCGGCTTCAGGCCGATCTCGACGTCATCGTGAAGCGCGGGGTGCCGCTCGTCATCACCTCGCTCGGCACAGTGCGGGAGGTGGTTGATGCAGTCCATAGCTATGGCGGGCTCGTCTTCCACGATGTGATCAGCGCGCGTCATGCCGAGAAAGCCGCCAAGGCGGGAGCGGATGGCCTGATCGCTGTGGCGGCGGGCGCCGGCGGCCATGCCGGCACGATCAGCCCCTTCGCCTTGATTGACGAGATACGCGGCATCTTCGACGGGGCTCTGGTGCTCGCGGGCGCGCTGTCGCGCGGGCGGCATATCGCCGCCGCCGAGCTGATGGGCGCGGACTATGGCTATTTCGGCAGCCACTTCATCCCCGCCGCCGAAAGCCTCGCCCCGCCCGAGCAAAAGCAGATGATGGTCGAAGCACGCGCCGCCGACATCATCCACACCGACAAGGTCACCGGCATCCACGCCAATTTCATGAAAGCGAGCCTCGCCGCCAACGGCCTGCTCGATGCGCCGGGCCATGTCGGCGCGCTCGATCTGGAGGGCGAGGCGCGCGCCTGGAAGACGATCTGGTCCGCGGGTCATGGCGTCGGCGCGATCAAGGCGATACGGCCCGCGCGCGCGATCTGCGAAGAGCTGATCGCGGATTATCGGAGCGTTGCGTGGAAGACGAAGTAGCCGCCCTGATCGCACTGCTCGATGTCGAGCAGGCCGAGCCCGATCTCTATCGCGGCGGACGCTATCATCGCGGACGCGGGCGCGTATTCGGCGGACAGGTGATCGGGCAGGCGCTGGTTGCGGGCGCGCGATCGGTTTCACCGAACCAGCAGGCCCATTCGCTCCACGCTTATTTCATGCGGCCCGGCGACGAGGAGCAGGCTATCGATTACCGCGTGCTGCGCGACTTCGACGGACGCAGCTTTGCCACGCGCAGGATCGTCGCGCTGCAGGGCGAGACGCCGATCCTCAACATGACCGCCTCTTTCCAGCGCCCCGAGACGGGGCTGGAACATGGCGTACCGCTCCCCGACGTGGCTTCGCCCGAAACGCTGGCGGCCAGCGACGAAAGCGGGGGCGGATCGCCCTTGATGGCGCATTTCCTCAAACGCTTCCGTGCCTTCGAATTCCGCCCCGTCCCACCCTTCGGCGAGCTCGCGCCCGCCGCGCAGCCCGGCCCATCCTATCTCTGGTTTCGTCTGGCGGGTCCCGCGCCCGCCGATCCTGCGATGCGGAGCGCCATGCTCGCTTATCTAAGCGATTTCGGGCTGCTCACCACCGCGGTCCTGCCGCACGGCGTGCCGCTGTTCAGCGGCAAGCTGCAGGTGGCGAGCCTTGATCATGCACTTTGGCTGCACGAGCCGCCCGCTTTTGATCAATGGATGTTGTTCACGATGGAAAGCCCCTGGGCCGGTCGCGCACGCGGTCTTACCCGAGGCACCTTCCACACCGCCGACGGTCGGCATATTGCCAGCGTCGCGCAGGAGGGGCTGATCCGTCCGATAGAACCTCGCGACCGCTAAAAGGCGCGGCGGACCCGCAGAGACAGCGATGGCCCGAGCCGCAAGCGCCGGTCGTCGCGATAGGCAAGCGGACCCGCTCCACGCAGGCCGTCGTAAAAGGCGATGACCCGACCGTAACGCTGGCCGAGGATCAATCCGCCTTCGAGATGGAAGGAGAGGCTGGGCCGCGGCACATAATCCCCCAAGATGGTGAGCGAGCCGCTCGTCCGGTTGAGGTCGACCTCGTTGAACGAATAGGTCCAGGTTCGCCAGCCGGTGTCGAGCTTCACGCCCCATGCCGCCTTCCAGCGCGGAAGATCCTGGTGGAAGTCGGCGCTGAACTCGACCGGCTTCTGGTTGGATATTCCCCTTTTCTCGCTCGTGGTCGGATCGGTGACACGTGCGTGGCGCCAGGTCCCGTCGAGCTTGAGTTGGGCATGCGGCAGGCCCAGCCAGCCGAGCGGAAGCGTGAGGTCGCCGATCAAATCGTCCTCACGCCCGCTTCCGATATTGCCCGGCGCATCGAACAAGGCTCCGCCGCCGGACTGGCGCACCGGCACGCGATCGATCACGTCCTTGAGCCAGGAATGGCGCGCGGTCAGCGCGAACGCGGCGTCGCCCGCACGCCACTCATAAGCAGCCTCCGCGATCCACGCGCTGTTCGGCCGGATCGCGGCATTTCCCGACGCGACCGAGCCCCTGTCGAGCGAGGCCGCCGCGACGAAGTTGGTGAAATCCAGCTGCCCCACGTCGCGTGCGATGCGCAGGCGCAGTTGCTGGCGCGCGGTGGGTGCAAGCGTCAGGCGCAGGAATGGCTTGGGATAAATATAGAATCGGCTCTCCTTCGTGTCCGCCGCCGCGCGGATCTGCGAAAGCTCGACATGCACGCCGCCCTCCAGGGCGACCGCCTTGCTCGCCTGCCAGGTCACCTCGACACCAACGTCACCGCGCGTTTCCGTGACATGCGCCTTGCCGTTCGGCAGCGCGATAGCGGTCTCGTTGAAATCTAGCCCGCTGCCTGTGCCGAGCCAATTATATGCGCCTTCGATCGTCAGCGCGGCGGACAGCGCCTTGCTGGCGGCATAACGCAGCCGCGACCGCACCACCGCCTCGCCGGTGCGATCGCGTTCGGTGAATGTCGTTGCCGCGCCTGGCGCCTCCAGCGAAGATCGGTAGTTCTTCCGCCCCAGCCGCAGCAGCGCGCTGGTTTCGGTTTCGATCGCGCTGCCGAACGCCCGATCCAGATGGACGCCAAGTTCGGCACCGGCCTGCCCGTGCGCCAGACCTCCCAGATCCTCGTCGACCGTCGACATGCTTGCGATCGGCGCGAACACATGGTCGACCAGATGCTTCTTATAGTCGGTCCAGGTCAGCGTGCCGTTTAGGCGCAAGTGGCCGCCAAGACCGGGTAGTTCGACCGTTCCC
>Ga0207705_10000290_pt1 | contig 46782 bp, 42 predicted proteins | sample KBSC13metaG_FD_184314 | JGI IMG/M metagenome (GOLD analysis project Ga0207705, IMG submission 184314) | Corn rhizosphere microbial communities from Kellogg Biological Station, Michigan, USA - KBS C1-3 metaG (SPAdes) (version 2) | ecosystem: Host-associated > Plants > Roots > Rhizosphere > Soil ... | reverse complement strand
CAAACCCGCGTTTTTGCACGCGCGGCTGTCTTTCTAGGCAACGGATCCCCCTCGCTTCGGCGCCTGCGTGGGCGCCGATTTGCCCAGTACAATGCCGCCGGGGCGGAGGGGCCGTCAACATTCATTATAACATGAATGAATGTTATTTCCGGCGGCAGGGCGGCGCGAACAGAATCGTCAGGCCGTCAGCCGTTCGTTGGCCAGCCGCGCATCCTGCGCCAGCGCTTCGGCAAGGAGCTCAAAACGGATGGCGTGATGATCGAGAAGCGCATTGATGAAGTGCTTGTGCAGCCGCATCAGCCGCTCGGTGGGCCGCCATTCCACAAAGCCCGCATCCTGCGCGTCAGACACCAGCTTGCGGACATGGCTGCGCGAAATGCCCAGCCGTTTTGCGGCGTGCGATAGAGAAAAGGCAAACGGCTCGCCCTGCGGCGAAGTCCGGGAGCCGAGCCTGATCTCCGCCAACAGCAGGATGCCGAAGTCCCGCTGTGCGAAGAAATTGATCACGTTGCTGTTCGCGCCGAAATGCTCCAGCGCCGCAAAGAGTTGGGATCCGACGTGAACGATCGCGCGGCTGATGATCTGAGGATCGGAATCCAGAAGCGGAAGACTCGCGCGCGCGATGGGAGACATCTGCGCCATCGCCTCGATTTCGACGCGCATGCGCGTGCGCAGATATTGCTCCAGATCCTTGCCGACGGCTAGTTCGACGGCGCGTCCTTTCGCCTTCGAATTGGGGGAGGGATACAGATCGCCGCTGCGGCGCATGCCGGCGATCATCGCACCCGCACGTCCATCGCTGCAAACATGTGCGCCCACGAGAACAGACCGAAGCGTGCCTGCGGTGAACGGTGTGTGCATATAAGTCAGCATCACGGCCATGCCGGCGCAGGTGAATGCAGCCTGGTCCTTCGAGTAAGTCTTCAGGCGCGGTATCGCGCGCCGGAAATGCGACAGTTCTCCAGTCGCCACCGCGTGCGCCGCATCGAATAGCGCCGCGCTGCCGCGTAACTCCGCAGTATTCTCGTAGCGACGACTTTCAGAGATATTCGTGAACATGGCAAGATGGCGGGAGGTGATGTGAATCGACTTAGGCTTTACTTGGAAGATAAAATATTGGTCATTGTCGTTATTCAATCAATCCTTAAATTGAAGAAGATGTGGATCGACGCCACCCGGGGAGAATGCGCGAAGGGCTGCCATGCCGTGGAACCAGCCGAAACGCTGCCGCAGCGTCGTCGGGGACCCGATCTGCATCCGAAAGTTGCGTGGCCGGAACTTTCGGAAGTCATGGCGACGAAGGCCAAGCGGTCCGACGCTGCAGTGGCTATCATCTTATCGCCGCGAAACCCGCATAACAGAGTGTGCTCGCGCACTTGCACTACAGACCAATCGGTGTTTCCGCTATTCGATATTCGTTTGCCAAAAAAAGCGGCAGTTTCTTGATCTCAATTTTGTCACAGAATGCGGTTGAACGCTTTTGTAATCCTGCTTCAAATGCACTGCAGCATCGCCGGATTCGGTACAAAAGTTCATTAAGCCTTGGAACTGATTGGCTGCTTTCTGCATTGGGCGGGGTAGGCGGCCTTAGAGTTCGGCTGAAGCTGTAACATCTCGCGGATAAAATCGGGACGCACACATAAATTGTGAAGCGACCGCCTCCAGGGACGAACACCGTTGGTTATGTGGAGAGCCGCATATGAAAGTGCGAACCCCCTGCGCGTTGCCAATGGCCGGGATTTTCACACCCATCGCGACTGCGTTGCTGTTCTGTGCGCTCGCCACGCTTGGCGCGTGCACGGATATGGGAACACACGCCCGCGCACCCGCGGTTGCGCCGCCGCCTCTGCCACTCGCATCCGTTGCAAGTCGTGCGGCCGCGAAACGTCCTGTTCCAACCGCCAAGCCAAGGAATCAGCGCACCGTAGACGCACCGGAGATACAGCCAAAGTTGGCGTTGAGACGGGATCAACCACCCGCGATCGAGCCGGAGAGTCTGCTCGGGCTCGATCCGGATGCGGTGGAAAAGCGCCTGGGCACGCCGGTGCGCGTAGAGAGCGATGCCTTGTCGCGCGAGTGGGTATATGGGTCGTCGGGCTGTTCGTTCCACATTTTCTTTTATCCCGACATAAAAACGAACGCTTTCCATGTTCTCAAATATGGAAGCAACGACGGAAGCGGTGGGCGTCTCAGCAACTCCGATACCTGTATACGTCGTATCTTAATGGCGAGGAACAATGCAGCAAACTAGCGATCGCGCCACCTATGGCCATGTCCTGGTCGTCGATGACGACGCCCTGTTCCTGGAATCGGTGAGTACGAATCTGTCCAATGCCGGCTATATCGCGAACGCCTTCGCGGGCGGAACCGAAGCGGTCAATTTCCTTTCGGAAAATCGAAACGCGGATCTTCTTCTTCTCGATTGGAAGATGCCGGACATCACCGGCATAGAAGTGATGCAGCGGCTGCGCGCCGAGAAGATCGATATTCCGATCATCTTTCTCACCATGCTGACCGACCAGATATATGAAGAAGCCGGGCTCCTGGGCGGCGCGGTCGATTTCGTGGAGAAATCGCGTAGCTTCGCCATCTTGTTGCGCCGGATCGAGTTGATCCTCGGCGGCGAGAAGCGGAACCCGGCCAATGATTCCTCGCGGGCGGAGCAGGGCGTTCTCGAACGCGACCATCTGATCCTGCGTTACGATTCGCGCCGCGTCCTCTGGAATCGCACCAACATCGATCTCACGCTGACGGAATTCAATATCGTCGCCTATCTCATCGAGAACGCGCAGCGCGACGTGAGCTATCGCGAGATTTACGACATCGTGCACGGAGAAGGCTTCATGGCCGGCGACGGTGAAGGCGGCTTCCGCACGAATGTGCGCGCTTTCATCAAGCGCATCCGCCAGAAATTCCGAGACGTGGACCCGCATTTTTCCAGCATCAAGAACTATCCGGGATTCGGATACAGGTGGCTGGATGGAAGCGAGCAATAGACGGGCGCTATCGGGACTGGTTCATTCCTTTTCCGTCAAGCTTCTCGTCCTTGCCTTCATTCTTCTTTCCGTTCCGCTGATCCTCTACCAGCAGTTCAGCCATGCGGAGCACGAGCAGGAGCAGCTTCTCATCAATGCGGTGAGCCAGACCAACCGCGTCACCGCCGCCCTGCTGGCCCCCCATTTCGAGCGCTTCAGCAGCGAACCGGCCGGGGCGTTGCAGAACGCCATGGCGCGCGCATCGGACGGGCACACGCGCATCAAGATTCTGATGCGCCTGGCCAATGCGAACCCCGATAATTTCATCTACGTCGCGTCCATGCCGCCGCTGCCGCAGCGTTATCTCAATGAGGAACGTGCGCAACTCGCGCATTCGGGCATTTTCCGGCGCCTGGCGCCGACCTGCGACGGCACGACAAATCTCGGGCTTCCATTCCGCAATCCGGCCGGCACGCGCGAAGTGCTGATGGCGATGACGCCCGTGCATATCGGCGGAAATTGCTGGGTCGTGATCACGTTCGAGAATGCGGCGGATCTGGCGCAGGCGCCGATCGGCGTTTCCTTCTGGAAAACACCGGCGATGCGCGTTGCTGCGAGCATCTATCTGCTTAGTGTCGTCCTTCTCATCTGGTTGTTCTTTCACATGTGGCGGAATGTGTCGCGGTTCCGCGCTGCGGCGCGCCGCATTCGGCTGCGTGAGAGCGGCCCCACCTCGTTCCGCCAGCTCAACACCATACCGGAGTTGGCGCGAGTCACGGACGATTTCGACTCTCTCGTCGATGCTCTGGTCCTTTCGCAGAAGCGCATCAAGGAAACGGCCGAGGAAAACAGCCACGCCCTGAAGACGCCGCTTGCGGTCATCGCGCAGTCCGTGGAGCCGCTCAAACGCGCCATCTCATCATCGGACACCTCCGCAGTCCGCAGCCTGCAACTGATAGAGCGCTCGGTGGAGCGCCTGGACGCGATGGTGTCCGCCCAGAGAGATCTGGAGAACGCATCCGCGAATCTCGTTTATCCCGCTCGCCGGCGCATCGACATGTCGGCGCGCGTGAACACGCGGTTGAAAGTCTATCGGGAAACGCTTGCCACGGAACATAAACATCTCGTCGTCCTTGTCGATGATGGCATCATGGTGCTTGCGAATGACGAACTCGTGGAGCCGGTGATCGACAATCTCATGGATAATGCCGCCAGTTTCACGGCGGAAGAGGGCGTCATCGAAGTGCGGCTCACGACGGACAAAGGGTTGGCATCGTTCAGCGTGATGGATCGCGGACCCGGCGTGTGTCCGGAACTTCTGCTCAAGATTTTCGAGCGCGCCACCAGCTTTCGCAACAACGCGCCAACCCATTCCGGTGCGCGCCGTCATCAGGGTCTGGGTTTATGGATCGTGAAACGCAACGTCGAGGCGCTGGGCGGAAAAGTTCATGCACGCAATCGAACAGGCCGCGGTCTTGAAGTGGTCGTTCATCTGCAACTGTGCGGCTAACGCCGCCAATCCGCGGCGGGTTTGTCCCATCTTTATCACAGCACAGCGAGAACGAATTTCGATAGCGTTTCGTTGTGCAGTACAGCAACGGGCAATTCGGACGCTGCTGTGAAAAACATCGCGGGCCGAGTTTTGGCTGATCCGTCATTGCCGCGTTGGAATTGACGTTCGCGGAGAATCGACATGATGACGTTACTTGCGCCGTTTCGCGCGGCGCTTTTGCTGTGTCTTGCTTTGGCAATGGCGGGATGCGCCAGCGGACCGATTGCCGGATCGCCCGACGCGTTGCGCCAGGCGAACACGGACGCGCAGGCTTATCGCCTGAGCGGCGGCGACAAGATTCATGTCGCCGTATTTGGCGAAGACAATCTCAGCGGCGATTACACCGTCGGCCCCGACGGCCAGATCACGCTGCCGCTTGCGGGGAATGTGCAGGCGGCGGGCAACACAATTCCGCAGTTGCGTCAGGCCATCGCAACGACTCTCGAGCATGGCTATGTGCAAAACCCGAACGTCACCATCTCGGCGATCGAGTTGAGGCCCTATTTCATTCTGGGCGCCGTCACAAAACCGGGCCGCTATTCCTATGCGCCCGATCTGACGGTTCTCGATGCCGTCGCGACGGCGGAAGGCTTCACATACCGCGCGGACATGAGTGCGGTTTACATCCGCCATAAATCCGAAGCGTCGGAAAAGGAATACGACCTGACATCCACCTTGCCGGTGCAGCCAGGCGACACGATTCGCGTGGCCGAACGATATTTCTGATCTCCAAGCAGAGAGCGAACCATGAACCTAGTTCCGAGCGCCGTCGAACTGCCGGACCACTATGCCGATCCGGCTTTGCACAGTGCCGGCGGCAATGAGGACAATGCCAAGATATTCCTCATCGATATTCTGGCGGCGATTCATCGCAACCGAAAGCTCGCGCTGATCGCGGCGGGGACCGCTGTTGCCGTCGTCCTGCTGGCGACGTTCTTCATCACGCCGCTCTATAAGAGCACCGCCACGATTATGCTCGACACGCGCCACGAACAGGTCGTCGATGTTCAGGCCGTGCTGTCCAATCTGCCATCGGACACGTTTGTGGTGGATTCCGAAGTGCAGGTTCTCCAATCGCCTGCGCTGGCCCGCCGGGTGGTGAAAGACCTTCATCTCGACCAGGACCCGGAATTCAATGCTTCGCTTCGGCCGCAATCGATTTTTGGCGCAGGAATGGGCGCCGTGAAAGCGGGCTTCCGGGTCGTGCTCGGCTGGCTCGGCGTCAAGCCCGTCAACGGCATCGATAGCGCGGAGCGGCATGAAGAAAGCGTGACGCAGGCGTTCGAGAAGAACTTGTCCGTCAGCCGGCAAGGGTTGACCTATGTGATCACGATCAGTTTCTGGTCGGAAGACGCAGGCAAAGCGGTCCGCATCGCCAATGCGATCGCGCAAACCTACATCGCGCAGCAGAAAGAGCTGAAGGCGAACGCCACGAAGCAGGCCAATGTGCTCATCGCCAAGCATGTTCAGAATCTGAAAGGCCAGGTGCGTGACGCCGAAGAGGCGGTGGCCGCCTACAAGACCAAGCATGGTCTTCTCAATGCGGTGGGCGCTCCGCTCACCGAGCAGGAGATTTCCGCGCTCAACACCCAGCTCGCGGTCGCGCGCGGGGAGGAAGCGGAGCAGGAAGGCAAGCTGGCGGCCGCCATGCAGCAATATCGCGGCGGCGGCAGCGGAGCGGTGGGACAGGCCGCCGTGTCCGATACCGTGCGCGAATTGCGCGGGCAGCAAGCGCAGCTTCTGCAGCAGGAAGCCGATTATGCGAAACGCTATGGTCCCAAGCATCCGGCGCTGATCAAGATTCAGGCGCAGCTTGCCGCTGTTAACGGCGCAATTTCGTCGGAAATCTCGCGCATCATCAACCAGCAGAAAGCCGAGACCGCGGCAGCGCAGCAGCGTGCCAGCTCTCTGGCGGCAAGCATCGATCGCGATCGCAAAACACTCGCGCTCAACAACTCCGCCGGTGTGCAGCTCAGCGAACTGCAACGCGATGCCGACGCGGTGCGCAGTGTCTATGAATCGTTCCTGAGCCGCCTGAAGCAGACCGACGCCCAGGAGGATTTGCAGAACTCCGATGCACATGTGGTGTCGTCGGCCACAATTCCGCTCAATCCGTCCTATCCTTCGTGGATGCTTTCGTTTGCGGCGGCGCTGGCTCTTGCCGGTCTCGCGGCAGCGGGCGCGATCCTGGTGCGTGAATTCCTCGATCGTGGCGTGCGGTCTCCCGAGGAAGCGGAGAATGCCGTCGGCCTGCCGATCCTTGCGATCGTTCCTCAAGTCGTCAAGGCCGATCCTGTCGCCTATGTGGTGCGGCGGCCGATGTCGGATTTCGCCGAGGCGATCCGAAACCTGCGTACATCGCTTTTCCTCTCGCGCACGGGTTCGCCGCCGAAAGTGGTCGCCGTCATGTCGGCGCTTCCCCATGAGGGCAAGACGACAACGACGCTGGCACTGGGACGCCAGGCCGCGGAATCCGGCGCGCGTGTCGTCATCATCGACGCCGACATGCGTCAGCGCGTGCTTTCGTCCCGTCTCCAGGGACCGGTGCGCAACGGGCTTGTGGAGCTTATGCAAGGCGGCGCGCCGATCGAAAGCTGCCTGCACCGCGATCCGCTTTCGAACGCGATGATACTGCCCATCGTGAACGGTGATATGGCCGGCAAGGACATCTTCTTCAACAACGACCTTGGGCGGGTGTTCGAGCTTCTGCGCGCGCGCTTCGACATCATCCTCGTCGATACCGCGCCGCTTCTGCCGCTGGCCGAACCACGTGTTGTTGCGAGTCATGCCGATTCCATTCTGTTGTTGTCGCGCTGGAACAAGACACCGCGCAGCGCGATGCAGGAGGCTGCGCGCCTGATCCGCACGCTGGACGTTCCGATCGCCGGAATGGCACTGACCTGCGCCGACATGAAACTCTTGGACTCGTTCGGCTACGCCGCGCGCTCATACGGGCAGCGCGCCGCCTACGCTCAGTATTACATCAGCTAGGCAGCGCGTTGGGGGCGCGCTGCTTTGGGAGTGACACATGAACAGGCTTTCCTCTTCGACATATTGGCCGCACCACGGGCCGCATTATGCGGTCTACAGGCCGCGCGCCCGGCTTCACATCACGCCGAAGCTGATATTCGATGTGGCCGCGGCGGGCGCCGCGCTCATTCTGTTGTCGCCGCTGCTTCTGCTGGTGGCGCTCGCGATCCGGCTCGAAAGCAAAGGGCCCATCCTGTTTTCGCAGACGCGCTACGGCTGGGATAACCGGCCTTTCCGGATCTACAAATTCCGCACGATGTGGACGCATCTGTGCGATCGCAGCGGTGTCGACCAGACGCGCGAGGACGATCCGCGCATAACCCCGCTGGGCGCTATCCTGCGTCGCACCAATATCGACGAGCTTCCGCAACTTTGGAATGTGCTGAAGGGTGACATGTCGCTTGTGGGCCCGCGTCCGCATGCCGTCGGCATGCTGGCGGGCGGCACGCTGTATGAGGAATTGGTGCCGTTCTATTTCAAGCGGCATCGCGTGCGGCCGGGCATCACCGGGCTGGCGCAAGTCCAGGGTTATCGCGGCCCGACGGTCGATCCGCTTCATGCGCGGATGCGTGTCAGGCTTGACCTGGAATATTGCCGCCGCAACTCGCTTGCACTCGACGTGGCGATCATCCTCAAGACGTTGCGCCGTGAGTTGGGCCGCGGAACGGGGTTCTGATGTCGGTCGCACCTGTTCCCTTGGGCGCTGAAGCGAGCGGGTTCGCGCTCGCAGGTTCGCGCCGGCCTGCCGGCAAGCGCATCAAAGAGTGCGCCGACACGGCGCGGCCGATCGCGATCGTGCTTCACGATCTGCGCGGCGGCGGCGCCGAACGGGCGTCGCTGCGGCTTGCGCGCGGCATGGCGGCTGCGGGCCGTAACGTGGATCTGGTGCTGGTCAGAGGGGAGGGCGCATATCTGAACGATGTACCATCCAATGTTCGCCTGCACGTTCTGGGTTGCGAGCGGGTATCCAGGGCGATCGGCGCGCTCGCGAGCTATTTCCGGCAAGCCCGGCCGCGTGCGGTGTTGTCCGCCTTGACACATATGAATATCGCGACGGCCGCCGCCGCCTGTCTTTCGCGCGTTCCCATGCGGCTGGTGCTGTCGGAGCGCAACCAGATTTCCTGCAAGGTGCGCGAAGCGCAAGGTTTCTGGCAGCGCGCGCTTTATCGCTCCGTGCCGCTCGCTTATCGGGCGGCGGATGCGGTGGTTGCGGTGTCCGACGGCGTCGCCCGCGATCTTGCCGGTTTCGGGCGATTGCCCAAGCGTCAGCTGCGCGTCATCCACAATCCGGTGTTCGATCCCGCTATCCTTTCGATGGCACAGGCCGATCCCTCGCATCCATGGTTCGAACAGGCGGGAGGTCCACCGATCATCCTCGCTGCGGGGCGGCTGCACCGGCAGAAAGGGTTCGACGTTCTTCTCAAGGCGTTCGCCGTCGCGCGTTCCGAAATCGATTGCCGCCTCGTGATCCTTGGCGAGGGCGCGGAGCGCGATGCGCTGGCCAGAGCGGGAAACGAACTTGGGCTCGGCTACGACATCGACATGCCGGGCTTTGTCGCCAATCCATTTGCCCTGATGGCGCGCGCCGGAACGTTTGTGCTGCCATCGCGTTGGGAGGGTTTCCCGAACGCGCTGGTCGAAGCGATGGCGTGCGGCGCGCCGGTGGTCGCTTCGGATTGCCCGAGCGGCCCTCAGGAAATTCTTGCAGGCGGACGCTATGGCCGTCTGGTTGCGCCGGAAGATTCGGAAGCGCTTGGGAGAGCCTTGATAGAGACCTTGTCGTTGCGGCCGAACACGCAGGCATCTGTCGCGCGCGCACAGAGCTTCAGCATCGCGACCGCAGCGGCGCAATATCTGGACGCGCTGGAGGCATGAAGATGGTTCCGCGCACAGCAACCTCCGCGGTTTCCTTTCAGCAATCGCCGCCGGGGCGGTGGGAGAGCTTCTATATCCTGATCGCGCTGCTGCTGGTGACGCAGGCGCTGGAGCCTTTGCTGCTCATCGGCTCGTCGAGCGACGAAGCGCTTGGCGATTCCAATCCTACGACGATGCTGTCCGCGCTCGCGGTCTATGCGGTCGCCCTTGTCCTGCTGGCGCGCAAGCCGAGCCCGGTAATCGACACGATTAAGGACAATACGCTGCTGATCGCAGTATTCGCCCTGCCGGTGATATCGATTGTCTGGAGCGTGGATCATGGCACCACGTTTCGCCGCGCCGTCGCATTGGTGATGACCGGCATATTCTGCATCTACATCGCCCGGCGGCTGTCGCCGGATGAGTTTCTACGGCGGCTGCTGCTCGCGCTCTTCATCGGCGGCGTCGCGAGCCTCGTCTACACCGCGCTTTTTCCGCAATTGGCCATCGAGCATTCGATGATCAACCACGGATCGTGGAAAGGCGTGTACGGGCACAAGGCGATTCTGGGACGTATCGCCGCTGTGGCCGTCACCGTGTCCATTTATGTGCGGCCGCGCTTTGTCTGGGAGCGCTGGATGCGCTGGGCCACGATCGCGATCTTCGTGTTCCTGAGCATCCAGTCGCAATCGCGCGCCAGCTGGCTGATGATGATCGGCGGCGTGGCATTCATGTTGCTCATCGCCATCCTGCGCAACAAGACGCTTTCCAGCGGCATCAAGCTCGCCATTGCGCTTTTCATCGGGCTGGCGGTGCTTGCCACGGCGGCCGCATCTTTCAATCTCATCCTCACGGAGATGGGCCGCGACGATACGTTCTCGGGGCGCACGACGTTATGGAACGGCGCCATCGCTGTCGCGAGTGCGGATCATCCCATCCTTGGGGCGGGATACCGCGCGTTCTGGACCGCGACAGGTGCGGCGGGTGTGCGCCATTACGTTCAGGACTGGGCGCGCCTACCGAGCCATGGCCACAACGGCTATCTCGATGTCTGGCTGGAGTTGGGCATACCGGGGGTCATTCTGTTCGCTGTCTTCCTGTTTGTGACGGGAACGCGGCTTGTGCGCCGGCTATTGCGCGAACCCGGCGAGCCCGCCTGGGCGGCCTTCACCATCTTTCTATTCGTATTCATCCTGAACAACGCATCGGTCACGGTCGCGTTCAAGCACACCGACATCGCCTGGATATTCGCGGTGCTCGGCTGCCTCTACGCACGAAGTGCGCTCAGCGCGCGCGTGCCGGCCACCGTTCATCCAAAGCCACGTCCGCGCCGCGCCTGGTCCAACGCCGCTTACGCACCATCAACCCGGTCTTCATAAGGATTTTGTTCCCGCATGCATGCTCGCACCTATCAGACGCTTTCTTACAAACTCGCCGCGGCGGCCTCGCATATCGGCAATCCGAGCGCGTGGTTCTACTATGCCGACAGATTGAGCCGCCGCATGACGCGCCGGAAAATCCGCTTCTTCTCGCGCAACGAAGCAGATGCAATCTATGGGGCGCATGCGCGCGATCTGGATGCGGCGCTGCAAGCCGTCGGTTTGCCGGGAGATATCCATGATCCGCGCGCTCTTCATGCGGCGCAGTTCGAGCGCGGCAAGCGCCAAATCGAGCAGTTGGATATCCCGTTCGGCGAGATGGGGCTGGCGGGCTCTTCCGATCTGCGGCTCGTTTATTCCGCGGCGATCGCAACCGGCGCCCGCGATATTCTCGAAACCGGCGTGGCGCTGGGATGGTCGTCGCTCGCATTCCTCAACGCGGTGGAGCACACGCGCGGAAGGCTCATCAGCGTCGATCTTCCTTATCCGTTCCTGATCGGTCGCTCATGGGTCGGCGCGGCGGTGCCCGAAGATCTGCATCGCCGCTGGACGCTTCTGCGGCATGCCGATCGCATCGGCATTCCAAAGGCGCTGCGCCTGTCGGACGGCTTCGACCTGATCCACTACGATTCCGACAAAAGCCCGGAAGGCAGGTTGTGGGCCTATCCACGGCTGTGGCGCGCGCTGCGCCCCGGCGGGCTGCTGTTGTCGGATGATGTTGGCGACAACGGAATATGGGCGGATTTCTGCAAGCGCATTGATGAGCCTTTGATCGTCGTGCGGCGTCAGCGCGCCTATGCGGGAATTGTGCGCAAGCCACTGGACGCCGCGCTAACGCGGATATCGGCATAGGAGCGCAAATGGAGCGCACGCTCACCATAGGTTTTCCTTACGTCGCAGACCGGTTCGGCGGCAGCACGGCATCTTCGCTGGTGCTTGCCGGAGCCCTGCGGGATGCTGGTCATCGGATACATATCCTCACCCATGGCCAGTTCGGGCGCGTTGCAGACGAAGCCTGTGCGATGGGGCTGTCCGTCACGCGTCTGCCCCCACTCGCCGATGTTCCGGGCTATTCGCGGCCGGACAGGTTCCGTCTCGAACAATTGTTGGCGTTTCGCACAAGCCGCGCCGCGATCCGCATGCTCCACCTCGACATCGTGCACACCAACGACATCACCACGTTGCGCAGCTGGATGGCGCCATCGCTGGCGACATCAACGGCGCTGGTCGCGCATTGGCGCTCGAATTTCCAGGAAAGCTGGTCGGTGCGCACGGCGCTGCATATCGCGCGGGCGGTGATCGCGGTCTCGCAATACAGCTTCGCGAAATTGCCGGCCTGGGTGCGCGAAAAAACGACGGTCGAATACAACTCGTTCGACCTGGAATATTCGCCGGCATTGAAACAGGCCGCGCGGCAGGAAATTCGCGCACAATTCGGTCTGCCACCAGATACTGTACTCATCGGCGTGTTTGCGAACCATCTTCAACGTAAACGAACGCACGTTCTTGCCGATCTTCTGTCCCGGATCGGCCATACCGCGAACGGACGCCCGGTGTTCGGCCTCGCATGCGGCGGACGCGCGGAGCCTTATGACGATCTGCTCGACAAGAAGATCACCGAGTTCGGACTTGAGCAGCGGCTTATCCGTCCCGGCTTCGTACGCCCGGTGGAGCGCTGGATGGGCGCCTGCGACGCGGTGCTCGCCCCGGCCATAAACGAGCCGCTCGCGCGCAATGTGCTGGAGGCGCAGGCGTTGGGCGTTCCGGTCGTCGCATCGACGGATGGCGGTCTCAAGGAACTGATCCGGCATGGCGAGAATGGATTGCTTTGCGATCCCTACGATCTCGCAGCGTGGGAAATTGCGACCCGGCGTTTGCTGGATGAAGGGCCTTTCGCGCAAGCGTTGGCAGAACAGGGGCGGCAGGACGTCGTCGCCTTGTCCCCCGCGCGCCACGCCGAGCGCGTTGCCGCCATCTATCGCGGTCTCTTCGACCATGCGCCACGGCATCGGACGGAGGCTGCATGAGTTCGCTTCAGCATAGCGTGAACACCTATCTGGCGGAGCACGCGCCACACGCGCTGGCATTCTGGACGGAGGAAGGAAGTGGCGGGGATGCCGGCATCGATGTGCTTTCCGCCTGCGATGCGCTCTACACATTGAAGCTCATCGGCTGCATGGATCTGGTCTCGCCAGGCGCGCATGGCCGCTTTGCGGATCTGCTGTCGCGAACGACGCTGGCGGGCAACCTTGGCAACGGGCAGGGCCCCGAGATCGGCGTGCACCAGACTGCCTATGCCCTCGGCGTTTTGAATTTGCTCAAGGCCCATGGAATTTCCTCGCACCGTGAGATTTTGCGGAAAAGCGGTTGGCGCGTTCAGGATCTGGTGGACCGAAAAACAGGCCGTCCTCGCTGGCCATGGTATTTCGCCCATCACAGTTGGCGCGTCGGCCACTGGATCGGAGGAATTCCTTCGATCGTTCTGTCGCTTTGGCGATTGTCTCCCGACCTCGCGCAGAAAAATCGCTTGCCGCGGCCGCGCGCGCTGTTGGCGCGCAGCGATGCATTGATCGACAACGAGACCGGCCTGCTGCGCGCTTACCGCGCGCCCGCTCTGCAGCAGATATTCCGGCTGCTCTACAAATTGCGGCACGATCCCGATGCGGGCGCCATCGGCGGCGTCGCGCATTTGCATTGGGGCAATTACGCGGCGGGCCGTCTACCCTACAAGGCGGCGCATGCGCTCTTCGAACGGGCATGGCGGCTGCTGCAGCGGCGGCCCTTCATGGAAGCGCAGCCTTATTGTCTCGATTTCGACATCGTGCAGATCGCAAGAACCGCGATGCCCGAGGGCGATACCCGGCGCGCCGAGTTGCGCTCGCGCGCGACGGCTTACACCACGGATCTGGCCGAATTCTACGGCAACGGGCTGGGCGGATCCTACAGCTTGCACAAATTACCAGGCGGATTGGCAGCGCTGCATGAAAGCGCGATGGCCGCGAATTTCTCGCATGTGCCGGGGCTCTCGATCGTGCCTGTCGATGTGGCGCGGGAGGCGCATTGGATATGAACAATCTTTCCCCCATTCAGCCCGGCGTGCGCAAGATCGTCGGCATCATCTCGTTCATGAATTCGGCGGGCGCGCAGGAAGCGATGCTGCGCCTCATGCGCCAGCTGCGCCTGCGTGGTTACGACACCGAAGTCTGGTTTCTCTATGAAAAGTCGCCGTGTTACCGGGGCGAGCCGGGTGTGCGCGTCGTGCTGGGCAAGGCCGGGCTGAGTGCATCCGACATCCCGCGCCTGTTCGCGCGGCTCGTTCGCATGCTGCGCCAGTCTCGTCCCGACGTGGTGGTAGGCTTCCTGCCGCTGGGAAATATCATGGGGCTTCTCGCGGCGGCGGCGGCGGGCATTCCACTGCGCATCGCCTCGCAACGCTCGCCGGGCCCCACATTCAGCCGGATCATGCGTCTGCTCGACCGGCAGCTCGGTGTGCGCGGTATTTACAACCGCGTCGTCTGCGTTTCACAGGCGGTGATGCAATCGTTTGAAGATTATCCGCCGGCATATCGAAACCGGCTATGTGTTGTGAACAACGGCATCGAGTGGTCGCCTTCCACGCTCGAGAAAGCCATGGCGCGGGCGAGCTTCGGTATCCCGGGAGACTTTCCCTTGATCGTGGCCAGCGGACGCTTCGAGCCACAGAAAAACTATGACCTCATGGTGCGCGTCATCGCGACGACGCCGCGCATGCGCCTCGCCATCGCAGGAGATGGGCGGCTGCGCGCCGCCGCCGAGGCGTTGGCGAGCGACCTCAATGCACAGGATCGCATCCACTTTCTCGGCAGCATCTCCCATATCCGGGTGATGGATCTGCTGCGCGCCGCGGACGGCTTCATTCAGACCTCCCTGTTCGAGGGGCAAAGCAACTCCATCCTCGAAGCCATGCACGAAGGTTTGCCCATCGTGTGCAGCGACATTCCCATGCAACGCGAAACGCTCTGCGAGGCGGACGGCGAAGATGCCGGCCTGTTGGTGCCGCTGGAAGAATTCGATGCGTGGCGCGAAGCGCTTATCCGCGTTCGGGACGATGGCGCGTTGGCAGCCGGACTGGGCGCGCGCGCCCGCGCGCTCGTGAAACGGCGCTTCACACTCGACCGCATGATCGATGGATTTGAAACGGCAATTCTGGATGGTGAGGTAGCACAGTGCATTCCAGTTGGCGGATCCTGCGCAATAGAGGGCGCAGAGCTTACACATTAGCCTACGCGGCGCTGAACGGCGTCAGCACGGGACCGCGCGTCATCATCATGCGGGGAGCGGTGGCCAGCCGCGAGCTTGGCGGTTCGATCGAAATCGGCGAACGCTCGACGATTCACCGCGGCGCGATGTTGCTGAGTTATGGCGGATTCATCCGCATCGGCGCCCGTTGCAGCATCAATCCCTACAGCGTGCTCTACGGCCATGGCGGGCTGTATCTGGGCGACAATGTCCGCATCGCGGCGCATTGCGTGATTGTTCCCGCCAATCACGGATTTGCGCTCGGTGAAGGCCTTATTGCGGATCAACCGCTCAGCAAAAGCGGCATTCGCATCGGCGACGACGTGTGGCTCGGCGCCGGTGTGCGCGTGCTGGACGGCGCCATCATCGACGATGGTTGCGTGGTCGCGGCGGGCGCGGTGGTGCGCGGCCATCTCGAATCCAACGGTATCTATGGCGGTGTTCCCGCGAAATTGCTGGGGAGGCGGGCGTTCCGCACTGTTCATCCGAAGGGCGTTACGCATGGCGTGGATTACACAAAGAATCCTGAAGCTGTCGCGGCGTCCTGAGGCGCGGCACGTCGGCATTCTTACTTTTGGCAGCATGGCGGCGCAGCTTGCTCTGATCGCAACCTCGCCGCTGCTCTCGCGCCTGTTCTCGCCGGCGGCCTTCGGCGTGTTCTCCCTGATGCTGACGATCAGCACGGTGGGCGGCGCCGTGGGTGGGCTTTGCTACGAAGTCGCCGTCATCCTGCCGCGCAGCCGGCGCATGGCGCGCGCGCTCTATTCCCTGGCGTTCTGGCTGAGCTTTGTCACGCCACTCGCCACCATCGGCATCGTGGTGCTGGTGCAGTACATCTTCCCGCACGTTCTGGGGCGGCCTTTGCCCGCGGATTTCTATTACTATTGCCTCGCAGGAACGGCGCTGACCACGCAGGTCAACATCCTCTCCTATGCGCATTCCCGCGCGGCACAATATACGGCCGTTTCGGTCTCGAAATTCACGCAGACCATCTTGCCCGCGATAGCGCAGATTGCACTCGCCTTCATGGGCATGGGTGGGGAGGGGCTGCTGCTTGGCCGCGTGCTTGGCCTCATGGGAAGCACGGCGTGGCTCACCCGGAAACTGCCGGAGGGATTCCGCCTTTACGACGCAGTGAGAGTCCCTGCCTCGTCGCTGTTGGTTGCCGGCCGGACCTATCGTGATTTTCTTCTCCAGGTACCGCGGCAGCTGCTTGTGCGCAGCGCGACCATGCTTCCCGCGGCGCTGCTGCTGGGATCGTATGGCCCGACGATTGCCGGTCTCTATTTCTTTGCGGCGCGCCTGATCGAGCGGCCTGGCATGCTGCTGGGCGACTCCCTGACGCGCGTGCCGATGCGCCAGTTCGCCTATCGCGTTCAGCAAAGAAAGCCTTTGCTGCGAGCATCGCTGCTTTATTCGGCGGCTGTCGGCACGCCGGTCATTCTGGGCGTGATCCTGCTGGCGCTGGCGGCGCATCCGCTATTCCGCATCATATTCGGGCATCGCTGGGAACCGGCGGCGGATTACTCGGTCGTCCTCGCATGGTGGGCGGCCACGCGCCTTGCATCGCTGCCGATGGCGACGCTGACCACGGTCCTGCGCGTTCAGAAGATGAGCTTCTATATCGATGCGTTGTTCTTCGGCCGCGTGATCGTGATACCGGTCCTCGCGGCGCATCACGCCAGCGCGCTTACGGCCGTGTCGGCGTTTTGCGGGCTGAGCATCATCTACCACCTGACAATCGTAGCGATCGGTTTCTGGGCCGCCTTGCGATACGACCGCGGCCTCGCATCGCCGAGTCCCGTCAAGGAACCTTTCAACATCGCACCCACGGGAGAGACTTATGGCTGAAACGGCGGTTTACGATGCGGCGGCTTATCTGGACCGCACCTTCGAGGCCAAGGGCATCGGCGGATGGCGCAAGCTTTATCTGGCGTTCATCGAGGAGTTGGCGCCGCGCACGGTCATCGAGCTTGGCGCCGGATCGCCGGACTTTCTGGACGGCATCGATGCTGAGCGCCGCGTCGCCGTCGACATCGGCCAGCGCTATGCGGATGCGTTCCGCGCGCATGGCATCGAATTCGCGCGCCGCGATCTGGAAAGCGAGCGCCTCGACGATCTGGGACCAGTCGACGTCGCGATATGCTCGGATGTCTTCGAGCATCTCATCAATCCGGCGCTGGCGCTGAAAAACATAGCCGGCGTGTTGCACGACGACGGCGTTCTCTTCAGCCACGTGCCGAACGAATACCGGCTGCGGCACCTGACGCGCGTCATGCTGGGCAAGGGCCACACCGTGCAATTCCACAACGGCGCGCCGGAGTGGGAGGACCCGCATTTTCGCCGCTTCAGCGATATCGGCTATCGCCGTTTCCTGGAGTCGCATTTCGCCTTCAATCTGAAGCTCTCCGATCTTCGCTATGCATGGCCGGCGCGTTTGATAAAGCATCTTGGCGTGGCCGTGCCCTATTGCCTGCAGGGTGGCCCGACCTATGCCAGCACGAACAACCCCGCGATTTTCGCGCGCCTTGCCGATTACAAAAAGGAGAAGGCCCGTGGTGCAGCCTAGGATATGGTGCGGACTGTTCGCTCTCATTCTCTGCGCGCCGGCGCAAGCGGCGGATCCGCCCGTCAAAGCGGGCGCCATCACGCATGGCGGCGCGGTTGCTGGCGCAAGCGTCGTTCATGTCACGAGTCTTGACGATTCCGGTCCCGGCACATTGCGCGAAGCGATCGCCGCGCCGGGCGCGAAAGTGATCGTGTTCGATGTCGGCGGCATCATCCATATGGCGTCAGATCTGAAAATATCGCGGCCGAACATCACGATCGCAGGACAAACCGCGCCCATGCCGGGCATCACGCTGGCAGACGGCACGCTTCTGCTGCGTGGCAACGATCTGATCGTGCAGCATATCGCGGTACGCCCCGGCCCCGGCCCGACGGCGAAGATAAACGGCAATCGCGATTCCATCACCATTGGCGGCGGCACGCATCTGCTGCACGATATCCGCGTCGAAAATGTGAGCGTGAGCTGGTCGGTGGATGAGAACATCGATGTCGGCGGCGGCGCCAGCCAGGTGACGATCCGGAACTCGCTCATCGCGGAGGCACTGAGCCATGCCGGCCACCCCAAGGGCCGTCACTCCATGGGGCTTCTCATCAACAAGGACAATCAGGGCGTCGCCATCACCGGCAACCTGTTCATCAGCGACATGTATCGCAACCCTGTCATCGCGCGCGGCGCTTCGGCGATTGTGGCCTATAATGACATCGTCAATCCGGGTGAGAACGCCACCCATTTCTATGCCGTCGAAGCGCCGATGCCGTTGAAGGCCAGCGTGATCGGCAACATCGTGGAAAACGGATCGGACACGGCCTCCAACGTGACAGCCGTGCAGATTCCCGACGACATGGCCCAGGCCGTGCCCGATGCGCAAATCTATCTGAAAGACAATCGCGCACCCGCCGGACCGATCACAAATCGCGGCGACTTCAAGCTTGCGAGCAGCCCGCCCGTGATACTGGCGGAACCGATAACGCCGCCTTCGGACGTTCACGCCTGGGCGTTCCGCTACGCGGGTGCCCATCCCGCGTCGCGCGATGCGGTGGACACGCGGATTCTGTCGCGCGCAATCAACGGCACAAGCCGGATCATCAATGATCCTTCGGAATCCGGTGGCCTTGCCGGCATCGTTTCCGCAAGGGCGCCGGCACCTGTGCCGGCGGAGCCGTTCGCACCTTCCACCATCGCCGGGATGCTGCGCATTGAGGCGTGGCTCTGCGAGCGGCATCTGGAAGTGGGCGGGCCTCCGACGCCGGAATGCGCGCATCCGCTGGACGCCTACAAATCCGCACTTCGCTCTCAAGTTTCGCAAAGGAGATAGAGATGGCTTTTCTCGACAATTGCGTCTGGATTGCCGGCGCCCCGGTGGCGCGCCTGACCGCGAACCAATGGTGCAAGCTCATGCTCGCCGATTGGCGGCGCAAGAAAGATGTGGGCGCGGAACCCAAAGTGGTCACCGCCGTGAACGGACAGGCCATCTCACTATTCGCGCAGGATGTGGCGTATCACAACGCGCTGCTGGCAACCGATTATATCGCCGCCGACGGGATGTCGGTCGTATTCGCATCGCGCCTTGCGACGGATGCGCCGCTGCCCGAACGCGTGGCGACAACCGATTGGTTCCATGCCGCGGCGAGAACGGCATCGCGCCATGGCATGCGCTTCTATTTCCTGGGCGCCACGGAGGAAATGAACCAGCGCGCCATCGCACGGGTTCGTGCGCGCTATCCCTATCTTCAGATCGCAGGATCACGCGACGGCTATTTCGACCGCGCCCGGATCCGGGATGTCGCGGCGCAGATCGCGGCGACGAAGCCAGATGTGCTCTGGATCGGCGTGGGAAATCCGGAGCAGCTTTTGCTGGCGCACAGTTTCAAGCAGCTCATTCCGGGCCTGACCTGGATTCGGACATGTGGCGGCTTATTCGATTTCCTTTCCGGTATGCGCTCGCGCGCACCCAAGGCGCTGCAAGCGGTGGGAATGGAGTGGGCGTATCGGATGGCGCTCGAACCGCAGCGCCTCGGTTGGCGCTACGCCACCACCAACGTCACCGCCATGATGGCAATGGCGCGCGACTCGCACGGCAAGGGCGGCGTTCTGCACTGATTGCTAATATTCGCCGCGCAGGCCGATCATGAAGATGTTGTCTTTGTAATCGCGGCCGGTGGCGTTCGTCGCGCGCCGCTGGAATTCGTAGCTGGCATAGGCGCTGAGATGGCGGTTCATCAGGTAGCGGCCCTCGAGCCCCGCGGAGGTGACCTTGTCGTCGCGCGCTATGCCGTCGAATTTGTTGTCGGCATAGCCGAACTGGCCTTGAAGAATGAGGTTGCGAAGCAATTCGTAATCGGCGGAGACGCCGACCTGCCGCACATCCATGCTCGATGCGCCCGAGATCGTCGTGTCCTCGATGGTGCGCGAGGCGGTCAGGTGCGCGGTGAGTAGCTCCGTTGCGAACCAGTCGATCTGCGCATTGAAATCCAGGCCGCTGGCGTCGTGCAGCGGCGCGGCATAGTTCTGCTTCAGGTAGCCGGCATAGGCGCTGGCCTGGATAAGCGGCGTCAGCATCATCGCCGTGCCGACATCCAGCCGGTAACCGTCGGAATTGCGGTCGAAGCCGTCGCGATCCAGCAGCCTGTCGAAATCGCGTTTGTCGTAAGTGAATTGCGCGAATATCGCGTGATTGGGGGAAAGCTCGTAAGCAGCCTTGCCCGTCACTTCGTAGACATTCCGGTCGCGGTCGCCATTGTCGATGAAACCGCCGCCGATCAGCCGGGTCGGATCGAAATCGAAGCGATCGTAGTTCGCCGTCGCGGACAGGGTGAAGCGGTTGATCGTATCGGATGCGGTGAGGTCGCCATGCGCGCGGCGGTAACGCGTGGGGCTGCGCGCCAGATCGGAGAGATCGGGCGATGTCCGGGATTCATGCGTATCGAAATAATAGGCGTCGGCGCCGGCGAAGCTTCCCGTCGCGATGTCGAGCCGGCCCGCGCCGCCTATGATCCAGTTGGTTCGCGTCTCGCTGCCATGGCTGTCATAGGCGTAGTGGTCCAGCTGCGTATAAAGCTGCAGCGCGTTGCGCGACCAGTTCGAGCGCAAATCCAGCCGCGGCGAGAGCGTCCAGAACGTATCGCTGACCCCATCGGGACCGCGGAAGATGTTGTCATCGGCGGAGAAGGACGCGCCAAAAGTGGGGTAGAGCGTGAAACCGCCGACGGGCAGGCCGATCGCATCATATTCCGGGCGCGTTCGGTCCATCACGCCCTGGCCCTCCAGCAGCGCGCCGCTTTCCTGCTGCGCCGTGAGAGGATTTGCGGCGGGCACCTGCGCCATCGCCTCCGGATTGGGCTTGGTTTGCGCCTGTGCGGGCGCGGCCCATATGAGCAGAAGGACGCCCGCGCCGAAGCGCAGGGCATGTCCTGTCGCGGCGTTCAACCCGTTCAATTGACGAATCCCCTTATGCCGGAACGCGGATGATCGCGCGGCTACGCATCAATACCAATGAAAACATCATGTCTGGCGGCAGGTTCCATGACGGCCTCGTCATTTTTTTTGCCCCCGGAACCGGTCGCCGCCGGGTTGCGCAGCCGCGCGCTCCAGAAATAGCGCTTGAGCCCCATGATCGGCTTTTCGAAGAAGTGCCAAGAGAAGATACAGACCGCGAAGGTGAGGATCAGCACGATCGGCCCTTCCTCGTATTTCGGCAGGACGCCGAAATATTTCTCGAAAATATCCGGCATCCAGTTGTGAACCAGATAGAGGCCGTAACTTATGCCGCCGACATATTGCAGCGCCGGATTGTCGAACACCGCGCGTAGCGGCCCCCGGATGCCCAACGCCGCCTGCAGCACCAGCCACATGTAGAAGGTTCCGCAAAGGAGGTCGTTGGTGTAGTAGCGCACCATGCCGCCTTCTTTCGGAAATGACATCCAAAGCACCACGGCGGTCGCGAGACACACCCAACTGATGATGTCGAACCAGCGGGCGACATCGCCCTTGTACCAGTCGAAACAGGCGGCGCGGCCGTTGCGATAGCTCACGACGGCCAGCAGGCAGCCGGCGCTCAGCAATACGAGATTTCCAAACAGCAGCCGATTGACCGCGCGCGTATCGTAACCCCCGAGCGACACGCCAAGCTTGAACAGCAGCGAAAATCCGATCATCGCCACGATGATCGGCACGAGCCATCGCCGTGGCGCCAGCGCGATCACGAATGGCCAGAACAGATAGAATTGTTCCTCGACGGACAAGCTCCAGAAAACATTGTCCGGATGGCCGAGCGCGATCCACAAATTGGTGAGATAAGCCACGTGCCATGGCCAGGAATGCGCGATCGGCTCGATGCCCATGACGACGAGCGCCAGTATCACCGCATAATAGGCCGGCATCAGGCGCAACAGGCGCCGGGCGTAGAAATCCAGCCACGCGGCCCGCTTGGTTTTGACGCCGGAATCGAAACTCTGCAGGAGAATGCCGGTAATCAGGAACCCGCTGAGCGTGAAAAAACATCCGACGCCCATGGAACCGGCGCCTATCGGAAAATACGCGTTGAGTGTCTGTCCACCGTAATGTTGCACCATAACCAGCATCAGCGCGAATGCGCGAAGCGTATCCAGATGTTTCATTCGCATTCGACAAATTCCAAAAGATCTCACTCGCTCCTGGAATTATCTCTAGCATCGGAAGATCGACATGCCAGATCGCTGCCGTTGCAGCGCAACATATGTCACGCGTTTATCACAACATCCGGTGCTGAACGCTTTTAGATTCCATCGAGATTTTTTTAAGGGAATTGGCGAATGCGCATTGTCATGGTCGGTGCAGGATATGTCGGACTTGTTTCCGGCGCCTGTCTTTCACAATTTGGCCACGAAGTGATCTGCGTCGATAGCGATCCGGCGCGGTTGCGCGCACTGGAAGCGGGCATCATTCCGATCTACGAGCCGGGACTCGACGAAGTCGTCGCCACGAATGTGCGCGCCCAGAGATTGTCCTTCACGGGCGATCTTGGCGGCGCCGTCAGAAGCGCCAACGCGGTATTCATCGCGGTTGGAACGCCGAGCCGCGAAGAAGACGGTGAGGCCGATCTTAGCCACGTATTTTCCGCGGCGCGCGAAATCGCCGCGAACCTCAACGGCTACACGGTGGTCGTCAACAAATCGACCGTACCGGTGGGCACGGGCGCGCGGGTTTACGATCTCATTCGCGCGGCCCGGCCGGACGCCGATTTCGACGTGGCGTCCAATCCTGAATTCCTGCGCGAAGGTTCGGCCATCGAGGATTTCCGCCATCCGGACCGCATCGTCGTGGGCTGTGAGAGCGAGCGTGCGCGCGACGTGATGCGGGAAATCTACCGGCCGCTCTATATCAACGAAACGCCGATCCTCTTCACCGGCCGGGAAAGCGCGGAATTGATCAAATATGCGTCCAATGCCTTTCTTGCCACGAAGATCACCTTCATCAACGAGATGGCCGATCTGTGCGAGCGTGTGGGCGCGGACGTCAAGGACGTGGCGCGCGGTGTTGGGCTGGACAAGCGCATCGGTTCGAAATTCCTGCATGCCGGCCCGGGCTTCGGCGGCTCCTGCTTCCCGAAGGATACGCTCGCGCTTCTGAAGACCTCGCAAGCGCACGGCGCGACGACGCGGATCGTCGAAGCGGTGGTCTCGGTGAACGACCGGCGCAAGCAAGCGATGGTGGAGAAGATCGAGTCCGCGTTCGGTGGCTTGCGCGGCAAAACGGTGGCGCTGCTGGGCCTGACGTTCAAGCCCAACACCGACGATATGCGCGATGCGCCGAGCCTTGCCATCGTTCCGGCGCTGATCGCGAGGGGCGCAAGGGTGCGTGCCTACGACCCGGAGGGCATGGAACAGGCTCGCAAGATGATGGCTGTGGAAACCTGCAGCGACGCCTATGAACCCATGAAGGGCGCGGACGGTCTTGTGCTCCTGACGGAATGGAACGAGTTCCGCGCGCTCAATCTGGTTCGCGTTCGCGAGCTGCTGAACAGAAATCTGATCGTGGATCTGCGCAACATCTACAATCCCGCGCAGATGGCATTCTATGGATTCAACTATGTCAGCATCGGGCGGATGGCGGTGCGCGTGCAAACGCAAGCCGAGGCGGTTGCCGCCGAATGATTCTCGTCACCGGCGCCGCCGGATTCATCGGCTATCATGTGAGCAAGGAACTGCTGTCGCAGGGTGAGACGGTTGTCGGGATCGACAACGTCAACGGCTATTATGATCGCGGTCTCAAGCAAGCGCGGATCGAGCGTTTGATCGGACATGAGCGCTTCACCTTCCAGAAGATGGACATAGCCCATCCGGAAACCGTTCTTCCGTTGGCTACGAAATGGCCGGAGGTCACCGGGATCGTGCATCTGGCGGCACAGGCGGGCGTGCGCTATTCGATCGAAAACCCGTTCGCCTATGTCGAATCCAACGTGATGGGCCAGGTTACGATGCTGGAGCTGGCGCGCCGGTTCGAGCGCCTCGCTCATTTCGTGTATGCGAGTTCGTCGTCGGTTTATGGCGCAAACAGCAAGGTGCCGTTCGGCATCGCGGACGAAGTGACCGCGCCGCAATCGCTGTATGCCGCCACCAAGCGCGCTGACGAACTCATCGCCAGCACCTACGCCCATCTTTATGGCTTGCCCTGTACCGGCTTGCGGTTTTTCACGGTCTACGGTCCCTGGGGCCGCCCCGACATGGCCTACTATTCCTTCACCCGCGCGATCACGAACGGAACGCCCATCCGCATTTTCAACCACGGCGAGATGTGGCGCGACTTCACCTATATCGACGACATCGTGCAGGGCACCATTCGTGCGCTGCGCCGGCCGGCGAGAGGCGATCCACCGCATGCGCTATACAATCTGGGCAATTGCAAACCGCAGAAGCTGACCGATTTCGTTGCGGTGCTGGAACAAAGCATCGGGCGCAAAGCCGAGTTGATCTTCGAGCCCATGCAGCCGGGCGACGTGCCCACGACATTCGCCGATATCGAAGCCAGCCGGCGCGATCTGGGATTTGAGCCGTTAACACCGATTGAGGCTGGTCTTCCGAATTTTGTGAATTGGTATCGCGACTATCACGCCGCAGCCTAGTGCCTGGACTCCGCGGCGAGGGCGGCAGCATCGATTTGCGGATCGTCGGGTGCCTCGGCGGCGCGCCTTTCGATGCCCCGCGCCCATGTGCTGAGCGCCGTGAACAATCCGCCCGATACGATCGCCGCGCCGCCCGCAATGACGAAAAAGACGGGTACGGACACAACGCTCCATAGAGCGCCCAGAAATCCCGCCGCCAGGTTTCCGAAAAACGCCGCCATGAACCACGCGGCGATGGCGGTCGCTGCGAATTCCAGCGGCGCGAGCTTTCCGAACAACCCCAACCCCACCGGCAGGATGAAAAGCTCGCCCACGGTGTAGATGAAGAAAAAGAGGACGAGCCACAGCCAGCTCGCGCGCGCATCGCCCGAGAAATATGCGACCGCCGCCAGAAGAAGATAGGACGCCCCGACGATGAAGCCGCCCGTGGCCATTTTGCTGATGCTGGCGGGCTCCCGGCCGCTTTGGGCCCTGCGTGTCCAGTAGATGACGATGACCGGCGTGAAGAGAAAAATGAAGAGCGGGTTCAACGACTGGAACCACGTCATCGGAATCGAAAAAGCGTGTGCGATCTGGCGATCGACGCCGCTATCCGCCCACAACGCAACGGTGTTGCCCGATTGCTCGTAAGACGCGCGGAAGATCACCACGATAGCGATAACGGCGAGCAGCAGCAGATAGATCTCGAACTTCGCCTGAGGTCGCTGTGGCGCGGGCGTCAGCCGGCGTTCTTCCGAACCGTTGTTCTTCGGCAGATAGCGCGATCCGCCGAGATAGGTGCAAAGCCCGATCACCATGCCGACGCCGGCCAGCGTGAAGCCCCAATGCCAGCCATAGATTTCGCCCACCGTGCCGCAGACGAAGGGCGCGAGAAACGCGCCCAGATTGATGCCCACATAGTAGATGTTGTAGGCGGTCGCGCGGCGCGGATCGTCCGGTGCGTAGAGCTGGTTGATCTGGCTGGCCAGGCTCGGCAGAAAAAGACCGTTGCCGATGGCGATGGTGGCCAGCGCGAAATAGAAGAGACTCTCAAACGCCATCAGGAAATGGCCCAGCGCCATGATGGAGCTGCCGATGATCACCGCGCGCCGCCGTCCCAGCCAGCGGTCGGAGATGACACCGCCGATCAGCGGCGTGAAATAGACTAAGGAAGAATACAGGCCATAGATATAGGACGAATGCGTCTGCGAGATCATCAGCTGTTTGGTCATGTAATAGACCAGCAGCGCGCGCATGCCGAAGAAGGAGAACTGGTCCCACATCTCCGTGAGAAAGAGGATCGTCAGCCCGCGCGGATGCCCGAACCAGTTCTTCGCGTGAAGCCTTGCCAGTTCTGCATCTTGCGAATTCTCGGTCACGCATTGCTCCGCGCGGCGCGGGCGAAACGTGCCGGAGAGAGATTCGCGATGGAGACGTCGCCGAATTCGGAAAGATCGTCTTTGCGCAGCAAAGCGGCGGCCAATCGCGCGGCGGCGGGCGCGGTCTGGATGCCGTAACCGCCTTGTCCCGCAAGCCAGAAGAATCCGGGCTGGGCGGAATCGAAGCCGATGACGGGCGAACGATCCGGCGCGAAGGAGCGAAGCCCCGCCCAGCGTTTGCGGATGCGCGGGAAGGTCAGCGTAGTCGCTTTTTCCACCCGATCGATGGCGACGGCGATGTCGAACTCTTCGGGCTGCACGTCGCAGGCCGCAACCGGAGTCTCATCCGCCGGCGAGATCAGCAAAAGGCCGGCATCCGGCTTCAGATAAAACGTCTCGTCGATATCGATGACCATGGGCCACGCATCCGCCGAAAGATTCGCGGGCAATTCGGCGAGGAGCGCTGTGCGGCGGCAGGGTCGAATGTTCAACGGCGCAACGCCTGCCTTGGCTGCTATCGCATCGGCCCAGGCGCCTGCCGCGTTCACGATGACGGGCGCTGTAAAGTTGCCGGCGCTTGTTTGCACGGTCCACTGTCCCACGCGGTGCGAGAACGTCTTCACATCGGCATTCACGATGAGCTTGCCACCCGCATTGCGGAACCGGCGCAGATATCCTTGATGCAGCTCGTTGACGTCCACATCGGCGGCGTCGTCTTCAAACAGTGCGGCGCTTACATAATCCGGACGCAGGATCGGGCAGGCTTGCAGCGCCTCGGCGCGGCTCAAGCGGCGGATGGAGCCGGCAAGATCACTGTTCTGCGCGAACGCCTCCAGATGCGGCAGTTGCTCTTCGCGCGCGATGTAGAGCGAGCCGCGCGGCTTGACCAGCGGATGTGCGGTGAAATCCGGTGGTGGTGCATAAAAGAAGTCGCGGCTCGCGCGCGAAAGCGCCCGAACGACGCTGTTGCCATAGATTTCCGAAAACAACGCGGCAGAGCGTCCGGTCGAGTGATAGCCCGCGAATTCCTCGCGCTCGAGGATCGCCACGCGATGCGTGCGCGCCAGTTCGGCCGCCGCCGAAGCACCGGCGATGCCGGCCCCAATGATAAGAATGTCGAATGTCTCGTCTGTCATGCCGGGTCAGGCTATCGCGATCTGATTTCGGCGCAGGGCGCGTACGGCGATATAGAACAGAAGACAGCAAACCGCGATAGCAGGTGCGACCACGGTACTCAGGGCAAGACCCACGGAAGAAGGCGCGCCGTAAACGCGGTCTTTCGTCACGGCCACCAAGGTCGGTCCCAGTCCGAGGCCGACGATCATGTTGCAGAATGCGATGGTCGCGGGCCTATGTGAAGTTCGGTGTCGCGGGCGGAAAAATCTCGAAGATCGACATGAAGCCGGTGTCGCTGCTCGCCGATTTCAGCTTCGACTATCAGGATTTGCACTTTACGCCTGCCGCCGTAGCGCCCTGAGCCGTCGCGCCGGGACGTCCGGCTCCGCGTGGGCAAGCGCCGCGTTTCAGGTTACTCTGGGTCCTTCTGGCTCGGAGACGAAGTGTGCCTGATAGCAAGCCGTCGGTATTGGACACCCGCCGGGATCAGATGTTTCCCGTGCTCGCCGCCGCAGAGATCGACCGGCTGCGCCGTTTCGGCGAGCCGCGCACCTACAAGAAGGGCGAATTTCTCAGCCGCACGGGCGAGGTGACATCCGGGCTGATGATATTTCTGGCTGGCACCGCGCGCGTGACGCCGCATGACAAGCCCGACGAGCCCATCGTGATCTACCAGCCAGGACATTTTCTCGGCGAACTGGTGCAGCTTTCGGGGCGGCCATCGCTGACCGACGCCGTGGCGCAATCGGATGTCGAGGTGCTGGTAATCTCACCGCCCCATCTGCGCGAACTGATCGTCGCGGAAGCGGAGATTGGCGAGAAGATCATGCGTGCGCTGATCCTGCGCCGCGTGGGATTGCTGGAGCGAAACGTGGGCGGTCCGGTCATCATCGGCCGCGCGGACAATCGCGATGTACTGCGGCTGGAGAATTTTCTCGCCCGCAACGGCCATCCACACCAGCGCCTCGACCCGGACATGGATGAGTGCGCGAAAACATGGATCGACCGCTTCCATATAAAGCCGGGCGAATTGCCCATCGTCATCTGTCCGGATGGCAACATGCTGCGCAATCCCGGCGAGAACCAGCTCGCGCGCTGCATCGGGCTCACCCACGCGATCGATACGAACAAGCTCTATGACGTGGCCATCGTCGGTTCGGGGCCCGCGGGACTTGCCGCGGCGGTGTATGCGACATCCGAAGGGCTTTCGGTGATCGTGCTCGATTGCCGCGCCTTTGGCGGGCAGGCGGGGGCTTCGGCGCGGATCGAGAACTATCTCGGATTTCCCACCGGCATTTCCGGCATCGCGTTGATGGCGCGCGCCTATAACCAGGCGCAAAAATTCGGTGCGGAAATGGCGATCCCCGAGGAAGTCGATTGCATGCGCGAAGACCTGTCGTCCGGCGCGCGGCGTTATGTGCTGAACCTGAAGGGCGGACAATCGGTGAAGGCGCGCGCCGTCGTGGTCGCGAGCGGCGCGGAGTATCGCCGGCTGGATGTTTCCAATCTGTCAGAGTTCGAAGGCGCGCACGTGCATTATTGGGCTTCGCCCATCGAGGCGCAGTTGTGCGCGGGGCAGGAAGTGGCGTTGGTCGGTGCCGGAAATTCTGCGGGGCAGGCGGCAGTCTATCTCGCGTCCCATGCCGCGAAGGTCTGGATGATCGTGCGCGGCAAAAGCCTGGACGCGACGATGTCGCGCTATCTGTGCGACCGCATCGCCGCGCAGCCGAACATCGAAGTCCTGACGGAAACCGAAGTCGTGGCGCTCACCGGGCAGGACGGAATGCTGGAGAAAGTCTCCTGGCGCGGCCGCAGAACCGGCGCGCAAACGACGCGCAACATTCGCCATCTCTTCCTTCTGATCGGTGCGGAACCCAACACCAACTGGCTGGGGCTTTCAGACATCGAGCGCGACGCCAAGGGCTTTGTCTGCGCCGATGCCTTTCAGGACAAGGGCAAATTTCCGCTGCAAACCAATCGGCCGGGCATTTTCGCCATCGGCGATGTGCGTTCCGGTTCGGTGAAGCGCGTGGCGGCATCGGTTGGCGAGGGCGCGCAGGTCGTCGCTGCCATCCACGCCTATCTCGCTGCAAACGGAATCCCGGAAGAGATCGTCAACCCGGCAGGAGGTTCTGTCCGTGACTGAGACTTGCAGCCATCTGGATACCATCCGCACGGTCACGCCCAGCGCGCTGGGTTGCGAGGAGTGTTTGAAGATCGGTTCGAAATGGGTGCATCTTCGCCTCTGCCGAACCTGTGGCCATGTCGGCTGTTGCGACGACTCCCCGCACAGGCACGCCACCAAGCATTTCCACAAGACCAGGCACCCCATCATCGAAGGCTATGATCCGCCCGAAGGCTGGGGCTGGTGCTACATCGACGAAGTGATGTTCGATCTGCGGGACCGCATGACACCGCATAACGGACCGATTCCGCGTTACGTCTAGGAGATCGCCGCTTGGCCTCGATCGGATCGGATCGCTGCAGCGCGGAATCTGCGGCTTTCAGGCAAGCCTCCGATCATCCGAGCCTGGTGCTGGTGACCTGCATCCTCGCCTCCAGCCTCGCATTCATTGACGGCTCGGTGGTTAATGTCGGTCTTCCCGCAATCAGCGAAAGTCTGCACGGCGACGCGGCGCAGCTGCAATGGATCGTCAACGCCTATCTTCTGCCGTTGAGTGCATTGCTGCTGCTGGGCGGTGCGTTGGGTGATCGTTTTGGCCGTCGGAAAATTTTGATCGCGGGCATCGCCTTGTTCGCCATTGGCTCCGCGCTGTGCGGGTTGGCAGATTCGTTGAACCTGTTGCTGGCGGCGCGCGGGTTGCAGGGCATAGGCGCGGCGCTGTTGCTGCCGAACAGTCTGGCCATTCTGGGCAGCACATTTTCCGGCGAAGGGCGCGGGCGCGCCATTGGCACATGGTCCGCCGTCAGTGCCATCGCCGCCGCAATCGGCCCCGTGCTCGGCGGTTGGCTGATTGACACCATTGGCTGGCGCTTCATTTTTTTCATCAATCTTCCGGTCGCACTGGCCGGCATTGTGATGGCGCTGGTATATGTCCGCGATCCGGTGCGTGGCGCGGACGGCATGCCGCTCGACTTTCTCGGTGCCGCCTTCGCGACGATTGCCCTCGCGGCCCTGACCTGGGGCCTGACCATCGGTTCCGGGCATTCCGGCTGGACGATGATGGCGATGTCGGCCGTCGCAATTGGCGCCGTTCTCTCCGCGGCCTTCCTCTGGATAGAGCGGCGGCGAGGTGACGAGGCGATGACGCCGCTTTCCGTATTCGGTTCGCAAAGCTTTGTCGGTCTTACGCTGCTCACTCTTCTTCTCTATGGCGCGCTCGGTGGTCTGCTGGTGCTGGTCCCGTACATTCTCATTCAAGGCGCGCATTATACGGCGACCGGGGCGGGCGCGGCGCTGCTTCCTTTCCCGATCGTTCTGGCGGTGGCGTCACCGATCATGGGCAGCATTGCCGGGCGCAGCGGGCCGCGCTTGCCGCTGACCATCGGCCCCATGATCGTCGCAGCGGGATTTCTGCTTCTTCTGCTGCTCACGCCCGGCAGTTCCTATTGGACGGGCGTGCTTCCTGCGATCCTTGTCATCTCGTTAGGCATGGCCGGCGCCGTCGCGCCATTGACCACAGCCGTCCTGACATCGGTGGATGCGCGGCACACCGGCTCTGCATCGGGATTGAACAGCGCGGTGTCGCGCGCGGGCGGGCTTGTGGCGACGGCGCTGCTCGGCGGCGTGCTCGCGGCGGAAGGTGAGGCGCTCTATGACGCATTTCATGTCGCCGCATTGTTCGGCGCAGGCGTGTCCGTTCTCGCCGGCGCGTCCGCTTTCCTGTTTGTCGGCGAGAGGGCGAACCCCTCAGCCTGATGCGCTTTGCCGGGCGTTGCCTTCCCAGGCGTTGACCACCACGCAAGCGACGGCGTTGCCGACGATGTTCGTCGCACTGCGGCCCATGTCGAGAATGTGATCGACGGCCAGCACCAGCAGCAATCCGGCTTCCGGCAGATGGAAATAGGGCAGCGCTGCCGCGATGACGACCAGCGAAGCGCGCGGCACGCCCGCCATGCCTTTACTCGTCACCATCAGCAGAAGCAGTAGCGTCACTTGCTGCGCCAGGGACAAATCGATCCCATAGGCCTGCGCGATGAAAAGCACCGCGAAGGTGCAATACATCATCGAACCGTCGAGATTGAACGAGTAGCCCAGCGGCAACACGAAGCTCACGATTCGGCGCGGCAGGCCGATGCCTTCCAGCTTTTCGAGCAATTGCGGATAAGCGGCTTCGGAACTCGCCGTGGAGAAGGCAAGAAGCACCGGGCTGCGGATGGCGGCGGCCAAGGCGTTGTCGCGGCGCACCAGATAGGCGACGGCCAGCATCAGCAGCCACAACAGGATCAGCGCGCCATAGAAGCCGAGGACGAATTTCGCGTAGATGGCGAGAATCCCCGCGCCCTGCGTCGCCACCGTCGAGGCGAGCGCGGCGAAGACGGCGAACGGCGCCGTCAGCATTACATAACCGGTCACGCGCAGCATGATCGACGCGATCTGCTCGACGAGTGTCAGCACCACGGCCGCGCGCTCCTTCGCGGCGGCGATGGCTGTGCCCACGAAACAGGAAAACACGACGATCTGAAGGATCTCGTTGTCCGCCATCGCCTCAATGGCGGAGCGGGGCACCAGATGGGTGACAAAATCGGAGAGTGAGAAGGTCGCCGCGATCTCCGCCTTGCCGTTGGTCGGCAGCGCCAGCCCCACGCCGGGCTGCAGCAGGTGCACCATCGCAAGGCCCAGCGACAGCGAAACGAGCGAAGCGAACACGAACCACAAGATCGACTTGCCGCCGACGCGCCCGATGGCGGCAGCGCCTTCCATATGTGCGATGCCCGCGACGAGCGTGGAGAACACCAGCGGTGCGATGATCATCTTGATCAGACGCAGAAAAACATTGGTGACGATGCCGAGATTTTCGGTGGTCGATTTAATCTGCGCCGCGTTCAGCCATTCATGGCTTGCAAGGCCGAAAACAATGCCGCCGATCATGGCGGCGACCAGCCAGAAGGCGAATTTCCGGTTCATTGCTCTGTCCCCTTGGCGTCCACGACGGTTGCGCAGACGAGTGCATCCAGCGCGTCTATGCTGGGCAGGCGCGAATTCGGCGCCCCAATTACGGAAAGCTCTGTGCAGGCGATCAAAAATGTGTGGGCGCCGGCGCGCTCGAGAGCGGCCGAAACGTCGGCGTAATCGCGCTTATGCTGGTCGGTCAGCTTTGCGGCTTTCACCGCGCGGATGACGGCCAGAATTCGCGCTTCATCGTCGGCGCCCGGAAACAGCGCCGTGAAGCCGGCCTCTTTCAGCCGTGATTCATAAAGACCGATTTTCCGCACGGCAGGGGAGGCGAGCATGCCGATCTTGCACGGCCTCGGCGATCGGGCTGCCAACCGCGCGATCGAAAGCGCTACCATGTCCAATATGGGTATCGAAACTGCCTTCGCGATGGCGGGCAGATAATAATGCGCCGTGTTGCAGGGGATGGTGAGGAAATCGGCGCCCTGTTTTTCCAATCCGCGCGCCATCGCGATCAGCACCGGTAGTGGATCTTCGCCGCTGCCTTCAAACAATGCGGCGAGGCGCGAGGGTATCTTCGGATTGTTGTCCACCAGGACGTGAATGTGATCTTCATCGTCGCGCGCGGGCGTCGCGGCGATGATGCGACGCAGGAAATCGGCCGTCGCTTCCGGCCCCATGCCGCCGATTACGCCAACGGTTTTCTCGCGTGCGCTCACGAATAGGTCGGAAGATCGAACACGTCGGGATAGGCGAACAGCCCCGCCGATCCGCCGGTGTGCAGGAACACGACATCGCTGTCCTTCGGCAAAAAGCCCTTGCGCACCAGGTCGATCAATCCGGCCATGCCTTTGCCGGTGTAAACGGGATCGAGCAAGATGCCCTCGAATCTCGCCAGCAGCTTCACCGCTTCCGCCATTCCTTCCGTCGGTAGGCCGTAGCCCGGCCCGACATAATCGGTGTTCGCGACGATATGTTCGCGTTTCACGATTCCCGGCGCGCCCATAAATTCTGCGGTGCGCACGGCCAGATCGAATACAGCCTGCTCCTGTTTTTCCTTCGGTGCGCGCACACCGATGCCGAGCACCGGAATGTTGGCGTTGATCGCCACTAGTCCCGCGACGAATCCGGCCTGCGTGCCGGCGCTGCCGGTAGCGTGGACAACATGATCGATCTTCAGCCCGCGCTCATTCGCCTGCGCCACCAGTTCGAGCGCGCAATTCGCATAGCCCAGCGCGCCCACCGGATTGGAGCCTCCGCCCGGAATGACATAGGGCCTTTTGCCTTTCGCGCGCAGATCGGCGGCGAGCACTTCCATTTCCGCGTTCATGTCCGCGCCGCCCGGGCGTTTGGACACAGACGCGCCATGCAGGCGATCGAGCAGCACGTTTCCGTTCAGCGTGTAGTCTGGCGCATTGTTGCCGGTGCGGTCCTCCAGAAGCAGATGACATTCGAGGCCGAGGCGCGCCGCCGCCGCGGCCGTCTGCCGCGCGTGGTTTGACTGTATCGCACCTTGCGTGATGATCGTGTCCGCGCCTTTGGCGAGCGCGTCGCCCATCAGGAATTCCAGCTTGCGCGTTTTGTTGCCGCCGCTGGAAAGCCCGGTGCAATCGTCGCGCTTGATCCACAGGCGCGGGCCGCCCAGATGTTTCGACAGGCGCTCCATCGGCTCGAGCGGTGTGGGCAGATGTGCAAGGCGCTGGCGGGGAAAGCGGGAGAGATGCAAGCGGATCACCGTTAATGGAAGGGGACGGAGTTTCCCCAATTCGGGCTGCGTCAGCAAGCGTTCCCCGCGCGGCGAAACTCTGGCATACAGGCGCGTATTCCTCCTTTGGCATCGAATTTATGAAGTACGACGCAATTATCATCGGCGCAGGCCACAACGGACTCGTGTGTGCGTTCTATCTCGCGCGCGCGGGCATGAAGACGCTGGTGCTGGAACGCCGCGACATCGTCGGCGGCGCTGCGATCACGCAGGAATTCCACCCCGGCTTCCGCAACTCCATGGCGAGCTATGCCGTCAGCCTTCTCAATCCGAAGGTGATTGCGGATATGAGCCTGCACGAACAGGGCCTGCGCATCGTCGAGCGCTCGATCTCCAATTTCCTGCCGCTGCCCGAAGGCGGCGGTTTGCGCGTCGGCGGTGGGCTGGAACGCACGCAGGCGGAAGTCGCGAAATTCTCGCGCAAGGACGCCGAGGCGCTTCCTTCTTATTATAGAGCCGTTGATCAGGCCGCCGATGTGCTGCGCGAACTGGTGTTGAAAGCACCACCCAATGCCGGCGGCGGGGTGAACGATCTTTTGCGCCTCGCCACGCAGGCAAGGGGCGTCGCCAAGCTGGATCTCGAAGGCCAGCGCAACCTGTTTGACCTGTTCACGCTCAGTGCGCGCGAATTTCTCAATCGCTGGTTTGAAAGCGATCCGATCAAGGCCGTGTTCGGTTTTGACGCCATCGTCGGCAATTTCGCGTCGCCCTCCGCGCCCGGCTCGGCATACGTTCTGGTGCATCATCTCTTCGGCGAGGTGAACGGCAACAAGGGCGCGTGGGGCCATGCCATCGGCGGCATGGGCGCGATCACCCAGGCGATGAAGCGCGCCTGCGAGGCGGTTGGCGTCACCATCCGCACCGAAGCGCCGGTGGCGCGCGTGCTGGTGAAGAAGGGCAGGGCCGCGGGCGTCATCCTGGAAAGCGGCGAGACGATCACGGCGGATCGCGTTGTCGGCAACCTGCATCCCAAGCTGCTGTTCACAAAACTTCTGAGCGCCGAAGAACTCGGCGCCGATTTCGCCCATCGCATCGACAATTATGTGTCCGGCTCCGGCACCTTCCGCATGAATGTTGCATTGTCGGAACTGCCGAAATTTCGCGGCATGCCGGAGACGGGCGATCATCTGGGCAGCGGCATCATCTGCGCGCCGTCGCTGGATTACATGGAACGCGCCTATGACGACGCCAAGGTGTTCGGCTGGTCGCGCAAGCCCATCGTGGAAGTCATCATGCCATCGGTGCTGGACGACACGCTCGCCCCGCCGGGCAAGCATGTCGCCGCGCTGTTCTGCCAGCACTTCGCGCCGAAACTGCCGGACGGGCGAAGCTGGGACGATGTGAAGGAAGAAGTGGCCGATCACATCATCGACACGGTGACGGAATATGCGCCGAATTTCCGTTCCGCCATTCTGGGCCGCGTGGCGCTGTCGCCGCTGGATCTGGAACGCACCTTCGCGCTGGTCGGCGGCGACATCATGCACGGACGCATGTCGCTGGATCAGCTTTGGGCGGCGCGGCCGATCCTCGGCCATGGCGATTACCGCAGCCCCATCGACGGACTCTATATGTGCGGCGCGGGCACGCATCCGGGCGGGGGCGTCACCGGTGCACCGGGCCACAATGCCGCGCAGGAAATCCTGCGCGACCGTTCGGTGCTGAAGCGGTTGTTCGGTTAGCTGCGGCGGCGGTTGATCATCAGCATCTGGCCGCGTTCTTCGGTTTCCAGCGCCGTGCCGAAATTGCCGATCTCCAGCGCGGCATCGAGCGCGCGCTTGGTCAGGCGCAGCGCATCCGGCTTGGCCTCCAGCATCGCTTTCGCGAGCGACTGACCGAGTTCATCGAGTCCCGCATCCGGGACGACTTGCGAGACAAGACCGATCCGCAAGGCTTCCTGCGCATCGACCGGGCGGCCCGTGAGCAAAATCTCGCGCGCCCGCGACGTGCCGATGGCGCGTTGCAGCCGCCAGCTCACGCCAAGCTCTGTTCCCGACAGCCCGATCTTCAGAAACGCCGAATGAAATTTCGCGCTTTCGCCCGCCACCAGCACATCGCAGGCGAGGGCGAGCGCCAGTCCGCCGCCCGCCGCCGCGCCATGCACGGTGGCAATGATCGGTTGCGGGCAGGCGCGCATGGCGTTCATCGTGTCGCGCAGCACCCAATCGCCATTGGGACCGTCTTGCAACATGTCCGGTTGGCCCATCGCCTTGAGGTCCGCGCCCGCGGTGAAGCCGCGCCCCGCGCCGCGCACGATGATCACGCGCGTATTGGTGTCCCGCCGTCGTGCTTCGAAATAGGCGAGAAGCTGCTCAGCCATCGGCTGATTGATGGCATTCAAACGATCCGGCCGGTTCAGCGTGACGCGCTGAATTTCGCCGATGGTCTCAACCTGAAGAATGTCATCGCTCATGAAAACGCCCGCATAATGTCTCGCGACATTGTGCGGGCGCTCACTTAAGCGGTCAATCGGCGATCAGATGCTGCCGAGGAAATCGCGCTTGCCGATCTCCACGCCATTGTGGCGCAGGATGTCGTAGGCGGTGACGCAGTGGAAATAGAAGTTCGGCAGCGAGAAGTTCACCAGGAACTGCGCGCCTTTGAACGTCATCTCCTGCGGCCCGACCTTCAGCTTGACGTCGCGGTCTTCCGAGCCGTCAAGCTGCTCTTTCTTGATGCCGGCGAGGAAGGTTTCCGCCTTCTTCACGCGCGCATGCAGGTCGGCGAAGGTCTTCTCTTCATCCGGCCAGCTCGGCGGTTCCTGGCCGATGAGGCGCGAGAGCCCGCCCTTCACCTGATCGGTCGCGATCTGGATCTGGCGCGTGAGCGGCGCCATGTCGGGATAGAGCCGCGCGTTCACCAGAACGGACGGATCGATCTTCTTCGCTTCGCAATGCTCTTCGGCTTTCTTGAGGATGTTCGTCAGCGTTTTCAGCATCTGGCCGTAAGCGGGCACGGATGCCTGATACATGGAAAATGACATGTGATTTCCTCCAATGAATTTGAAGACGCGCGTTCTAGCATGGCGTTCGTGTGGGCCTGAAACCCTTTGTCGAAAGGGCTTTTGCGCGAAACCGCGTTTTCACGGGGCTATGCAGAATTTGCAGACCGTTACTTCGATTTCAGAAAGCGAAGCACGTCCGTGTTGAACTGGTCCGGGTTCTGGAGGAAGGCGAAGTGGCTGACCTCCGGCTCGATCAGGAGGCCCGAGTCCGGGACCCAATCGGCCAGCGTGCGCGGCTGGTCGTGCTTGACCATCTCGTCATGATCGCCGTCCGCGATCCAGGTATGGACGTGGATCTTCGCAAGATCGTCTTTCGTCCAATGCGGCTGCGAATCCCACATATGAGTGATTTGCGCGACGAAGCTTTTGTATTCCTTCGGCGTGGGCGAATGCGTGGCGTATTCCTTCCCGGCACGGGCGATATATTGGTCCACCACCGCGCTCGGCGCATTCTGGACACCGCTGGGATCGTAATTGGCGGCGAAGGCGAACAGTTTGCTCAACCGTTCGGGATGATGCATGGCGATATCCAGCCCGATGATCGCGCCGTCGCTCCAGCCGATAAGCGCCACCTTGTCGATCTTCAGATAATCGAGCAGGGCGATGACATCGTTGGACATGAGGTCATAGCCATAAGGTTCGGCATTGCGCGAGGAGCGGCCATGCCCGCGGCTGTCCATCACGATGACCTTGTAATGCGCCGCCACTAGTGCGCGCACCTGGTTGCCCCAGTAATCGCTGTTCGCCAGCCCGCCATGCACCAGCAGCACCGACTCGCTCTTTCCTGTGCTTTGGCCGAATTCCGCATACCAGAGCTTGATGCCGTTCACGGGTGCGAGGCCGCTGACATCGGCTTTGGGCAGTGTCGGCGTCAGCGGCAGGGTGAGCCACGGCTGGGCCGCAAGCGTGGGCGTCGCGGTCAACATCGCCAAAGCAAACAGGATCGCGCGCATATTACCCTCTATCCGACGCCAGCTTCTCCGATCAGCGTAACACCGGCGCCGACCAGCACAACGGCGATGCCTTTCTGGATCAGGCTGCCGCGCGAAAGGTCCTCGCGCCCGAGGCGCGGCGCGGCCAACGAAATCAGCGCGCCGAACAGGAAAACGAACAGCGAGGTGGTGCCGCCGATGGCCGAGACAAGACTCACTGGTCCCAGCAGCGAGGCCCATCGCGCGGCCAATCCGCCGCCCAGATTGATGAGCTCGTTCGCTGCGTTGATGCCGATCACCGCGCCGGGGTTCTTTGCGAACATGCCCAGGAATTCGCGCCGGTAATACGGGACGGCCAGCATCACCGCGCCGAACACCGCTTCGCCCGCGAACGTCCAGAACGTCACCGGCCAAAAGGCATCCTTGATCGCGAACAGCTTGAAGATCACTGCCGACACCGCAAGCGTCGCCGTGCAGGCGAGGATGAGCAGCACGGTTGGCAGCTTGAATTTGTGCCGGTGCCGCGGATCGTAGGAGATGACCAGTGCGCTCGCCATCACCAGCAATCCACCAGCGATGCGCTCCAGCGTTAGCGTCTCGCGCAACACGAAATAGGCGATGGCGTAGGTGAACAGCGTCGAAGTCTGGAACAGCGGCGCGATGGTGGAAGCTTCCTCATGCTGCAGTGCGCGCAGGTAGAAGTACATCGCCGTCATATAGAGCAGCCCGGACAACGCGGTGACCCACACACCGGTCGTACCGATCACGAACACATCGGTGAACGCCCAGATAACCGGCAACCCCGCCAGCCCGATCAGCGAGGTGAAGATCAGCAGCGTGCCGACGCCGGTGGTCTTGAAGAACTTCTCGACCAGATATTTGTCGATATGGGTGGAGATCGCCCATAAGACGGGACCGCAGAACGCAAGTGCGATCCAGCTCATGCACGATGCTCGCGGATGGCCTGCAGAAACACCTTGCCGAATTCCTTCAGCTTCGCGGCGCCCACGCCATGCACCATGCCGAACTCGCTGTCGTCGCGGGGGCGAAGCTGCGCCATGTCGATCAGCGATTTGTCCGAGAAGATCACATAAGGCGGCACGCGCTTCTCTTTGGCGAGCCGCATGCGCAACGCCTTCAGCGCCGCGATCAAACCCTGATCGGCTTCCGATTGCTCCGCGATCTGCGCGTTGCGGCTTTCCTTCTTCGTCCGCACGCGCGGCTTGATGGGGCGGGCTTCGAATGTGCCGTGCCCGCGCAGCAGCGCATGGCCTTTCTCCGCGATCTCCAGCCCGCCATAGCCTTGCAGGTCATGACGCAGCAGGCCGTCGCCCGCCATCTGGCGGATAAGCGCCTGCCATTCGTCCTTCTTGCGCAGCGTGCCCTTGCCGAACACCTCCAGCGCCACATGCGTCTCGGTCATGCGTTCGGTGCGGTTGCCGAGCAACACATCGATGATATGCCCCGCGCCATAGCGCTCGCCGGTGCCGCGAATGGCGGCCAGAATCTTCTTGGCATCCTCCGTGGCATCGATGCGTTCCGCCGGATCGCGGCAGATATCGCAATTCCCGCACGGCTCGGCCTGCTCGCCGAAATATTCCAGCAGCAATTGGCGGCGGCAGCGCGAAGCCTCGCAATAGGCCAGCAGCATGTTCAGCCGCGCATGTTCGCGGCGCTTGCGGTCTTCGCCCGCATCTTCCTGATCGATGAACACCCGGCGCATGCGGATGTCTTCCAGACCGAACAGCATATGCGCTTCCGCCGCTTCGCCATCGCGGCCGGCGCGGCCGATCTCCTGATAATAGGCTTCCAGGCTTCCGGGCAGGTCGGTGTGAAAGACGAAACGCACATCCGCCTTGTCGATGCCCATGCCGAACGCAATCGTCGCCACCATCACCACGGCAGGTTCGGTCATGAAGCGGTTCTGGTTCGCCTCGCGCACGTCCTTGTCCATGCCGGCGTGATAGGGCAGGGCCGTGACGCCCGCCTCGCGCAACTGCTCGGCGATCTTCTCCGTCTTCTTGCGCGACAGGCAATAGACGATGCCGCTCTTGCCTTTGTGACGTGCGATGAAGTCCAGCAATTGCCGCGCCGTGTTGTGCTTGGCTTCCACGGTGAGCGAAATGTTCGGCCGGTCGAAACCCTGCACCAATGTCTCGGCGCGGTTGCCGAACAATTGCAGCGCGATATCCGCGCGCGTGACTTCATCCGCCGTCGCCGTCAGCGCGATGATCGGCGTCTTCGGAAACAGATCGGCCAGCTTGGACAATGCGCTGTATTCCGGCCGGAATGCCGGTCCCCATTGCGACACGCAATGCGCCTCGTCGATGGCGATGAGCCGCACGTCCAGCCTGCCCAGCGCGTCCAGCATCCGTTCGGTCATCAGCCGCTCGGGCGCCATATATAAGAGTCGCGCTTCGCCTGCCGCCACCCGGCGCCATGCGGCCACGTTTTCGTCCCGGCCCCGCGCGGAGTTGATCGTCTCCACCGCCACGCCTGCCAGCCGCAGCGCCGCCACCTGATCCTGCATCAGCGCCACCAGCGGCGAGACCACCACCGTCAGCCCGCCCATCACCAAAGCGGGCACCTGATAGCAAAGCGATTTGCCCGAACCGGTGGGCATCACCGTCAGAACATTGCGGCCGGCGAGCAGAAGATCGATTGCCTGTTCCTGCCCGGGGCGAAAATCCTCGAATCCGAAAACATCCTTCAGGACGTCACGCTTGGGATCGTGCTTCCGTTGCGGCAGGGCCATGAGAACCAAAGTGAGAACCGGAGATATATTGTGGAATAAGGTGACTCTCCCTAACCTGCCACAACCGTCGCCGCAGAGCGACGAAAAGGGGAGCGTCCATGAAAATTCGCATCGCGGGTATTTCCGCCGCTGTCGCCGCTGGCGTGGTGGCGCTCGTCTGGCTCAGCAACCAGAGCATCGGTCAACCCGCGGCGGCACCGGGCGCGAATGTTGACGGCGCCAAGATCGCGAATGCGGATGCCGATCCCGGCGAATGGCTCAGCCACGGCCGCACCTATTCGGAGCAGCGCTTCTCGCCGCTGGACAAGATCAACACCACCAACGTCAAGAACCTCGGCGTGGCATGGGAATACCGCACCTACAGCGTGCGCGGCCTCGAGGCGACGCCCATCGTTTCCGATGGCGTGATGTTCATCACCCTGCCGTGGAGCAAGGTGATCGCGCTGGACGCGAAATCCGGCAAGGAATTGTGGCAATATGATCCGAAGGTGCCGGGCGCAACCGGTCGCTTTGCCTGCTGCGATGTCGTCAATCGCGGCGTGGCGCTGTGGAAGGGGGCGGTCTATGTGGGCACGCTCGACGGACGGCTGATCAAACTCGATAGCAAGACCGGCAAGATGCTGTGGACCGTCGATACGGTGGAGAACCACGCACACACCTATACCATTACCGGCGCCCCGCGGGTGTTCGACGGCCTTGTCGTCATCGGCAATGGCGGCGCGGAATATGATTCCCGCGGTTACATCTCCGCCTTCGATGCCAATACCGGAAAAAAAGTCTGGCGCTTCCATGTCGTGCCCGGCGATCCGTCCAAGCCGCAGGAAAATGCCGCGCTCACCGCTGCGCTCAAGACCTGGGACACCACCGGCAAGTACAAGTTCTGGAAGATCGGCGGCGGCGGCGCACCGTGGAATTCCATGGCCTACGATCCGCAGCTTGATCTTGTCTATTTCGGCACGGGCAATGGCAATCCGTGGAACCGCGAGCTGCGTTCGCCCAAGGGTGGCGACAATCTCTATCTGTCCAGCGTCGTCGCGCTGCACGCCAAGACCGGCCAGTTTGCATGGGCCTATCAGACGACGCCGGGCGACACCTGGGATTTCGATTCCACCGCCGACGTTGTGCTGGCCGATCTGAAGATCGGCGGGAAGATGCGTCACGTCCTGATGCACGCGCCGAAGAACGGCTTCTTCTATGTGATCGATCGCGCCACCGGAAAACTCATCAGCGCACAGAAGTTCGCCACCGTCACCTGGGCGAAAAGCATCGATATCAAGACGGGCAGGCCGGTGGAGGAACCGGATGCGCGCTACACCAAGAAAATGGCGGTAGTCTATCCGGCCGCGACCGGCGCGCATAACTGGCAGCCGATGACCTACAGTCCGCAGACCGGCCTTGTTTACATCCCGGCGATGGACGCGGCCGGCCTCTATGTCGGCCAGAAGGATTTCCAATATCACCACGGCGCATGGAATCTGGGCGTGGACTTTGCCGCGCTCTCGCAAGCCGTGCTCGACATGATCAAGGCGGGCAAGGCGCCTGCGCCGTCCGTCGGGTTCATCAAGGCCTGGAATCCGGTCACCCAGAAAGAAGCGTGGCAGGTGTCGATGGGCGGCTCGTGGAACAGCGGTTTGCTTTCCACCGCCGGCGGGCTCGTGTTCGGTGGCGATGCCTATGGCAATTTCACTGCCTACAACGCGAAGACCGGATCGAAGCTTTGGACCATTGACCTGAAGACCGGAATTCTCGCGCCCGCGATGTCCTACATGATCGATGGCCAGCAATATATCGCACTGCTTGCCGGTTGGGGTGGCGCGGGCGGCATGGCCGCGTTCAAGGATCCGAACACGGCGCTGTCCAAATACAAAACCGACCAGGGCCGTCTCTTCGTGTTCAAGCTCGGGGGCAAGCAGCAGGTCGCCGCGCTCGCGCCGGAGGGCACGCCGCCGCAAGAGCCGCCGCCGCAGACGGCGAATGCCGCGACGATCGCCAAGGGCTTCACGCTCTATCATCGCACCTGCCTTGTCTGTCACGGCTATTTTGCGCAGTCCGAAGGCGAAGTGCCCGATCTGCGCCTGATGCAGAAGGGCGTCTGGGCCTCGTTCGACGACATCGTTCTGGGCGGCGCACTGGCCGACAACGGCATGGCCTCGTTCAAGGACGTGCTGTCGAAGGACGATGCAGCGGCGATCAAGGCTTACATCCTCGATCAGGCGCATGTCGCGTGGGATCAGGCGCATCCCAAAAAGGCGGCGCCTGTCAAAAAAGCGCACTAATCCGGCAGATGACGCCGAGCCGAAATGAAGGAGTCTTTAGGTCGGCCGGCGAAAGCGCCTGCGCCCAGGAAACCGCTGCCGATGCAGCATTAGCATTGCGGTCATTCATTCGGTTCCCTTCCTGCGGTGTCCGAAAGCTGGCATAGCTCGACACCACAGGAAGGAGATGCCCCATGACGGAACTTGTTCTCACGACCTTCAACTGGGTTCCCGAAATGCCGCGCGGGTTCGTGCGCGATCTGCGTGTGCGCTGGGCGCTGGAAGAAGCCGGACTGCCTTATCGCGTCGAAAGCGCGCCGTTCGACAATCGCGACAACGAACATTTTGCGCATCAGCCGTTCGGCCAGGTGCCGTGGCTCACCGATGGCGACGTCTCGATCTTCGAAAGCGGTGCAATCCTTCTCCATCTGGGCGAACGCAGCGAAAAGCTGATGCCGCGTGACCCCCGTGGCCGCATCGAGGTTCAGGAATGGCTGTTCGCGGCGCTCAATTCGGTGGAGATGGCGAGCCTGCCATGGGGGCTGTTTCAATTCATGGGCTTCCAGAAAGACACGCCCGAATGGAAGTTCATCGACGGATTCCTCAACGTCTCCCGGCTTCCACATCTGGAGCCGGTGCTGACGAAACGCGAATGGCTAGCCGGCACATTCTCCATCGCCGATATCCTGATGGTGGACGTGCTGCGCCTTGTCGACCGTTTCGACGGGCTGGCGAACTATCCCGCCTGCAGCGCCTATGTCGCCCGCGCCACCGCGCGCCCCGCATTCCAGAAAGCCTACGCCGACCAGATGGCCCATTTCGCGGCGGCGGATTGAGTAGCCTTATTTCCCGCCAGGGAAATGCTCGGTGTAGACTTCGCCATCGCGGCCGAAATAGACGGCGCGGCGGCCGAGCAGCGTGACAATATATCCCGCGCAGCCTGCTTCCGCGATCTTGCGGCAGAAGTCGCGATAGGTGTGCTCGTTGCGCTGCGATTGGCGCAGGGCTGCCGACACGCGCACGGCATCAAAGCGCTCCGCGATCGGAGTCTTTGCCGCATCTTCATTCACAATGAGGTTGTCGCCGTCCGGCATGTAATAGGTCTTCGTCGCGTGGCGCAGGTCGCAAAAATAACCCTCGATCCCAACGTCCGCGAGCTTCTCCAGCACTTGGGGGAAGGTGAGGGTGTTGTCGTTCGAGCCGCGCGTGACGTCTTCCGCGATTTTCCTGGCATGCTCGTTCATGGCTTTCATCCTTCTTGTTGTTATCAGTCCACCGGTACAGCTTTGATTGCGCGCCGCGCGACGATGTCTTTGAGGGTGCGCGTCATCGCTTCCCGTTCCTTGGCGGTGAGGTGACCGAAGAACTCCGCGTCGTTCCTGTCCGCCAGTGCGGCCAGCACTGGCACAAGCCGCGCACCTTTCGCGGTTAGCTTCAGGATTTGCGCGCGGCCGTCCTGCGGCAGGGGCTTGCGCTCGGCGAGACCGCGCTTTTCCAGCCGGTCCACGATCTTGGAGATGGCGCCGCGCGTCATGCCCGTCGCTTCCGCGATGGCACTGGCGGGCATGTTCGCGTCGTCATAGATCAGCCGCAGCACGACCCATTCGGCGACGGAAACGCCCTGACCGGCGAGCTTCTCCGCGAAAGCGCCGGAGACGCTGTTGGAGACGAAGCGCAGCCAGTAGCCCAGATGGGACTCCAGTACGGCGGGCGATTGTTTGGTTTCCATGGAAACAATGTAGTTTCCACGGAAACAGACGTCAAGCCTCGCGGGCGGCGTCCGGGCCAAAGTCCGCAGGAACAGATAACGAACCTCTGTCGATAACCCTGACGGCATTGCGCCTTTCGCAAATTTCCGGCTCCGCTATCTTCCCGTCATGGATTGGGGCGCTTGGGGACGGCGGATCGCGGATGGCGCGAACCGCTTCTGGAACGGCAGCGGTGAAAGTAAGCCATGGCTGCGGCGTGTGCTCGCCGTGGTCCTGTTCCTGTTGATCCCCGGGCCGATCCTTTACTTGCTGATCTTCCGCTTTGTGCCGGTGCTCTTCACGCCGGAAATGGTCATCAACGTCGTCACGTTGAACGAAACCCATTATTCTTGGGCCGGCGACAGTGTGTCGCCCTATCTGAAGCAGGCGGTGATCGCCTCGGAGGACCAGAAATTCTGCCGCCATCATGGCTTCGACTGGGACGAGATCAACCACGCGCTCAAAACCCATGAGCGCCATCCCAAGCGGAAGCTGCGTGGCGCCTCCACGCTCAGCCAGCAGACCGCGCGCACCCTGTTTCTGGTGCCGTGGCGGAGCTGGGTGCGAAAGGGCGTCGAGGCCTACCTGACGGTGCTGATGGAATTCCTCTGGCCGAAGAACCGCATCCTCGATGCCTATGTGAACACGGTCGATTTCGGGCATGGCAATTTCGGCGCGGAAGCGGCGGCGCAGAGTTACTTCCACATTCCGGCTTCGGCGCTGAACCCCTATCAGGCGGCGCGGCTGGCGGCGGTCCTGCCCGATCCGGACTATTACAAAGCCGTTCAGTCCGGCCCCTATGTGACCCGCCGCACGCGCACCATCGTGGGACGGATGGGACAGGTGCGGCGCGATGCGCTGGATTGGTGCGTTCGCCCCTAGGAGCGGACGGGCAGTTTCATTAGATTGCGCGGATCATGCGCAAACTGACCCATCTCACGCTGTCGCCGCCGTCGCGTTTTGCGCGATTGATCGTCGGCGAGAAGCGCTTGAGTTGCGATCTGGTGACGCCGGAAGACCTGTTCGGCCACCTGCCGGTATTCGTCGATCTGGACGGCACCCGCTGCGAAGGGCTTTGGGCCATCGTCGATCATCTGGAAGGCACATACACCGACAGTCCGCTGACGCCGGAGGGCCCCAATGCGCGCGCCGAATGCCTGCGCCTGCTCGATTGGGCGATGGGGCCGCTGATGGAGAGCGTCACCCGCAAGATCGTGTTCGAGAAAGGCTCGCAGCGTTACACCGGTGCGCCCGTCACCCGTGCGCCGGACATGGACATCGTGCGCAAGGGCCGCGAAACGCTGAAGCCGATCCTAACGAAACTTGGCGAGGCGGCGGAAATGAACGGCTATCTCGCCTCGCGCGAGGTTTCGCTGGGCGATCTGGCGGTGGCGGCGCATCTGTCGGCGCTGGACTATTTCGGCGAAGTGCCCTGGGCGGATTTTCCCGCCATCGCCGAATGGTACATGCGGATGAAATCGCGCCCGTCTTTCCGCTCGCTGCTGAACGACCGCGTGCCCGGCCAGCCGCCGGTCTCGCATTATTCTGATCCCGATGCCTGATCTTCGCGCGCAAATCCGCGCCCGCGCACTGCAGGAAGGTTTTGACATCGTGCGCTTCGCCCGGGCCGAGGCGCCGCCCAACGCTGCCGATGCGCTGGCGTCGTTCCTTGGCAAGGAGCGCCACGGCTCGATGGAATGGATGGAGAAGAATGCGGATCGTCGGGCCGATCCGAAAACCCTCTGGCCGGATGCAAAGACCGCGATCGTTCTTGGCGTGAATTACGGTCCCCGCAACGGCTATCATGACCGTGATGTGCCTGCCGACAGGGGCGAGATTTCGGTCTATGCGCAAGGCGATGATTACCACGATCTGATCAAGTCCAAGCTCAAGCGGCTCGGCGGCTGGATCGCGCAGGATTTCAAGGCCGATGTGAAAGTGTTCGTCGATACCGCGCCGGTGATGGAAAAGCCTCTGGCGCAGGTGGCGGGCGTCGGCTGGCAGGGCAAGCACACCAATCTGGTGTCGCGGCTTTACGG
>Ga0207705_10000288_pt1 | contig 47206 bp, 40 predicted proteins | sample KBSC13metaG_FD_184314 | JGI IMG/M metagenome (GOLD analysis project Ga0207705, IMG submission 184314) | Corn rhizosphere microbial communities from Kellogg Biological Station, Michigan, USA - KBS C1-3 metaG (SPAdes) (version 2) | ecosystem: Host-associated > Plants > Roots > Rhizosphere > Soil ... | reverse complement strand
ATTACGCTCACATCCAGGAAGCACTGCACTCCGGGAATAATCCCCAAGGTTCTTACATCTAAACGAGTAAGCTATTGAATGAAGAAGAGGCTAAGCGCGAGTCCAACAAGAACACAAACAGACCCCAAGGCAGCGTTCCTGCGAAATGTCCCCTTTCCCCATATGAGAGTTATAGCAAACTTAACTGCGGTATTGCCAAGAATCCCAAATGTGAGGAGACGCGCCGACTCCGCTGTCTGCATACCTTGCCGCAACATGGGAGCCAGAGAAGCGACAAGTGCATCGATATCGAAGAATCCAAGAACTGTCGCGGAACCTATCAAGCCGACATTTCCAAACCATGCACGAGCAAATGTTGTCAGATACTGAGCTGCGACAAAAATCAAGGTGAGATAGACGGCTGCAAAAACACGCAATGGGTTGCGCTCTTCGAAGGAAGAGCCTTGGCCGGATGGACGGCGTAGGCTATATAAAACAAACAAAACAGTAATCAACAGTGGAGCGGCAATATATTCAAGGGTCGCGATAGCAAGCCTCGGACGAAGCAGAAGACATAAAACGCATACCCGCACCATAGAAACTGCGGTTGCTGCCATGACTCCTCCAAAAAGAGGAAAGTGAGACTCGGGACGATCACGGCTATCGCGCGAAAATGACAAAGTCACTTGCGTGGAGGAAATCACCCCGCCAATAAGGCCAGTGAGAACCCAGCCAACCTTGGCTCCCATGGCTTTCCTAACGAGATATCCGGCAAAACTGATTACTGAAAATGCGAGAACCAATATCCAGACGGAACGCAAGTTCAATACTCCTCTGGGGCCATAGTTCCCCGAGGGGAGAAGGGGCAGGACGATGAGGGCCATTGCAGCAAATCGAGCGGCCGCCTCGAGTTCGATGACGCCAATGTGATCGGCCAGCGTATGGAGCCAGGACTTTTCGATGAGCAGAAGAGCGGTCCAGGCATAAAGCGCAGCGGAAATGCCTAAATAACCAATTCCCGCGATGACACCGCTGACTAGAACCACTAAAGCTGCAATTTCCGTCGTCGCATCGCGGGAGATGCTGCCGGCACTTGCGCGCACAATCATCACTATAGCCGCAGCGCTGGCAAGGATAACAACTCCGAGCACGATAAACTGATGAACGATGAGAAAGCCGCACGTTCCGGCAACCGTTCCGAGCAGCGTGAATGTGCGTATGCCGCCGATTGCTCCCGGCTCATTTTCACCGTAGGCATGCTGACGATCAATCCCTACGGCAGCACCCCCTAGTGCCGCAATGACAATTCCTGGATTGCATTTTCTGCTCGAACCACGAAAGAATCCTCACGACTCCATCTGTGAGTTTATCTATGTCCAATTCGTATCACAGAGGAAGAAGCACAAGATTGTCGCTAGCTTTCACGAATTAGTCAGTTGACGTCGGCTCACAAGTGCCAATCCTAACGGTTGTAGCCCCACTGACTGCGTGATGCCGATCACATGGAACAGGAGAAAACATGCATAAAATCGGATTATATTCGAAAGGCGCTCTTCTTCTATGAAGATTCCATCTCAGATCGTTGTCCCCACAGATTTCTCTCCATCATCCACGGCGGCCGTACGTGTCGCCGGTGAGTTGGCAACAATCTTTCACGCCAAAGTGACACTACTGCACGTTTTCCAATATGTGCCGAAACATCGCTACAAGGTACCCGTGGAATGGATGGTTGAGATTATTCGAGCGGATGTCCGGAATAAACTGGTTGAGGCGAAGAGAGCTCTTCACGAAGCGGGAGTAGAGGCGGAAGTGATGATGCTGGAAGACGGCATTCCAGCACAGCAAATCCTTACATTCGTACAGTCCTTCGGCGCTCCCGTTTTAGTCATCGGGACTCACGCGGTCGGAGGGATGGAGCGGTTTGTCCTGGGCTCGACTGCTGAAGAGGTCTTGCGTCAGGCAAATTGCCCTGTGGTGACAGTAGGCCCGCACGTAGTTGCCTTGACCAGAAACGGCCCGCTCTTTCAAAAGATTCTCTATGCCACGGATTTAAGCGATGCTTCTCTCGTTGCTGTACCCGTCCTTGCTATGCTGCAAAAGCAGCCCGGGACACAACTGCGAATCCTACATGTGTCACCCGATCCGGATTCGGACTCAAAGAAAACGCAGAACTTCGACCCGGTGCGGCGGCTGCTTGATGCTCATGGACACGAAGAATATGTGATCTTACACGGAACCAATGCCGCCCAAGCCGTGGTCAATGAGGCCGAGCGATATCCAGCTGATTTGGTGGTCCTGGGAGTAAAACGTACTTCCGCATTTGTCGCCCACGTTGCGCCAAAGACTGCGTTCCAGATCATTGCCGCGGCGCCCTGCGCAGTGCTTACTCTCTCTTCCTGAAAGACCACTTGAGTCGAAGATATGGCATTGGAAATCCCAGGTCGTCCTGTCGAGCCGCTTGAGTGGGTTGTAAGTTCGCGGGATCGCATCGCCGCAGTTGTTTCGCTCATTGGGATCATACTGTATCTGGCGCTTCGCTATGCTCTCCACATTTCTGGCGCGATTTCTGAGGCTCCACTCTGGATAGCCATCGCTACGGGCGGCCTCCCCCTGCTTTACGAGTTGATTCTACAGATATGGAAGCGCCAATTCGGGGCAGACTTTCTTGCCGGTCTCTCCATTGTTACAGCCACGCTAATGGGGGAGTTGCTTGTGGCTACAATCATCGTCCTAATGCTTTCCGGAGGCCAGGCACTCGAAAAATATGCCACCCGGCGTGCCTCTTCCGTGCTCGATGCACTGGCTCATCGCACCCCGAGCATCGCGCACCGGCTTACTGATAACGCTACGTCTGATATTCCTGTTGAGGAGATCCGGATCGGTGACCGCCTTATTATATTTCCACATGAAATATGCCCAGTGGATGGAACGGTTGAGTCCGGTACAGGGACCATGGATGAATCGTTCCTGACTGGCGAGCCATTTCGGATACGCAAGACCGTAGGATCGCAGGTGATCTCAGGAGCACTCAATGAAGAGTCGGCCCTGACGATTCTTGCGGACAAGCTTGCGGTTGATTCACGCTATGCGCGCATCATGCAGGTGATGCAAAGAGCCGAGGAGAACCCACCGCAAATTCGCAGGTTGGCCGATCGCCTCGGTACTTTTTATACGCCTGTCGCTATCTTCATCGCTCTCGCTGGATGGATCATAAGCGGCCAACCTGAAAGGTTTCTGGCAGTTCTTGTGATTGCGACTCCCTGCCCTCTCCTCCTCGCGATCCCTATCACCATTATCGGATCAATCTCGCTTGCAGCGAAGCGCGGCATTGTAATCAAGAGACCTGTCATTCTCGAACAAGTGGGCAATGTTCAAACGATGTTCTTCGACAAGACCGGAACACTCACACATGGAGAGCCGGTCGTTACGGATGTGGTGTGCTTTTCCGGATCGACGGCGACCGAGGTTTTAAGTCTAAGCGCCAGCGTCGAGCAATATTCCAAGCATCCGTTGGCAGGCGCCATTCTGCGCGCGGCGGAAGAACAGAATATAGCACTACAAAAGATCGAGAACATCAGTGAGAAACCAGGCGAAGGACTGAGAGGCAGTGTCGCCGGAAAGAATGTTCTTGTTACCGGAAGACGCAAGCTGAAGCCCGAATTAGCATCGAAACTCCCCCCTACCATCTCGGGTATGGAGTGTGTAGTTGTCGTCGACGGGACATTGTTCGGCTTGATTCGGTTTCATGACCGCCCGCGTAGCGAGAGCAAGCCTTTCATTCATCATTTGAAGCCAAGGCACCATGTCAGGCATTTGATGATCCTGTCAGGAGATCGAGACCTGGAGGTGCAACACCTCGCAGAGATCGTCGGCATCAGCGATGTTCGCTCCAGCTTGTCGCCAGAACAAAAACTCCAGATTGTCCGCGAAGAAACCGCAAAGACATCTACTCTATTCCTTGGAGACGGCATTAATGATGCACCGGCCATGCTCGCTGCAACGGTCGGAGTTGCATTTGGACAGAATAGTGACATTACGGCGGAAGCAGCCGGAGCTGTGATTCTGGAGCCAACTCTGGGCAAGGTAGACGAACTGCTTCACATCGGCTTGCGAATGCGTCGCATTGCCCTGGAAAGCGCTGTTGGCGGCATGGTACTTAGTTCCGCAGGCATGATTGCCGCGGCCCTGGGATACTTGCCTCCGATTACAGGTGCGATCGGCCAGGAAGTGATCGACCTGCTGGCTGTGCTTAATGCTCTGCGTGCATCGATTCCGGGCAAAGAACTGCAAGACTTCTGAAGAAGAGGCGGGTTCTGGTGATCCACTTACCAATTCATCTTCAGGTGATCGTCATCACGGTATTCTTCTGCGCACATTGATACTGTCGAGCCATTATGAACTATGAGCTGAAATTGCACCGCCTTACATTCGGGATACTCACGATGATGCTGGCAGGGTTTGTTGTCTTCTTGCTGCATATTCGCCCGAGTCTGGCTGACGAGCGTCTTGAAGTCATTGCTTCCCTGATTGTAGTTATTTTAGCGGCGGCAATGTTCACCATAATGGGAGTCATTGAAGGAGCAATCGCCTTCGAATTCGGTAAAAAACATAAACGCGAGCTGCTTAGCTATCTACTGCTGGGATTATTGTCGCTCGTTTCCGGTCTATACCTGGCATTCTCTAAGGGGGCTTCGCTTCAGACCATATGCGTGGTGGCAGCTCCTCACGCCTTATTATTCGGTTTGGGAGAACTACGCATTGCCAGACATTTAGAACATCATCCATCCTATAAACGGGGCCTCTTTCTCAATGGCTTGATTGAGATTATCTTGGGTCTGGCGCTCATCGCTGGATCAATGTTCTCGAATGAAGCAGCGGCGACGCTATTAGGTTATGTAGCGCTTCTCTCTATGTTGCAAGTGCTTCCCGTGCTTTTCTACTCCCACAAAGTTGTGCCTCAGTAGAGTAAGTCTTCTTCGCAGAGCGAAGGCTTCACAGTTCCTAGTTCCTCAAAGGGGATGATCGCAACAGTTAGAAGCAAGAATAAGAGCAAAAAGTAGCGGCAGGATCTCACTACCAGTAGGATAGCCAGCGACGAAAAAGGACCATACTCCAGGAAATGTCAAACTCGGTTGCGTCTCCCGGCAGAGCCGGGCGCATGACTTTTGTTCTCGGTTTTCGCGAATGTGATGTCGATCACTCTCTATGGTGCTAAGATGCACTCTCTATGGAAGCGCGATGTTCGATACTGATTCTGCGTTCATTTTTCATCCATCCGGACTGAGGGAGTTGCGTAACATGATACCCGCTTCCCAAACTACCCCTGTGCTGAGCGCAGAGGAACTGCGCCTCATTGACTCCTACTGGAGTGCATGTAACTACCTCGCCGCGGGAATGATCTATCTGCGCGCCAATCCGCTCCTGCGCGAACCATTGAAGCCAGAGCATATCAAACGACGACTATTGGGGCATTGGGGTTCTGATCCGGGCCAGTCATTTGTTTGGGTTCACCTTAATCGGCTTATTAAAAAGTTAAATCTGAATGTTCTCTATGTGTCAGGTCCTGGACATGGAGCGCCAGCGACTCTCGCTAATAGCTATCTGGAAGGTTACTACTCCGAGATTTATCCCGATAAAGGGCAGAATGAACCTGGCATGTTGAAGTTCTTTCGCCAGTTCTCTTTTCCAGGAGGTATCGGCAGTCACTGCACCCCGGAGACTCCAGGCTCAATCCATGAGGGTGGTGAGCTCGGCTACTCCCTGAGTCACGGCTTCGGCGCGGCATTTGATAATCCCGATCTTATCGTTGCGGTTGTAGTGGGAGATGGTGAAGCTGAGACAGGGCCGCTAACTACTGCGTGGCACTCCAATAAGTTTCTCAATCCGGTGCGAGATGGCGCGGTTCTACCAATCCTGCACCTCAATGGATACAAGATTGCGAACCCGACGATCCTTGGACGAATTTCGCATCAGGAGCTTTGCTCCCTATTCCAGGGATATGGCTACACCCCCTACTTCGTCGAAGGGGACGATCCCATCGTCATGCACGAGGCGATGGCACGAGTCTTGGAACATTGCGTTAGTGAAATTCAATCGATCCAACAGAAGGCCCGCCAGAGCGACGTCTGGGAGCGGCCCTTCTGGCCAATGATCGTATTACGTTCTCCAAAAGGTTGGACGGGCCCAAAAGAACTAGGTGGCCACAAAGTGGAAGGCTCATGGCGGGCGCATCAAGTTCCTATTCTCGATCCCGTGACCAATCCATCGCATTTAAAGGAATTGGAGCAGTGGCTGAGAAGTTATCGCCCAGAAGATTTGTTCGACGCCAATGGACGCCTCATTCCTGAGTTGCAGCAGTGCGCACCGAGCGGTACAAAGCGTATCAGTGCGAATGCGCATGCCAACGGCGGCTCCTTAAGAATCTGCCTTAACATGCCCGACTTCAGAAACTATGCTGTTCCAGTTGCTCAAGCCGGTCGGGACTCTGTTTCACCCACGGAGATTCTTGGCGGCTTCTTGCGCGATGTCATGCGCCAAAACATGACTTGCTTCCGGATATTTGGACCCGATGAAACAGCGTCCAATCGTCTGACGGCCATCTATGGCGCCTCAAAGAAGATGTGGGCTGGTGAGTTCAAACCTGAGGATATCGACGGCGGCGAGCTGGCACTCGACGGCCGCGTGATGGAGATGTTGAGCGAGCACACCTTGGAAGGTTGGCTTGAAGGGTATGTTCTAACCGGACGACATGGTTTCTTCTCGACATATGAAGCCTTCGTGCATGTTATCGACTCCATGTTCAACCAGCACGCGAAATGGCTGGAGAAAGCAAAGAATGAGTTGACCTGGCGCGCACCGGTTCCATCAGTCAATCTTTTGATTACCTCCCTTGTATGGCGACAAGACCACAACGGCTTCACTCATCAAGATCCCGGCTTTCTGGATGTGGTGACAAACAAGAGCCCCGATGTGGTTCGTATCTATCTTCCGCCCGATGCTAACTGTCTCCTGAGCGTTACCGACCATTGTCTGCGCAGCCGCGATTACGTCAACGTAATCGTTGCCGACAAGCAACCGCATCTTCAATACCTAGACATGAATGCCGCAGTCAATCATTGCACAAAAGGAATCGGCATTTGGGATTGGGCGAGCACTGATGACGGCTTCGAGCCCGATGTTGTTCTCGCATGCGCTGGCGATGTCGCGACGATGGAGAGCCTCGCCGCGGTGTCCATCCTTAAAGAGCATTTCCCTGATCTCAAGATCAGATTCGTGAATGTCGTCGATCTATTTCGCCTTATGCCACCCTCAGAACATCCACATGGGCTGAGTGATCGTGACTTCGACTCGTTGTTTACAACAGATAAACCGGTCATCTTCAACTTCCACAGTTACGCTTCGCTGGTACACAAGCTGAGCTATCGGCGAACAAACCATGACAATATTCATGTCCGCGGATACAAGGAAAAGGGCAATATCAATACGCCCTTCGAGCTTGCGATTCTCAACCAGGTGGACCGATTCAACCTGGCAATTGATGTGATTGACCGTGTCCCGGCACTCAAGTCCAAAGGTGCACATGTGAAAGATACCCTTAAAAATAAAATTATTGAGAGTGTGGCGTACGCTCATGCTGAGGGCATCGATCAGGATGCTATTCGGAACTGGGTTTGGCCAGGCTGAACATGATGCTTCCACGCGCAGATGAGAACGCTCTGATACTAGCTATTAATAGTGGCTCGTCTTCCCTTAAGCTCGGCTTCTTCCGTAAAGAACATGGAGATGAGCAATGTCTACTCATCGGAACCGCCGAAGGGGTTGGGCAGCAGAATGGGCGCATTCGGTTATCGGGACTAGACGGAACGGTCCTCTTCGAGTTGAACCGCATCATGGAATCTCAGGAAGGTGCGCTCGAAACACTCGCCGCCGTGAGTCGCAAGCACCTGTCAGCTGATCCGGCGTTCGTGGGACACCGCATTGTGCATGGTGGACCCGAACTCATCGACCATCAACAGATCGATGATGCACTACTGTCCGAGTTGCGACAAGCGGAACACTTTGCGCCATTACATATTCCCAAATCACTGGCATTGATCTCTAAGTCGCGGGACCTGTTTCCAAATACGCCATCGTTTGCCTGCTTCGATACAGCCTTTCACCGCACACTTCCGGAGGTCGCAAAACGTTTTGCGCTGCCGGCGAATCTCGCTGCGAAAGGCATTCGTCGTTACGGATTTCATGGACTTTCGTATGAATCCATCGTTCACCATCTCGGCCCCGCTCTTCCGGAACGCATCGTGCTCGCACATCTCGGTAGCGGGTCAAGCCTTTGCGCAGTGCGTTCAGGCGTTTCGATCGATACAACGATGGGATTGACACCGACCGGCGGCATTCCGATGGCAACCAGGAGCGGCGATCTTGATCCCGGTGTACTGCTCTTCCTGCTTCGATCCGAACACAAGACAGTGGACGAGTTGGAGCAGATGCTAAATTCTCAATCGGGGTGGTCCGCCATTTCGGGAGGTGGCCCGGACATGCGGCAGTTGCTTGCCTCTCGCAGTAGGGGCAATATTCAGGCAAAGTTAGGTGTAGATCTCTACGCAACGGCGATACGAAAGACCATCGGTGCATACGCAGCTCTTATGAGCGGAATTGATTTGCTCGTCTTCACTGGCGGCATCGGACAGAATAGCGAGGAGATTCGCAAGCTGGTCTGCACTGGCTTGGAGTTCCTCGGGTTATCCGAAAGATCAAACGCAGGTCGGATTCTCGCCATAAGAACAGAGGAAGAACGGCAGATCGCTCGTATCTGTAGACGACTCAGTCGACCACAAACATAGCTGTCCCTCTGGCGATGGAATGCGCATAAAAGCGAGGCGCACACAGCGCTAGACTTGCGCGTCGTGGAGGGCCAATGATGCCCGAAGCACCACTCGCGGATCATATTTTCCCTGATAGACGCATGGGGGTGTCCTATCGACCTTGAGCAGCTGGTACACAGCACTTTGTGCCGATCGCACCGAATACTCGACGGTAAACACAACGTCGTCGGGGAGTTCGCAGAACTGGCCCATAAATGCAAGATTTCTTGAACGAGTAGGAACGACCTCTGGGCGGTCTCCCTTAGAGCGGCAGAGGAACTGACTCGTGATGAACGGCAACATGCAGGGTATGCAATTCGAGCGATCCATAATGGTATTAAGTTCTGGCAGGAGTCCAAGATGAAACAGGAGTTCGGTCATGATCTCACGGCCATTGCACTCCGACATCGGTTTGTTTACATAATCACCGGGCTTGTCTACAAACAACCCATAGCCCCAGAAGACCTGGACGTCTTCAGGTTGTCCCGCAAAGTGTGGCTGATTCGGAAGCACTATGGACATGAGCCAGCTCGATTCGGGAAAGGTGATCAGGCCACCTTCGCCAGGTACGTTTCCTGTGAGATTACGAATTTGGTCAAAGAGTATCTTGTCATGCAGTGTTGTCGTGAATGAGACCCACTTTGACTGATCCACGTGATCGGTAAAAATTCCTGGACGACCAAAGTGCGGGGACTTAGAAGCAATCTTCTTCCAGAGTGCCCACGCTCCGTTGGTCTTCGCAACGGCAAGCTCTGGAGCCGTCTTCATGGAGCCCAAACTCGATGACTCGGTCATTGACCCCAAGGTCACAAATACATAGTCAGTCTCCTTGATCCTGATTGTGTCCACCCGGTCGTCCCTCCAATACCGAATGCTTTCGACGCGGTAACCCTCTGCATCGTGCAAGAAAGATAAGTCGGTAATTGTCGTGTTTCTTGCAAAATGAACGCCGTGTTCTTCGAGCCAGGACTGAAGGGGGCGGATCATCGAGTCGAATTGGTTATAAACAGTTCCCATGATCCCATTGAGCGTGTTAAACCCGGAAACCATGTGCATAAATCGCAAGAGATACCGCTTGAGTTCTATAGCGCTATGCCATGGCTGGAACGAGAAGGTTGTGCACCACATGAGCCAGAAGTCGCTCTCGAAAAATGCTGGATCGAAATGATCTGAAATACTTGAGTTTCCGAGCACCCAGTCGGGTGCTACGCCCAGCCATTCAAGAGCCACAATTTGCTTCTCAGTGAGATTAAAGCTTGGTGCATTTTGCGGACGTCCTCCCCGAAATAGCCGAGACTTCGAACAAGTCTTCATGGTCTGATTCCACGCGGTTATTTCATCAGTGACTGTCTTACTCTTGTCGAGGGTGGGGATCGACGAAAAAAGATCATATGTGCAGCGGTATTTACTCTCGAACATGCGACCGCCACGCACAACATATCCGGTTTCGGCTGAGCCGTAGGCATCGAGGCTGCCACCCAGGCTTGATCCCGATTCAAAGATAGTGATTCTATTTCCAGCCATGTTGGCATCCCGGATCAGAAAGACAGCAGCTACGAGAGATGAGATACCTCCGCCAATGAGGAAGGCGCGAGATTCATTTTTGGCAGTGGAGTCGGTCATAATAAGCTCCTTTCAGCTCCTCTCAAATATCTAAATAACTCTGTAAGTCATGACTGGAAATATAAGTCCCGCAATAATTGCGTACGCAGCAACGTTCCACAGAACAATACGAAGCGTCTGTATAACAATCCCGATACTGGTGAACGCTTTAGACAAATAGCCGTGTGGTTAGCCTGGAGATTCGTACAGGATCGATGTGCTTTGCACCTGAATTACACCGAGCCAATCAACAAGCGGAGAGCTGTTCAAGCGCTTTCGGTTGAAGTACGGTCAATGCGATACCGTGGGTCGAGATCATCTTTTCTTTACGCATTCTGCTCAAGGTTCGCGTTACAGTCTCGCGCGTGGTTGCCGTCATGGAAGCAAGTTCTTCGTGTGTCAGCAACATGGGAACGAATGGTCTCGAGGTCTTCTTCGCTTGATTTGACCAATCTAGAATCAACCGGGCAACTCGCCCTGCCGGCGATCCGGGAAGAGCGATCAAGCGTGCCTCGTCAAAAGCTGCGCGGTAGTCTTCAGCAAGCGCTTTGGCAACTCCTAAACTTACATCGCCATACTGTCCCAACATAATGTTGAGGTGCCTGATGTGAAGGGCACGCACGCGGCAGGGCTCCAACGCTTCGGCCGTGACCTCATACTCACTACCGGTAAAGACTGAACTCAACCCCAACACATCCCCGGCATCAGCAATTCGCAGAATCATGGTTCGTCCCTCTTTGGAGGTTGCTGAGACTTTTACCTTGCCGGAGCAGAGCACAAAAACAGCGTTACTTACGTCGCCTTCACGGAAGATGACAGTCCCGCGAGGGTATTCCATGCTCACCGTGTTCGCTTCGAGAAAGGCTCGGGATTCCTGGCCGAGATTACAAAACGCGTGCTTTTCGGCATTGGGGCAGCTCTCGCACTTATTCATAATTCCTCCTAATGGTTGAGTCGCAACCTGACTAAAAGCAATCTTCGTGCCAAAACATTCACCCCGTGATATCAATTACTTACGATTGTGATGCACGTACGTTTAGACATCCCTTGGGGGTATGCGCGCAGGGATTGCGCCATTTCACCCAACTTCTTTATCTGGACAGCGCGCGCGTAGGATTAAGGATTAGCCGCTTTATGAGTGAATCAGTCTCCATTGTCGTGATTGACGATAATCCGGGAAGCCTCGAGCTTCTGTCGGAGGCTTTCGCGCATTCAGATGCCGCTGTCTATACGGCTTCGGATCCCGTGAAAGGTCTGGCGCTTGTTAAAAAACTCTGTCCCCAGTTGGTCATAACAGACCTTGTAATGCCGGGAATGAGCGGGATCGAAGTTCTACAAGCCGTTGTCTCCTTCGACGCTTCGATCGACGTTATTTTGATGACAGCCCATTACACAACAGAGACAGCTGTCACTGCGATCCGCCAAGGTGCTGCCGATTATCTTCAGAAGCCAGTGAAGATTGCGTTGCTTCGAGAACGCGTCGCGGCGTTGATTGATGCTGCACGTCGCCGCAAGAAGGCGTCCGTAAATTCGGAGACTAACGCACAAGATACCCAATTTGAGGGTCAGATAGCCAAGAGTAATAAGATGTGGGATCTGTTCTCCACTATCCAGAAGATTGCGCCGCATTATCGTTCCGTACTCATTCACGGCCCTACCGGAACGGGAAAGGATCTTGTCGCGACGGCACTTCATCGCAGGAGCAAAGTGAGCGGAAAGTTTGTAGTGCTCAATTGCTCTGCCGTAGTCGAGACCCTGTTTGAAAGCGAACTTTTTGGGCATGTGCGAGGTGCGTTCACAGGAGCGGACAAGGACAAGATCGGCCTCTTTGAGCTGGCAAATGGTGGAACGTTGTTTCTGGATGAGATTGGCGACATGCCCCTCCCTACGCAAGCGAAGCTACTACGGGCTATCCAGAACCAGGAAATTCTTCCAGTTGGTTCACTCACAGCCAAGAAGGTAAACGTACGGATCGTCGCGGCGACACATCGCGATTTGAAGGCGGCGATCGAAAATGGCCGATTCCGTGAGGATCTGTACTATCGGCTTTCGATGGTTGAACTCACCCTACCTTCCTTGAAAGACCGCTCGGAAGACATTCTCCTTTTGGCGAAACACTTCATTCAGAAATTCAGCGCTGATTACTCGAAGCAGATTGAGGGCATGACTCCACGCGCCTCAGTCGTGCTCCAGAGATACGAATGGCCAGGAAATGTGCGCGAACTTGAACACGTCATCGGGAGGGCCTGTATGCTGACCGATGACACCATCCTCGATGTAGACGCTCTTCCAGGCCAACTGGTGCGCCACCAAATCGACTCTCCGGCAGACACAGACGATTCAGGATCGATCTTGGCAGACCAGGAGCGACGTCTGGTGGTAGAAGCATTGCAGACAACAGCCGGAAACCAATCTGAAGCGGCTCGACGACTCGGAATCGGCAGGGATGCCCTGCGATACAAGATGAAACGATATGGCTTGTCGTAGATTCCAAGCTAAAGAAGGCTGGCCACGCAGCGCCGCAGTCGGTCAGGGTTGATGGGCTTGACCAGCTGCGTCGTAAACCCTGCAGCGACGATTCGGTCGGCTGAGATGTCCGAAACAGCTGCGGTCAACGCTATCATCGGAATCTTCTCAAAGGCAGGGTTCCCTCGCAGCAAGCTCGCCGCCCTACATCCGTCCAGTCTCGGCATTTGTAAGTCAAGAATCACAAGATGTGGTCTGAACGCTATAGCGCATTCGAGGACCTCGAAGCAGTCCACGACCTCTACGATTTCGTATCCACAACTATCGAGAATGGAATACAACAATTCCCGGCTACTCGACGCATTGTCCGCGATCAAGATTCGAGGTCTTCGATGCGTCTCCGGCCCCTGACCGCGATTGACCTGATTGCTTTCCACCGTGTGAGCTTAGAGAAATCGGCCGAGTGCAGACGGTGACAGCCGTCACACGACGTGGTGCGGCAAAGTGAAATAGAATCTGCTGCCGTTTGCCGGCTCACTTTCCACCCAGATTTTTCCACCTTGCATTTCTACGAGCTGCCGGCAGATCGCCAGTCCAAGTCCAGTCCCCTCGCGTACTCCAACGGGCGTAAAACCTACCTGATAGAACTTGTCAAAGATTCGTGAGCATTCTTCCGCCGCGATTCCGATCCCCGTATCGACAACAGCAATTCGGACAAATGCTCCGTCAAGGACGGCGTCCACGGCAACCTGTCCTCCAGTCTGTGTAAATTTGGCTCCATTATTGAGGAGGTTGGAAAGGATCTGGCGAAGACGAACCGGATCGGCCGAAACGAGCCATTCGAGGTTGTCTCCCGCCCAGAGCGAAACTCCCTTCGAATTCGCATAAGGACTCAGAGAAGCGATTACATCGGTCACGATAGCCTGCAAAGAAACTGGTTCCGTGTGCAATTGCAGCCCGCCGGCTTCGATTCGGCTCAAGTCGAGGACATCATTGATAAGACCAAGAAGATGCTCTGCGTCCGTCTGAATATGATGTAGGAAACGCTTCTGCTTCTCCATCAGAGCCCCCTCAGTCTCTTCCGCCAATAATTCTGCGAATCCGATGATCGTATGAAGTGGCGTTCTGAGTTCATGACTAATACTCGCCATGAATTCGCTCTTGAGCCGGTTGATTCGCTCCGCTTCCTGCTGCCGAACCTGCAATTCCGCCATATAGCTCTCTTGCAAAGCTCGGACTCGCTGGTCATTCAATTTGCGGTCAGTAACGTCGCGAATGACGGCAGTTACGTTCGTCCCGTTCTCTGTCTTCACGGGGCTAAGGCTAATCTCAACAGGAAACTGTGTACCATCCTTGCGTTGCGCGAGGAGTTCAAGACCGAGCCCCATCGGCCTGGTCTTGCCAGCCGATGCGAAATCCTTTCGATATCCCGCATGCCCTCCCCTTTGTGCTTCGGGTACGAGTGCATCAACCCCTTTTTCCGCTAGCTCTTCGCACGTGTATCCAAACATCGTCTCTGCGGTGCGATTAGCAATGATGATTTTTCCCGTGGCATCGACCTGAATAATAGCGTCGGGAGCGTTCTCGATCAGTTCTCGAAAACGACGTTCCGCCAACGATTCTGCGCGTACCTGGGTCTCTCGCTCCGCAAGATCTCTAAGGCGCAGTTCGCTCGCCGCTAAAGCCTGTTCGGCAGCCTTCTTGTCGGAAATATCGCGAGCGATCTTAGCGATACCGATAATTTCATTGTTATCGCCAAAGATGGGAGAAAGACTCAACGAGAGGATAATCTTACGCCCGCTTTTGTGCCTCCGTGCGACCTCGAAGTGATCGACCCTCTCTCCGTGCCGGAGCTTTTCCAGTAAGGACTTAACCTGTTCCTCCGCACCCGGCCAGGCCAAAAACGTTATCGGCTTTCCGATTGCCTCATCAGCTTCGTATCCAAAAACCCGCGTAGCGCCAGCATTCCAACTAGTGATGATGCCAGCAAGCGTTTCGCCGACAATGGCATCGTCTGATGACTCGACGATGGCCGCCAACCACCGCTCTGCAACTTGAATATGGCGTGTACGGCCTCCGGTATTGCTTGCGGCTTCTGCAGAAGGTTCATTCATCGAAAGTGAACATTGCTTGCACCCATTCTATTCTCGTACCCGCTCAGATACCCTGACAGGTCACTCTAATGCGTTCCGATACCCTGAATCTCGTTGTCTGAAACAACGATTGTTTTTGTCCCGTTGTCCGGAAGACTGGGAGCATTCCCGAGTACATCCGCAAACTCGTGAACCGGAATATTTAGTCGTGGCCGGATCTGTTCTCCGGCGGGACGCCAGGTCTGAACCACGTATTGCTGAGTGCAAAGGTCACAGAGCCATATCATCTTCTTGCCGATTGCTCCGTCACTTCCTTTGCAGTCAACCAGATGAAGCGTGCCCGAACGAAGAAACTTCTCGCGGCCTTTACATTGCGGGATTGCACATTCGAGCATGTCACTCCCTTTCGAGATGATAAGCATCGAGACAGGCGCTACTGCTTCGTGAATTGCATCAACCATGGATAACCGTTAGCTCGCGCAAACGGTCATGACCGGACACTCCGCATTCATAAGTACTTTGCCAACTGTGCCCTCAACGAGGTGAGCGTACCAGGTGCCGCTGTGTTTTGCGCCAAGGACGATCAAATCGGCATCGACCCGCTTGGCCAGTTTAAGGATCTCTGGAGCCACTTCGCCACTTTCCACAACTCTCTCGGGACAGACCCAATCGTACGCAGACCGGGGGATCAATCGTTGGAGGGCAAATTCGAAGTTCAACTCGATGCTGGCGGTTTCGCAGATATCTTTTCCTGGCCGGTCCAGGACATGGCAGAGATAGACCTTGGCTACGCTATCCTGTGCGAAGCTCAGAGCGACAGCGGCTTCCAGCGCTGCGTTGGAGCTGAAATCTGTGGCAAATACCACGGTATGGAAAGCGAATCCACCACTTGGTGCCGACTTCGCCTTTGGACCAATCGTGAGAACCGGGCAGGTGGCATGGCGAATAATCCCCTCCGCACAGGAGCCAAGGATTGCTTTACTGAGACCGTGACGTCCGTTTGTCCCAGTGACAATGAGATCGGCACGCAACTCCGTCGCAAAATTGACAATGGATGCTGCGGGGAGGTGGGATTCCAATGTTTGGGCCGTAGCTCGTACACCGGCCATCATTACTTCACTGAGCAGCCTCTCTTGGTTTTCAGCACTATCGTGCCTCATCTGATCGAGCGGTAGACTGACGAAAGCCTCTTCTGATCGCGTAACTACAGACAGATCTACGATGTGAACGAGTGAGAGGGTCGATGCAAAGCGCTTTGACAATCCAACGGCATATGACGCTGCCTTTTCGGATGCTGGGGTAAAGTCCGTCGCCAGAACGATCCGATCTAGTGTGAGTCCAACCTGATCCCCGATGACTGGCATGTTTCCACCTCGATTGAAAATGAATAGTTCATGCCGATGATCCTAGGCCTCACGCAGTAGAAACTGCGGTGCGTACTTTCACTTCTTTGAGTGACGCCGATCACATGACCGGTAGATCATTATCACCGCACATCGGTTGACTGAGCCGGATAATCCCCATTGAGGTGACTTCTATGAAGAACGATGAGCATTTCTGGTGGACCACCCTGATACGCGGATTTCTCGCCTTGCTGACCGGCAGTGTCATCATGGTCGTCCCTGATATGGCAAATACCCTGTTGCTTCTGCCCATCGCGATCGTCGTCGCTATCTTGAGCCTGGCAGTGTATGGGGTTCTCGATAGCGTTCTTGTCTTCGTGACGAGCTACATGGTGGCATCACGGCCCGCCAAGATTGCCCTCCGCATGCAAGGCGTCGTTGGCGTAACTGTGGGAATTCTGCTTTACTGGGTCTTCTTTGACCGGGTCAGACTTCACTGGTTCCTTATCTTGATCTCGGTACAAGCGTTCTCAACCGGCGTATCAGAGTTTCTGGTGGCGAGGCATTCGCGGACTCATGCGACGTCGCATTGGAACTTCACAGCATCTGCCGTAGCGTTTGGTTTCGGCTGCGCATATTTCTACATTGTTGTGGCACTCGCCAATCAAATGGTGCCTCAGCAGATTTCTTGGCTTCTCTTTGGCTATCTTCTCGTTTTCGGAATCGCCCAGTGTCTCACGGCAGCAAGAATGCTCTATTCGGATCACCAACTTCGTCCCCCTTGTGACGAGACGCTGGTCGTTCGGGAGGCCTGAAATGGCAACCTCACTACAACTCCCTCACCTCACAACTGTCACCGTCGATTCGGCCACTCGCACCAAAAGATCCGCAATGGTCCATCGGGTGTTTATGCTTGTAGTCCATTATTTTTGGATATTGTTGGAAATCGCCGTCTTTGGTGCCATTGTATTGTGGCCATGGGAGAATCTCGAATGATACCGAAAACCATGGATGCAGCAGTCTTTCGTGGCCCCCAACCCAACGGTGGGCTTCCCGTTTCGCTGGAAAACGTACCCCTTCCGGTTTCAGGGGGTGAGGAGACTTTACTCAAGGTGCTTGCCTGCGGCGTTTGCCGAACGGATCTACATATTGTAGAAGGCGATCTACCCATGAAGCTGACTCCGCTTATTCTCGGTCACCAGATAGTGGGCCAGGTTGTGGCCTCCTCGTCGCCGGAGATCAAAGCCGGCACGGTCGTCGGCGCGTCGTGGATGGGTGGCACAGACGGAACTTGCAAGTTCTGTATATCGCATAGGGAAAATCTCTGCGACCGTGCAATGTTCACCGGATATACACGCAACGGAGGATATGCCCAGTATGCCACTGTGCGCACAAACTTTCTCATCCCTCTAAGCAATAGACTGTCTCCCGAGGAAACGGCCCCATCGCTGTGCGCCGGCATGATTGGGTTTCGCAGCCTGCGTGTGGCGGAGGTCAAGCCGGGACAAAAGGTAGGCTTGTTCGGATTCGGGGCCTCGGCACGATTGCTGATGCCTATTCTGTCCTCCTGGAGATGTGATGTCTACGTGGCGACACGAGGTTCGGAGCATCAACGAGAAGCGGCAGTTCTAGGGGCGACGTGGATCGGAGATGCGTTCGACCGGTCGCCCGAAGCGCTCGATGCCGCCATCACCTTCGCGCCGGTCGGTAAGGTTGCAGTGGCTGCATTAAAAGCTTTAGACAAAGGGGGCATTGTCGCGATCAATGCAATTCATCTGGATGAGGTTCCAGCATTTGACTACGACTCGCTTCTTTGGCAGGAACGGCAGATGCGAAGTGTCGCCAACATGACCCGTCAAGATGCAAGAGATTTTCTCGCTGCTGCCGATCAGGTGGGGCTTCGTCCTCGGATCAAAACATTTCCGCTTCTTGGGGTGAATGATGCTCTGAAGCAAGTTCGAGATGAGGCCATTGAAGGGTCGGCGGTGATCGTCCCATGGCAATAACTCCAGCTATCTCGGAGCCGCCCGCGAAGACTTCGAACCCTAAGCATCCTGTCGGGCTGACCTCAGCGGAAGCGATGATCTGTCTCGCAACCTTTGGTCCAAATACCTCTTCTCTGAATCAAGGCAAGTATCCGTTACTTAGCCAAATTGTTGCTCTCTTCAGTCCATTGTCGGTTGTTTTGCTCGTGGCTGCGGCCATTTCCTTGGCAATCGGCGACAAGACGGATGCCGGCATCATTGCGACCATTATCCTCATCGGAGCAGCTATTGACTTCGCTCAGAGCTATCATGCACGGATCACAGTGGAACGTCTTCGCGCAACAGTGGCCACCATGGCAAGCGTTAACCGAGATGGCAAATGGCAGGAAGTTCCTTGCGCTCAGGTAGTTCCTGGCGATCTGATCCAACTTTCCGCCGGAGATATGGTGCCCGCCGATGCTCAACTGACAGCCTCAAGAGACCTTTCTATCTACCAGGCAATGCTCACAGGCGAGTCAACCCCTGTTGATAAGAGAGTGACTTCGAAGGAAGCCTCCACATCGGCCGATGCCGAAAATATGGTTTTTCTCGGAACCTCTGTTGTCAGCGGAACGGCAACTGCGGTCGTGATCGCAACCGGCCCCCATACGGCATTCGGCGACATCCTCTCCAAGCTCACCGCAAAGCCGCCGGAAACTACATTCGATGCGGGGCTACGACATTTCAGCTACTTAATCGCAAGGGTCGTATTTCTTCTAGTTTTACTGGTCTTGACCGCCAACCTTGCGTTGCACCGACCACCACTGGAGTCGCTATTGTTCGCGGTGGCTCTCGCTGTAGGGCTGACTCCAGAATTTCTTCCCATGATCACTTCAGTCACGCTGTCACGAGGCGCAATGGCGATGGCGCACAAGCATGTCGTGGTCAAGCATCTCCCGGCCATTCAAAATCTTGGAAGCATCGATATTCTTTGTACCGATAAGACCGGCACGCTTACAGCAGGTGTTATGTCCCTGGTGCTTAGTACCAGTCCCGATGGAACTCCGTCTGATCATACGATGGAAATGGCTGTTCTCAACAGCACCTACCAAACCGGAATCAGAAGTCCCCTCGACTCCGCCATTCTGCTGCATGCGACCGCTCGCGAGGGAATTAACAAGGTGGATGAAATTCCGTTCGATTTTCAGCGGAGGCGCCTTTCTGTTGTGATCGAGGAGCAGAGCAAGAGATCGCTGATATGTAAAGGCTCGCCCGAAGGAATTTTCCCGTTGGTCTCCTCCGTCCGGACAGCGGCTGGTGATGTACCAATGTCCCAAGCTGCTCTTGCGAGTGCTAAGGCCTTTTATTCATCACAAAGCCAAGCCGGTCACCGGGTACTGGCCGTTGCAACTCGCCTTCTTCCCATCAGGCCGCAGTATTCTTGTGACGACGAATGTGACCTCACTCTTTGTGGCTTTCTTTGTTTCGCCGACACCATCCTGCCCGATGCTGCGAACGCGATTGAGCTCTTGCGGCGAGATGGTGTCACGGTCAAAATTCTCTCAGGGGACAATGAGCTGGTCGCTGCTCACATCTGCACCGAAGCCGGCATGCCGGTGACAGAACTGGTTCTCGGAGAGACGATCGAGACGATGAGCGATCCAGCCCTAATGCAGGTAGCTGAGCGCGCTAATGTCTTTGCGCGGGTTTCTCCTCCACAGAAGCTGCGAATTCTGAGTGCATTACGCCGCCGGGGTCATACGGTCGGATTCATGGGGGACGGGATCAACGACGCGCCGTCTCTCCACGCAGCGGACGTTGGGATTGCGGCTCCGGGAGCGGTAGATGTGGCGCAGGACGCAGCAGACGTGATTATGCTCCAACCCGGTCTCTCGGTCCTCCATGAAGGAATTGTCGAAGGACGACGGGCCTTTGGAAACGTCATGAAATATCTATTGATGGGAACGAGTTCTAACTTTGGGAACGTCCTGAGCATGGGGCTAGCAACTATCGTCTTACCGTTTTTGCCGATGCTCCCAACCCAGGTGCTTCTGAACAACTTTCTCTACGACCTCTCGCAACTAACGATTCCGACGGACCGGGTCGATCTCGAATATTTCTCAACGCCACAAAAGTGGGACATGACCGTGATTCGACGGTTCATGGTTTTGATCGGGCCCATCAGCTCCGTCTTTGATTTCCTTACGTTCTTTGTCCTGCTTCATTTCTTTCATGCCGGGCAGAAAGAGTTCCGGACAGGTTGGTTCGTTGAATCCCTCGCAACACAGACTCTCGTTCTACTCGTCATTCGGACATCCCGATCCCCTTTTCGGAGCCGTCCGAGCATTGCGCTCCTCGCGACCATCGTTCTGATCGTGGCCACTGGCCTGTGGTTGCCATATTCTCCGTTAGCCCGCTCTATGGAATTCACTCCGCTACCAGCGAGTTACTTCTCCTTTCTCTGTGCCGCGACCTTGTTTTATCTGGCGTTCGTCGAGTGGGCCAAACTTAGGGTTCTTAAGAAATGCGGGCATGCATAGCTTCACTTAAGAGTGACCGCAATCACCGAATATTTCCCGGATAGGCTCTACTCTCACGTCATGAAGCGGTTCATACGTCTGGCCAGAAGGAGTTTGTAATGCCAAATACCATCAATAGCACCATCGTGGAACGTGAACCCCATCTCGACACCAGCGAGATCCTTTTGAGGAGCATTGTCGTTGCGATCGACTTTTCGTCGCATTCTACTCGGGCTTTTAAAGAAGCCATTGCCATTGCACGCTGTTTCGGCTCCGAGCTTCTACTTGTGCATGGAGCGACTCCTGCGGTATATGGAACGGGGATGGAACCGGTGCCCATTGAATGCTTTGAGGCCGAGTTGGATGTGGCGAAGGCCAAGATGGCAGAACTGATAGCGACCGAGCCGGATCTACAAGCCTTCTCCCATAAGGAGTTCATAGCGTATGCCCGGCCTGTGGATCTGGTGCAGCAGGTCGTTGTTGAGAACAAAGCCGACCTTGTGGTGGCCGGATCTCATGGAGCGAGAGGCGTTGAGCGGCTGGCACTTGGGTCAGTGGCAGAGTCGATTTTAAGCAAGGTCCCGTGCCCGGTTCTGATTGTGGGGCCACACTGCACAGCCAAGGTACACCCATTTCGTTCCATTCTTTTCGCAACTGACCTCGAAGCAACCGGCTTGAGGAGCGCCCAGTTTGCAAGCGCATTTGCCGAGCGATTTCACTCACCGCTAACTATGCTGCATGTGATTGAGAAGAAGTCTCCGAGATCTGAAATCCAGCCGGAACTTGCCGAAGAGTATGCCCGCCAGGCGCTATCCAGTCTCCTGCCTGACGATCTTGCAACCTACACAACCTCCACAATTAAGATCGAGCGTGGGAAAGCTGGAGAGATTATTCCCAAGGTCGCAAGCTCATCACATGCAAGCCTGATCGTCGCGGGATTTGGGCCGAACTCGCCTCTTCGCGATCACTCACCTTGGTCGACACTCTCCCAAGTTATCCGTCAGGCTTCGTGCCCTGTACTGAGTATTAGGAGTCATCTCGTCTAGACCGCGACGGTGTTCATACTTGTCGCATCTGAGCATAGTCTGCCTTCTTGCCAAAATTTCATATGACGGAGCTTTCCATGCAAACCGCAATCAAAGCAGAATCATCGATATCACTGCTTGCAGCGCCATCGAGTATTGTCGTGGCCACCGATCTCACCGATATCGAACGACTGCTCCCTCATGCAATTGCACAAGCGAAGCGAACAGGAGCACATATCACTCTTGTTCACGCGCTGGCGATACCGGATTCCGTGCTGCTGGGTGGAAAGACAACCTTAGAGCAAACGTATGCAAAGCAGCGAGCACGCGAGAGCCTGGATAACGCTGCTCATCACGTGCTGTCGCAAGGCATTCGGTGCTCGACAGTCCTTCGGGAAGGCAATGCGCTGGACGTCGTCCTCGAAGAAATTGAGTTGAGACAAGCGACACGATTGATCATCGGAACCCATGGTCACGGTTACGCGGGCCAGCAGATTCTCGGGCATGTCGCCGATGCTCTCCTGCGAGGAGTAAATCTTCCTGTCTTTGCGATCGGACCTCATGCGTCAACTTCCGCGGCGCACACGACACCGCGCCGCATCCTGCATCCGGTGTCGCTTACCAGAAATTATCGAGAAATAGCTGCATTCGCCTTACAGTTGGCACAGACATACGACGCCGACCTAACGCTTCTTCATGTAATGGATCCGGAGCTCTTGAGGGGGGCTTACGTCAAGGACATCTTCGCGGACAAAAACCGTCAATTGGCAGAACTGGTTTCTACGCAGCATACCTCCTCTAAAATCAATACCGTGGTACTTTGCGGCGACATCGTCCCTGAAGTTTTGAACCTATGCTCGGAAACCGACACCGATTGGGTGCTGATCGGTCTCGAACACGATTTTCCGTGGTGGTCGATGAGCAACAATGCTGCATATCAAGCTATAGCGCAAGCTGAATGGCCGGTGATCACCTTCCGGCCCCATTTCGCTGCCCATAAGCTGTTCCATGCGTTGAATCACTCAAATATGTCTGAACCCAGTCCATCGAGTGGGTTGGTATAGAGCCTCCGCCGGCAGACGCAATGCCAGGGCGGGAAAGATGGGCAGAGGAAAGGGGGAGCGACTTCAGACGATGCGTTCAACCAAAAGTCGTAATACTGGATTGATGGCCCAGGGCTTTCATATTTTGCGATATGTCGGTCTTCGTTGAACTCAAAGACGTTTCTCAGTAGCAGTCAGGCCCGCAAAGCATTCCTCCGTAGCGGATGGGCTCCACCATTGGCGAAGGCTGTGTAGGTAGGTGCCTCTGCATCCCGGTTTACCAATTAGCCTCCAAGGCTGCGAGAAGCTTCTTGTTGCCGGAGCTTTCTCATTACTTGTCTGCTTTTGCAAATGCGAGACCTAAGTGTTTTCTCTTAAAACCGTATCTGTTTCGACGGAATGCAATTACGATACCTCCCAATCAATCTGTACAAAGAGTCATAACCGGGCAATCTGCTTCTGCGAGAACTTTCTCCACTACGCCTTCGTTTAGACGATCCAGCCAGTTAGAGCTTCGCCGGGCACCGAGAATGATCAAATCAACTCCTGCATCTCGCACTACCTTCAAAATACGATCACTGACATTGCCACTCTCTACGACATACTCCGGACAGCACCAATCATAGCTAGCTTCTGGAACAAGCTTTCGTAACGCTACTTCGGCTTCTAACTGGAGAGCGAGAGTTTCAGAAATGTTTGTGCCTGTGTCTTGAAGGACGTGACACATGTATATTCTCGCGACACCGTCCTGAGCAATTGCCAATGCCGTGGCTGCTTTCTCTGCGATGTCGTGTTGTAAGTCGGTGGCGAATAAGATGGTCGAAAAGGATGTCTTTTCAGAACTTACCGGCTTGGTATTAGGACCTATTGTAAGCACAGGGCATTTCGCGCGATGGATGATATCTTGGGCAATAGATCCAAGGATTATTTTCCTCAAACCGTGGCGAGAATGCGTGCCAATTACCAACAAGTCTGCATTTTGCTGATCGCAAAACAGGAGGATCGCCCCCGCAGGATCATGTGCTTCAAGTACTTGTCCCTGGACCCGAAGTCCAATGCTGCTCAATTCACGGAGAGCTTTGTGCATGTTTTCGCCGCTATCATGCCTCATTGCATCTACCAGCACGCCACCGTCAATTGCTCCTGAGAAAGTTACAACTGAAAGGTCGATCACATGAACTAATGTCAGTTGCGAAGCGAAGTGCTTCGCCAATGCGCTCGCATAGGACACGACGCGCTCCGATTCCGGCGTAAAATCCGTTGCCACTACAATTCGATCTAGTAGAAGTTCAATTTGATTTTCTGTGACTGACATAAAGCATCTCCATAAAGGGCGAATACATTGGAAGAGGCTATGTTTTCAGCATCTGTTCGCCCGATTTGCTAGCACCAACAATTGAATTTGTCCAAAACGGCCTTTCCAATCGTCGATAAGATGGACTTTACCAATTAAAGTTCAGCGCAGATGTGATTAGCCTCACATCTGCTCGTTATTCCATACCGTACTACCTGATCAACGAAAAGACGAAACACAATGCATTCTGAGGGGGCGTGAACCATGCATGTTATCTCCCATTGACAAGCCTCCATCGTTTGTCAATGGTTATCATCGTTGCAAATGCCAGCTACGGATAAAAGCTGTCAAATGGAATTCCTGTGCTGACCTATCATCGCTTTGACCCATGCCCTTTGCTGTGCCAGGGCGCTGCTTCGCGATGGCGAGGCCAGATGTCTTCATGTACTCTCCGTTGCGACATTTCTGCAACTCGCTGGCAGTCAGCACACCCTGGTTCGGGAATGTGTGAGGTCGACAGCACGTGGGGTGTTTTCCAACCGTTAGGCCGGTGCCTCCATAGTCTGCGACTAGCCGCTCGTTCTACGTCCATTTGTTGGACGTGGCTGCACTTGAGCCTCCTTCTGCAATAGGTTGCTTCGCTGGCTGAAGAGCAGACCTTTCATCTTACCAGCATGTTCCATCTGCCATAAAGCATCGCGTCGGTGCGCGACTCGTTCCAGTGGACGAAATAAGTGTGGCTCCCCGCCGAGTGCAAATTGACGGAGACGTCTTCCTTCCTGACCAAGACGAGAGATGAGATCTTTCTCGGGCAGAGCCGCGAGCATTCCGAAGAGATGTATCCCCCAAAACGATAAGGTCTCTGCATGTTCGTCCGACAGATCAAGCACAGTGAGCGGCAGGGAAGTGAGCGCGGTACTCTCTGCACCTCGCGGATGATGGATATGTTTATGCGCGATGCCTGCACCCTCGCCAAACACCTGGTCTTTAGGACAGCTTCTGAGATTTGAGTCAAGATCACAAGCAAAGGCTTCTATGGTGCCATCACTCCCTCTGGAGACTCTCGAAATCTATCGTTTTCCCTCCAATGCCCTTAGAAGCTGATGCTTGTCCATTCGGTATTTGAATGCTTTACGACCGTCGATGAAAACCACGGGCACTTCGTCGTTGAATCGCTGTCGCAACTGAGGATCTGTATCGATATCTAGTTCGCTCCACTGAAAATCAGCATACCGTTCAGCCTGTATAAGCGTCTCCTTGACCACCTCACATAGATGACACCCTTCGCGCGAATACACCACCACATTGTGCATAGGACAATTGTAGATACGTGTCGTGAATATAGACACGTGCCCTGCAACCCCCTTGGGGTAGACGCTTTCCAAGGCGCAGCCCTATTGAAATAGGATGGGACTTAAGTCACTGATCACTTTACCGCCTTGTGGTGAACTACGTAAGGGCTACTTGGTCAGGGGCAATCAAATTCCGGAGCTGATATTGGATGGATCGAGCCATCGCGGATGTCTAATACAAGCCCAGGTGAGTTGAATTTATGAATAAGCTCTCTTCGAAGCAACTTATGGATGGAAGCATTTCACAACTAAACAGGACAACAGATTAGCTTCTGAGTATAGGAAGCCGGCGAGCTAACAGCTGGCGTCCGTTGAAGGCAACCAAGGGATAATGTAGACAATGATTCGCCAATATCAGGCAGGTGGGGACTCACCGGTCAACAACGCGACAGATGAAGTGAGGAGTCCTTTCTGAATCTATTTGAGGAGCACTCACAGCAACAAATGACAGAGCCTGATGACACTGAAAGAGTGATTCCTTCGTGGGAACCGTTGTCAGAGCCGGTTCTTGCAGATCAGCGCAGCGTCTATGATCGAATGCGCGTTGCGTGTCCGATAGCCGAGTCGCCGCGCGGTGTCACGCTATTCAGACATGGCGATGTGGTCGCGGCAGCAGCCGACCCGGCCACATTCTCCTCGGCTGCATCCTCCCACCGTATGGTTCCCAACTCGCTGGACCGGAGCGAGCACACCGCGTTTCGAGGAGCCATTGACATCTTCTTTACACCCGAGTGCATGAGAGCGCTCGAACCGCGCATCCGGGGAATCGCTCACGAGATTGTTTGTGCGTTGCCACGAGGCGCTACCGTGGATGCGGTCACTGACATTGGGTACCCGCTCGCCGCGCGTGCACAGGCTGACTGGCTAGGGTGGCAGGGTATCGAAGGTGAGCTCCTCGCGTGGATGGCTGAGAACCATGCTGCCACCCGATCGAGAGATCGATCGCAAGCGGCCGCAGCGGCCGCCGCCTTCGACGAGATCGTCCTGGCACAGGTGCGTCGCCGACGCCAGATGGGCAATGCAGCTCCAAAGGACCCCACTACCGAATTGCTCACGACCACAGTCGACGGGGAGCTATTGCCGGATGCTGACATCGTCTCGATTCTACGCAATTGGACGGCGGGCGACCTCGGCTCTATGGCGGCGGCGATTGGTGTCGTCCTCTATTTCCTTGCGACACACCCGGAGGTGCAGGAGGCGCTTCGGGCGCATCCTGACCATTTGGCTCCGGCGATCGATGAGATGTTGCGGATCGACGACCCATTCCTCGTCAGCCGTCGAATGACCACGGTCGCGATGCAAGTCGCCGGATCCAGGCTCAAGCCTGGCACGCGAATCTATTTGAACTGGACGTCGGCTAATCGCGATGAGACGATGTTTGGGGACCCGGATGCCTATCGGCCTGAGGAAAACGCGGCGCACAACCTGGTCTACGGCATCGGTGTCCACGCTTGCCCGGGCCGTCCGCTCGCAACACTGGAACTATCCGTGACTTTACAGACGTTGCTGGGTTTGACAGCCCATATCGAACTGGCGACCGATACGAAGCCCGTCCGGGAGACCTATCCACTCGGTGGCTGGCGGCGAGTGCCCCTGCGGTTGCGTTGATGGACGAGCAGAATTCGCTCATTCTGGATTTGAGGCCAAGTGCCGTCAGCAGGTTAGTATCGTGGCTAGCGGCATCATCTTAAATGAGCGCAGCAAAGTTTCAAAGGTCGCTGTGCTCGGTATCTTTGTCAGCAGCATAGAAGCAAGAAAAAGCTCCGAAGGAGTGCAAGCCGATGAAATTGCGGATCAAGGGAAGCTCAATCCGTCTGCGGACCGTTCGTCCGGAGGTTGCACAGTTGGTCAATGCCGGGCGCGTCGAAGAGACGCTGCGCTTTGCTCCCGGCGACGATGCAATGCTTACGTACGCACTGGTTACCGACACAGCGGCGACAGAGTTCGAGGTACGCTACCAACCGCATGAAATCACGGTCGTTGTGCCCGCTGGCCTGGCACGGCGTTGGGCAAGCTCAGACGAGGTGGGAATGTATTGCGAAATTGACCTCGGATCCGCTGGCTCTTTGGAACTGAGCATCGAGAAGGATTTCGCCTGCCTGGATCGCAGCGATGCCGACAACAAGGACACGTTCCCGCATCCGCAGCTTGGCGTCGTCCCCTAAGACCCCGTGGTCAAGCCATTCCGCGAACCTTACGCCGTTGCTCGAACTCCGATCCTATGGCGGCGAACCATGAGGAATCCAGCGTGAGCGCAGCGGTGACAGTCCCTGAGCATGCAGAGGAGATCGTCAAAACAGCTATAGGGCTTCGCTCCAATCTGAATTGTCATCGTTTCCTCCTGCTCTATGCTCCCTGAAGTACATGCAGACTGGTTGCCTTTTTCATCGCTGGCGGAGGTTGAATATACCCCTTGGGTATGTACGAGCAGCAAGGCTCCTCTGCATTCGGATTGCCGGTGAGTGCATAGGCCCGAGATCGTGAGCCGCCACAGATCTCTTTGAATTCGCATGCTCCGCATTTGCCTTCGAGCCGCGACGTATCGCGCAGGCCCCGGAACAAGGGCGACTCGCGATAGATGTCGGCCAGTGGCCGCTGGCGGATGTTACCAGCTGTCAACGGCAGAAAGCCGCTTGGGAATACCTCCCCTGTGTGCGAGATAAAGACAAATCCTTTCCCGTCATTGAGACCACGCGGCGCCCGTCCGATTGCATCCGCTTCTTTGTTGTGGAATTGCTGGGAAGCGCCGCCAGCCTTCCGCTCGGCAACCTTCTGTTGAAGCAGGTAGCGCCGGTAATGTTGAGCTTCTGTGGTTTTAATGTCAAAGCTCGCGCTTTTCGATAGTTCATAGATCTTCGCAAAGACTTGCTCGAATTCATCACCGTTCAGAAGATCGCTGAGCTTGCCTCTTCCCGTTGGGACCAGGAAGAAGACACTCCACAATGTTATTTTGAGACTGTCCATTAGGGAGACAAGTGCGTCGATCTCGTCAATATTTCTTCGGCTAAATGTGGTGTTGATCTGCACAGGAAGGGCGATCTCATTAGCCCATCGAATCACATCGAATGTGCGCGCAAAGGATCCGCTCAATCCGCGAAATACATCGTGCGTGATAGCGCTCGCGCCGTCCAAGCTCACCGCAAGGCAGGCGAGTCCCGCCCCCTGGAGTCGCACGATGATGTCTCTTGTAAGCAGAGGTGTTGCACTGGGCGTAAGCGATACGCGCACGCCAACCTGCCGCGCGTACTCGATTAATTCGAACAGGTCGGGGCGCTTAATAGGATCGCCACCGGTCAGAACAAAGACCGGCGCGCGGATGGACGCGATCTGATTGATGAGTTGCTTGCCCTCAGCCGTGGTGAGTTCCATCGGGTGACGATTCGGCTGGGCAGAAGCACGGCAGTGGATGCAGGCCAAGTCGCATGCCTGAGTAGTCTCCCAGATCGCAATGAATGGACGCTCGTCGAAGTCGATGGTGTTGACCTGAGGATTCATATCTTATGAGAGCCCAGACTGGAACATGGCGCAGTGACTAAAGTCGCATGCTGGGTAGAATTCGGCGGCGAGCCTCCAGGATATTAAGCGGCTGATCTTCACGGCCATGGGGCCCGGACTAAAAGGGGCTTCATAAACTCGCTTCCTCTCCTCTACTTTCGCAGTCCCAGAGCTTGGGGATCCACGCCGGCCGCATCCACGTCGATAATCGCGCCTTCCAGAACATCTCAACTAACTTCCACCCAACAGCAGAGTAGCCCTCGATAACAGCAACAACTTGACGCAGTGCAGATGGGAGGTTTCAATAAACGGAGATATTGTTCCGGTGATTGCATGAATGTAAATTCGCAAGAATTTGCTCGAGCCAGAGGCTCAGACTCGATCCGCGCGACGACGTGGGGTTTGCTCGCCACAGCGGCGCTGATTGGCGGCATCTATATCGGCAGCAGGGGCCTGCGCGACTTTGACGCCGCGCTCGTCTCGTACGCTGGCGCCACTTTGTTCGCCGCTTTTGGACTGGGCTATCGCTTCTCGATGTGGTTGCGGCGGCCACCAACCCGTCTCTATTGGTATCGCGGCTGGCAACTCTTCCTGACGCCGGGGAGATTCTGGAAGAATCTGGCTCACCTTTTTGAGATCTTCCTGAACAACTTCGTGTTGCAACGTTTCATTGAGCGCAGGTCTCATATGCGCTGGACGGCTCACTGGTTTCTGGCATGGGGCTGCCTCCTGGCCGGGGCGATTACGTTCCCCTTGTCCTTCGGATGGATTCACTTTGAAACTGAAAGAACTTCGCAGGAAATCTACAAGGCGTTCCTTTTTGGAATTCCTGTAGGGAAGTTTCCAGTTCATTCGCTGGTTGCTGAACTCGCCTTCAACGCACTCGATATAGCCGCGGTCATGGTATTGATCGGAGTCTTCAGTGCCCTGTGGCGGCGTGGGCGCGATCACGGTGCGATGGCCGTACAACAGTTCGCGGACGATCTCATGCCGCTCATCATGCTGTTCTCCATCTGCGTGACCGGGATGTTCCTTACGGCCTCGACTCACCTGATGAATGGCCTGCACTACACTTTTCTGTCACAGCTTCATGCGATCACGGTAATCATCACCTTGGTCTATCTCCCCTTTGGCAAGTTTTTTCACATTTTCCAACGTCCTGCGCAGTTGGGCGTAGATTTCTACAAGCGCGCCGGCAAGGAGGGCGAGCAGGCAGTCTGCATTCGTTGTGGGGACATGTATGCCTCCCGCATGCAGATGGATGACTTGAAAGAAGTACAAGCGGCATTGCATATTCACTACCAGTTACAAGATGGAACTCACTATCAGGATGTGTGCCCAAGATGTAGACGTAAGAATCTCGCTCTGACGCAGGACAATATGTGGAAGTCATCCCAAATCAAGAACGAAAGTATTTAGGGGCTCCGATGGCAAAGCTCTCTACGGATATACCGGAACTCGTCGAAGCCTTTGGCCCTACTCTCGGCCGCATTCCGGCAGGTGGGTGGCCTGACACACGCGAAGACGACAAGTTGGTGAAGACGCACTGTTGCTTTTGCGGTCAGCAGTGTGGTATTCAGCTCCGCGTGCAAGACAACAAGATTGTCGGCTTCGAACCTTGGGAGGATTTTCCATTCAATCGCGGGAAGCTCTGCCCAAAGGGGATCAAGCGCTACATGCAGGACGAGCATCCGGACCGCCTGAAGAGTCCGCTACAGCGCGTCGAGGGAAAAGGCTTCGCTCCGATTGGCTGGGATGCCGCGCTCGACCGCGTCGTCAGTGAGATTCAGCGGATTCAGGAGAAATATGGAAAGGACTCGTTCGCGGTCCTGACCGGAGCTTCGCTGACCAATGAGAAGGCGTACCTCATTGGTAAGTTTGCCCGCGTGGCCTTGCAAACGGCGAACATAGATTACAACGGCCGGCTCTGCATGGTCTCCGCAGGTACGGCCTCCAAGAAGGTCTTCGGCATCGATCGCAGCGCCAATTCATGGAACGACATCGTGGACGCAGATGTCATCCTGGCTGCGGGCACCAACATCGCGGAGTGCTCGCCAATCACCACCGATTACGTCTGGCGGGCAAAAGATCGCGGAGCCAAGCTGATTGTGATCGACCCCCGCTTGACGCCGATCGCACGGAATGCGGACCTCTACATCCCGGTCCGCTCAGGCGGAGACATTGGCATCTTCAACGGCATGCTGCATGTGATGATCAAGCGCGGCTGGATAGACCGCGAGTATATCGCGGAGCACACCGTCGGCTTCGAGGAAGTCGAGCGAACCGTCGAGAAATACACCCCTGAGTACGCCTCGAAGATTGCGGGCGTGCCCGCTGCCATGATCATCAAAGCTGCCGAGTTGTTCGGTCCCGCGAAGACAAGCTTCGTGATGCACGCACGTGGAATTGAGCATCACTCCAAAGGCGTCGATAATTGCATCGCCATGATTACACTGGCGCTAGCCACCGGGAGACTCGGCCGAAAGGGCTGTGGCTACGCAATGATTACCGGACAAGGCAATGGGCAGGGCGCTCGCGAGCAGGGCCAAAAATGCGATCAGCTGCCAGGTATGCGCGGAATTGAGGATCCCGAAGCACGCAAATACATCGCTGACATTTGGGGTGTTCCAGAGGAGTCCATTCCCGGCAAAGGTCTTTCCGCCATCCCGTTGATGGAGGCGATCCATGCTGGCAAGATCAAGGGCTTGATCTCGATCTGCTTCAATCCAGTCGTTTCGCTGCCGGATGCCAACTTTACTCGCGAGGCGCTGGGCAAACTGGAGTTCTATACCAACATCGACTTCTTCCTTTCCGAAACTGCGCAGCACGCGGATATCGTTCTGGCGGGATCGCTGATGGAAGAAGACGAGGGAACGACAACCAATGTCGAGGGGCGTGTCATCCACCATCGCAAAGTGGTTGCTCCGCCGAATGGAGCTCGCGAGGACTGGAAGATCCTGTGCGAGATTGCGAATCGCCTGGGCAAAGGCGACAAGTTCAACTATTCGGGACCGCACGAAATTTTTGATGAGCTACGAGTCGCATCGAAGGGCAGCGTTTCCGATTACTACGGCATCACCTGGGAAAAAATCGACGAAAACAACGGTATCTTCTGGCCCTGTCCCTCGCTCGACCATCCCGGCACACCTCGCCTCTACGAAGGTGGAAAGTTCGGCCATCCCGACGGAAAAGCCCACTTCATTCCTGTGGAATGGCGTCCCTCGAAAGAGATGCCGGACGAAGACTACCCTATTATTTTGACAACAGGGCGGGTCGTGGCTCACTTCCTCTCTGGCACGCAGACGCGCCGGATCGGAGCCCTGATCGATCAGATCCCTCAACCGTTCTGCGAAATTCATCCAAATCTAGCGGTGAAACTTGGTATTGCTGATGGCGATTACGTAAAGGTTGAGAGCCGTAGAGGCAAGGTTGTAGTCCACGCAAAGGTTGTAAAGACGATTCGCCCTGATACGGTGTTCGTACCCTACCACTGGCCCCACGATCGTTCCGCGAACAATATGACCATTCGTGGACTCGATCCGCTGTCAGAGATTCCTGAGTACAAGATCTGTGCAGTTCGTGTGTCCAAGACGGAGCAACCCATCGATGCTATCGCCAAACTCGAAGTTCAGGCTGGAGGAATTCGTTGACGAATGCAGATTTCTTCATTGACTATTCGCGGTGTATTGGATGCCAGGCCTGTGTACAGGCGTGCAGCGAGTGCGATACGCACCGAGGTGTCTCCATGATTCACCTGGAGACGATCGAACGGCGGGACAGCGTGCAGACCGCCCCGCAGGTTTGCATGCACTGCGAGGATCCGATCTGTGCTCGGGTCTGCCCTGCGGATGCCATCAAGAAAACCCCCGATGGAGTGGTCCAGAGCTCGCTCAAGCCGCGCTGCATTGGCTGTTCCAACTGCGTCATGGCCTGTCCATTTGGCGTACCGAAGTATCAGGTCGCTATCGACCAGATGATGAAGTGCGACATGTGCTACGACCGCAGCAGCGTCGGCAAGATGCCGATGTGCGCGGCCGTCTGCCCCTCGGGTGCACTGACTTACACAACGTTGCGGAATATCCAACAGACCCGCCCCGGCGTTCCGGTAAATGAATGGCAGTTCGGCAAGGAGATCGTCCGCACGAAGGTCTACGTAATGGTTCCACCCGAGATATCTCGCGTCGAGGTTGGACTTGTCCAAATCACTACGACGGCAGCATCCCTGCCGGACGATCCTTACGATGTCGCACTGATGTTGGAGAGCTAAGAGAATGCAAGAGAAAAGCGGATGCGAGAAATGCAAGAACTGCGACGAAGAAAAGGCCACGCCCCAGTGGAAGAATGACTTCCCTATTAGCTGGGATGGCGATCACTATGTGAGCCGGCGAGAAATGGTCAAATTCCTGACTCTCGGCTCTTCGCTGCTGGCAGCGGCGAATTGGCTGGTCGCCTGGGTTTGGCATCGCGGGCGCAAGGAGACTTTTCCTTCCTCATTGATCGGTTCAGTCGCAGCACTCAAGAAAGAAAAGTCGATACTATTCCGCTATCCCACGGATAAAGACCCCTGTATCGCGGTATGCACGCCCAGCGGAGAGCTTGTAGCATACTCCCAGGTTTGCACCCACCTCTCCTGCGCCGTGATCTACAAAGAAGAGGAGTTGTTCTGTCCTTGTCACAACGGGGTCTTTGAACTTCGTGTCGGGCGACCGACCGCCGGACCGCCAACCAGGCCTCTTCCAAGGATCACTCTGGAACAGCGCGGCGATCGGTTGTTTGCTACAGGCGTAGAGGTGACAGCATGAGCCGCCAGCGGCAAGGGACGATCTTGTTCACTGCGATTCTGGTATTTGTTGCAACCGGAGTTGTAGTACAACTTTGGCTGCTGACGGTCAGCATGGAGGCCGTGTTCCGTCATGATGCCCATACCGCAATACCTGCTGCGGCGAGTTCAACGGTGCTATTTGCCATCAATGCGGGACTTCTTCGATACGTGTTTCGTTTCGACCGATCCATGAAGTGATCGTTCGAATTCCTGGTGTGAAATTTCAATAGGTTATTGTCCATTCGATCGAGAATGGTGAAGCTGCAGTTGCGAAGCAAGAGCGGCGCAGGAGATCAAATAGACAACAATCACCATCATGCTCAACTGGCGATTATTCGTCGAGAGGGATTGGCAAAAAGGATTTTACGGGCTGGCTAAACTTGAAGGATCCCGCACTCGTTCGGAAACATCAGATAATCCCCTGAACCAATAATCTCTGGAAATGTGATTGATATGAAATAACTTACCGGAAGGTTCCGCTGTGCTGATTAGATCTTCAACATCACAAACACGCTGCGACGACTCCAAAAGAGTGGATTGGGAAAAAGCAAGACTACTGGACCTCTACCGTTTATTTCTTACCGATACGGTTCGGTGTATCAACTTTGGATTCATCCGCATCGCGGGCAGAGGGTTGCACTAGTAGGAGATTCAAGGCGTTGTCGAAGCCCGAGCCTTCAGTAGCAAGGGGATTTCCACACTTCGGTCTCCTCCCCATATAACAGTTTGGGTAGCTTCGCCCGGTTCCTCTTTCAAGGGCTGGTTGAATGGGGCAATCCGGAAACGTCTATGAGGGACGATCATCAAGGGCAATTCTGCCCATTACGAGATAAGTACCTATATTTCAGTCATGATGCGGGATAATCCTAGCATCAATTTGACCGAGTTTTAGACCTGTTTTACAACCCAAGAACTCTCGGGTCACGCCCTCGAGGCTGGCCTCTCGGTTTATGGATGGTTGGAAGATGGGTTCTATCAAGAGACAATTCGGAAGCCCTTCGCCGCACACGCAGATAGGCGCTGGTTTGCCTCAACTGCTTACGGTGATGCAGCTGTGTGAGGTCCTCAGGGTGAGCAGCCCCAGTTGGATTTACCAACGGACGATGGAGGCCTGCCCGGAGCCCTTGCCAACTGTCCGCTTCGGGCTACGGTCCCTTCGGTTCGACCTGGAACAGGTTTTCCACTACATCCATAACCACAAGAGGCATTGGGCTGGTGCTACGCTGGAATCATCCGACGCGAGTGCCCCAATCAATGGAAAGGGGCATTTCAAATTGGCTCAAAAGCGATTCCAGGCCGGCACCGTCCGGCTGCGTAAGGATGTACATCCACCCTATTGGGAGGGTTTCTATCGAGAGGACATCATCTCCGAGGAGGGGCAGAAGGTGCGCAAGCGGCGCTCCGCCTACCTCGGTACGGAGAAGGAGCTCTCGGAGAAAGCTGCCCGGCAGAAGTTGGCCGTTATCCTTGAACCTATTAACAGCGGCTCGTCCCGCCCGAGAAAGATGATGACATTCCGCGGTTTTATCGAAAAGTACCGCACGCTGAAGCTGGACAACAAGAAGGGAACCACGGTGCATGGATACGAAACCAATATCCGCGCCCACTACCTCCTTGAATTCGGCCCGATGCAGTGTCTGAAATCACTCCGGAGGCGGTACAGCGGTTCATCAACCAGAAGGCAAACGAAGGCAAGGCGGTTCAGACCCTCAAGAATTTGAAATGGGGACTGAGCTCGATCTTCGTTGCCGCTGTGAAGTACGGATACATCCCGTCCAATCCCGCCCGTCATGCGGATCTTCCGCCGGAGGGAATCAAGGAAGAGCAGGAGCTCCCGACAGGCAATCAGCTTTCCCTGCTGATCGACCGCCTGGACGAGCCGATCGCCACCGCGACCTGGCTTATTGCTGTGACCTCGATCCGTCCGGAGGAGATCGCTTTCAAATGGAAGGATCTCAATGCGGAGAAACGTGAGCTGAAGATCGTTCGCGCGGTCAATCAGGGTGAGCTTCATACACCCAAGTACCACCGCATGAATCGTCCGATCCGGCTGACAGAGAACGATGTTGAACGTCTGCCTTCGGTTGAAGGAGAGCGTCAACGGGCAAGAGGAAGACTGGATATTTCCAAATCGTATTAAGAATGGTTCGATCATGAAGGCCGTCCCCATCTGGCACGAGACTCTTCTGGCACGGGGCATTCAGCCGCTTGCTAGAGAGCTTGGCCTGCCGCACATCACTTGGCGCTTATTGAGGCACTGGGGGGCGACGGAGATGGTGGAAGCGAATACGCCGATCAAGGCGGTGCAACAGCGCCTTGGTCACTCGCGGCCCAATACCGTTCTCACCTACTATGCGCGAGTCCTCGACAAATCGGCGGACTCGGCGGCATCGCTGGTGAGCGGACAGCTGAGCGGAGCATCCTTGACCGCAGAGGCTGGAGTTTCAATCATTTCCAGCGATCTGCCTATAGTTGGCAGCGCCGAGGCAGCGTTGCTGCTTCAGCAGTCGTTATAAGTGTTTGAAGATATTGGAGGCGCGGGTCGGGATCGAACCGACGCATAAAGGTTTTGCAGACCTCTCCCTTACCACTTGGGTACCGCGCCTCTGGGTGGGCTATCGAGATTATAGCCCGGCTGAATTGTAGGTGATGTGTAGCGGGGCAGGGACTTCTTGGAGCGGGAGACCGGGGTCGAACCGGCGACATCTTCCTTGGCAAGGAAGCACTCTACCACTGAGCTACTCCCGCTCTCACAGGTTCAAGTATAGCCAGCATGTTGCCGATGGTCAACGAGCCGAGGAGGCAAGTTGAGTAGTAATTCGGGTATTGGAACACGAGGTGGCCGGATGTGAAGAATTTTGCATCTGAATGGGAGACGGGAGCATATGGGGGAGTATCCATGGAGTTGCAGAGATGATGGTACCGGCAGCGGCGGGCCAGCGGCAGATGCGGGAATGGCAGGCTGTTCTGGATTCCGCAGGCGAGGGGATCTGGGGTCTGGATATGGAAGGACGGTGCACGTTCGTCAACCGTATCGCGGTCAAGACTCTGGGCTTTGCGAGCGAGGAATTGGTCGGCGGCAATATTCACGAGATGATCCATCACCATCGCTCTAACGGAACCCATTTCCCCGCGGAGGAGTGTCCGATCGATTCGGTGCTTCGGCAAAATCTGCCCGTCAACAATCTCTCGGACACGTTCTTCCGAAAGGACGGAAGCAGCTTTGTGACGGAGATGTCTGCGCAACCGATCTCCTCCGGCGGAGAGGTTCTGGGAGTCGTCGTCACCTTCCGCGATGTAACGGAGGTTAAGCAGCAGCAGGAAGACCTGCGCAAGGCCTATGAACTGGCCGAGCAACGGACGGCAGAGTTGAACGCCGTCATCGAGAGCATGCCGCATGGCGTATATATCGCCTCGCTCGATGGTAGCGTACGCAGCAACCTCTGGGCACGAAAGATGAGTGGAGAGCAGTTCCCATCCGAGTTGAAGACGCTGGCTGGTGCACTGGCAGGCAAGTCTTCGACGGAGACGGTGCGGACGCCAGGCCGGTGGATTCGCAGTGTAGCCGCGCCAATCATTCAGGGCGGCAGGATTACCGGTGGGGTCGCCGTAAATACGGATGTGACTCAGGCTCAATTACAGGATGAAGCGCTGCGGAAGTCGGAAAAGCTGGCGGCGGTGGGGCAACTGGCGTCATCTATCGCGCATGAGATCAACAATCCGCTGGAGTCGATTACCAACCTGCTGTATCTGGTGCAGAAGTCGGACTCGATGGATGAGGTCAAGGAATATGCGCGGATCGCGCAGGACGAATTGGCTCGGGTGACGGAGATTACGCTGCAGACACTGCGTTTTCATCGTCAGCAGAGTAAGCCGGTGGAAATTGATCTGGCTGACCTGATGCGTACGGTGATGGCTCTGTATACGGGGCGGCTGCTGGTGCGCAGCCTCAGTGTTGAGATGAAGCTAGTCAACTCGCCGTTGGTGATGGGCTTGGAGGGCGAGATTCGTCAGGTGGTCAATAATCTGATACGAAATGCGTTGGATGTCATGAGCGAGGGAGGAGGGCGGCTATTAATCCGGCTGCATCCGCAGACTAACTGGACGGATGGCCGCAATGGAGTCCGGCTGACAGTGGGTGATACGGGCGAGGGAATCAGCCTCGATATCATGGAGCACCTGTTTGAGCCGTTTCAGACGACAAAAGAGTTGATGGGGACGGGACTCGGGCTATGGGTGAGCAAAGGGATCGTCGAAAAGCATGAAGGGACGATTCGGACAAGGACGCGGCGGGGGAAGCGGCATGGGACTGTATTTTCAGTATGGCTGCCGGTCGAAGGCGGAATCAGTCTGATTGCTGGGGAAGGTTGAGGGCGATGCGGGGGCCCGCGATTGTGTTGGACCGGCGGCGAACGACGTGGGGAGTAATCAGCAGAACCAGTTCACTGGAATCGGTCTCCGCGACTTTGTCGGCAGCGGCGGTCTGAAAGCCGGGCAACTCCCCGAGTCCGGGGATGCCGCTCACGGCGGCAGACTCCGATTTAGTGAGCGTGCTGACCAGCAGGGCGGTGGTGCCGTTGTCTACGGTAATGTCGGAGACGAACTGCCGGCTGTTAAGAATAGGGATATTGTTGAGTGCGGTTCCGGCCAGCGCCTCGATCTTGAGGTCGATATGCATGCTTACTGCGCCGGACTTCTGGATCGTCGGCGTGGCGTTGAGAGTGAGTCCGAGATCTTCGTACTGAATCTGGGGAATGGTGACTCCGGTGGAGTTGCCGCCCAGTTGGGAGAGCAGGCTCGAAGCGCTGACGCCATTAATATTGACGCCGGCCAGCGCGGATGAATTTGCCACCGCGCCGGTGCTGTAGGTGGATGTTGTGATGGGGTAACGGGTGCCGACCCGGAAGTTGGCGGTCTGGCGATCTCCGACGCGAACCTGGATGTCGTCAAGCGCGCGGCTGTTACTGGAGTTGAGGGCGAGATTGAAGGTGGGGAAGACATTCGAGGTAACGCCCGTCTGGGTGAGACCGCCGCCGAAGAAGCCGACGGTCGAGGATAACAGTGAGCTTTTAACCAGCCCGGAGCCGATGAGGGCAAGGGCGATGTCGATATTACTTGCGCCCGCCGGAACCAGACCTTCGGCAATCGCCTGGTTGACCAGATCCTGGTTCTGGTTGACGATCTTGGCGGCCTCACCGGAGACGCTATAGAGCCCCACCTGCTGGGGAAGCTGGGTTCCGATATTGCGCTGACGACGCTTGTCGACGGAGTAGAGTTTGAGCTGGATCATCACCTGGCTGGTGCCGTCCAGCAGATCGGCCAGGGTGAGATTGACGGCCTTCAGCGTGTCTTCGGGAGCTCGAAGAACGAGGTTGCCCAGCCCTTTTTCGATTGATAGTTGCTTGATATCAAATACATTGCGGACGACATTGCCGAGTTCGTTCATCTCCTGCGGAGTCATACCGGGAATGCTGATCGTCTCTTGCAACTGACGCTCGAGGCGCTGCCGGTTTTCTGGCGTATCGCTGGCGATGATGACGCCGGTGGAGTCGAGCGGGACGGCAAACAGTCCCCCCATCTGGAGCAGGATAGGCACCGCGCGCGCATACTGAACGTCTTCCAGGTCGAAGCGGAGATTCTGATGCCCGACAGAGTCGTCGAAGACGGCGCGAATGCCGTAGCTGGAGAGAACCTGACGAACGGTGGCCTGAATGTCGGAGCGAATGTGAAAGGTCTGTGTGCTGGAGTTAGGAAGCAGCATCACGGGTCCGGCAATGGAGGGGCCTTCTTCGAGCCAGGCCTCGGCCTGGCTCTCTATCTCTGGATGGAACCTCGTGGAGAGAGCCTTCTGTGGGAGATGCTGCGTGACGATCGGATTCTGCGGATCGAGCAGACTCGCCTCGGCAAGCAAAGCTTCGGCTTTTTTTGCCTGTCCCAGCAGACGGGCCTTGCCGGCCTGCTGAACGAGCTCGGTGACGCGGTGCTCCCGGGTGACGTTTGCCGCCATGATGTAGTCATGGTTGCTGGGATTGAGTTCCAGCGCCTTGGCAAACTGCGTTTCGGCACCCGTTAGGTCGTTGCGGTCGAGCAGGCGTGCCCCGGCGAGATAGGCATTTTCGGCTTCGCGGCGCTGGCTTGTACTCAGGGCGGGTGAGGCGTCGACCGGATGAGCCGGAGCAGAAGTTGGGCTGACTGCCGGGGTCTGCGCAAAAGCTGCGGCCGAAAGGCCAAGAAATGCACAGACAGTAGTGCTCCATGAGATTTTGCGAAGCCGAGAGTGGGTGGGATGCTTCATCTACTGCTGGTTAGACGGCAAAGCGGGCTAACGGGCGTTTGCAATGCTCTGAATGCGCGGACGCTCGCTGCTGGGCGGACGGCGCATCCCATTGCGGATGGCCGCGGTGTCCAAATCGAGTTCAGCCAGCGTGCGGCTGAGCGTGTTGCGGTGCATGCCGAGTTCTTCGGCAGCTTTGCACTGATTGCCCTTGTGGTGCGCGAGGACCTCGAGGATGTAGCGCTTCTTGAACTGGCGAACAGCATCCGCATAGGGAACTCCGGCGCTGTGCATCTGCGTGATGAGGCCGTCCATTTCGCGCTTCAAGATAGTGTCCTCGCTTCGGGGTCCAGATTTGGAATGCATACTCATTGTCGCTCTATTCGTGCTGTTTGATCCAATCGGGTGCAGTGTGCTTGAGTTGTTCCGCGCCATTCAGAATAAGCTGCCGAAGGTCGTGAGGTACAACGAAGGATACAGCATGAGCCCCGGCAAGGAAATAGGGAGTTAGAGAGGATTTCGCAACCGTGCTCGTGGGCGGAAGAAACGCCGTAATTGCCATCAGGATGGCCACGCACAGCAGGCAGCCGCGGAGATAGCCGAAGGCAGCCCCGAAGAGCCGGTTGAAGAAGCCGAGTCCGATGGCGTTGGCGGTGCGGTGGAGGGCGTGTCCGGCCAGCGCGCAAAGGATCATCACCCCGAGGGCGATGAGAAGAAAGGCTGTAACGTTGGCTACGGTCTTCGTGGTGATGACGCGCTCGAAGACAGCCGCCAGCGCCAGGTAATTCCAGGAGGCGAGCAGAATACCTGCGATGAGGCCTCCCAAAGCGAACAGTTCGAGCAGCAGGCCCCGGAGAAATGCCGTGATCGTGGACCAGATGAGGATGGCGATCAGGAACCAGTCGAAATAATTCAGGCTCATAGAGGCCTCGGGTTATAGATTGGTGCGTCCGGTGATCAGGCGGAAGGCTTCGAGATACTTGGCTTTAGTCTTTTCGACGACCTCAGGGGGGAGCGCTGGAGCAGGGGCCTGCTTGTTCCAGTGGATGGATTCGAGATAGTCGCGGACGAATTGCTTGTCGAAGGAGGGCTGCGCTCCGCCGGGGCTATAGGTTTCGGCGGGCCAGTAGCGGGAGGAATCGGGGGTCAGGACTTCGTCGGCAAGGGTGATTTCGCCGTCGATGAGGCCGAACTCAAACTTGGTGTCGGCAAGAATCACACCCTTGCTGGCAGCGTGTTTGCCGGCTTTTTCATAGATTTTGATGCTAAGGTCGCGAAGGTCTTCCGCAGGCTTTTGGCCGATGGTGTCGACCATCTTCTGGAAGGAGATGTTCTCGTCGTGGCCGACGTTGTTCTTGGCTGCGGGGGTAAAGATGGGCTCGGGCAGTTTGTCTGATTCGCGCAGCCCGGAGGGAAGACGGATGCCGCAGACCGAGCCGGTTCGCTGGTAGTCCTTCCATCCGGAGCCGGAGAGATAGCCGCGGACGACGCACTCTACGGGGAACATCTCGGCTCGCCTGACCAACATGCTGCGGCCTTCTAGTTGCTCCAGGTACGGCGTGCAGGATGCAGGGAATTGAGCAGCGTCGGCGGTCACGAGGTGATTTTTGACGGTGTCCGCGAGCAATTTGAACCAGAACAGCGAAAGTTGGGTGAGGATGCGCCCCTTGTCCGTGATACCGGTGGCGAGGACGTGGTCGAAGGCTGAGATACGGTCGGTGGCGACAAAGAGAAGCTGGCTGTTACCGAGGTCGTAGATGTCGCGTACCTTGCCGCGGGCGGCAAGGGGCAGGTCGCCGAGGCTGGTCTGGATAAGGGCTTGGCTAGTTTGGCTCATTGAGATGACGGTATCACTCCTGTAAGGCGATTCTAGGCGGAAATTCAGTAGAGCTTTACTACAAGGCTTCGTGCTGCGTCGGGCGGCTGGTCCGAAGCCGCCGGACAGGACATGAGAACGTGTTCACCGTCGGGCTGGAGGGTAGCCGTGGCCCGTGAGGAATCGCATTGGCCGCTGTAGTAATGGCACGCCTGCCGACGGTGGCGAAGGAAGCGCGTCCAGGATGGATGCGCGTAGATGGTGAGGTCATAGCCGGATGTCGGCGCGGTTCCGGTTCCCCAGGACGTAAGGTCACTGGTGAGATTAGGCCCAATGGTGACGATCGTGTGTGGGGCAGGGTTAAAAAGCTCGGCGAGCGGCAGAAACGCGCTGGCCGAGAGAATGGGAATAAAGAGGACGATGGCGATGATCGTGGTGAGCCAGCGCGGACGCAAAAGCGTGAAGACAACCAGCAGGAGTCCATAACTTGCGATGACGAGCCAGTAGAACGTGGCGTTGAGGTGGCTTGAGGACGTGCTCCAGCGGGTGGCTCTGGCCGTACCGACGAGGGCAAGAACGGCACACGAGCACAAAATAAGGAACCTCTGCGCCTTTGGGGAGAGGCAGGTCCAGCGCAGCCGCAAAACGATGAGAGCCCCGGTCAGGATGGCGAATGCGGCGAACGTGAGCGGGAGCATGACTCTAGATTAAGGGTTTTGTCCGAATTTGGTAAAGGAATGTTGCAAGCCGGGCTGGAGCAGAGGAATTGTTCGATTGGGGTCAAGAAGAGGTATAGAATTCGCGCGGGACCCCTCTTCAATCGAAGCACCGGCCGGAGCGCATTCGACGCGTGCTATGCGCGTACGGAATGCCTTTCGTCGGCAATCTTTTGCATCTCAACTTTTTCAGCCTGGGAGGGCATTTCTTATGAAAGGTCTATCGGGGCTTTTACTTGTATCGTGTCTTGTCTGCGGTGGTTCCAGTGTTCTGGCGGCACAGGAGAAGCCTGGAGACGTTACACCTCCGCCTAAGGTGCTTGTCATTCAGCGGGAATTTGTAAAACCGGGTAAGGCGGGCAGTGCGCACGAAAAAACGGAGAGTGCGTTTGTCCGGGCAATGATGGCAGCCAGATGGCCAACCCGTTATTTAGGGATGGACTCGCTCTCCGGACCTTCGCGGTCGCTGTTCTTTATCGGATACGACTCGTTTGCCGCGTGGGAGAAGGACAACATGGACATGCAGAAGAACGCTACGCTGGCGGCGGCGATCGATCGCGCATCGCAGGCAGATGGCGAATTGCTAAATGCTTATGAATCAAGCGCTTATACCTATCGGGAAGAGTATAGCCTTCGCGCGCCGGTTAATATCGGCCAGATGCGGTATATGGAGATCACTCGCTTCAAGATCCGCATGGGACACCGGAAGGACTGGGACGAACTGGTGAAGATGTATCTGGATGCGTATGGAAAGGCTGTTCCCGACGCACACTGGGCCATGTTTGAAAGCATGTACGGCATGGACAATGGAGGCGTGTTTCTGATGGTGACGCCGATGAAGTCCGCAACCGAGATTGACCAGGAGGTGTCCGCTGGAGATGCGTTCTATGCGTCGAGGAATGCAGATGATGCAAAGAAAATGTCCGAACTCTCGGCATCTTGTATCGAAGCGGTCCAGTCGAACTTGTTCCTGTTCAACCCGAAGATGAGCTATCCTCGGGACGCATGGGTCAATGCCGACCCTGCTTTCTGGAAGGCGAAGGTGGCGGCGTCAAAGAAGCTTGCTCCCAAACCCGAGCAGTAGAGCCTATATCCGTTGTTAATTCGAGCGTGCAGGCAACAGCGGCAACCCATTCTCCATAAAAGGTGAGGAATGGGTTGCCGTATTTCTATTTGAGATTTAGGCTACAGCGCGGCGATTCAGATTGACGCTGACAATCTTGCTGACGCCCGGCTCCTGCATGGTTACGCCGTAGATAATGTCGGCCTGGGCCATGGTTCGCTTGCTGTGGGTGATGACGACAAACTGGGTCGTCGCTGACATGTCGGCGATCAGTTTGGCGAAGCGGCCCACGTTGGTCTCGTCGAGCGGCGCATCAACTTCGTCGAGGATGCAGAACGGAGCGGGCTGGAATTGGAAGATTCCGACCAGCAGAGAAAGCGCGGTGAGTGCTTTTTCGCCTCCGGAGAGCAGGAGGATATTCTGCAATTTTTTGCCCGGAGGAGAGGCAAGAATATCGATACCGCTCTCGGCGGAGTTCTCTGCGTCGGTCAGTCGCATCGATGCCTGGCCGCCGCCGAAGAGCTTGGTGAAGGTGGTGCTGAAGTTCTCGTTGATGACCTTGAAGGCTTCGTCGAACTTGAGCCGCGAAACGTCGTCGATCTCCTTGATGGATGCCTGGGTATTTTCGATGGAGTCGAGCAGGTCCTTGCGCTGGGCTTCGAGGAAGCCGTGCCGCTGCGTGGTTTCGTTGTACTCCTCGAGCGCCATCATGTTGACCGGTCCCATGGCTTCGAGCTTCTGCTTCAGGGCGCGTGACTCCTCTTCCTCGGTGGCGAGGGCTTCGCCTTCGATGCGGGCGATGCTCGCGTCTTCGCGGAGGGAGACGGCTTCGACGGCGAGATCGTTGAGGCATGTCGCCTCGATGTGCTCGATGTCGGAGGCCAACTTGGCAGCACGGGCAGTGAGCGCGGCGCGCTGTTCCCGGAGCAGTTCGGTCTCGTGACGGAGCGCGCGTAGTCGGCCATCGAGTTCGGCCATCGCCGCACGAAGGGCATTGGCCTCTTCGGTCAGGCGCGTGCTGTCGGCTACAGCGGTGGCGCGGAGTTCGGTAAGCTCTGCGTGCTGCGTAGCCAGCGCGGCAGTCTCTTCCTCGCGGCGGAGCTTTTCCGAGGCGGCAGAGGCGAGTTGCTGGTCGAGCTGCTGAATGCGCTGATTCTGGCCGTTGTAGAGACGCGTAGTCTGGTCGAAGTTAGCCTGGGCGTTGCGACGCCGCTCTTCCAAACCGGCGAGGTCGGCGGAGGCAGCAGCCGCTGCCTGCTGTAACTGCTCGCGCTGGGCGCGAAGCTCTTCAAGCTGTGCCTGCAGATCGGAGAGCGAGGCTTCGAGCGTGGCACGTTCAGCTTCGAAGGCCGTGGCCTCCTGCCTGCGGCGATCGATAAGCTCGATCTTCTGGTTCCGCGCATCGCGGTTGCGCTCGCTGGTCAGCGACCAGTCGGCGAGGCGACGTTCGATGCGGGCGGTCTCGGTCTCCATCTGGCGCAGAGCCGCGCCGGAGTTGGCAGACTCGCGTTCGGCCTCGCGGCGTTCGTTGGTCTGGCGTTCGATTGTGGCGTTCAGGTCAACAATCTGGTGCTGGAGATCGGCGGTCTGCAGATCGGTCTGCGCCAACTCCCGCTCGGACTTCTCGATCTTGTGCTGCACTTCGATCAATTCGCGCTTGAGTGCCAGCGGTCCTTGCGCGCGGGGACGCCCGCCGGTGACGGTGACGTTGTGGAAGGTCTCGCCAGTGGGCGAGAGGAAGAAGGACTGCGGATTCGACAGCGCCAGCGACCGTGCCGTGTACGAGTCGGGCGCGACATAGCCCTCGCGCAGCTTGGGCAGGATGACTTCGAGCGACTTGCCGAAGCCGTCTAGGACGCGGACGCAGTCCTTGAGCGGAACGACGCCTTCAATGCCCACGGTGGTGGTCTGGGCGGTGCTGGTCATGCCTTCAGAGAAGGGGAAGTTGGCCTGGGCGTCATTGGGATGCACGAGAAAAGTGGCACGCCCGCTGACGTCCGTCTTGAGCAGGTTCATGCCCGCATCGGCCGCGTCCCAGCTCTTCACGACGATGTAATTAAGTTCGTCGCGCAGGAACTCGTCGACGACGCTCTCATACTTGCCGTCGACTTCCAGAAAATCGGCGAGCGTGCCCACGGGAGTTGTGCCATTGAGTCCCGGATTGCTGGCGTTGTGCTTGAAGATATTGCGAACCGTATCGGTGGAGTAGCTGTGCTCGCGGATGAGAGCTTCAAGGGAGCTACGCCGCCCGTTAAGGCTGGCAACCTCGCCGCGAAGCTGGTCGCCGTGGCGCTTGCTCTGCGATTCTTCGGAGCGGCGAGCTTCAATTTGAAGGCGAAGGTCGGCAATCTCTGCCTCCAGCCGTTTTAGCCGCTCAGTGACGCTCTCGAAAGAGAGCTTGACCTGACCGCGTTGTAAGCCAAGCGTCTCAAGCTCCTGCCGTGCGATGTCGGACTCCGAGAGCAGCCGCTCGGCTTCACGGTCGAGGCCAGCCAATGCCGCTTCGGCCTGTGCCTGTTCATTCCGCGTCTGTGAGGTGCGCTGAACAAGCTGCATGGTGGCTCGCCGATTCTGCTCGGCCTGCTGCTCAGCCGAAGCGAGAGCGCGCACTGCCTCCTGCGCCTCCTGCTGATGGAGCTGCGCGGCTTCGCGCGAGCCGGTCGATTCGGTGGTCGCATTTTCGAGGAAGCTGCGGTGCTGTTCAAGCTCTCCGCTCAGCGCGGCAAGCTGTTCGCGAGCCTGCGCGAGGTCATCTGCGCCCGATGCAAGACGACCGGTCAGTTCGGTAATGCGGTCGGTGTTTGCGGCTGTGCGGGCGGCGATGCGCTCAAGCTCGACGGCGGATTGGTTGGCCTGGGCTCCGGCTTCGCGAATCTGCTGGTCGAGAGCGTAGCCGGTGCGGATGCCCTCGGTGTGCTCGGCGTCCATCTCTTCGACAGCCGCGGCCTGCGCATCGATCTGCGTGGCCAGCGCGGTGATCTTCTCCGTAGTGGCGGACTGCTCTGCGTCAAACTGCGCCATGCGGCTGGCGAGCACGACGCGAAGCCGGGTGCGAAGCTCGTCGCGGAGTGCACCGTAGCGCTCCGCTTTGGCCGCCTGGCGCTTGAGCGTGGTCATCTGCCGGGTGACTTCGTCGAAGATGTCGTTGACGCGCGAGAGGTTTTGCTTGGCCGATTCGAGGCGAAGTTCGGCGAGCCGCTTCTTGGTCTTGAAGCGCGTGATCCCCGCCGCTTCCTCAATAATGCTGCGCCGGTCGAGAGGCTTTGAACTGAGCAATTGCCCGATCCGCTCCTGCCCGATGATCGCGTAGGAGTCGCCTCCGAGGCCGGTGCCCATGAAGATATCCTGAATGTCGCGCAGACGGCAGATCTTGCCGTTCAGAAGGTATTCGGAGTCTCCGGAACGGAACAGCCGTCGGGTAATCGTGAGTTCTCCGGCACGGACCGGAGCGCGGCCGAACTTGCGGCGGCGAATTTTAA
>Ga0207705_10000287_pt1 | contig 47411 bp, 39 predicted proteins | sample KBSC13metaG_FD_184314 | JGI IMG/M metagenome (GOLD analysis project Ga0207705, IMG submission 184314) | Corn rhizosphere microbial communities from Kellogg Biological Station, Michigan, USA - KBS C1-3 metaG (SPAdes) (version 2) | ecosystem: Host-associated > Plants > Roots > Rhizosphere > Soil ... | reverse complement strand
CGCTCAAGTTGCCTGAAACCCCGCCGTCGCCACCTGGAACCTGCCAACGGGCGCAAACTGCGCACCGCGTGGTTTGAAATGCAGCAAGCCGCCTTGCTGTACCACGCAGGCGAGCGACTTGGCGCGCCAGCTCTTGAACATGAAACGGTGAACCCGCTCATAAATATCTAACAGCTATTCGACCCCTTGACGGGGCGTTGCGGCGAGTATCGCGCGCGACCTGCTGCGCCGCAATCAGAAAAATCCTACACAAATCCAACCTCTTGGCCGCTGGCTGCACCTGACAACGATCGGCAAGCTCTCCACGTTATCGGTCGAGGTGGGGCGCTATGGAATTCGCAGGTCGAGATGCCCGTGTAACGCGAGGGCGAAAGCAGGCGCCGCGCCTGCTGGAGCAAGTTCGCGATCGCTTGCGCGTGAAACACTACAGCTTGCGCACCGAACAGGCATACGTGGGCTGGATTCGAAGGTTCATCCTTGCCAACGGCAAACGGCATCCGCGCGAGATGGGCGGTGGCGAAGTGGAGGCTTTTCTGACCCGGCTTGCCACGCATGGCGAAGTCGCGGCCGGGACCCAGAACCAAGCCCTCGCAGCGTTGCTGTTCCTATACCGGGAAGTGCTTGGACAGAAACTGCCATGGATGGACAACGTCGTGCGCGCGAAACGTCCGCGCCGGTTGCCGGTGGTGCTGACACGCGAAGAGGTGCGCTGCCTGCTGGCGCAGATGCAGGGGCGCGACTGGCTGATGGCGGGCCTTCTCTACGGCACCGGCATGCGCCTCATGGAGTGCCTGCGCCTGCGCGTGAAGGACGTGGATTTCACACGCCGCGACATCATCGTGCGCGAAGGCAAGGGCAACAAGGATCGCCATGTACCGTTGCCCCAGGCATTGGAAACCGCACTGCAGGACCAGATGGCGTCGGCTCGGTTGCTGCATCGGACGGACTCGGTCGCGGGGTTCGGCGCTGCATGGTTGCCACATGCGCTTGCACGCAAGTATCCGAATGCCGCGCGCGAGTGGGGCTGGCAATACGTGTTTCCCGCATCGCAACGATCGTTCGACCCGCGTTCCGGCGTGGAACGCCGGCATCATCTGGATGAAAAGGTCTTGCAGCGCGCGGTCCACCGCGCCCGCATCGCTGCCGCCATCCACAAGCCGGCGACCTGCCACACGCTGCGCCACTCTTTCGCCACGCACTTGCTGGAAGCGGGCCACGACATCCGCACGATTCAGGAACTACTCGGCCACAAGGACGTGGCCACCACGCAGATCTACACGCACGTGCTGAATCGCGGCGGGCGCGGGGTGTTGAGTCCGCTGGACCGGAGTTGAGCCAGCGAAATCAGGCGGCGCGCGGATCGCGCTGCCGATGCAGGTGCACCAACAGCAATGAAATCGCCGCGGGCGTGACGCCGCTGATGCGGCGCGCCTGACCCAGCGTGGCGGGCTTCACACGCTTCAGTTTCGCCGACACTTCTGCGGACAATCCGCGCACGCGATCGTAGTCGAAACCTTCCGGTATCGGCGTGGATTCGTGACGACGCTGGCGTTCGATCTCGTCGCGCTGGCGATCGAGGTAGCCCGCGTATTTCGCCTGCACTTCCACTTGCAGGGCGACGTCTTCGCCTTCGACCGCGGGGCCGAAGCCATCGATGGATGTCAGCACCGCGTAATCGAGTTCCGGGCGGCGCAGCAGGTCCAGTGCGTTGGCTTCGTGCGCGAGCGCGATGCCGCGTTGCGATTGCAACGCAGCGCCGAGTGCGTTGGAGGGCGTGGCCCACAAGGCTTTCAGCCGCGCGGTTTCGCGTTCCACCGCACCGCGCTTGGCGCGCATTGCATCGAAACGTTGCTGCGGCACCACGCCCAGTTCGAAGCCTTTTTCGGTGAGGCGCAGATCGGCGTTGTCCTCGCGCAGGTGCAGCCGGTATTCGGCGCGTGACGTGAACATCCGGTACGGCTCGATCGTGCCGTTGGTGGTGAGGTCGTCGATCAGCACGCCGGTGTAGGCCTCGTCGCGGCGCGGCCACCAGGGTTGTTCGTCGCGCGTGGCGCGCGCGGCGTTGAGGCCCGCGATCAAGCCTTGCGCCGCGGCTTCTTCGTAGCCCGTGGTGCCATTGATCTGGCCCGCGAAATACAAACCTGCGATGGCTTTGGTTTCGAGCCACGGCTGCAAGCCGCGCGGATCGAAGTAGTCGTACTCGATTGCGTAACCGGGGCGCGTGATGTGCGCGCGTTCGAAACCCGGAATTGAATGCACCAGTTCCACCTGCACGTCGAACGGCAACGACGTGGAAATGCCGTTCGGATAAATTTCGATCGCATCCAGCCCTTCGGGTTCGATGAAGATCTGGTGCGAAGCCTTGTCGGCGAAGCGCACCACCTTGTCTTCGATCGACGGGCAGTAGCGCGGGCCGGTGCCTTCGATCTTGCCGGTGTAGAGCGGCGAACGATCCAGCCCCGCGCGGATGATCTCGTGCGTGCGTTCACTGGTATGCGTGATCCAGCACGGCACCTGACGCGGATGGTCGTCGCGCGAACCGAGGTACGAAAACACCGGCAACGGATCGTCGCCCGGCTGCTTCTCGAACACCGAGTAATCCAGCGTGCGCGCGTCGATACGCGGCGGCGTGCCGGTCTTCAGGCGATCGGCGCCCAGCGGTAGTTCGCGCAGGCGCTTGGCCAGCGTGGTGGCGGGCGGATCGCCCGCGCGACCACCTGCATGGTTTTCCAGGCCGATATGGATCTTGCCGGCGAGGAACGTGCCGACCGTCAGCACCACGCGCGGCGCGCGGACCGTCAACCCCATTTGCGTGACGACGCCGGCGACGTGGCCTTGCTCGATCACGAGGTCGTCGACCGACTGCTGGAAGATGTCGAGGTTCGGTTGCCGTTCGACGATGCGCCGGATCGCGGCCTTGTACAACGCGCGATCGGCCTGGCAGCGCGTCGCGCGCACGGCCGGACCTTTGGATGCATTCAAGGTGCGCCACTGGATGCCGGCGAGATCGGCCGCGTGCGCCATCGCGCCGCCCAACGCGTCGATCTCTTTCACCAGATGGCCTTTGCCGATCCCGCCGATCGCGGGATTGCAACTCATCTGGCCGATCGTTTCGATGTTGTGCGTGAGTAGCAGCGTGCGTGCGCCGCAGCGCGCGGATGCAAGTGCCGCTTCCGTGCCGGCGTGACCGCCCCCTACAACAACGACGTCATAACTGGTCATACGCTGTCACTTGTTTCCAATTGCAACGCGCGGCACACCGTGTTTGCCCACGCAATTGCAAATTCCCGTTTGCAATTCGCATCGCGAATGGTTGCAAAACGTTACCGCGCGGCTGAAGCGCGCACGTAAGCCTTCGCCTACCCGGCAACGTCACAATCTCTTGCAAATTTCGGCTGCGAATCCCGATGGATTGGCATGCGCCGTGCACCAACACTGTGCGCTCCCGCCGATGCAGTCGCGAACGCGACAGGGACCGGATACAGGGACCGGTCTTGCATCGGCGGGAAGCACCAGGACTGGTGCGAAAAAGGAACTGGCGCCCGGCGGTCATCAGGAACAGGGGGAATCCAGAGTAACCGAGTTCCGGGCGCCAGATTCAGGAAAACATCGGGCGTCGAAGTGGCGGATCAATTCGCAACTGCCCCTTCGGCGAAGAGTATCAGCGGCTGTGGATGAACGCCACTTGAAGCATTCAGGGCGGTCCTTCACGGAAAGACTTCAGGAGCGTGTGATGAACCATGTCGCAATGACCAATGAAGAATGGCAAGAGGTGTACCGGCACCATGACGAGCTGGTTCACATGGCCCAACTTGAGCTGCAGACCGGGGAAATCCGCGAAATGCGCCCTGCCGGGGCGCCGCCGCAGCATGCGATGAAACCGGTCGAGCTGCAACTGCATGAACTGGACAGCGTCGTCGCCAATATCCCGCACTGAAGCGGTACGTCCGGTTCCATCGTTTGGGGGGTAAAGGGAGCGCATTGCGCTCCCTTTTTCATGCCTGCATTCAGGGAATCTCAATCTTGGTGGCCGCCGCGCGGCCGGAAGGCGCCGGACGAGCCGGTGCCACCGCCCGGACCGGACGCGAAACCATCGGCGGCGGGCGCGAAACCGGGGTCGGCGCCTGGAAATCGGACCGGGCCGGCATCGCCATGGGGCGGCGATTGACGAATTCGGGCTCCGTCGCCAGGCGGGTCGCCGGGCGCGAGACCATCGGGACCGGCGCCCGGAAGTCAGGTCGAACCGGCACGGCCAGTGGACGCCGATTCGCGAATTCGGTTTCGACGGGTACCCGCGGCGTTGCCATCGCGGGCGTCGGCGTCGCCAGCGCCGGGTTCCGGATGCGACCGGCCGGCCCGCGCGCGAAATCGTGGGGTGCGAACCGCGCCGACGGCAACGGCCGGCGGTTGGCGAAGCGTTCCATCGGGCGCGCCGGCGAAGGCACGGACAGATCCCCACTGCGCGAGCTTGGCGGAACCGGCGGATGGTCGGGTTTCAGCCACGGGCGCGGCGAACCGGACGCGACCGGATTGTGGTCGTGGTGGTGGTGGCGGCGCCCGTGATGGCCACAACCCCACCGCGCGCAGCCCCAGCCGGTGGAGTACCAAGGCCCCCAATAACCGGGGAAATTCCACACGTTCGAAATACCGGGATTGAAGGTGAATGACGGCCAGTAGCCGTAGTCCCCGTAACCGCCGTACCAGCCGAATGGATTCGAATAAGGACTGGTGCCGTTGTAATAACCATACCCGCTGGTGCCCGGGTAATAAGGGCCGGTGCCGTAGTAGTCGTAATAGCCCTGGCCCGAATATGGCTCGTCGCTGGTGTAGTAACCGCCGCCGCCCGCCACGTCCGGCTGCACGAACGCGTAGCCGGTGGCGCAACCGGCCAGCGCCAACGCGCCGGTGCCGAGTGCCACGGCACGCGCAAGGCACCCCCATGCTCGTGATGAAAATGTTCCGCGCATGGCGCACCTCCGGGTTCAGCACGATTTCTGTACTCGATGGTACGCCTTTATGCGCGCAAGGATGTGAAGCGGGCCGACAACTTCAGCACGCGTCGCCCGCCGCCAACATGCGGGTCAGGATTTCCGTGAGGTCGGGCGAGTGTTGCCCGTGTTCCAGCAGGGCGCGCAAGGCGGCTTCGGCCAACGCGCGACGCTTCGGTTCCAGCCGCGACCAGTCCTCGAAAGCCTTGGCCAGCCGCGCGGAAAGCTGCGGATTGCGCGCGTCGATTTCGCCCAGCTTGTCCGCGAAATACCGGTAGCCGGCGCCGTCCGGGCGGTGGAACGCCACCGGGTTGGCGCGCGCGAACGCGCCCAGCAGTGCATGCACCCGGTTGGGATTGGCCAGCGTGAACGCCGGGTCGGATTCCAGCGCCTGCACGCGTTCCAACGTGGCGTGCGCGGGCACGGTCGCCTGCAGCATGAACCACTTGTCCAGCGTCAGCGCGTCGCCGTCGAAGCGTTCGCGATACAGGCGCAAGGCATCGCCTGCCTGCACGGCATCGTTGCGCACCAGTGCGGTCAAGGCGGCAAGCCGCTCGGTCATGCCGTGTGCCTCGCGGCATTGCGCGAAGGCAAGCTCGGCGCCGCTGGCGGCATCGTGCCGAACCAGCAGCGAAAGCACGCGGGCCTTGAGGCGGCGGCGTGCGGCGGCTTGCTGGTCGAGCGCGCCTGACTCGCCAGCGTGCAGTTCGCGATAGGCCGATGCGAGCGGGTCGCCCAACCGCTGCGTCAGTGCGTTTTCCAAGGCGTCGCGGGCGGCATGCACGGCGTCCGGATCGAACGGCGCGTGGCGCGCGCCGAGTTCGAGTTCGGAAGGCGGCGTCAACAGGTCGGCGAGCAGCGCGGGATCGATTTTCGCGCGGGTCGCGAACAGTTGCTCCAGTGCGTCGAGCCAGGCATCGGTGGCGGCGTGCGCATGGCCGCCCGCGAAGGATTCGTCGAACGCGCGGCCGGCAAGTTCCTGCGCGGCGTTCCAGCGATCGAAGCCTTCCGTTTCGTGCTGCAGCAACAACGCAAGCTGTGCGGGCGCGTAGTCGAACGCCACGTGCACGGGCGCCGAGAAACCGCGGCACAGCGAAGGGGTTGGCGCCGAAGCCACGGCCTCGAACACGAAGCGCTGTTCGGCTTGGGTCAGTTCGAGCACGCGTTCGCGCGCAACGGGCGCGGTTTCGCCTTCGAGTCGCAATGCCATCGGAATACCGTCGTCGCCGAACAGCGCGACGTTCACCGGAATCGGCACCGACTGCTTGTGTGGCTGGCCGGGCGTCGGCGGCGTGCGCTGGACAAGCACGAGCGTGTAGCGCTTCGAAGCGGCATCGTATTCGCCGCGCGCATGCAGTTCGGGCGTCCCGGCTTGCGCATACCATGCGAGGTACGGCGACAGATCCACGCCGTTGGCTTCGCCGAGCGCGGCCAGCAGATCGTCGATCGTGACCGCCTGCCCATCGAAGCGCGAGAAATACAGATCGGCGCCGCGGCGGAAGCCTTGCTTGCCGAGCCGTCCGGCGATCATCCGGATCAATTCCGCGCCCTTTTCGTAGACGGTCGCGGTATAGAAGTTGTCGATGGCCTGGTACGCGGCCGGGCGCACCGGATGCGCCAGCGGGCCCGCATCCTCGGGGAACTGCACGCGGCGCAACGTGGCCACGTCCTCGATGCGCTTCAGCGATTGCGAATGCATGGCTTCGCAAAAGCTGTGCTCGCGGAATACCGTGAAACCTTCTTTCAGGGAAAGCTGGAACCAGTCGCGGCAGGTGACGCGGTTGCCGCTCCAGTTGTGGAAATATTCGTGTCCGATCACCGCCTCGATGCGGCGGTATTCGTCGTCGGTGGTGGTGTCGGGATCGGCCAGCAGGTACTTCGAATTGAAAATGTTGAGACCTTTGTTCTCCATCGCGCCCATGTTGAAGTCATGGGTCGCAACCACGTTGAACACCGGCAAGTCGTAACTGCGGCCGTATGCGCGCTCGTCCCAGCGCATCGCGCGTTCCAGCGCGTCCATCGCGTAATGGCAACGGTCGATCGCATCGGCCTCCGCCCACAGTCGCAAGCTGACGTCGCGCCCATCGGCGGTGCGGTAGGCGCGCTCGATTTTCTCGAGCCTGCCCGCGACCAGCGCGAACAGGTAGCTCGGCTTCGGATGCGGATCGACGAAACGCGCGAAATGGCGGCCATCCGGCAGGTCGCCCGATCCGGCTTCTTCGCCGCCCGCCAGCAAAACCGGAAAGCGCGCCTTGTCGGCGACGAGCGTTACGTCGTAGCGCGCCAGCACGTCCGGGCGATCGGGGAAAAACGTGATGCGCCGGAAGCCCTGCGCTTCGCACTGGGTCAGCAGGAAACCGTGTCCGCGCCTGCCCGACAGATACAGCCCGCACAACTGGCTGTTGCGGGCCGGATCGATGCGCACGTCCATCTCCAGCACGCTGCCGTCGCGCGCACCTTGGACGACGAGACCCGCGACGTCGATCGTGTAGTCAGCCGGTGCAAGCACGCGGCCATCCAGTCGCGCGGACAGCAATTCGACATCCTCACCGTCAAGGCGCAGCGCCTCTTCACGATCCCGCGCGAGCGTCAACTTCGAATGAACGAGGGTTTGGTCGATGCCGAGCTCGAATTTCAGCTCGACATGGGTAACGCGCCAAGCGGGCGGCCGGTAATCGGCGAGGCGAACGACGGATTCTGCGGCGAAGCGGTCCACGATATTTTCTGTATCCATCGCTCCATTTTATCAGCCGCCGCGCGTGAGCCAAAACGCCAATGCAAAACGTGAAAGATTTCATGTTCTCGGGGTTGGCGGGCCCGGACGTCTGGACGTCCAAACCGTCGTGAAGACCCGTTACAGGCGCCTTTCGCACAAGCGCGGATGATCGGGGCTGGCGCCGCTCGAAGCGGCATCCGCGGACAGCCTGGCACCCGAACCCGACCGGCGTACCAGCATGCAGGCCATGGCTGCCACGCTGGCCGTGGCAGCCGCGATCAATGGAAGGTCGAAGCCGCCCGTGCGTGCGGCGAGCCACGCCGCGCACGCCGGTCCTGCTGCCTGGCCGACGCCCAACGTGATGGTGAGCGCGGCGATCAGGCGTACCGGATTGCGCGGTGCCAACAGGCGCGCCTCGCGCATGGTGTACATCACCGCCGGCATCATGGCGATGCCGACCAGCAAAGTCGCCAGCATCAGCCGCGTGATGTCGTGTCCATCCACGCCCAGCAGCATTCCGCCCGCCAGGCAGGCGCTGCATGCGGCGAGTACGGTGCGATTGTCGATGCGCGCCGGCAACCAGCGCAGCGCCAGCGTGGACACGGTCATCGCCACCCCGAACAAGGGCCAGAACCATTCGCGCAGCGCCGGCAGGTGCAACTGCCGCTCGGCGATCAGCGGCAGGAACGCCGCGGGAATCGTGTAGGCGAATCCCAGCAGGCCGTATGCCACCACCAACGCCCATGCCGGACCTGATGGCGATGCTGCGCTGGACGATGCGGATGCGTTGTTCGCGCCGATCACGCCGTCGTCGCCCAGCCTCCGCCACACCACTGCAAACAGCACGACGGTGATGATGCCGAACGTGACCCAAAGTGCCGACGACGACGCACCAAGCGGCCGCGCCGCCGCGACCAGCAAGCCGCTGCCGACGATGCCGACCCCGGTGCCGCTGAACATCACGTGTTCGAGCAATGGACGGCCGGCGGCACGCAGGCGCGCCATGCTCCAGGCGATGCCGTGCACCACCAGCGCGGCCGAAGCTACCCCGGCCGCAAACCGCCACAGCAGCCAGATGTCCAGGCGGGTGGTCAGGCCCATGCCCACGGTGGCGAGAGCCACGCCGGTCGCGCCGATGCGCAGGCTCAAGCGGGGCGGCAGCGGACGCAGCGCACACAAAAGTGCGCCGAGCAGGTAGCCGAGCATGTTGGTGGACGCCAGCCAGCCGCCGGCGATCAGGCTCAGGCCATGGTCGGCCTGCATGAGCGGCAGCAGCGGCGTCAACACGAAACGGCCGATGCCGAGGGCCAGGGCCAGGATGGTCATGCCGATCAGGGCGGTGCGAAGTTCACGGTTCATGGGTGGCTCGATACGGGCAAGGCCGGACATGCTAGGCTTGTCCATGCATCGGGTAAAACGAATTATTCGAGCGCTACTTATCGGAAATATCGATCATGGAACTGCGTGAGCTGGAGACCTTCCGCGCCGTCGTGGAGTCGGGCGGCATGAACCGTGCGGCGACGCGCCTCAACCGCGCGCAATCGAGCATCACCGCGCGCATCCGCCAACTGGAAGCATCCCTCGGCGTGTCTTTGTTCGCACCCGAGGGACGCGGCCTGCGTCTGACGGCGGCAGGCGATGCGCTGGTCGGATATGCCGATCGCCTGTTGTCGCTGGCCGACGAGACGCGCGCCGCGGTGCGCCGTGACAAGGCCTGCGGCCGCCTGCGCCTCGGCACCATGGAAAGCGTGGCGGCCAGCCGTCTGCCGCGACCGCTGGCGGGATTCCACCAGCGCCATCCGGAAATCTCGGTGGAATTGCAGACCGCGCACTCGCGCGAGTTGCTGGCGCGGCTGCAGGCCGGCGCGCTGGACCTTGCCATCGTCAGTGACGAGGTGGACGATGAACGTTTCGCCAGCTTGCCGTGGCATGTCGAGGAACTGGTACTGGTGGCGGCCGCGGGCGACGCCGTGCGCGACCCGCGGCGGATGGTGGGCGGCACCCTGCTGGTGCTGGGCGGCAATGGCTGCGCCTATCGGCGGCGCTTCGAACAATGGCTGCAGAACTTGCGCGTGGTGCCGGCGCGCGAACTGGAATTCGCCTCCTATCACGCCATCCTGACGGCCGCCGCCTCAGGCGTCGGCGTCGGCTTGATCCCACGCTCGGTACTGGATATCTACGCCCAGCGCGATGCCGTATCGGTGCACAAGGTACCCGCGCGCCTCGCACGCGTGCGCACCGCCGTAGTGACCCTGCGCGGTCGCCACATGCCGTCACTGACGCGGCTGGTCGATTGCCTGCGCGACGACCTGCGGGCTTCGCGTCGGGGCAACCGCACAAGCAAGGCGGCGCGAGCACATTGACCCGATCGACCCACTTGGTACTCACGACGGAGATGTCAGAGCAAGCGGCGCGTTCAACACCGATGATGGTCAGTTCTGCGGTCGCCATCAGATCCTGTCATGACGGAAGCCACGATTTTGGTACTGCATCTGGACGTCTGGACGCCCAAATCGGCATATTGACAAGGACCGATCAACGGCGCTAGTTTCCGTGACCATGCCACTCCCACGCTCGCCAGCAAGTACGTTTCCCACCCGGCTCCCCGCCGGACGGATGCTGGCGGCCGTCATCCCCGCGATCATTACCACGACCACCGGCAACGGGCGGGCGTTCGTGCGCGAATAATCCTTGCACGCAACGGTCCCGCCCTCGACGAGGCGGGCCGGCGCAATCCGACATCCGCCAGCGAGACGGGACCTTCAATGGAGGTCACCGTGAACGTCAGCGCTCCGCCCCTCACCAACCCTCGGCACGCGCAACCACCGGAATACTTGCCTGCAATCGCGACGTCGAGTTCGCCCCATCGCACGCTGGCTGTCGGCGTGATCGGCCCGGGCCGCGTGGGCAGCGCGTTGCTCGGCCAGGTTCGCGTCGCACAGTCACGGCTGCAACGCGACATGGGACTGAAGCTGCAACTCCGCGGCGTCGCCACCCGCCAGCGCATGTGGCTGGACTGCGACGACCCCGAACTCGATGCCCGTGACGGCGCGCAAACCTGGCGTCCCGCCGACCTCGGAGCCTTCGCGGACCACGTGCACGAAGACGGGCGCGCCGCGCTGCTCGTCGATTGCAGCGCCAGCGAGGACGTCGCCTCGCGCTATCCGTTGTGGCTGGCCGCCGGCATCCACGTGGTGACACCGAACAAGCTCGCCGGCAGCGGGTCGCTGGATCGCTGGCGCACCATCCGCGCCGCCTGCGCGGGTGGCGCGCGCCTCCGCTACGAAACGACGGTGTGTGCCGGCTTGCCGGTCATACAGACGTTGCGCGACCTGCTCGATACCGGCGACGAACTCCTGGGGATCGAAGGCATGTTTTCGGGCACGCTGGCTTGGCTGTGCAATCGTCACGACGGGCAACAGCCGTTCTCTGCGTTGCTGCGCGAAGCGCACGCCCTGGGTTACACCGAACCCGATCCGCGCGAAGACCTTTCCGGCATCGACGTCGCTCGCAAGCTGGTGATCCTGGCGCGCGAAGCGGGCCGTGAGCTTTCACTGGAAGACGTGGAAGTCGAAAGCCTGTTGCCGCCGACATTGACGGAGTTGTCGACCGAAGACTTCATGCAACGCGCACACGCGCTGGATGAACCTATGGCCGCATGGCTCGCACGCGCCCAGACCGTCAACGGCGTGCTGCGGCACGTCGGCAGCCTCGACCGGCACGGCCGCGCACGCGTGCGACTGGCCATCCTGCCCTCGGCCCACCCGTTCGCGCACACGCGCTTGACCGACAACGTGGTGCAGTTCCGCACCCAGCGTTACCGTGACAATCCGCTGCTGGTGCAAGGACCCGGCGCGGGACCGGAAGTGACCGCCGCGGGCGTGTTCGCCGATGTATTGCGGATCGCGGAGACGCTGGCAGTGCCATCATGAGCGTCGCCATGATCGAGAACGTCTTGCCGAAATCCACCGCGTCGCGCACACGCGTTGCGCGCGCATTTGCCCCGGCCAGCGTGGGCAATGTCGGCGTGGGCTTCGACATCCTCGGCCACAGCATGGCCGGAGCCGGCGATCGTGCCGAAGTGCGCGTCATCGACGAACCCGTGGTTCGCATCGCCGCCATCGAAGGCGCCGTGACCGACCTGCCCCGCGAACCGCGACGGAATACGGCAGGCGTGGCATTGCTGGCGTTGCGTGACGCGCTCGCGTTGCCGCACGGATTCGAATTGAGCCTGCACAAGGGCATTCCACTCGGGTCCGGGATGGGCGGGTCGGCCGCTTCATGCGTCGCCGCGCTGGTGGCCGCCAACGCCTTGCTGGAACAACCGTTGCCGCATGAGGCGCTGTATCGCTTCGCGCTGGATGGCGAAGCCGTTGCCAGCGGCAGCCGTCACGGCGACAACCTGGGTTCGATGTTGCTGGGCGGACTGGTGCTCGCGACACACGATCGCCTGCTGCGCATCCCGGTGCCCCGCGCATGGCATTGCGCGCTGGTACATCCGCACTGGGTGCTGGAGACGCGCAAGGCGCGCGCCGCGCTGGCCGGCGATTACGCGCTCGAAGAATTCGTGGCGCAAAGCGCCCACTTGGCGTTGCTGCTGGCCGGTTGTTTTCGCGGCGATGCCGCGCTGGTGCGCGAAGGCTTGCGGGACGTGCTGGTGGAGCCGCGTCGCGCCTCACTGGTGCCAGGCTTCGCGCGCGTGAAACGGGCCGCGCTGGACCACCACGCGCTCGGCGCCAGCATTTCTGGCGGCGGTCCCAGCGTGTTCGGCTGGTACGAGAACCGCGGCGATGCCGAGGCCGCCGCCGCGGCCATGCAAGGCGCGTTCGCGGCAGAAGGGCTGCAGAGCGATGTCTTCGTCGCGCCGATCGAATCGCCCGCAGCCGCCTTGATCGAACATCCTGACGACGCGGCGATCCCATGAACGCTCGCCCGCGTTACCTCAGCACCCGCGGCCACAGCCCGGCCGTCACGATCAGCAGCGCCATCGCCGCCGGCCTTGCGCCGGACGGCGGCTTGTACGTGCCCGAATCGATGCCGCGACTCGACGTTTCGGCTTTCGACCCGGACGGCTCGCTCGCCGATACCGCTGCAACCTTGTTGGCGCCGTTTTTCGGCGGCGATCCGCTGGTCGCCGAACTGCCCGCGATCTGCCGGGAAGCGCTGGATTTCGAAACGCCCTTGCGGCCGTTGCCGCAACGCGATGCCTGCGTGCTCGAGCTTTTCCACGGCCCGACCGTCGCGTTCAAGGATGTCGGCGCGCGCTTCCTCGCGGCCTGCCTGCGCCGTTTGCCGCGCGAAGACGCGCGCCCGCTCACGATCCTGGTCGCGACATCGGGCGATACCGGCGCCGCGGTCGGCGCCGCGTTCCATGGCCAGCCAAACGTCGAGGTCGTGATTCTTTACCCTGACGGACGGGTTTCGCCGCGCCAGGCGCATCAACTCGGAAGCTTTGGCGACAACGTGTGCGCCCTGCGCGTGCAGGGTCGGTTCGATGACTGCCAGCGCATGGTCAAGGCCGCGCTCAACGATGCGGCATTGCAATCAGTGCGCCCGCTCAGCTCCGCCAACAGCATCAGCCTCGGCCGGCTGCTGCCGCAAATGAGTTACTACGCACATGCGGCGTTGGGCTGGTGGCGCGCGCATCACGCGCCGCTCAATTTCATCGTGCCGACCGGCAATCTCGGCAATGCGCTGGCGGCGTTGTGGGCGCGCAAGATCGGCCTGCCGATCGGCGAAGTGCGCCTGGCCTGCAACGCCAACGCGACCTTGCCCGAGTTTTTCGAGGGCGGCGCGTACCGCCCGCGCGATGCGGTCGCCACGCTCGCCAACGCGATGGACGTGGGCGCGCCCAGCAACTTCGAGCGGCTGCGCTGGACGTTCGGTGACGACGACGCGAAGTTGCGCCGCACACTCCGGGCGGAAAGCGTCGACGACACCACAGTCCGCCGCACCATCGCCCACCATGCGAGCGCGTATGGCGAGGTGTTCTGCCCCCACACCGCGACCGCGATGCACGTACTGGACAGCCTTCGCGAAGCCGGCGATGCGGCACCGTGGGCGGTGGTCGCGACCGCCCATCCGGCCAAGTTCGAAGGCGTGGTGGAGCCCTTGGTCGGCCACCCCGTCCACGTGCCGCCTGCATTGGCGGCGATGCTGGAACGACCAGCCGCGGCCGAGCCGTTGGCCGCGGAGGATGAGGCCCTGAAACGCTGGTTGCGCGATGCCCCACCGGAACCGCGCAACGATGCGGTTTCAGCGCATGGCCATCTGGACGTCCAGACGTCCGCGCACCGCACATAGAACGAATCGTCATCAGAAAACGCTTGACAGCGCTACAAACCCGCGATTACTTTCGACCCATGCCGCAGCGCAACATCCACCGCAACGTTCGCAACACCGATCGCCTGGTCGCGATCGATGGCGCGTTGCAGCTCCGCGGCATACCCGGGATCGACTCGATCCTCGCTCTCGTCCTCGTACTTATTCTCCTTATTACCAGCGGAGGTGCGGGCTGAGGGCGCGTGTCCAGGTAACCAGAAACAAACCTGAATACTCCTGAAGAACCCCGCACCGGAAACGGATGCGGGGTTTTTTGTTGCCTTCGGCGCCGCCTCGAACAGCGGAGCCATGCGATGAAAAATCCGAACCGGCAAGCCAGCGACACCCACAACGTATCCACCGGGCACGTCCGCATCTTCGACACCACCCTGCGCGACGGCGAACAGGCGCCCGGGTTCGCACTCGATCCCAAGGCCAAGCTCCGGATGGCGCAGATGCTGGAAGCGCTTGGCGTGGACGTGCTGGAAGCCGGGTTTCCACAGGCGTCGCCGGATGACTTTGCCGCCACCGCGCGCATCGCGGAAACGCTGCGCGAAGGCACCACGGTGTGCGCGCTCGCGCGCTGCCGCGACGGCGACATCGATCGCGCCGGCCGCGCGCTGGAGAAGGCCAGACGCTCGCGCATCCACGTGTTCATTTCGACCAGCCCGCTGCACCGCGAGCACAAGCTGGGAATGAGCAGCGCGCAGGTGCTCGATGCCGCGGTTGCCGCGGTGGAGCGCGCGCGCGGGCTGTGCGACGAAGTCGAATTCTCGGCCGAAGACGCGATGCGCACCGAGCCCGAATACCTCGCCGAAGTGTTCAGCGCGGTGGTCGCGGCGGGGGCCGGGACCTTGAACGCCCCGGACACCGTGGGCTACGCGATTCCATCGGAAGTCGCGGGACGCTTCGCGTGGCTGCGCGCCCACGTCAAGGGCGCCGAGCGCGTGGTGTTTTCCTGCCACTGCCACGACGACCTCGGCATGGGCGTCGCCAACAGCCTCGCCGCGGTCAGCGCGGGCGCGCGGCAAGTCGAATGCACCGTCAACGGCATCGGCGAGCGCGCCGGCAACGCGGCGCTCGAAGAAGTGGTGATGGGATTGAAGGTGCGCGCCAATTACTTCGGCGCCACCACCCGCGTCGACACCCGCAAGCTCAATCCCGCTTCGCGGCTGCTGGTGGAATTGACCGGCCAACCGGTACAGGCGAACAAGGCGATCGTCGGGCGCAATGCGTTCGCGCACGAGTCCGGCATCCATCAACATGGGATGCTGCGGCATCCGTCGACCTACGAAATCATGCGACCGCAGGACGTCGGCGTCGACGCAACGCGGCTGGTACTGGGCAAGCATTCCGGTCGCGCCGCGCTGCGCAAGCGACTGGAAGCACTCGGTCACGCGCCCGACGAAGTCGCACTGGACGACATCTTCGCGCGCTTCAAGGTGCTGGCCGACCAGCGGCACGAGATCCACGACCGCGATCTGGAAATGCTGGCGCGCGGTCGCGTCGGCCGCACGCTGCGCGAGGTGGCGGCATGAGCCCGCGCACGCTGTTCGAGAAGCTCTGGGACGCGCACCTCGTCGCACCCGAAACCGCCGACACGCCCGCGATCCTGTACGTCGATCTGCACCTGGTGCACGAAGTCACCTCGCCGCAGGCGTTCGACGCATTGCGCGCGCGCGGACTGAAGCTGCGTCGCGCGGATCGCACCCTGGCGACGCTGGACCACTCCACGCCCACTCTGCCCGCGAACGCCGACGGTGAGCGCCCTTACGCGACGCCGCAAGCGCGCGCGCAGGTGTCGAAGCTCGAAGCCAACTGCCGCGAATTCGGCGTCGAGTTGCACGGCTGGGACAGCGCCGACCGCGGCATCGTGCACGTGATTGGACCGGAACTGGGCGCGACGCAGCCGGGCATGACGATCGTCTGCGGCGACAGCCACACCTCGACGCACGGCGCGTTCGGGGCGCTGGCGTTCGGCATCGGCACCACCGAAGTCGGCCACGTGATGGCGACGCAGTGCCTGCTGCAACGCAAGCCGAAAACGCTGGCGGTGCACGTGGACGGCCGGCTGCCGCAAGGCGTGGGCGCGAAAGACCTGATCCTGCAAGTGATCGGCACGATCGGCGTCAACGGCGGCACCGGCCATGTGATCGAGTACCGCGGCAGCGCGATCGAAGCGCTGTCGATGGAAGCGCGCATGACGGTGTGCAACATGTCAATCGAAGCCGGCGCACGTGCAGGCCTGATCGCGCCGGACGAAACGACGTTTGCATGGTTGAAGGGTCGGCCGCGCGCACCCCAGGGTGAAGCCTGGGAACGCGCGGTCGCGCACTGGCGCACGCTGAAAACGGATGACGGCGCGCACTACGACCGCGAAGTGCATATCGACGCCGGTGACGTCAGGCCGACCGTCACCTTCGGCACGCATCCCGGTTCCGCGATCGCGCTGGATGTGCCGGTGCCCGCCGCGCGCGACGTGGTCGAGCAACGCGCGCTGGATTACATGCAAAGCCGCGCCGGCCAGCCGATGGCCGGCACCAAAGTGGACATGGTGTTCGTCGGCAGTTGCACCAATGCGCGGCTGCCGGATCTTCGCGAAGCGGCCGACATCCTGCGTGGCCGGCGCGTCGCCAGGCAAGTGCGCATGCTGGTGGTGCCGGGTTCGGAAGCCGTGCGCCGCGACGCCGAGGCCGAAGGCCTGCACGAGGTGTTCCTCGCCGCGGGCGCGGAATGGCGGCTGCCGGGCTGCTCGATGTGCATCGCGATGAACGGCGATATGGCTGCACCGGGAAAACTCGTCGTTTCGACCTCCAACCGCAACTTCGAAGGACGACAGGGCCAGGGCGCGCGCACCGTGCTGGCCAGCCCCGCCACCGCCGCGGCATCCGCCGTCGCCGGGCACATCGCCGATCCGCGCGAGTACCTGTCGATGCCCGTCCAGGAGGAGCAGGCCGCATGAAGCCCGTCATCCGCATCCATTCCCGCACCGCCGTGCTGGCCGACGAGAACATCGACACCGACCGCATCATCCCGGCACGCTTCCTCACCACCACCACCCGCGAAGGGCTCGGCAAGTACTGCTTCAACGACTGGCGCTACTTGCCGGACGGCAGCGACAACCCTGCGTTTGCCTTGAACCAAGCCGAAGCCAAGGACTGCGCGATCCTGGTCGCCGGACGCAACTTCGGTTGCGGTTCCTCGCGCGAGCACGCGCCGTGGGCCTTGCTCGACCATGGCATCCGCGCGGTCGTCTCCAGCGGGATCGCAGACATCTTCCGCAACAACGCGCTGAAGAACGGGCTCGTCGCGATCGTGGTCGGCGCGGACGAACATCGCTGGCTGCTCGACAATCCCGGCGTCGATCTTTCCATCGACGTGCGCGAACAAGCCATCACCTTGCCGCGCGGCAACGTCTTCCGTTTCGAACTCGAACCGTTCGCGCGTCACTGCCTGCTCGAAGGCGTGGACCAGTTGGGGTTCCTGCTGCAACAAGCCGAGGCCATCACCGCCTTCGAGCGACAACGGGAGGCCGCATGAAAGCCCGCATCGCCACCCTGCCCGGCGACGGCGTGGGCCCGGAAGTCACCGCCGCCGCAATCGCGGTACTGCAGTCGGTCGCCACGCACTTCGGCCACGACTTCGACTACGAGGAACACCCGATCGGCGGCGCCGCGATCGACGCCACCGGCGAGCCGTTGCCGGAAGCTACGCTCGCCGCGTGTCGTTCCGCCGACGCGGTGTTGCTGGGCGCCGTGGGCGGCCCGAAATGGTCCGATCCGAATGTGCCGGTGCGGCCGGAACAGGGCTTGCTGGCGTTGCGCGCGAGCTTGGGTGTGTACGCCAACCTGCGTCCGCTGAAGGTGCATCCCGCGCTCGCCGCGTTGTCGCCGTTGAAGAATGAAAAGCTGCAAGATGTGGACCTGTTGTTCGTGCGCGAATTGACCGGCGGCGCGTACTTCGGCGCGAAGACGAAAACCGCCGACGCTGCCGCCGACGAATGCCGGTACACCGCGGCGGAGATCGAACGCGTCGCGCGTCGCGCCTTCGAACTGGCGCGCACGCGCCGCTGTCGGGTCACGTCGGTGGACAAGGCCAACGTGCTGGAGACTTCGCGGCTGTGGCGGCGCGTCGTCACCCGCATCGCCGCCGACTATCCCGACGTGACGCTCGAACACCAGCTCGTGGATTCGATGGCGATGCTGTTGCTGATGCGCCCCAGTGCCTACGACGTGGTGGTCACCGAAAACCTGTTCGGCGACATCCTGACCGATGAGGCCGCCGCGCTGGCAGGTTCGCTGGGACTGCTGCCATCGGCGTCGCTCGGCGAAGGCATGCGTGGACTGTACGAACCGATCCATGGTTCCGCGCCCGACATCGCGGGCAAGCGCGTCGCCAATCCCATCGGCGCGATGCTTTCCGCCGCGCTGCTGCTGCGACACTCGTTGCAACTCGACGCCGAAGCGCAGGCGGTGGAAGCGGCGGTCGATGAAGTGCTGCAACGCGGCCCGTACAGCCGCGATCTCGGCGGCGATGCCGGCACCGACACGGTGCGCGATGCGGTGCTGGCCGCGCTGGACCATCACGCCGTCTCCAGCGACGCGTTTTTCACGGGGATGCGGGCATGCGGCTGACCTGCACTCTCCGCGCGTGCGCAACACGCATCCCCACCTATCCAACCGGGAATCGCCATGCGCAGTGACATCATGAAAAGCGGTCCCGACCGCGCACCCGCACGCGCGATGATGCGCGCGACCGGGCTCGACGACGACGCCATCAGGAAACCGCTGGTCGCGGTGGTGCACACCTGGTCCGATGTCAGTCCTTGCAACATGGGCCTGCGCGAACTCGCGCGGCATGCCGCCACCGGCATCCGCACGGCAGGCGGCACGGCGGTGGAGTTCAACACCATCGCCGTGACCGATGGCATGGCGATGGGCACGCCGGGCATGCGCTACTCGCTGGTGAGCCGCGAGATCATCGCCGATTCGATCGAAGCGGCCGTGGCCAGCCATTCGATCGACGCGATGGTGGTGCTGTGCGGCTGTGACAAGACCATTCCAGCCGCGGCGATGGCGATGGCGCGGCTGAACCTTCCGAGCGTCGCGCTGTACGGCGGCACGATCGCGCACGGCACGCACAAAAATCATCCGGTCACGATCCAGCAGGTGTTCGAGGCGGTCGGCGCGCATGGCGCGGGCAAGATCGACGACACGGAACTCGCGAGTGTCGAGCGCGATGCCTGCTGCGGCGCGGGCGCCTGCGGCGGCCAGTTCACCGCCAACACCATGGCGATGGTGCTGACCACGCTGGGCTTGTCGCCGATGGGTTTGAACGACATTCCCGCGACGCATCCGGCCAAGAATGCGGCCGCCTTCCGCTGCGGCGAGCTGGTGATGGAGTGCCTTGCGGCGGACCGCAAACCACTGGACCTGCTGAGCCGCACCGCGTTCCGCAACGCCGCGCGCATGGTCGCCGCGACCGCGGGTTCCACCAACGCGGTGCTGCACATGCTGGCGATCGCGCGCGAAGCCGGCGTCGACTGGACGCTCGAGGATTTCGAACCCGCCTCGGCCGACACGCCGGTGATCGCGGATCTTCTGCCCGGCGGCCGCTACACGGCGGTGGAACTGTTCGGTGCCGGCGGCGTCGCGCGCGTCGCGAAGGAACTGATCGCGGCCGACATGCTGGACGATGCGCCGACCGTCACGGGCCGCAGCCTGTTCGCGGAAACCGCCGCGGCGCCGCAAGCTGCAACACAGGACGTGGTGCATCCGGTCGCCTCGCCGCTGAAACCGCGCGGCGGGTATTCGATTCTTTACGGCAACCTCGCGCCGGAAGGTTGCGTGCTGAAGATTCCGCGCGCGGGCGGCCGCTTCGAAGGCAGCGCGCGCGTGTTCGAGTGCGAGGAAGACGCCTTCGCCGCCGTGCAGGCCGGCCGCATCCAGGCCGGCGACGTAATGGTGATTCGCAACGAGGGACCGGCCGGCGGACCCGGCATGCGCGAAATGCTCGGTGTGACCGCCGCGCTGATCGGACGCGGACTCGGCAACGACGTGGCGCTGATCACCGACGGGCGTTTTTCCGGCGCGACGCACGGCTTCATGGTCGGACACGTCGCGCCGGAAGCCGCGCGCTGTGGACCGATCGCGCTGCTGCGAGACGGCGATCCGATCCGCATCGACGCGGCACTCCGTGAACTCTCGACCAGCGCCGATCTGGAGAGCCGACGCACCAGCTGGCAGCCACCGGAGCCGAAAGTCACACGCGGCGCGCTCGCGAAGTACGCCTGTCTGGTCGGCTCGGCTTCCGAAGGCGCCATCACGCAAGCCCCTGGCCGGCCCTCATTGTTCCCTTCTCCCCCCGGAAGAAGGGACCCGCAGGGCCGTCTTTTCCCGCCCGCAGGGTCGGATGAGGGTCCAATCTCACCCACCCTCTCGACTACGCCGAACCCTCATCCCAACCCCTCTCCCGACGGGAGAGGGGCTCACCAAGGAGAACCCGCATGAGTTCGCAAACCAGCAATTCCCTCGACCACGCCCGCATCACCGTGCTCGGTTACGGCAGCCAGGGCCGCGCGCACGCGTTGAACCTCCGCGACTCCGGACTCGACGTCGTGGTCGGCCTGCGCCGGAATGGTGCGTCGTGGCAGCGCGCGGAAGACGAAGGCTTTGCCGTGGCGGAGCCCGCCGACGCCGTGCGCGACGCGGACCTCGTCGCGGTGCTCACGCCCGACATGGTGCAGCCGGCGTTGTATCGCGATGCGATCGAGCCGAACCTGAAACCCGGCGCGGCGCTGCTGTTCGCGCACGGGTTCAACGTGCATTTCAAGCAGATCGAACCGCGCAGCGACATCGATGTGGTGATGGTGGCGCCCAAGGGTCCCGGCGCGCTGGTGCGCAGCGAGTACGCGCGCGGGCGCGGCGTGCCGTGCCTGTTCGCCGTGCAGCAGGATGCCAGCGGCCACGCCGAGGCGCGGGCGCGGGCCTACGCCGACGGCATCGGCGGCGGCCGCGCGATGCTGATCCGCACCGACTTCAAGGAGGAAACGGAAACCGATTTGTTCGGCGAGCAGGCCGTGTTGTGCGGCGGCGCCAGCGCATTGGTGCAGGCCGGTTTCGAGACGCTGGTCGAAGCCGGTTACCAACCGGAGATCGCGTACTACGAAGTGCTGCACGAGCTGAAGCTGATCGTCGACCTTTTCTACGAAGGCGGCATCACGAAGATGCTGGAGTTCGTTTCCGAAACTGCGCAGTACGGCGATTTCGTCAGCGGTTCGCGCGTGGTCGACGCCGGCGTGAAGGCGCGCATGCAGGACGTCCTGCGCGAGATCCAGGACGGCACCTTCGCGCGCAACTGGATCGCCGAGTACGCGGCGGGCCTGCCCAACTACAAGCGCTTCCGCCAAGCCGATCTCGATCATCCGGTCGAACAGGTCGGCAAGAAGCTGCGCGTCCGCATGCCTTGGCTGCAGCCGGCCGATACGCAATCCGCCGTGGCAGCCGACACGGTCACGCCCCTGGTCACACCTTTCAAACGGGTCGGCTGATCGCCGGCAATCACACGAGCAGCGAGGTTCGTCATGAAACGTTTCCATATCGCCTTGGCCGTCGCCGATCTCGATGCGTCCATCAAGGACTACAGCGCGCGCCTCGGCCAACCGCCGCAGGTGGTGGTCGATGGCGCGTACGCGCTGTGGCGCACGGAACTGTTGAACTTCTCGATCTGCCGTGAGCCGGAACAGCCGGGCAAGTTGTGCCGCATGGGTTTTCTCGATGACGAGACGCACGACGTCACGCGCGACACCGACGTCAACGGCATTCCATGGGAGCAATTTTCCACGCTCGCGCACGACCTGCGCATGGCGACGGCCTACGGCGTGCCGCGCTATGCGCCCGGCGACGACGAACTGATCCGCAACTGACCCGCGAAAGGATTGCCTTGTGAACATGCCGCTGCCAGCCGCACAGGATCTTCGCCCGACACCCGACCAGCACCCGCTCGCCGGGCACGTGATGACCGGCGCGGACGTGGTGGTGCAGGTACTGGCGGACGAAGGCTGTGACGTGCTGTTCGGTTATTCCGGCGGCGCTATCCTGCCGGTGTACGACGCGGTGTTCCGCTACAACGCCGAACATCCACGCAGCAATGGGCGCGAGCCGATGCCGCTGGTGGTGCCCGCGAATGAACAGGGTGCGGGGTTCATGGCATCGGGCTACGCGCGCGCCTCGGGCAAGGTCGGCGTCGCGATCGTCACCTCCGGTCCCGGTGCGACCAACCTCGTGACGCCGATCCGCGACGCCATGGCAGATTCGGTGCCGATGGTCGCGATCACGGGACAGGTGCCAACGTCGTCGCTCGGCAGCGATGCGTTCCAGGAAGCGCCGGTCAGCAACATCATGGGCGCGTGCGCCAAGCACGTGTTCCTGGTCACCGAGCCCGACCGGCTGGAAGCCACGCTGCGCACCGCGTTCGAGATCGCGCGCAGCGGCCGTCCCGGCCCCGTGGTGGTGGACATCCCGAAAAACGTGCAAAACGCGCAGCTGCGTTTCGACGGTGCAGGTCGCTTGCCGATTCCGGGTTACCGCCAACGCCTGCACGCCATCGAGCACGCACGTCTCGATGACGACGCCTGCGCGCGATTCTTCGCTGCGCTCGCGCAAGCAAGGCGACCGTTGATCTACGCCGGTGGCGGCGTGATCCGCGGCGATGCCGCGCGTGCGCTGCGCGCATTCGTCGACGCGTTCGGCGTGCCGGTGACGACCACGTTGATGGGACTTGGCGGCTTCGACACCACCCATCCGCTGTCGCTGCACATGCTCGGCATGCACGGGACTGCGTATGCGAACTACGCCGTGGACGACTGCGATTGCCTGCTCGCGCTGGGCGCGCGTTTCGACGATCGCGTGGCCGGCGTGCCGGAAAAGTTTGCGCCGCGGGCGAAATTCATCGCGCAGATCGACATCGATCCTGCCGAAATCGGCAAGGTGAAGCAGGTCCACTGGCAGCACGTCGGCCCATTGGCCGCGGCACTGGAACGGTTGACACGGTACGGCAAGGTACATGGCGCCGCGTTGCAGCTCGACGACTGGCACGCGCACATCACGCAACTGAAACTTGCCCATGCGATGGCCTACGACCGCGGCAGCGAAAGCATCCAGCCGCAGGCGGCGATCGAAGCACTCAACCGACACGCGCGGGGTCGTGCCATCGTCAGCACCGGCGTCGGCCAGCACCAGATGTGGGCAGCGCAGTATTTCGATTTTCGCGCGCCGCGGGATTGGCTTACATCGGGTTCGATGGGCACGATGGGCTTTGGCCTGCCCGCCGCGATCGGCGCGCAGTTCGCGCGGCCCGATGCACTGGTGATCGACCTCGACGGCGACGGCAGCATCCGCATGAATCTCGGCGAGATGGAAACCGTCACCACGTACGGGCTGCCGCTGAAGATCGTGGTGCTGAACAACCGGGGCGACGGGATGGTGCGGCAATGGCAGAAGCTGTACTTCGGCCACCGCTTCGCGGCCACCGACAAAAGCCTGCATCGCAAGGACTTCATCAAGGCCGCCGAAGCCGACGGCTTCGACTGGGCGCGTCGGTTGGCGCGCAAGGAGGACCTCGAAGCCACCGTCGCCGAGTTTCTCGCGCAGGACGGTCCCGCATTCCTGGAAATAATGATCGATCCCGATGCCGGCGTGTATCCGATGGTCGGTCCGGGCGCGAGCTATGGGCAGATGATCACGGGCGAATTCATCGCGTCGCGCGCGTCACCTGTGGTCACCGACAAAAAAACCACCGACATGTTTTGAACTTCGCGATGCGAGAGAGGCTGCCATGAAACACACGCTGTCGATCCTGCTGCAGAATGAATCCGGTGCGTTGGTACGCGTGGCCGGGCTGTTTGCCGCGCGCCATTGCAACATCGACGCGCTCACGGTGGCGGCCACCCACGACCCCGAGGTGTCGCAGATCACGGTGGTGATGCACGGCGATGCCAACACGCTGGAACAGATCCTGCGCCAGTTGCGCAAACTGGTGGACGTGCTGGACGCCAACAGCCTGTCGCTGGTCGGCAGCCGCGACGAGGTCCGGCTCGCGGTCGCACTGCCTGCATGAACGCGCGAGTTGCGCGTGTCGCGCCGGGTTCGAGCGAACTCGATCGCGAACTGCTGGACCGCGCGCGCACTGCACGCGTTTACGACGTGGCGCACGAAACCGCGTTGGACGAAGCGCCGTTGCTGTCTGCACGAATCGGCGCACGCGTGTTGCTGAAACGCGAGGACCAGCAGCCGGTGTTTTCGTTCAAGCTGCGCGGCGCCTACAACCGCATGGTGCGGCTGGATGCTGCGCAGCGCGCGCGCGGCGTGATCGCGGCATCCGCCGGGAACCACGCCCAAGGCGTGGCGCTGGCCGCAGCCAAGCTCGACATTCGCGCAGTGATCGTGATGCCGGTCACCGCGCCCGAAGTGAAGGTCGACGCCGTGCGCCGCTTGGGTGGCGCGTTTGTCGACGTGGTACTGACCGGCGACTCGTACAGCGATGCCCAAGCCGTCGCGGCGCGCATTGAGGCCGAGCACGGCTTCACGTTCGTCCACCCGTTCGATGATCTCGACGTGATCGCCGGCCAAGCTACTGTCGGACTGGAACTGTTGCGCCAGTGCCCGCAAAACTTGCGCGCGGTCTTCGTGCCCGTCGGTGGAGGCGGATTGCTCGCCGGCGTCGCCGCATGCTTCAAGGCCGAGCGTCCGGATGTGAAAGTCATTGGCGTGCAGGCGGCCGATTCGGATGCGATGGCGCGCTCGCTGGAAAGTGGCTGCCGCGTGACGCTCGATGAGGTCGGTCTGTTTTCCGACGGCACCGCGGTGAAGCGCGCCGGCGAACTCACCTTCGATCTGTGCCATCGCCCCGTCGATGCGATGCTGCGCGTGGACACCGACGCGGCATGCGCGGCGATCCGCGACATTTATCAGGAAACCCGCAGCGTGCCCGAGCCCGCGGGCGCGCTCGCCCTGGCTGGATTGAAGCAATATGCGCAGAAGCAAGCCGCGACCGATGGCGCACTGATTGCCATCGTCTCCGGTGCCAACATGAACTTCGAGCGCCTGCGCTTCGTGGCCGAACGCGCCGAGGTGGGCGAACAGCGTGAGGCGGTATTCGCGGTAACGATTCCCGAGGAACGCGGCAGCTTCCGCCGCTTCTGCGCCGCGCTCGACCGGCACGACCTCACCGAGTTCAACTACCGCGTCGGCGACTCGCGCCGCGCGCACATTTTCGTGGGCGTGCGGGTCGCCCGCCGCGACGAGCGCGAGGCATTGGCCGCGAAATTTCGCGCGTGCGATTTTTCCGTCCTGGATCTGACCGACGACGAATTGGCCAAGCAGCATCTGCGTCACATGGTCGGCGGCCGTTCAAGCTTGGCCCGCGACGAACAGCTTTACCGATTCGAATTTCCCGAGCGGCCCGGTGCCTTGACGCATTTCCTCGGCCACATGCACCCGGACTGGAACATCAGCCTGTTCCACTACCGCAACCAGGGCGCCGATTATGGACGCATCCTGGTGGGCATCCAGGTGCGCGAGGACGAGCAATTGGCGCTGCGGCGATTCCTCGACGGGTTGGGCTATCCACACTGCGACGAAAGCGATAATCCGGCTTACAAGCTATTGCTTTGCGCGTGAGCAGCTCAATCCGCGTGCAGTTCGGCAACGAAATCGTAGACATCGCCGCGATACCACGAACTGGTGAATTCCACTACCCGACCATCGTCGAGAAACGATCGCCGTTCCACGTTGAGGCCGGCGCTGCCGGGCCGCACGTGCAGCAGGCGCGCATGGCGGGCGGAGAGCGGCACCGCGCGCAGGCGCTGCAACGCACGGCGCGGGCGGCAGCCGCGGGTTTCCAGTGCCTCGTAAAGCGAATCGCGCACCAGCAGCGGATCGGGCAGCACATCGGCCGGCACCACGCTGCGCTCGATCGCGATCGGCTCGTCGCCGGCGTAGCGCACGCGATGCAGGCGCACCACCTGTGCGCCGGGCGAAAGATTCATCGCCATTGATTCCTCCGGCGTCACCTCGCCCACGTCGCGCTCGAAGAACTCCGAGCGCGCATCGAGGCCGCGCGCGCGCAGGTCTTCGGTGAAACTGGTCAGGCGCGACATCGGTTTGACGATGCGTTCGGCCACGAAGGTGCCGGCGCCGTGGCGCTGGATCAGCGCACCCTCCTCGACCAGTCCCGCGATGGCCTTGCGCACGGTGACCCGCGACAGGCCCAGTGTCTGGGCCAGGTCGCGCTCACTGGGCAGTGCCTGGCCGGGTTCGATCGCGCGCCGCTCGATCACGTTGCGGATCGCGCTGCGCAAACGCAAATAAGCCAGCGGCTGATGTACGGAACGATCGCGGCCAAGGCGGCGGTATTCGGCGACGAGGGCGCTTTGCATGACGCGCACCATACCAATGGCACACCAGCGGGACAATCCCGTGAGCCAGCCCGATTCCCCGGCCTGCAGGTCCTTGCACGGGACTGGTATGGTGTGGTATCTAACTGGTATTATAACCGTCGATTTCCGGATGGCCCGCCGCCATGCTTTCCTGTCGCGTTCGAGGTGCCCCGTGACTCCAGCCTCCCTGCCCGTCGATCCCTTCGACCTGGTGATCTTCGGCGGCACCGGCGATCTTGCGATGCGCAAGTTGCTGCCGGCGCTGTTCCACCGCTATCTGGGTGGCCAGATCCGCGTCGGCAGCCGCATCATCGGCGCCGCGCGCGAGCCGCTGAGCGACGAGGGCTATCGCGCCGCCGTCAGCGTGGCGCTGGGCAACGCGAGCACCCATACGTCGGAGCAGCGCGACGCTTTCCTCGGTCTGATCGGTTATCGCGCGCTGGATGCGCGCAAGGACGAGGGCTGGGACAGCCTTGCCGAATTGCTGGCCGAGCGATCCGACAATATCCGCGTCTTCTATCTCTCCACCTCGCCCGAACTGTTCGTGGACATCTGCGAACGGTTGGCCCGGCACGGCTTGAACCAGGGCGCCGCGCGCGTGGTGCTGGAAAAGCCGATCGGCCGCGACCTCGCCAGCGCCAACCGCATCAACGACGACGTGGGCCGCGTGTTTGCCGAATCGCAGACCTTCCGCATCGACCACTACCTCGGCAAGGAAACGGTACAGAACCTGCTGGCGCTGCGCTTCGGCAACGCGCTGTTCGAGCCGCTATGGAACGCGAACCACATCGACCACGTGCAGATCACCGTGGCCGAAACGCTGGGCCTCGGACGCCGCGCCGGCTACTACGATCGCGCAGGCGCATTGCGCGACATGGTGCAGAACCACATCCTGCAACTTTTGTGCATGGTCGCCATGGAATCGCCTTCATCGCTCGCGCCCGACGCGGTGCGCGACGAAAAACTGAAGGTGCTGCGCGCGCTGAAGCCCATCGATGCGAACAACGCTGCGCAACTCACCGTGCGCGGCCAATATCGCGCCGGCGCGTCCGATGGCAAGAGCGTGCCGGGGTATATCGAAGAACTGGGCGACGGCGCGAAATCCGATACCGGCACCTTCGTCGCGATCAAGGCCGAGATCGGCAACTGGCGTTGGGCCGGCGTGCCGTTTTACCTGCGCACCGGCAAGCGTCTGCCCGAGCGCGTTTCCGAAATTGTGGTGGCGTTCAAGCCGGTGCCGTATTCGATTTTCGAAGGCAGCTCCGGCACGCTGGCGCAGAACAAGCTGGTGTTGCGGCTGCAGCCCGACGAGGGCGTCAAGCTTTGGCTCACCATCAAGGACCCGGGCCCGGGCGGCCTGCGCCTGCGCCATTTGCCGCTGGACATGAGTTTCGCCGAAGCCTTCGGCGTCGACCAGCCCGACGCCTACGAACGATTGATCCTCGACGTGGTGCGCGGCAATCCCACCTTGTTCATGCGCCGCGATGAAGTGGAAGCGGCGTGGCGCTGGGCCGATCCGATCCTCGCAGCGTGGGCTGCCGGTGGCCACGCGCCGCGCCCGTACACCGCCGGAAGCTGGGGGCCCAGCGCGGCGGTGGCGCTGATCGAACGCGACGGCCGCACCTGGCACGAAGGCGAGGATTGAACCGGAACCCATTCGAGGCACATCGACATGTCATTGCATCCCGTCGTCGCCGAGGTCACGGCGCGCATCGTTGAACGCAGCCGCGCCACGCGCGACGCGTATCTCGCACGCATCGATGCCGCGCGCGGCGAAGGCGTGCATCGCCGCCAGCTTTCCTGCGGCAACCTCGCGCACGGTTTCGCGGCCTGCGGCGTGAATGACAAGGCGGCGCTGCGTGGCGCGGTGACGCCGAACATCGGAATGGTCACCGCCTACAACGACATGCTCTCGGCGCACCAGCCGTACGAGCCTTATCCGGAATTGATCCGCCGTAGCGCGCGCAAGCTCGGCGCCACCGCGCAGGTCGCCGGCGGCGTGCCCGCAATGTGCGACGGCATCACGCAAGGCCGCGCCGGCATGGAACTGTCGCTGTTCTCGCGCGAAGTGATCGCGATGGCGGCCGCGGTGGCGCTGTCGCACGACATGTTCGACGCTGCGCTGATGCTCGGCATCTGCGACAAGATCGTGCCGGGTCTGCTGATCGGCGCATTGAGCTTCGGCCACCTCCCGACGATCTTCGTGCCCGCGGGCCCGATGCCCAGCGGCATTCCCAACGATGAAAAATCGGCGGTGCGCCAGCGCTACGCCGAGGGCAAGGCCAGCCGCGAGGAATTGATGGATGCGGAGACCGCGTCCTATCACGCGCCCGGTACCTGCACATTCTATGGCACCGCCAACTCCAACCAGATGCTGATGGAGATCATGGGCCTGCACTTGCCGGGCGCCAGCTTCATCAATCCCAACACGCCGCTGCGCGAAGCGCTGACCGTCGCGGCGGTGCGGCGCGCGACGGAGATCACCGCGCTCGGCAACGACTACACGCCGGTCGGTCAACTGGTGGACGAACGCACCATCGTCAACGGCGTGGTGGGTTTGAACGCCACAGGTGGTTCCACCAATCATCTTTTGCACCTGATCGCGGTTGCCGCCGCCGCGGGCATCGTGCTGACGCTGGAGGATTTCGATGCGATTTCCGGCGTGGTGCCGCTGATGGCGCGCGTGTATCCGAACGGCCACGCCGACGTGAACCATTTCCACCGCGCCGGGGGCATGCCGTTCCTGATCGGATCCTTGCTCGATGCGGGCCTGCTGCACGGCGACGCGCGCACGGTATGGGGCGAAGGACTGGATGCCTACCGCCGCACCCCGGCGCTGGATGCAACCGGCGCGCTGGTCTGGCACGAGGTCACCGGCAGCGGCAACCTCGACGTGTTGCGTCCCGCAAACGAACCGTTTCGCGCAGACGGCGGCCTGCGCGTGCTGCAAGGCAACCTTGGCCGCGCGGTAATCAAGGTCTCGGCGGTGCCGGGCGATCGTCTGGTCATCGAAGCACCAGCGGTGGTCTTTCATGACCAGGACGACGTGAAGCGGGCGTTCGATCGTGGCGAATTGGATCGCGATTTCGTGGCGGTGGTGCGCTTTCAGGGTCCGAAGGCGATCGGCATGCCGGAACTCCACAAGCTCACGCCGACACTCGCCGTGCTGCAGGCACGCGGGCATCGCGTGGCACTGGTCACGGACGGGCGCATGTCCGGGGCCTCCGGCAAGGTGCCGGCGGCCATCCATGTCACGCCCGAAGCGATCGACGCCGGCCCGCTGGGCAAATTGCGCGACGGTGACGTGATCCGACTCGACGCGATCGCCGGTACGCTGGAAGCCAAGGTGGACGCAGCGGAATGGGATGCGCGCACGCAAACGCACGCCGAGCTTTCCGCACACCACATCGGCATGGGCCGCGAACTGTTCGCGAACCTGCGCAACGCGGTCGGTTCGGCCGATGCCGGCGCGACCATCTTCGGCAAGCACGACCGTCATCATGCGGCTGATGCGTGACCGATCCTTGCACGAGCTTTCGCCATGACCTTGCAGGAAACCAGGCAACAACGAATCGCGGAAATCCTCGCGCTCGCGCCGGTGGTGCCGGTGGTGGTTGTGGACGACGCGGCGCATGCCGTGCCGATGGCGAAAGCTCTGGTGGCCGGCGGCATCCGCGCCATTGAAGTCACGCTGCGCACGCCCGCTGCGCTGGACGCCATCCGCGCGATCGCCGCCGAAGTGGAAGGCGCGGTCGTCGGCGTCGGCACAGTGCTCGACGGCACGCAACTCGAAGCCGCGCGCAAGGCTGGCGCATGCTTTGCGGTTTCGCCTGGCGCTTCGCCGAAACTGCTGGACGCCGCGGACGACGATGAGCTGCCACTGCTGCCGGGGGTCGCCACCGCGAGCGAGGCCATGACGCTGCTGGAACGCGGCTTTCGTCATTTGAAGTTCTTCCCCGCGATACCCGCGGGCGGCGCCAGACTGCTCGCCGCATGGGCCAGCCCATTGCCGCACATCCGGTTCTGTCCCACCGGCGGCATCAGCCTCGCAAACGCACCGGAATTTCTCGTGCTGCCGAACGTCGCCTGTGTGGGCGGTTCGTGGCTCGCGCCGAAAGACAAACTTGCGGCGGGCGACTGGGCCGGCATCGAACGACTCGCGCGCGAGGCCGCGGCGCTGCGCGCCGGCTGAATCCGGCTTACGCCGCGCGCAGGTCCACGGCATCCAGGTCGACGTTGCCGCCCGTGAGCACCAGGCCGACGCGCTTGCCGCGAAAGCGTTCGCGGTGTTTCATCAGCGCTGCCAGCACGAGCGCGGATGAAGGTTCGACCGTCTGTTTCAGCTCGGCCCAGATGCTTCGCATCGCGGCACGTGTTTCGCTGTCGGTCGCGGTGATCACTTCGACACCATGCTCGCGCAACAACGCGAAATTCGGCGCACCGATCGTGGCGCGCAGGCCATCGCAAATCGTGTCGGGTACCACGTCGGTGACCCGCTCGCCGCGCTGCAGCGACTGGAATGCGTCATCGGCGCCCGCCGGTTCCGCACCCATCAATTCGATACCCGGCACCAGCGCGCGCAGAGCGATCGCGCAGCCGGAAATCAGCCCGCCGCCGCCGACCGGCGTGATCACCACATCAAGATCAGGCGCCTGCTGCAGCAACTCAAGAATGATCGTGCCCTGGCCCGCGATCACGCGCGCATCGGCGTAGGGGTGCACCAGCGTCGCGCCGGTTTCGCGCTGCACCTCGGCACAGGTTTCCTCGCGCGCCGCAATGGTCGGCGCGCAGCGGTGCAGGATGCCGCCCGCGCGTTCGATATTGGCGAGTTTGGCCGCGACCGCGCCTTCCGGCACCACGATGTGCGCCGGAACCCCGCGCGTTGCCGCCGCCAATGCCAGCGCCGCACCGTGATTGCCGGACGAATGCGTCACCACACCACGCCGTGCTTCGTCCTCCGACAACGACCACACCGCATTGCAGGCACCGCGAAACTTAAACGCGCCGCCGCGCTGCAGGTGCTCGCACTTGAAATACAGCGATGCGCCGGCCGATGCGTTCAGCACGTCGTTGCGAAGCACGGGCGTCACCGTTGCGTACGCGGCGATCCGCGCCGCGGCCGCGCGGACATCGGCAAACGTCGGGGGAACAAATGCCATTGGCGTGCCTTATTCCACCGTCACGGACTTGGCGAGATTGCGCGGTTGGTCCACGTCCGTGCCGCGCAGCACGGCGACGTGGTAGGCCAGCAACTGCAGCGGTACCGTGAACACGGCCGGCGCGATGAAGTTGCCGCCCGCATCCACCTTCATGAGCTGGCCACGGTTGCCGTTCAACGACAAGTCGACTTCATCATCGGCGAACACATACAACTGGCCGCCGCGCGCGCGCACTTCTTCAAGGTTGGATTTCAGCTTTTCGAGAAGCTGGTTGTTGGGCGCCACCGCAATCACCGGCATGTCTTCGTCCACCAGCGCCAGCGGGCCGTGCTTCAGTTCGCCCGCGGGATAGGCTTCGGCATGGATGTAGGAAATCTCCTTCAGCTTCAGCGCGCCTTCCATGGCCACCGGATATTGCGCACCACGCCCGAGGAACAGGGCGTGGTGTTTGTCGACGAATGCCTCGGCCAGTGTCGCGATCGCAGGCGCAAGTTTCAATGCTTCTTCGAGCCGACGCGGCAGGCTGGCGAGTTCGCCGACCAATTGCGATAGCTTGGCCGCGTCGGTGCCGCGCAGCCGCGCGAGTTCCAGCACCAGCAGCGCCAGCGCACTCAGTTGCGTGGTGAACGCCTTGGTGGACGCGACGCCGATTTCGGGACCGGCACGCGTCATCAACGTGAGGTCGGATTCGCGCACCAGACTCGATTCCGGCACGTTGCAGACCGCGAACGAACCGAGATAGCCGCGCTCCCGCCCCTCGCGCAATGCGGCGAGCGTGTCGGCGGTCTCGCCCGATTGCGAAATCGCGAGGAACAAAGTGTCGGGCATCACCACCACGTTGCGGTAGCGGTATTCGCTGGCGACCTCCACGCTGCACGGAATGCCGGCGATGCCTTCCAGCCAGTAACGCGCGACCATGCCGGCGTGGTAACTGGTGCCGCAGGCGACGATGTGCACGTGGCGCACGCGCTCCAGCAGTTCGTCCGCGTCGACGCCGAAAATGTTCGGCAGGACGTGGCCATCGGCAATGCGGCCCTCCAGCGTGTTGGCGACCGCGCCAGGCTGCTCGAAGATTTCCTTCAGCATGTAATGGCGGAACTGCCCACGCTCGACCGCGTCCATCGACAGGTCGCTTTCGCGCACCTTGCGGGTCGCCTGACTGCCGTCGGCGGCCTGGATCGCGAGCGAATCCGGGGTGATCTCCACCACGTCACCTTCTTCCAGATACACGATGCGGTTGGTGACCTGGATCAGCGCCTGCACGTCGGAGCCGAGGAAGTGCTCGCCGATGCCGACGCCCACGCATAGCGGACTGCCACGGCGCGCGCCGACAACGTGGCCAGGATGGTCGCGGTGCAGCACCGCGATCGCATAGGCGCCGCGCAGGCGACGGGTGGCGTCGCTGACGGCTTCGCGCAGCGATTTGCCCCCACCCACCAGCTTGTGCACGAGATGCGCGATGACCTCGGTATCGGTGTCGGAAGTGAATTCGTAGCCGGCAGCCTTCAGCTCGGTCCGCAGCTCCGCATGGTTCTCGATGATGCCGTTGTGCACCACTGCGACCGTGTCGCGCGACACGTGCGGATGCGCGTTGGCTTCGTTGGGTGCGCCGTGGGTGGCCCAGCGGGTGTGCGCGATGCCGGTCCGCCCGTGCAGGGGCGATCCACGCAGCAGGGTATCCAGTTCGGCAACCTTGCCGGGCGCCCGCAACCGCGAAAGCTGGCCTTCGTCCAGCACTGCCAGCCCCGCCGAGTCATAGCCGCGATATTCGAGGGCATGCAGGCCCGCCAGCAGGATGGGCACCACATCGCGCTGGGTGCAGGCGGCGACGATTCCGCACATGAGGCTCGGGGCTCCGGGGTCAAAACGCAACGATACAGGGATTTTGCCGGCGGAATCCGGGGGCTTCCACCCGCCCCGGCACGTTTCATGCAGGGAGTTCCCGGCTTGGCTGAAACTTTGAACAGGGTCTCATTCCGTAGTATAAGAGCCGTCCGCTTACCGATCGGAGCGGTCGGTGCAGAGGCCCAAAGGACGGGGGTAGCGACATGTTCAGATTGCTGCGGCAACGGGCGCTCAAATGGCAGCTCCTGTTGGTGATAGTCGAATTTGCCCTGCTGGCGGGCTGCGTGTATGCAGCGGTGTTTCTGCGCTATTGGGGTGATCTCGACACCCAGCTTGCCTTCGGGCGAGCCCTGCACTGGCGCGCGCTGCTGGTCGCTGGCGTCCTGGTTTTCTCGATGGCGGCGCTGGGCCTGTACCAGGTGCACCTGCGGGCCGGCCTGTTGGGGCGACTGAGCCGACAAGGCGTGGCATTCCTGCTGGGTTGGGTCACGCTGACCGTGCTTTATTACGTCATCCCCGCGACCTATCTGGGCCGCGGAGTGCTCGGCATCGCCTTGGTGCTCGAGTATCTGGTGGTGGCGCTGTGGCGCATGAGCTTCCTCGGCTTCGTGGACGCCGACTTGTTCAAGCGTCGGGTAGTGATGCTGGGCGCCGGTGAACGTGCGGCCGAGGTCGTTCGCAAGATGCGCCGCAAGACCGACCAGCGCGGCTTCAAGATCCTGGGTTACGTGCCGATCGGCGATGATCCGGTGGCGGTGCCCGCGACATCCTTGTTGCACCCGGCCAAATGCCTGTACCAGTGGACCCAGCGGATGGGCGTGGACGAGATCGTGGTCGGGCCCGACGATCGCCGCGGCACCTTGCCGGTGGATGCGTTGCTCGAATGCAAGCAGCGTGGAATCGCCGTCACCGAACTCGCCGAATTCTTCGAACGCGAAGCGGGCAAGATCAAGATGGATCTCACCAATCCGTCGTGGCTGGTGTTTTCCGACGGCTTCAACATCTCGCCGGTGCGCCGCACCGTGAAGCGCGCGTTCGACGTTGCGATGGCGGCGCTGGTATTGCTGGTGGGATGGCCGTTCATGCTGCTGACCGCGCTGGCGATCCGGCTGGAGTCGGGCTGGAACGCCCCGATCCTGTACCGACAGGAACGCGTGGGCGAAAACGGCAAGTCGTTTCCGGTAATCAAGTTCCGCAGCATGCGCACCGACGCCGAATGCGACGGTGTCGCGCGCTGGGCCACCAAGAACGATGATCGCGTCACCCGCGTCGGCCGTTTCATCCGCAAGACGCGGCTGGATGAGCTGCCGCAACTGTGGAACGTGCTGTGCGGCGACATGAGCATCATCGGTCCGCGCCCCGAGCGTCCGCAGTTCGTGGACGACTTCAATGCCCGCATCCGCTACTACTCGTTGCGCCATTGCGTGAAACCGGGCCTGACCGGGTGGGCGCAATTGCGTTACCCGTACGGCTCTTCGTTCGAAGACGCCGAGGAAAAGTTGAAGTTCGACCTGTTTTACGTGAAGAACCACAACTTCGTGTTCGATCTGGCCATCCTGGTGCAGACCGTCGAAGTGGTGTTGTTCGGGCGCGGCGCGCGCTGACACGAGGTCACGATGGCAGGAGCGCGCTCGGTGCCCGGGCACGCTTGGGGAGATCTCGACGGTGGATCAAGCCGCGGTTTGCGGTGGACCGCACGCGCGCCCTTGCGATTGCGCAACCCGGGTGACGCACATCCATGCGGCACATTGCCGCGCGCTTGCCGCATGACTTTCAGCCACTTGTAGCCCGCCACGCAATGCGTCAATGTGGCAGACCAGACTGGAGACCCGAAGCATGGCCGACCCGTTGCACGTGATCGTCCTCGCCGCCGGCGAAGGCAAGCGCATGAAGTCCATGCTGCCCAAGGTGCTGATGCCGCTGGCGGGTCGGCCGATGCTGGCACACGTGCTGGACACCGCGCGGGCGCTTCGGCCCGAAGGCCTGCACGTGGTGTACGGCCATCGCGGCGAACAAGTGCGTGCGACCTTCGCGCGCGACACCGACATCCACTGGGTGCACCAGTCCGAACAGCGCGGCACCGGACACGCGGTGAAACTGGCCCTGCACGACATTCCCGATCCCGCGCGCATCCTGGTGCTGTACGGCGACGTGCCGCTGCTGCGCGCCGAGACGCTCACCGAACTGGTACGCACGCACGCGGAACTCGCCGTGCTGGCGACCGAACTCGATGATCCGTCGGGCTACGGACGCGTATTGCGCGACGGCCTCGGCCGGGTCCGCGCGATCGTGGAAGAAAAGGACGCGGACGAAGCGCAACGCGAAGTGCGCATCGTCAACACCGGCGTCACCTTTGCCGAATCGCCGCAACTGCGGCGTTGGGTCGAGCGACTGGTGCCCGACAACCAGCAGGGCGAACTGTATCTGACCGACGTATTCGCGCAGGCCGCCGACGATGGCACGCCGGCCGACGTGGTGATGACGCGCGATCCCATCGAAGCCTTCGGCGCCAACGACCCCGCGCAACTTGCGGAACTGGCGACCTACCTGCGCCGCCGCGATGCCCGACGCCTGATGCTGGCGGGTGTACGCATCGCCGACCCCGCGCGCTTCGATCTGCGCGGGCACTTCAGCCATGGCCGCGACGTCGAGATCGACGTGGACGTGATCCTGGAGGACGGCGTCACTTTCGGCGACGGCGTGAAGATCGGTCCGTTTTGCCGACTGCGCAACGTCAATCTCGCGGCCGGGACGGAAGTGATGGCGCATTGCGATCTGGAAGGCGTCACGACCTACGGCGCCTGCCGGATCGGCCCGTTCGCGCGCTTGCGGCCCGGCACCGAGCTCGCGGCCGGCGTGCACGTCGGCAACTTCGTCGAAACCAAGAAGACCAAGCTCGGCGAAGGCAGCAAGGCCAATCATCTCACCTATCTCGGCGACACCAAGGTCGGCAGCAACGTCAACATCGGCGCCGGCACCATCACCTGCAACTACGACGGCATCAACAAGTTCGTCACCGAAATCGGCGACGGTGCGTTCATCGGTTCCAATACGTCACTGGTCGCGCCGGTCCGGGTCGGCGAAGGCGCAACCATCGGCGCAGGCTCCACGATCACCGCCGACGCCCCCGCCGACAAATTGAGTCTCGCGCGCGGGCGCCAGACCACGATCCAGGACTGGGCGCGTCCGGGCAAAAAACAGTAGGAGCGAGCCTGCTCGCGGCCAGTTTTGGGCAAGCAACCATCCTTGGTGCGCTGTCGTTCGGCATCCTGCCTCACCCGAGCTTCGCGCGTTTGCGATCAGCCCCCGGCTGATCGCAAACGCGCGAAGCTCGACCAGCCGTCGATTTCTACCAGCAGCTCGCGCCGGCAGATGTCGCCGTGCAGCAGCAGGCTCGGCACGGCCGGGTCGAGATGGCGCGCCAACGCGGCACGGATCCGTTCGGCATCCTGCGGGCGGCGCACGTAAACCTTGAGCGGCGACGACGCATCGAACGCGGGCAGCGCGGCCCGTTCCAGCAGTGCGTGCAGGTTCGCGATCGCCTCATCGGCTTGCGCGGCCACATCCTCCGTATGGTGCGAGGCATGGCCGATCACGGCCGCGGTGCCGGATATCGCGAGCGCACCGCCCGGCAACTGCATCGCGCGTGCAAAACTTGGGGCAGTCGGGCCGTACTGGCGCGGGTATTTCCAGGCGCTCACCTGACGCGGATTTTCCAGCGCCTCGCCCGGCTCGGTGGCGCACAGCGCATACACCTGCAACAAACCTTCGCGTCCATGGTGTCCGATTGCGGTGGCCGCGGGGTAACGCGTGATTCCGCGCGTCGCGAGCCCGCGTGCGCGGCCGCTGCAAAACAACCGGTAGCGCTCACCGTCGCCTTCGCCCGCGTTGATCGCACCGAGATAATTCCAGATACGTTGCAGGTGCCGTTCCGGCGACGCCGCGATGTGCGCAAGCAGAAGCGTGTAAGCGCGTTCGCTGGCGGCCTCGATGCCGCCGCACCCGGCTTCGTCGACTTCAACTGCAATGAAACGCCAGCCGTCACCGGCTGCCCAGCGCAGCGCGTCGGCGCGGCCATGGTTCACCTTGCCCTCGACCGACCAGCACTCGCGCGGCACACCGACATCCAGCGGCGGCAGCGGGACCCGCAAATGGCGCGGATCGGAAGTCTCGTCCGCGCCCGCGCCGAAATCGAACACCGCCAGCGTGTCCGGCCGTTCCAGCAGCGTTGACACAGGTTCCACCCGATAGGCGACGCGCAGCTTCGAACCCCTCATGCCATCCCTTCCAAATCGCTGCACCGCGTGCGGTCATGCATGCCGATCGGTGCCTGTGTCAAACTGTCCATGTTACACTGAATGGTTGATTTGATGAGCGTGCGGAGCCGCGGAGCATGACCCAGCAAACCCCTGCGGAGCAGGAATTGGCAAGCCTGATCGTCGAGAACCTCAATCTCGAAAACGTGGCCCCCGAAAACATCGATCCCGAGGCGCCGCTGTTCGGTGGCGAGCTGGGCCTCGATTCCATCGACGCGCTGGAACTGGCGCTGGCGGTATCCAAGCGCTACGGCATCCAGTTGCGTTCCGACAACCCCGACAACCGGCGCGTGTTCGGATCGCTGCGCGCATTGTCCGAGCACATTCAGGCGCAGCGTTCGGCGGCTTGAGAGCAACCATTCGAAGCGGCTGTTGTGAAAAGTCAGGCCATGGAAGGCCGTTCTGATGCCCATGACTCGGGGCGTTGGTCCCGGAAAGTCTGTCCCGGCGACGCAGCGATCAGGGACGATCGCACACTAAAGCTGCGAATCGTCGGTGTTGCTGAACTTCGCGCGCAACGCGCGGTAGTGCTCCAGTTGCGCGGCAAAACGGGTCTCGGTTCTGGCGAAATCCGCACGCTTCTGCACCAGTGCCGCGCGCTCGCCGTTGACACTCTCGCGCTGTTCGGCAATCCGTTTGCTGACGTACGGCGGAATCGGCTGTTTCGAATGTTCCAGGTCGGCGGCGTGTGCCAGCAGCTCGGTCAAAGAGTCTTCCTGGCTGCGCAGGTTGGTTTCCAGCGAGCCGATGTCGGCCTGGATCTGGTGAAGCTGCGCCTGCTGCGACGCCTGCAGATCCTTGTCGGTCGGGTAAGCCGTCAGCATCTGGGCGTCGGCGATCCGGCGTTGCTGCGCGTCGCGTCGGGCGGCTGCGTCCTGCGCGGCACGCGCGGCTGCCGCGCGGCGCTCGGCGGGCGTCAGCTCGCGCTCCACGTGGCGGACCACCATGCCTTGCGAGTCGACGATGTCGTAGCCCCCGGCCAGCGCCGAGGAGGGAATGGTGTCGCTGAAGTGCACGACGCCGGAAGCATCCGTCCAACGATAGTGGGTGGTCGGCGTGGGCGGGGCCGCGAACGCAGGCGCGCACATGCCGAAGGCCAGGGCTGCGAGCAGCAGGCATGAGGAAATTCGGCGCATCACGATCTCCGGATGAAACCAGTATAGGCCCAGGAAGCCCGCCACAACCTGCCACACTTGGCAGCTTGCGCGTCGGGGTGCCCTGCCGAATCGCTCGCGATGGTTCCGCGGGGCCGGCACGAGGCTTTCAGGCCATGCAAATTGCGGGCCGGACACGGACTCAGGCCGGCTCCACCCCGTAACGGTCGCGATAGGCCTCAAGCCGTTCGCGCTCAGCCGCGAGCCCGGGCCGCGAGCCCGCATATTCCATGAGGTCGCCAAGGCCAACGATCGCGATCACCGGCACACCATGCTCGTGCGCCAGTTCCTGCACCGCGGAACGTGTACCCTGCCCGCGTTCCTGTCGATCCAGCGCCACCAGCACGCCGGCCACGGTCGCGCCCGCATCGCGGATCAGGCCGAGCGATTCACGCACCGCGGTGCCGACGGTGATCACGTCGTCGACAATCAACACCCGCCCGGAAAGCGGCGCGCCGACGACCACACCGCCTTCGCCGTGGTCCTTGACCTCCTTGCGGTTGTACGCCCACGGCACGTCCCGGCCATGTTCGCGCGTCAGCGCGATGGCCGTCGCCGCCGCGAGCGGAATGCCCTTGTAGGCCGGACCGAACAACATGTCGAAGGGCAAGCCGTTCGCGGCCACGGCGGCCGCATACGCAATCCCGACGTCGGCCAGCGCGGCGCCGGTGTCGATCCTGCCCATGTTGAAGAAATACGGACTCTGCCGGCCGGACTTCAAGGTGAATTCGCCGAAGCGCAGCACGCCGCGTGACAGCGCGGTGTCGAGGAAGGCTTGTTGGTGGGATTGGAGCATGGTCGGCGGGAAGCAGCGAACAGGGAAGCCGCATGATAAAGCCTCGCGTATTCCCGCAGGATTCGTGGTTGGGTGTACACGTATCCGTTACGCTCTTGCCCTGCTCCCTCCGCCCTGCTCCCTGTTCAATGAAAATCATCTCCTTCAACGCCAACGGCATCCGTTCCGCCGCCAACAAGGGCTTCTTCGACTGGCTGCGCCAACAGAACGCGGACGTGGTGTGCCTGCAGGAAACCAAGGCACAGGAAGACCAGTTGATCGACCCGATGTTCCGCCCTGACGGCCATCACTGTTTCTACCGCGATGCAGTGACCAGGAAGGGCTACAGCGGCGTCGCGATCTACGCCAGGCGCGAGCCGGACGAAGTGCTGAAGAAGATCGGCTGGAAAGCCTTCGACGACGAGGGCCGCTACATCGAGGCGCGTTTCGGCAATCTCTCGGTGGTGTCGCTGTACTTGCCGTCGGGGACCTCGGGCGAGGAACGTCAGCAGTTCAAGTTCGAGGCAATGAAGAAGCTACGCAAGATCTTCGACGGCTGGCTCGCCAGCGGTCGCGAGTACGTGGTGTGCGGCGACTGGAACATCGTGCGCAGCGAGCGCGACATCCGCAACTGGAAATCCAACCAGAAGAATTCCGGCTGCCTGCCGGCGGAGCGTGCGTGGTTGAACTCGCTGATCGCGGACGCACACGGCGACGGCTCGCCCGCACCGACACGCGGCTGGCTGGACAGCTTCCGCGTGATAAAACCGGACGTCGAGGAATACACGTGGTGGTCCAACCGCGGCGCCGCGCGGGCGAACAATGTCGGTTGGCGGATCGACTACCAGATCGCGACGCCCGGTATCGGCAAACGTGCGCGTGCCTGCACGGTCACGCCGACACCGCGGTTCTCCGACCACGCGCCATTTTCAGTCGAGTACGATGCGGTGGACTACGCGGAATGACCCGCAGCGCCGCGGACGCCGCCAAGCCCGCCAAGCCATCGATATGGAAGGCGTTCACGCAGCCGGCCGCGTGGACGATGTGCTTCTTCGGGTTTTCGTCCGGCCTGCCATTCCTGCTGGTCGCGGGCACCCTGGCGTACTGGCTCAAAGCCGAGCACATCGTGCTGCGCGACATCACGATGATCGCCAGCGCAGGCATGACCTACGTGTTCAAGTTCCTGTGGGCGCCGCTGCTGGACCATTGGCGACTGCCGCTGTTCTCGCGGCTGGGCCGCCGTCGCGGCTGGTTGCTGCTGGCGCAATCCGGCGTGGTGGCCGGTCTGCTTGCGATGGCGTTCCTCACACCCGCACGACTGGACGCCTTCATCGCCGCGACCATCGCGGTGGCGTTTTTCGGCGCAACGCAGGACATCGCGGTGGACGCGTGGCGCATCGAGATCGCACCGATGGACCAGCAAGGCGCGCTGGTCGCGACCTACGCGCTCGGCTATCGCATCGGCCTGATGGTTGCGGGCGCATTTGCGCTGATCATGGCCGATCACCTGGCGTGGCCGTGGGTGTACGTGGTGATGGCCGCGATGATGGTGATTCCGGTGATCGCCAACCTGCTGGCGCGCGAGCCGGAGCGGCACCGCGAGTCGCCACGGCGTTGGATGGAGGCGATGCGCAATGGCGTGGTGGCGCCATTCACCGATTTCTTCGCGCGTTTCGGCGTGGCGCTGGCGCTGGTGACGCTGCTGTTCATCCTGCTGTTCAAGTTGCCGGAACAGGCCACGATCGGTGGCATCATGAGTCCGTTCTATCGCGACATGGGCTTCAGCCTCACCGCGATCGGCACCATCACCAAGATCTACGGCGTGTGGATCGGCATCGCTGGAGTGTTTGTCGGCGGTGCGGCGGTCGCGCGTTTCGGCATCAACCCAAGCCTTTTGGTCGGGATCGTCGCCTGCGGTTGCAGCAACCTGCTGTACCTGGTGCTGATCGGTCACCACGGCAACCTCGGCATGCTCACCGTGGTGATCTCGGGCGAAAACTTCACGCTCGGATTCCTCGGGCCGCCGACGGTTGCGTTCCTGTCCTCGCTGGTGAACCGCCAGCACACCGCGACGCAATACTCGCTGCTGAGTTCGATGGTGAACCTGCCGGGGAAGGTGATGGGGTTTTTCGCCGGCGGCATCGTGATGGCGACCAGCTACGGGTTCTATTTCGTGCTGACGGTGCTGGCGGTATTGCCGGCCGCGCTGTTGCTGCTGTGGCTGGTGCCGCGGCTGCGCGCCCACGGCGTGGGCGACGACGTCGATCAGGCGAGCGGCGCGTAAACCGCACCCAGCACACGCGATCCGTGCGCGCCGGTCACCGTCGGCAGATTGCCCGGCGCATGTTCGAGACGCGCGCGGGCAAGCCAGGCGAAACCGATCGCTTCCACGAAATCGGGATCGAGGCCGAGCGCGGCGGTCGTGTCGATCTTCGCATCGGGAAGCTCGGCACGCAGCGCAGCCATCAACGCGGCGTTGTGCACGCCGCCACCGCAGGCGTACACCTCGCGAACTTCGGCTGCATGCACGCGCAATGCATCGGCGATGCTGCGCGCGGAAAGTTGCAGCAGCGTCGCCTGCACGTCGGCCGGTTCGATGCGGTTGGGCAAAAGCGGATCCAGCCAGTCGAGATTGAAATATTCGCGGCCGGTGCTTTTCGGCGGTGGCGCCGCGAAATACGGATCGCCGAGCAGGCGTTGCAACAGCCCCGCATCTGCGCGACCGGCGCGCGCCCATGCGCCACCTTCGTCACGCGACGTGCCGCGATGGCGCAGCGACCAGGCATCCAGCAGGCAGTTCGCTGGACCGGTATCGAAGCCGAGCACCGGCCGGCCGGGCACCAGCAGCGTGAGGTTGGCGATGCCGCCGAGGTTCAAGATCGCGCGCGACGTTGCGGCATCCGCCAGCACGGCGGCATGCAGCGCCGGCAACAGCGGCGCGCCCTGCCCACCCGCTGCAAGATCCGCGCGACGAAAATCCGCCACCGTGACGATGCCGGTGCGTTCTGCCATCACGTTCGGGTCGCCGATCTGCAAGGTAAAGGGATCGGGCCCATTCGGCCGGTGGCACACGGTCTGCCCGTGCGAGCCCAGCGCCGCCACCTCGCGCGCGTCGATGCCCACGTCGCGCAGCAGCGCCAGCGCCGCATCGGCAAAGCACGCGCCGATGGCGGCATCGAGATGCCCGTAAGCATCCAGCGTGATCGCTGCGGCATTGCGGGCCAGCGCAACCACGCCGGCTTGGACATTATCGGGATAGGCGAAAGTGCGGGTCGCGACGACGTCCGGGTGCGTCGCGAAGCGCACCAGCGCGACGTCGATGCCGTCGGCGCTGGTCCCGGAAATCAGCCCCAGGTAAAGCGGCGCGGCATCAGCCACGACGGCGCATTCAATTGGTGGCGGCCACGCTGGCGCGATCGTCGCTCACCCGCGCGAGACGCTGGGTGGCGTTGTCGATCATCTGGATGCGCGCCACCATCGGTGCGGTCTGCGCGCGGAAGTCGGCCATCAATTTGGTGGACAGCGGCTCCGGTTTGGGCATCGTGACCGTCAGCGGGTTTTCGGGCTGGCCGTTCACCCGCACTTCGTAGTGCAGGTGCGGACCGGTGGCCATGCCGGTCTGGCCGACGTAACCGATCACTTCACCCTGGGTGACGTGCGAACCGACGTGCAGGCCGGACGCGAAGCGCGACATGTGCCCGTAGGCGGTGGTGTACTTCGACGTGTTGCGGATGGTGATGAAATTGCCGTAGCCGTGCGAACGGCCGCGGAAGGTGATCACGCCATCGCCGGCGGCATGGATCGGGGTGCCGGTCGGCGCCGCATAATCGACGCCCTTGTGCAGGCGGTTGTAACCCAGGATCGGATGATGGCGCATGCCGAAGCTGGACGAAATGCGCGTGAAGGCGACCGGCGTGCGCAGCAAACCCTTGCGCAACGGGCGACCATCCTGGCTGAAGTAGGCCACGCTGCCGTCGGGTTCCTTGAAGCGATAGGCGGTGTAATGGTGGCCATTGTTGACGAACTCGGCCGCGATGATGTTGCCGCCGCCCGAATACTTGCCGTTGCGGTAGATGTCGTCATAGACGACGGTGAAGCGGTCGCCCTTCTGCAGATCCTTGATGAAGTCGATGTCGTACTTGAACACGTCGGCGAGTTTCAACACCATCGTCTCGGAAAGCCCGGCCTTCTCACCCGCCGCGAACAACGAACCCTGCACCTCGCCGTGCGCGAAATGCATGCGGCGTTCGACCGGCAACGCCGCGACCTGCGCGCGCATGCTGCCGTCGGCCTGAGTGGTCAACGTCACCTGGGTGGCGGAGTCGGGTTCGTAACGAAATCCCTGCAACTGACCTTTTGCATCGGTGAGGAACTCGACCTGGTCACCGGGATGCAAGGTTTTCAGCGCTCCGGTGTCCTTGCCGCTGGCCATCACGGCGGCAAGGTCAGTGCCACTCAAACCTTGCGCCTGGAAAATTTCCGACAGCGTCTCGCCTGGCTGTACTTCCACGACTTTCCACGAGGCAACGACCGGACGCGGGGCCTCCGTCGGCGCCGGCGGCAACTGCAACGCCAGCGTTTCGCGGGTCACCGGTTTCACGACGGTGTCATGCTGGATCACGCTGGCCCACGCGGGAATGCCAAGCAATGTCAACAACGCAAGCAGGAAAGCACCGCCACCGAGAATCCAGCGCTCACGCGTCCAACCGAGCGCGGCGAGCGGCGCTTCGGCATGAAACGACCAATGCGCGCAACGCGAATAAAAATGGGAATGGCATTGACGGGTCTTGCGACGGATCGCCTGACGACGCACAACATGAGGGGTAACGCGACGGAGGTGGCGGTCCATCGGAGATCCATTGAAACGGGCGAAAACGCGCGACGGGCCGTACCATAGCCCCACCCGAAAGCGTGCGTCAATGCCTTGAATCACAAACATTTGCACGCGGTTTCGCAGTTAACACATAATTAACCACCACGTCACCTTCACGCGTTGACGCACCCCACTTTTTGAGTGGCGCCAATGCCCACCGACCGGAAAACCCCATGTCTTCGAACCAGCAAGCCCTTGCGCTGATACATCGCGGCGCGGTCGATGTCCTGAAGGACGATGAGCTCGCAGCGCGTCTCGCGCTTGGTCGTCCGTTGCGAATCAAGGCGGGCTTCGATCCCACCGCGCCGGATCTGCACCTCGGGCACACCGTGCTGCTCAACAAGATGCGCCAGTTCCAGGATCTCGGGCACACCGCGATTTTCCTGATCGGCGATTTCACCGGGATGATCGGCGACCCGACCGGCAAGAATGTGACGCGCAAACCGCTGACGCGCGAAGAAGTGGTGGCGAACGCCGAGACATATTCCAACCAGGTGTTCAAGGTGCTCGATCGCGAGCGCACCGAAGTGCATTTCAATTCCGAGTGGTTCGGCAAAATGGACGCGTCGGACATGATCCGGCTGGCGGCGCAGCACACCGTCGCACGCATGCTGGAACGCGACGATTTCGCCAAGCGTTACGCTGCACAACAGCCAATCGCGATCCACGAGTTTTTGTATCCACTGGTGCAGGGTTACGACTCGGTGGCGTTGAAGTGCGATGTCGAACTCGGCGGCACCGACCAGCGATTCAATCTCTTGATGGGACGCGGGCTACAGGAACACTTTGGCCAGCCGGCTCAGATCGTGCTGACGATGCCGCTGCTGGAAGGCATCGACGGCGTCCAGAAGATGTCGAAGTCGCTGGGCAACTACATCGGCATCGACGAACCCGCCATCGACATGGTCACCAAGACCATGAAGATCGGCGACGACTTGATGTGGCGCTGGTTCGAACTCCTGAGCTTCGATGTGTCGCTGGATGAATTGGCGTCCATGCAGGGTGAAGTCACCAGCGGTGCACTGAACCCGCGCGATGCCAAATTGCGCCTCGCGCGCGAACTGGCCGCGCGCTTCCACGGCGCCGCCGAAGCCGAAAAGGCCATCGCCGGCTGGCACGCGGTGGTGCGCGGTGAAGGCGATACCTCGTCGCTGCCGCTCAATGACATCGTGGTTTCCGCCGAAGGCCTGCGCCTTCCGGCGCTGCTGACCGCGGCGGGCCTCACGTCCAGCAACTCGGAAGCCAACCGCAAATTGAAGGAACGCGCCGTGCGCATCGATGCGCAGGTGGTGGAAGACGCACCACGCGTCTTCGCAGCAGGTTTCGAAGGCGTGCTGCAGGTGGGCAAGCGCAACTTCGCTCGGGTGCGGCTGGTCAGCGCATCACGAAAAGACGCGACGCCCTGACGCGTCGCGCCTTTCGCACAGCTCTGATCAGTACGTGACCGGCGAGTTGATGGTCTTGCGCGTTCCCGACACGGTGCCCTTGATGGGGATTCCGCCCGGAAGAATGATGTTGTAGTTCGGGTCGTACTGGGTGAGTACGAACGTCCCGGTGTACGAATTCCCATCCTTGCTCAGCGTGATGGTCTCCTGGATGCTGGCGGGCCCGACGAACGTGTTGTCAACATCGACGCCATCGGCGTCCACGTTTTGTCCCCACGACAACATGAAGTGCTTGAGCACATAGGTTCGCGCGCCCGTTTGCGCCCAAGTGCCCATGCAGAAGTTGGCATCCGCGGCAGGCCTCCCAGAATTCATGATTTCATTGCCGTCCGCGTGCCAAGCCACGTAGGCGTGATCGACCGCGGCGCCATCCGGCAGGCCCGTCGGTCCGTTGCCCTCGGCGGTCATGGTGACTTCATACAAACCCGCGATGGGTTCGAGGTATCGCAGCGGATTGGGCATGGCCTTCGTCGTGGCCGTGGGGAGGGCGGCCATGAACTCCATCCTTTCGGCCGCGGCCGATACCTTGGCCGGCGGCGCGATTTTCCACTGGCCATTGGTGGATCTGACCAGGTTCAACCCGCAGGCGTCGGCCTGATGGGTCACGGCAATACTGGACAGGCCGATCACGGCCATCGCAACGGATGCGTACAAGCGGGTGTTCATGACGTTCTCCTCAAGAAGGTTATTCCTATGAATGGCGGGTATGCGCCGTCATCCGGGGGTATAAACTGCGCCCGGGCAAGCCCACGAGTCATGATGTTTCGATAGGGAAATCGCGAGAGTGCGGCAGTGGCGTTGACGTGATCCGCGTGGAGCGCGCGGCGGCATGGAAAAGCACGGAAATGCCGGACCAACCACGGGCACGTTCGCCTTCGCCGACGTGGTTATCGACGCAGGCGCGCACCAGCTGCTGCGCGGCGGCGAGGAATTCGCGGTCGAGCCGAAAGCTTTCGCCGTCCTGCTGGAGTTCCTCTCACATCCGGGCCAACTGCTCAGCCGCGACCAGTTGCTGGATGCGGTCTGGGGACACAGTTTCGTCACCCCGGCCACGCTCAACCGCATCGTCGCGCAATTGCGCCGCGCGCTGGCCGACGACAGCGAAAACCCGCGTTGCATCCAGACCGTGCACGGTCTCGGGTACCGCTTCATCGCCCCGCTGGAGCATGTCCAGGAGGGAACGGCTTCCACGCTGCGTTTCGCGCCGCCCGCGCGCGCGCGATTGCCTGAACGCACCGAGCCGCTGATCGGACGCAATGGCGACATCGAGACGCTGAAGCGGATGTTGCAGGACCATCGGCTCGTCACCGTCACCGGTCCCGGCGGCCTCGGCAAGACGCAGGCCGCGCTGGAGACTGCGCGCTCGATTGCAGCGGACTTCCC
>Ga0207705_10000286_pt1 | contig 47496 bp, 36 predicted proteins | sample KBSC13metaG_FD_184314 | JGI IMG/M metagenome (GOLD analysis project Ga0207705, IMG submission 184314) | Corn rhizosphere microbial communities from Kellogg Biological Station, Michigan, USA - KBS C1-3 metaG (SPAdes) (version 2) | ecosystem: Host-associated > Plants > Roots > Rhizosphere > Soil ... | reverse complement strand
GTGTTGGTCACCCAATTGTCGCGCCGCTGGAGCAGGCCCGAGGCGCGGAAGGCGAAGCCGCCGCCGAGCGGCAGGTTGAGCGCGGCTTCGGCATTGACCGTATTGAACGTGCCCCAGCTCGCGCTGGCATAGCCGCCGACCTTGTCGTCGGTCGGCTTGGCTGAATCGAGCTTGATCACGCCGGCGGGCGTGTTGCGGCCAAACAACGTGCCCTGTGGCCCGCGCAGCACTTCGACCGATTTGAGATCGAACACCGGGAACGACTTGAGCATCGCGTTTTCGAGCGCGACATCGTCATAGACCACGGACACCGGCTGCGCGGCATTAGGATCGAAATCGGTGTTGCCGAGGCCGCGAATGTAGAAGCGCGGGAAGGTGCGGCCGAACGACGATTCGGCCTGAAGGCTCGGCGTACGCGACGACAAGAAGCGGATGTCGAGCCCGCCCGAGTTGATCACCGCGAGCTTTTCGCCGCTGATCGAGGTCACCGCGACCGGCACGTTCTTCGACGATTCCGACACGCGCGTGGCGGTGACGACGATATCGCCCAGGCCCTTGTCCGCCGTGTTGGCGGTGTCGTCTTGGGGGGCAGGCGCATCGGCTGTCGGCGGCGCCTTGGGCTCGTCGGCCCGCGCCATGGCGGGGGATGCGGCAAGGATGAGCAAGGCGGGCGAGGCGCCCAGGAGCAGACAGTGCGCCAGCGAGCGGTTGGACAACGAGTTCATGAATCCCCCTGAATCGAAGATCGGCATCCCCGCCGTTGACGACTCCGTGTGTCCCGGATCTTGCGCGAAGTCGTAACATGACCGTCATGGGTCAAAAAGGCCGAGCGATCGCAAGGGCTGGGGTGTCAGGACGAAAAGCCGCGCGGTGATGCGAACTGGCAACAGAGGCGGTTGTCGCTCTCCGATTGTCTCCGCCAAGGTGGAGTGATCGGTGAGTTGCCGCACTACCGTGATCAGCCGGAAAATACTCAGGCTGAAATTGCGGTTGACCTTTCCACCCGCGTCACCCCGGGCTCGTCCCGGGGTCCACCGTGCCGCGACGCCAACGGCCGATGGGTGTGCGGAACGGTGGATGCCGGGACGAGCCCGGCATGACGGGTGAAGCCGATCGGAACAATCCGCCCTCCCGCCGGAGGCGCATCGCAGCTCCCGCGCTTGAGAGACGTAATCGCCACAACGAAAAACCGCCGCCCGGATGCCCGGACGGCGGTCTTTTCTTGTCGGCCGAGAGTGCCGAACGAGGCGCTTATTCGCTCTCGTTCAGATACTCGCCGGCATCGGCGTCGGTGCCGTGGCCGCTCGGCGTGACCCGGGCGAGCGCATCGCTGCCGGTGTCGTCACGCGTGTCGCGTGCCAGTTCGGCGGCACGCTCTTCCGCTGCCGAGTTCGGCGCGATCAGCACTTCCTGCAGCGCACGCTGCTGGACGCGGAGCGCGGCGTCGCGGCTGGAAGCCGCCACGCGCAGGCGGTTCATGCCCGCACCGGTGCCGGCGGGGATGAGACGGCCGACGATGACATTCTCCTTGAGGCCGATCAGCGTGTCCTGCTTGCCCTGGACCGCCGCCTCGGTGAGGACGCGGGTGGTCTCCTGGAACGACGCCGCCGAGATGAAGCTGCGGGTCTGCAGCGACGCCTTGGTGATGCCGAGCAGGACCGGCTTGCCCTGGGCGGGCTGCTGGCCGGGGGCGAGCTTCTCGTTGGTCTCGTCCATCTCGGTGCGATCGACCTGCTCGCCGGCGAGCAGGGTGGTGTCGCCGCCATCGGTGATCTCGACCTTCTGCAGCATCTGGCGAACGATCACCTCGATGTGCTTGTCGTTGATCTTCACGCCCTGGAGTCGATAGACTTCCTGGATTTCCGACACGAGATATTCCGCGAGCGGCTCGATGCCGAGCACCTCGAGAATGTCGTGCGGATCGGGCGAGCCGCCGATCAGATTGTCGCCACGCTTGACGTAGTCGCCTTCCTGAACGTCGATCACCTTCGACTTCGGGATCAGATACTCCACGACCTCGCCGCCGTCCTCGGGCTGGATCCCGATCTTGCGCTTGGCCTTGTAGTCCTTGCCGAACACGACGCGGCCCGAGACCTTCGCGATGATCGCGTTTTCCTTGGGCTTGCGGGCTTCGAACAGCTCGGCGACGCGCGGCAGACCGCCGGTGATGTCGCGGGTCTTGGCGGACTCGCGAGCGACACGGGCAAGCACGTCACCGGCCTGGACGGTGGCATTGTCCTCGACCGACAGCACCGCACCCGGCGCCAGCATGTAGCGCGCGGCTTCGTTGGTGTCGGCGCCCGTCAGCGTCATGCGCGGACGGAGATCCTCCTTCGACTTGGTGGCGGCGCGATACTCGGTGACGACGCGCTGGGTGATGCCCGTGGCTTCGTCGGCCTGTTCGGTGAGCGTCTTGCCTTCGATCAGGTCCTGATACTTCACCGTACCGCCGGTCTCGGTGATCAGCGGCATGGTGAACGGATCCCACTCGGCCATGCGGTCGCCCTTGCTGACGATGTGACCATCGTCGAACATGACGTACGCACCGTAAGGGATGCGATCGACCGACAGCTCGCGGCCGTCCATGTCCTTGATCGCGATCTCGCCCGAGCGGCTCAGCACCACGCGGCGGCCACGCTGGTCGACGATCAGACGCAGATCGCGGAATTCGACCGTACCGTCGGCATGCGCCTCCAGGTTGGACGTTTCGTTGAGCTGCGCCGCGCCACCGATGTGGAACGTACGCATGGTCAGCTGGGTGCCCGGCTCGCCGATCGACTGCGCCGCGATGACGCCGACTGCTTCACCGATATTCACCGGGGTACCGCGGGCGAGGTCGCGCCCGTAGCACTTGCCGCAGACGCCGATCTTGGCTTCGCAGACCAAAGGCGAGCGGATCTTCATCCCCTGGATGCCGGTGGCCTCGATCTTGGCGACCGCCGCCTCGTCGAGCAACGTACCCGACGGGATGACGACCTCTCCGGTCTTGGCGTCGACCACGTCCTCGGCCGTGGTGCGGCCCAGGATGCGCTCGCCGAGCGACGCGATGGTCGAGCCGCCCTGCAGGATCGCGCGCATCTCGAGCGCCCGCTCGGTGCCGCAATCCTCCTCCATGACGACGCAATCCTGCGACACGTCGACCAGGCGGCGCGTGAGGTAACCCGAGTTGGCCGTCTTCAACGCGGTGTCCGCGAGGCCCTTGCGGGCGCCGTGGGTCGAGTTGAAGTACTCGAGGACGGTCAGGCCTTCCTTGAAGTTCGAGATGATCGGGGTCTCGATGATCTCGCCCGACGGCTTGGCCATCAGGCCGCGCATACCGGCGAGCTGCTTGATCTGCGCCTGCGAACCGCGGGCACCCGAGTGTGCCATCATGTAGATCGAGTTGATCGGCATTTCACGACCCGTCTCCGGATCCTTCTTCACCGCCTTGATCTCGTTCATCATCGAGTTGGCGACCTGGTCACCGCAACGCGACCAGGCGTCGATCACCTTGTTGTACTTCTCCTGCTGCGTGATCAGGCCGTCCTGATACTGCTGCTCGAAGTCCTTCACCTGATCGCGCGTCTCGTCGACCAATTTGTCCTTGTCCGGCGCGATGATCATGTCGTCCTTGCCGAACGAGATGCCGGCCTTGAACGCGTGCTTGAAGCCCAGCGCCATGATCGCGTCGGCGAACAGCACGGTCTCCTTCTGGCCGGTGTGACGATAGACCTCGTCGATCACGTCGCCGACGTCCTTCTTGGTCAGCAGGCGATTGACGGTGTCGAACGGCACCTTGTGCGACTTGGGCAGGCACTCTCCGAGCAGCATGCGGCCCGGCGTGGTCTCGAACCGCTTGAGGTACGTCTTGCCATCCTCATCGGTCTGCGGGACGCGGCTGATGACCTTGGTGTGCAGAGTCACCGCACCGGCTTCGAGCGCCTGGTGCACTTCGGCCATGTCGGACATCAACATACCTTCGCCGGGCTCGTTTTCCTTGAGCATCGACAGGTAATAGAGACCCAGCACCATGTCCTGCGACGGCACGATGATCGGCTTGCCGTTGGCCGGCGACAGGATGTTGTTGGTCGACATCATCAGCACGCGCGCTTCCAGCTGGGCCTCGAGGCTCAGCGGGACGTGCACGGCCATCTGGTCGCCGTCGAAGTCGGCGTTGAACGCCGAGCAGACCAGCGGGTGAAGCTGGATCGCCTTGCCTTCGATCAGCACCGGCTCGAACGCCTGGATGCCCAGGCGGTGAAGCGTCGGCGCGCGGTTGAGCAGCACCGGATGCTCGCGGATCACCTCGTCCAGGATGTCCCAGACTTCCTTGCGCTCCTTCTCGACCCACTTCTTGGCCTGCTTCAGGGTCATCGACAGACCCTTGGCGTCGAGGCGGGCGTAGATGAACGGCTTGAACAGCTCGAGCGCCATCTTCTTGGGCAAGCCGCACTGGTGCAGCTTGAGTTCCGGACCGGTCACGATGACCGAGCGGCCCGAATAGTCGACGCGCTTGCCGAGCAGGTTCTGACGGAAGCGGCCCTGCTTGCCCTTGAGCATGTCGGACAGCGACTTCAGCGGACGCTTGTTGGCGCCGGTGATCGTGCGGCCGCGACGGCCGTTATCGAACAAGGCGTCGACCGCTTCCTGCAGCATGCGCTTTTCGTTGCGGACGATGATGTCCGGCGCGCGCAGCTCCATCAGCCGCTTGAGGCGGTTGTTGCGGTTGATCACGCGGCGATACAGATCGTTGAGATCCGACGTCGCGAAGCGGCCACCGTCGAGCGGCACCAGCGGGCGCAGTTCGGGCGGGATGACCGGCACGACCTCGAGGATCATCCACTCGGGGCGATTGCCCGAATCGATGAAGCTCTCGACGACCTTCAGGCGCTTGATGATTTTCTTGGGCTTCAGCTCCGACTTGGTCGTCGCCAGCTCCTGCAGCAGCTGCTCGCGCTCGCCGACCAGGTCGAGCTGCTCGAGCATGATGCGGACCGCTTCGGCGCCGATGCCGGCAGTGAAGGCGTCCTCACCATATTCGTCCTGCGCCTCGAGGAGCTCGTCCTCGGTCAGCAGCTGGAAGCGCTCGAGCGGCGTCACGCCCGGCTCGATCACGATATACGCTTCGAAGTACAGCACGCGCTCGAGCTGCTTGAGCTGCATGTCGAGCAGCAGGCCGATGCGCGACGGTAGCGACTTCAGGAACCAGATGTGCGCGACCGGGGCGGCCAGCTCGATATGGCCCATCCGCTCGCGGCGGACCTTCGAGACGGTGACCTCGACGCCGCACTTCTCGCAGACGATGCCCTTGTACTTCATGCGCTTGTACTTGCCGCACAGGCATTCGTAATCCTTGATCGGACCGAAGATGCGCGCGCAGAACAGGCCGTCGCGCTCGGGCTTGAACGTGCGATAGTTGATCGTCTCGGGCTTCTTGATCTCGCCGAAGCTCCACGAGCGAATACGGTCCGGCGACGCGATCCCGATCTGGATCTGGTCGAAGGTTTCCGGCTTGGCGACCGGGTTCGCGAAATTGGTCAGTTCGTTCATTTTCTAGCTCCAATTCCCCTCCCGCGTGCGGGAGGGGCTAGGGGAGGGCATGTCACTACGAGGAGGGGCCTTGCCGACAAGCCCTCCCCCGGCCCCTCCCGCAAGCGGGAGGGGAGAAGGGGTCATTCCGCGGCGATCGCCACGCCGTCCGAATCTACGCCGGGCTCGTCGTTCTTGAGTTCGACGTTGAGGCCCAGCGAGCGCATTTCCTTGACGAGCACGTTGAAGCTCTCCGGGATGCCGGCCTCGAACGTGTCGTCGCCCTTGACGATCGCCTCATAGACCTTGGTGCGTCCGACGACGTCGTCCGACTTCACCGTCAGCATCTCCTGCAGCGTATAGGCGGCGCCGTACGCTTGCAGCGCCCAGACCTCCATTTCGCCGAAGCGCTGGCCGCCGAACTGCGCCTTGCCGCCCAGCGGCTGCTGGGTGACGAGCGAGTAGGGGCCGATCGAGCGAGCGTGGATCTTGTCATCGACCAGATGGTGGAGCTTCAGCATGTAGATGATGCCCACCGTCACCTTGCGATCGAACTGATCACCGGTGCGGCCGTCGAACAGGTCCGACTGACCCGACGGGTCGAGGCCCGCCAGTTCGAGCATCGCCGTCACGTCACCTTCGTGCGCGCCGTCGAACACCGGGGTGCCCATCGGGACGCCGGGCTTCAGGTTTTGCGCCAGCTCGACGATCTCGGCGCCGCTGCGGGCGTCGAGATCGGCCAGGTAATGCTCGCCGTAGATCGTCTTGAGACGCTCCTTGACCGCGTCGGGCATCGCGCCCGGCTCGGCGTTCGGATTGGCCTCACGCCAATCCTCGAGCGCCTGGGTGATCTGCTGACCCAGGCCGCGCGCGGCCCAGCCCAGATGCGTCTCGAAGATCTGCCCGACGTTCATGCGCGACGGCACGCCCAGCGGGTTGAGCACCAGGTCGACCGGGGTACCGTCCGCCAGGAACGGCATGTCCTCGGCCGGCAGGATGCGGCTGATGACGCCCTTGTTGCCGTGACGGCCGGCCATCTTGTCGCCCGGCTGCAGCTTGCGCTTCACAGCGACGAAGACCTTGACCATCTTGAGCACGCCAGGCGGCAGTTCGTCGCCCCGCTCGAGCTTCTCGCGGCGGTCCTCGAACTTGTCCTTGATGAGCTTCACGGCATCATCATACTGACCCTTGACCGCTTCGAGGTCCGACTGGACCTTGTCGTCCTGGACCGCGAACTTCCACCATTCGTGGCGGTCGACGCTGTCGAGCAGGTCCTGATCGATCTCCGAGCCCTTCTTGAGGCCCTTCGGCGTGGCCGTGGCGACCTGACCGATCAGCATTTCCCGCAGGCGCGACCAGGTCGCGCGGTTGAGGATCGTGCGCTCGTCGTCCGAGTCCTTCTTCAGGCGCTCGATTTCCTCGCGCTCGATCGCCATCGCGCGCTCGTCCTTGTCGATGCCGTGGCGATTGAACACGCGGACCTCGACCACCGTGCCGGCGACGCCCGGGGGCAGACGCAGCGAGGTGTCGCGAACGTCCGACGCCTTCTCGCCGAAGATGGCGCGGAGAAGCTTCTCTTCCGGCGTCATCGGGCTTTCGCCCTTCGGCGTGATCTTGCCGACCAGGATGTCGCCCGGCTCGACCTCGGCACCGATATAGACGATGCCGGCCTCGTCGAGGTTGCGAAGCGCTTCCTCGCCGACGTTCGGGATGTCGCGGGTGATGTCCTCCGGCCCGAGCTTGGTGTCGCGCGCCATGACTTCGAATTCCTCGATATGGATCGAGGTGAAGACGTCGTCCTTGACGATACGCTCGCTGATGAGGATCGAGTCCTCATAGTTATAGCCGTTCCACGGCATGAACGCGACGAGCGCATTCCGGCCCAGCGCCAGCTCGCCGAACTCGGTCGACGGACCGTCGGCGATCACGTCGCCGGTGTTGACCACGTCGCCTACCTTCACCAGCGGACGCTGGTTGATGCAGGTATTCTGGTTCGAGCGCTGGAACTTCATCAGCGTGTAGATGTCGACGCCCGACTTGCCGGCCTCGACCTCACCGGTCGCCCGGATCACGATACGGGTAGCATCGACCTGGTCGACGATGCCCGCACGCTTGGCGGCGATCGCCGCACCCGAGTCCCGCGCCACCGTCTCTTCCATGCCGGTGCCGACGAACGGCGCCTCGGCACGGACCAGCGGCACCGCCTGGCGCTGCATGTTCGATCCCATCAGCGCGCGGTTGGCGTCGTCGTTTTCCAGGAACGGAATGAGCGACGCCGCGACCGACACGAGCTGCTTGGGACTCACGTCCATCAGCGTGATGTTCTCAGGCAGCGCCATCAGGAATTCGCCGGCCTGACGCGCGGAGACCAGTTCCTCGGTCAGCTTGCCGTCGGCATCGGTTTCGGCGTTGGCCTGCGCGATCGTGTGCTTGGCCTCTTCCATCGCCGACAGATAGACGACGTCGGTCGTCACCTTATTGTCGATGACCTTGCGGTACGGCGTCTCGATGAAGCCGTACTTATTGACGCGGCTGAACGACGCCAGGCTGTTGATCAGACCGATGTTCGGGCCTTCCGGCGTTTCGATCGGGCAGATGCGGCCATAATGGGTCGGATGGACGTCGCGGACCTCGAAGCCCGCGCGCTCGCGAGTGAGGCCGCCCGGCCCGAGCGCCGAAACGCGACGCTTGTGCGTCACTTCGGACAGCGGGTTGGTCTGGTCCATGAACTGCGACAGCTGCGACGAGCCGAAGAACTCGCGCACCGCGGCGACCGCGGGCTTGGCGTTGATCAGGTCGTTGGGCATGACGGTCGACACGTCGACCGAGCTCATCCGCTCCTTGACCGCACGCTCCATGCGCAACAGGCCGACGCGATACTGGTTTTCGAGCAGCTCGCCGACCGACCGCACGCGGCGGTTGCCGAGATTGTCGATATCGTCGATCTCGCCCTTGCCGTCCTTCAGGTCGACCAAGGTCTTGACCACCGCGAGGATGTCCTCGGTGCGCAGCGTCGTGACCGTGTCCTCGGCATCCAAGTCGAGGCGCATGTTGAGCTTGACGCGACCGACGGCCGACAGGTCATAGCGCTCCGGATCGAAGAACAGGCCAGCGAATAGCGACTCCGCGGTCTCGAGCGTCGGCGGTTCGCCGGGGCGCATCACGCGATAGATGTCCGACAGCGCCTGCTCGCGTTCTTCGGCCTTGTCGGCCTTGAGCGTGTTGCGGATCCACGGCCCGGTCGAGACATGGTCGATGTCGAGCAGTTCGACGCGGTCGATCCCGGCGGCGTCGAGCTTTTCGAGATTCTCGGGGGCGAATTCGTCACCCGCCTCGATATAGATCTCGCCGGTCGCTTCGTTGATCAGATCGTAAGCCGAATAGCGGCCGAAGATTTCCTCGGTCGGGATCAGCAGCGTCTCGAGGCCGTCCTTCTGCGCCTTGTTGGCGGCGCGCGGGCTGACTTTCTGGCCGGCCGGGAAGATCACTTCACCCGACTTGGCGTCGACGATGTCGAACATCGGCTTCGCGCCGCGCCAATTTTCCGGCTGGAACGGAATCTGCCAGCCGTTCGGGCCGCGGACGAAGGTCACGCGGTTGTAGAAATAGTTGAGGATGTCCTCGGACGTCAGGCCCAGCGCATAAAGCAGCGCCGTGACCGGCAGCTTGCGCTTGCGGTCGATACGGACGTTGACGATGTCCTTGGCGTCGAACTCGAAATCGAGCCACGAGCCGCGATACGGGATTACGCGCGCCGCGAACAGATACTTGCCCGAGGCATGGGTCTTGCCGCGGTCATGGTCGAACAGCACGCCCGGCGACCGGTGCATCTGGCTGACGATGACGCGCTCGGTACCATTGACGATGAAGGTGCCGTTCTCGGTCATGAGCGGCATGTCGCCCATGTAGACGTCCTGCTCCTTGATATCGAGCACCGAGCGGGCTTCCGTATCCGGATCCACCTCGAACACGATCAGGCGCAACGTAACGCGCATCGGCGCCGCATAGGTGATGCCGCGCTGGCGGCATTCGTCGGTGTCGAACTTGGGCGGCTCGAGTTCGTAATTGACGAAGTCGAGCTCGGCGGTGCCGGCGAAATCGCGGATCGGGAAGACCGAGCGCAGGGTCTTTTCCAGGCCCGACACGTAGCCGATCGACGGATCGCTGCGCAGGAACTGTTCGTAGGATTCGCGCTGAACCTCGATCAGGTTCGGCATCTGCACCACTTCGTGGATGTTGCCGAAAACCTTGCGGATGCGCCGCTTTGCGGTGCCTTCGATCGCTTTGGTCGCCATGTGGGTGTTTGCCTCGTCAGCTTAAAATTCGTGCCCCGGATCCCCGAGGCGGGCACGCATCGCGACGCAAAAAAGCCGCTCATCCGACTTCCGTTTCCGGCCGTGGACGGGCAGCTTCCAGCGTCGTGTGAACCGACAGCTTCCAATTCGATCGACCCGGTGCGCGACTCCGTGTCATTTCCCGAAAGCTGTGGTGAGGAGCGCGATATAGGTAGCGTGTTGGAGAGTGTCAAACCGCCGCGCGGATTTTTTCGGAGTCGATGTTCAGGCGTTGTCGACGGTCAAGGTCTCGACGTCATGCCAGCCGATGGCCATTGCCGGCGCCACGGGCTTGAAAAAGTAAGTACAACATTGTCCTTATTTTATGTCAGCGATTCAGCGGGTTGCTCGGCTCGTCGCGAAAAATCGCTCGGTCGGACGGCGACGAAATGAGGAACCGGGGGCGGGTTCCATTCATTTTGGCAGCGTCATGAAACAGCAATTTGCCCCCCGCAAAGCCCGCGCACTGGCGCCCCTGCTGGTCGCCACAGCGCTCGTCTCAACCCCCGTATTCGCGCAGGATACGACGCCACAGACCACGCCCGCGCAACCGGCCATCGTCACGCCGCCGGCAACCGCGACGGTGCCGATCCCGCCGGTCGTGCGGACCGTGCCCGACGGCACGCCGCCGGCCGCGTCGACCGCCGACGAACCCGCAGCGACGCCCGCGCCGCGTGCCACCACGACCCGCACCGCGACGCGGACCAGCCGGACGGTGACGCACACGCGGACGGCCTCGGCGGCGCGATCGGCTCCAGCCCCGGCTCCCGAGGCGGCGCCGGCCCCGGCGCCGCAAGCCGCCGCCCCCGCGCCGGCACTGGTGACGCCGCCCGCGGACACTACCGCCTCGGCCCCGACTCCGGCACCCGCCGCTGCGCCGGTCGCGGAACCGGCGGCACCTGCCGCCGACACGACGTCGACCCAGTCCGACACGACCACGACCGAGGTGCCGATCTGGGCATGGGTCGCCGGCGGCATCGCGTTGCTCGCGGTCATTCTCGGCGCGGCGCTGGCGATGCGCGGCCGTCGTCGCGAATATGAATATGAGCCGGCCTATGTCGAGGACACGTATGTCGAGCCGCAGCCCGAGCCGGTCGCCGTCGCGCCGGTGATCGAGCCGGTACCCGTCGCCAAGGCCCCGCCGCGCAAGGAACCCGAATATCTGCGTCGTGCGGCGCCGGTGTCGGCGGAAGCGGCTGAGCCGATCGTCGCTGCCCCGGATGCGGTCGAGATGTCGACGCCGCGGGCCGACGAAGTGGCGCAACTCACCGCCGGCACCGCGCCGGTCGCCGAACGCCCCTGGCTCGAATTTTCCATGCGCCCGGTACGCGCCGGCACTAATGTCGACGAAGCCCTGGTCGAAATCGAACTGACCGTGGGGAATTCGGGAACCGTTCCCGCCCGCGACGTCCGTATCTCGACCTTCCTGTTGTCGAGCGATCCCAACGGGTCGGAAATGGAGCGCCTGCTGATCGATCCGCCGGCCGACGCGACCACCGATCCGGTCACCATCAAGCCCGGCGAAGGCAAGCGCATCGATGCCACGCTCGCGCTGCTCAAGTCGGACATGGGAGAGAATTTGCCCGACACGATCCGGCCGATCATCGTCGCCGACGCGCGCTACACGCTCGAAGACGGCAGCGAAGGCCGCACCTCCGCCTCGTTCGTCGTCGGGGTGACGCCCGAAGAAGGCGGGCCGGGCCTCGAGCCGCTCGAACTCAGCCGCGCGTCGATGCACGACAATGTCGGCGCCGAACTGCGCGGCGAACCGCAACACGCCTGACGCTCCCTCAGGCACGAAGGCGCCCGTCCCGGACCATCCGGGGCGGGCGTTTTTCGTTGGGGCGACGGAGATGGATCCACGATGGATTCGATTTGCTTCCCGGTGCCGCAGCGTCCTAGGACGCTGCAACCCTCCCAAGGAGACTCGGTCGCATGATGAAGAAGCTGGCGTTGTTGCCTCTGGTCGCTCTCGCATTCACTCCGGCGCTTGCGCAAAAGGCGCCGATGTGGCCGCCCAACGGCACCGACATTCCGGAAAAGTTCAAGCCGCCGGTCGACGCCAATGCCGATTACATCAAGCGCGAAGTCATGATCCCGATGCGCGACGGGACCAAGCTCTACACCGTCATCGTCATTCCCAAAGGGGCGACCAACGCGCCGATCGTGCTGACCCGCACACCATATGATGCCGCCAGCCGTGCCAAGCGCGCCGACAGCGCGTCGATGCTCAACACCTTGCCGCTCGCCGACGAGATCTTCGTCAAGAACGGCTATATCCGCGTCTATCAGGACATTCGCGGCAAATACGGATCGGAAGGCGGCTATGTCACGACGCGCCCGCCGGTCGGCCCGCTCAACGATACCAAGGTCGACCACACGACCGATGCCTATGACACGATCGACTGGCTGGTGAACAAGGCGAACCTGCCGCAATCGAGCGGCAAGGTCGGCATGATCGGATCGTCCTACGAAGGCTTGACCGTCGTCATGGCGCTGCTCCATCCGCACCCCGCGCTCAAGGTCGCCGCGCCGCAAAGCCCGATGGTCGACGGCTGGATGGGTGACGACTGGTTCCATTACGGCGCGTTCCGCCTCGCCAACATCGCCTGGCTGGGCTCGCAGACCGGCTATAAGGGCGCCGGCAAGGCGCCGCCGACCGGCGGTTACGACGATTACGACAATTTCCGCGAGGTCGGCTCGGCCGGCGAATGGGCGAAGAAATCGGGTTACGATCAGCTGCCCTATTGGAACCGCATGTCGATGCACCCGGCCTATGACGAATTCTGGTCGGACCAGGCGCTCGACAAATTGCTCGCCAAGAATCCGTCCGACGTGCCGACGATCTGGGAACAGGGTCTGTGGGACCAGGAAGATATGTGGGGCGCGATCCACAGCTACGAAGCGCTGGTGAAGGCGGGCAAGGCCGGCAACAACTTCATCGTGATGGGGCCGTGGCGCCACAGCCAGATCAACCGCGTCGGTTACGAGCTCGGCCCGTTCAAGTGGAATGGCGACACCGCCGCGCAATATCGCGAGGACATGATCCTGCCGTTCTTCAATCACTATCTGAAGGACGGCCCGGCGGTCAGCGTACCGGCGGCGACGATCTACAATACCGGCGAGAACCATTGGGACCGCTTCAATGCCTGGCCGGTCGCGTGCGAGACCGGCTGCCCGTCGCCGCTCAAGCCGATCTACATGCAGGATGACGACGGCCTGGGCTTCGACAAAGGCGGGGAGGGTGGCGACAGCTATGTCTCCGATCCCGCCAAGCCGGTCCCGCACCTGCCGCGCCCGGTCAATTTCAACGACGGCCGCTGGGGCGACTGGCTGGTCCAGGACCAGCGCTCTTATGACGGCCGCCCCGACGTGCTGAGCTATGAGAGTCCCGTGCTCGACCAGCCGGTCCGCGTGTCGGGCGTGCCGATGGCCGACCTGTTCGCCAAGACCACCGGCACCGATGGCGATTTCGTCGTCAAGGTGATCGACGTCTTCCCGGCGGAGAATGCCACCGATCCCAAGATGGGCGGCTATCAACTGGCGATCAGCCTGGACATTTTCCGCGGCCGCTATCGCGACAGCTTCGCCAATCCGTCGCCGATCCCGGCGGACAAGGTGCAGGAATACAAGTTCCGCCTGCCCGCGGTGAACCACGTCTTCCAGCCCGGCCACCGCATCATGATCCAGGTACAATCGACCTTGTTCCCGCTCTACGACCGCAACCCGCAGAAATATGTCCCCAACATCTTCTACGCGAAGAAGTCGGACTATCAGAAGGCGACGGTGACGATCATGCGTGGCGGAAAGACGCCGAGCGCGGTGTGGCTGCCGGTCGTGCCGCTCGCGCCGCCGCAATTGATGCGCTAGGGGGACTTTTTCGCCGCTTGGTCGGCGGAGGTTCAGCTAGATCGTGCAATTGATGGGGTCGATGAGGGGTTTTGGACTTGAGCGTCACGGCGGGGCAAACCCACGTCGTCACGCTCTAATGAAGCGCGCGGGCATGTTGCTCGCGGGGGCGGCGATGCTGCCGGGGATGGCGGCCGCGCAATCGACGGATAGCACGCCCCCGCAATCGATCCCCGATCTCGGCGGCTTCAGCCTCCCGCCCAAGCCAAAGCCGACGCCCACGCCGCCGCCCTCGGGACCGATCGTCGCGCCGTTCAGCCGGCCGACGCCGATCCCGACCGTCGCGCCGACGCCAACGCCGGCGCCGACACCCAGCGCGACGGTGACGCCGCCGCCGGTCACGACGACGCGGCCCGGTACCGCTACGCCGACGGCCAGCCCGACCCCTCGCGCGACGCCGCGGACGGGCACGCCCGCACCGCAAGCGACGCCGACGCCCGTTACCCCACCCGCCGTCACCGGCGCGCCGGCCCCGGCGGCCACCGCGACGCCTGAGCCGGCGCCGAGCCCCCTACCGACCGCGACCGCTTCGGCGCCCGCCGAGCAGCCATCGAGCGGCTGGTCGTCCGGCACATTGGTCGCGATCGGCGTGGCGGTCCTGGCCTTGCTCGCCGCGGGCTGGTTCCTGTTCGGCCGGCGCCGTCGCGAGGAGGAATATTACGAGGAGGAGGTCGCCGCCCCGGTCGCGCCGCCCGTCGCGGCCCCGCGCCCGGCTCCTCGCGCTGCGGTTCCCGCGCCCGCACCGGCGCCGATCCCCGAGCCTACACCGGCACCGGCGGCGCCCTCCGGCCTGCTCACCGTCCCGCTGCGGCGCATCGCCGAAGGGCTGCAGCCCGCACCGCAGCCACCAGCGCCGTCGCTTCCCGCCGGCCTGGTCACCGTCCGCGCGCCGCAAGCCCCGGTCCGCTCGCTCGAGGAATTGAAGCCCGAGCTCGAAATCGTCCTGATCCCCAAGCGCGCCGGCACCGATCCGTCGATGAGCGCGGCGATCGAATATCGTATCGTCATCCGCAATACCGGCGGCGGCAATGCCCGCGACGTCCGCTTCGGCATCTATATGACCAGCGCCAGCGCGCGCCAGGCCGCCGATCTGCAGACGATCTTCACCAACCCGGTCGAACAGCCGGTGGTCGCGCCGTTCGAGATCCACGCGGGCGGTCAGGTCGAGCTGTCGGGCACCGCGATGCTGCCGCGCGCCAACCTCAACGTCATGACGATCGACGGCAAGCCGTGGTTCGTGCCGGTGTTGGCGATGAAGGCCGAATATCGCTGGGGCGAGAATGTCGGCGCGCCGGGTGTGGCGACCGCCGCGCACATGATCGGCATCAACCGCGGGGAAGGGGCCAAGCTCGCCCCGTTCCGCCTCGACGGCGAACCGCGCATGCACCCGAAGGTCGCGGAGCGCCGCGTGGCGTAACCCAGGGGGCAACCCAAAGAATATACGTCTCCCCGGCGAAGGCCGGGGCCTAGTTTCGATAAACTCGCGATGGCATCCGCGCGCTTGCGGGGCGGTTTCCGGTGGCGCAATCATGCGAACCGATGACGGAAGAGCTGGACATCGCTGGTACCCCGAAAACCGGCATCGCGTTGCGCCTGCTGATGGTTGCAATCGCGCTCGTCTCGCTGGTCCCCGCCGGCGTTGCGATGGTGATGCTCATTCTCGGCGTCACCCTGTCGGCGCTAGGGGCCGGGCGAGACCTTCCAGGTTCGGGATCCTGGTTCGGTGTCGTCGCCGCATTCCTATTTGCCCTCAGTACCTGCGTGACCGCTGCGGTGGCGGCCATGAGCGGCGACCGACGATCGACCTGGGTCGGAATTTCTCTCTTCGCCGTGATGATCGTGGCCGTGACGGCCATCCGCTTCTCGGTAGTCCCTGACCCGTGGAAGAGAGGGCCGCCGCCTTCAACGGCACACAGCGAATAAAAAGAAAAAGGGCGGCCCCATCGCTGGGACCGCCCTTTCTTTCTGCTGGCCGTCATGGGAGTAAATCCCATGACGTCGGACGTGGCCTTCAGCCACGCCGGCCGGCCTTGTTGGGGTGCGGGCCGGAACGGCCCGTCTCCCCAACTGCGGCTTACTTCAGCTCGACGGTCGCGCCGGCTTCTTCAAGCTGCTTCTTGACCTTCTCGGCCTCGTCCTTGCTCACGCCTTCCTTGACGGCCTTCGGAGCCGACTCGACCAGCGTCTTCGCCTCGGTCAGGCCGAGACCGGTGATCGCGCGGACCTCCTTGATGACGTTGATCTTCTTGCCGCCGTCGCCGGTCAGGATGACGTCGAATTCGGTCTTGGCCTCTTCGGCCGGAGCGCCGCCACCGGCGCCGCCGGCGGCCGGGCCCGCAACCGCAACCGCGGCGGCGGCGGAAACGCCCCACTTCTCTTCGAGCAGCTTCGAGAGCTCAGCGGCCTCGAGGACGGTCAGTTCGCTCAGCTGGTCAACCAGCGCGTTCAGGTCTGCCATGTATATTCTCCAAAATTTACGTCGCCCCGGCGGAGGCCGGGGCCGTTATCAACAAGTGTACGTTTGCGGCCGGCGACCCCGGCCTGCGCCGGGGTGACGACCAAAGTCGTCAAGCGGCTTCCTTGGCCCCATAGGCGCCAAACACGCGAGCCAGTTGGCCGGCCGGCGCCTGGGTGATGCTGGCGAGCTTTTGCGCCGGAGCCTGGACCAGGCCGACGATCTTCGCACGCAGTTCATCCAGCGACGGCAGTGTGGCCAGAGCCTTCACGCCTTCGACGTTGAGAGCCGTCGCACCCATCGCGCCACCAACGATCTCGATCTTGTCGGTCGTCTTGGCGAAGTCGACCACCACCTTGGCGGCGGCGACCGGGTCGATGGAACTGGCGAGACCGACCGGACCCGTGAGCATATCGCCCAGCGAGAGATAGTCGGTGCCATCCAGCGCGATCTTGGCAAGCTTGTTCTTCGAGACCTTATAGCTGGCACCGGCCTCACGCATCTTCGTCCTGAGCTGCGTCGACTGGGCGACGGTCAGGCCGAGGTTGCGGGTGACGACCACCACGCCGACCTCGGAGAAGGTCTGCTTGAGCTCGGCGACGGCTGCGGCCTTTTGACCACGATCCATGCCATTCTCCACGTTATGGACCGCACGCCTGATGGCGAACGGCCCGGTTCAAAGCGACCCTACGGGCGGACCCGCATGGCCAATTCTCCGTCGATGGGGCATGGCGCCGGCCGCTGTCTTCATGGAGAGCGGCAGTCCCAACGCGCGGCAAACCGCACGGCGGGCAAAATTCCATTCCCCGTCTAGGCAGGACATTAAGCGGGAAACCCGCACCTGCTGTCTCGGACGGTAACGCAGGGGAGGGCCAAAGCCCGCCTGCGAGGGCGCGCCTATACGGGGATTTTGGGGGAAGTCAATGTTTGGAGGCGCTCCACGGGCGCTACTCAACGGACTGGCCGTTTTGGACCAAATCGAATGCAAAATTGCTGGCGATAAGTGAGCAATGTTGCGAATATCACAGGGGGGGATCAGATGGCTTGGTATACTGACGCAGTAAATGTTGTGAAGGCTGCCGGAACAGAGTCGCTTTGGACAACTGACTTCGATCCAGGGCAAAAGGTGCAGCAATCCGGCATTTACAAATGCCAATCATGTAAGCGGGAGGTTACCTGTAATCAGGGCGACCCGCTACCCCCGCCCAGTCACCATTCACATGCGCCCAAAGCGGTGAAATGGCGGATTTTGGTGTGGACCAATACCGCAGGCACGTAAGTTGCGAGCAGGCCGGGTCGATCCGGCATCCACGACAGCTGGATATTGAGCCGGAACGTGTCTCCAGAGTCGTCAATCTGCACTAACAGCGACCGTGAGGTAGATAGGAAAAGCAGCATGAGCCAGAAATCGCGCCCTTTCTCTATCTATCTACTCAAGCCGGGCTTTGACGCCACGAATGCGCTGGCCGATGATCATGATCTTCTGCAGGCGCAAGGAGCAACCAGCGCTCCAGAGGGCTCCACTCTATACATCCTAGATGCCGAGGGTAAGCGCCCGTGGTGGCGGGAGTATTTCGGTGTACAGGAGGATCTCTGGCAACAGTTCAAGGGCGCCTTGCTGTTTCTCCCTGTCTTAGACCGGTGCTTTGCTCTTTCGTTTGGGAACGTCATTCATCACATCAAAGACGAAGCCTACGAATATGACTTCGGATTGCTAGTGACGCTAAATAGTCTCGATCCCCGTGAATTGAAGAGCGCGGACATGATTGAGCCGGGTCCGGCTCGGCGCAAGCGTACTCAGGTACCGATTTCAACGGAACTCACCTATCTGGACTTTGATGGAAACAGTGAGATCATCAAGAGCCTGACCGGAAAAGTGAAGGAGGAGTATAGGGAACTGTTTACCACCGCCACCGGATCGGCAAGTTTAAAAATTAGTATGAAAATCGCACCGGAGGTTTTGGCCGCTCGATGCGAGGCATTGCTAACGCTATATGAGAGCGAAGACTACAAGGCTTCGTTTCCAAACATCCAGAACATTGTACCGGTCAAAGACCCGATCGTTGTGCAAAGGCTCGATGCGCTGTTGCTGGAATCCATAAAAACGCGAGATGGCTGCACGACTCTGACCATCCCCGACATAGTCGATTATAAAGACAATACCTGCTGCATGTTCACAGGCCCCAGTGGCGCGAGCGAGGTCTATCCGGACATATCAATCGAGGCGTTCTACGACTATCTTGGTGACGCGTTCGATCTCAACGCTCTTACGCTTAAGCAAATCAAGTCCTTCCGAATGATACTGACCGATGTGGAAGGAGTTCCGGGGGGATCATATGGTCTCTACCGCAGCTTAATTTTCGATACAGAACAACCGGCCGAAGAGAATGTCATCTACCACCTTAACGAAGGCGATTGGTATAGGGCGGAGCAGAGTTTCGTTGCACGCCTAGCGACTTATCTTAATGAGAAATGCGAAGCGACGGATCTCTGTCCCTATAATCATGACGGCGTTAAGGACGGCAAGGCTGTCTATAGTGAAGGAAATTACAACGCGGCAGTCCCTGTTTGGCAGGGTAGCTTTATTTGCCTTGATCAGACGGACATCAGCCCTGCCGGTAGCACGGCCATCGAGCCTTGCGATTTATATAAGGTAGGAGCCGACGCGAGTACGAGTTGTGGTCAAAGGGCGACACTTTATCACTTAAAGATTTCCTCAAGGTCATCAAATTTGAGTCACTTATTTAATCAAGGGGTAAATTCTATTGAGCTGATCGAACTGGAAGAGGCGTCGCGAGATAAATTAAAACAGCTTATTATCGATAGACTAGGCGCTAATGATCAGGAAACCTATCTCGCTCCATTCGATCAATTCGAATTCAAGGTCGTATTCGGAATCATCACCCATAAAGATCCGGAGCATAAATCCGGTAACCTGCCGCTGTTTTCTAAAATCAGCCTAATGCGGAACATGCAACGTCTCGATCTCATGAGAGTGCGCAACGCTCTTACCTTTATCACGGACGCGAGCCCGGCGAAGGGCGGCCATGCCAAACATCCGAAATTTCTCGTGGAAGTTTATCAAGGCGCAAAGGGCCATGAGGTTCGAGCGGTGGCTGGCCAGGGGTTGGATGCCATCACGCCGATTAAAAGATGCCCGAAGGCTGTCAAGGATAGCGCGCCGGGCACGCGCTATCTTTTAGCGCTTCATGTCGCCGAAGATGGCGGTCTTTCTTCCCATCATAGCTGGGCCTTCTACCTTGCTGCTTAGTCGGGCGGAATACCGACGCGCGCTGTGCGCCCGTCCACAAGTGTGACTTCGTACCCATAGAGCGCTCCGTCATCGTTACCGATTTCATCAAGTACGTGGCCGTCCAGATCATCGGCACTGAACCCAGTTTCCGACACAAGCCAGGCGGTGAAATTACGTTCCTGCATCTCTTCCAATTGTCTGCTGCTCATTCCATTTTCTCCACGAACTACGCGGTCAGAGCCGCCTGTGGCGGGGCGGGAGGCAAATGCTTCCCGGATTTAACGGCTTCAAGGAACCGCTTATATTCGCGCTCCGCGTGATCCATCGCGCGATCTTTGAGGAAGTCGCGATACCCTGAGAAAACGGGATAGTCGTTTGTCGCCAATAGCTTGTCCAGTTTCGTCGATAATTCGTCCATTGTCATCGATTGGCCGCGAATTGCCTTGCTTTCAGCATAGAGAAGGAACTGCTCGCACAGGATGTGAAGCACATAAAGCTCGTCTGATAGCAGGTAGTTCTTGCCGACCTTGGTTTCTTGTTTTGTCGGTAGCGCGCCCTTCGCGGCGGTCACACCCATATTGTGCTTCTCGCTGTCCGCGCGATCTAGGATGAGCTCGGATGCGGTTTTTCCGGTGATGGCGAACAGGAATTTATCCTGAAGCCGGGCGTAGAACGATCGAACCTTATCCGAACTGGATTCATAGTCAGATGACGCAATTTTGAAGCAGTCACGCACGGCTTCGTAGATCGTCTTTTCTTCGCTGCGCAACGCGCGAACCTGTGCCGCGAGATCGCGAAGTGCATTCGGATCCGTACGTAGGCGGGCCTCGTTAAGGGCGAAGCCATCCGTGATGTAGCGTCGCAGCGTCTGCGTTGCCCAGCGACGAAACTCCGTCGCCTTTACCGAGCTAACTCGATAGCCAACCGAAAGGATTACATCGAGGTTGAAGTGGTCGACCTCGCGTTGGATCTTCCGACCGCCCTCAATTCGATCTAATGCATATTTTGCGCACGTTGCATCGCGATCCAACTCACCGCTGTCGTAAATGTTCGCGATGAGCTTTGTTACGACAGAGCGATCAATGGCAAATGCATCGGCGATTTGCTGCTGGGTTCCCCAGACAGTTTCATGTGACCAATCGACATTAAAATCGATAGCCGCATTCTCACCATTAAAGCGCACCAGATCGAAATTAAGCTGCTCAGTGAAGGCATTAGTCGCCTCGCGCTGCTTCTTCACTTTCTTGAGGAATTTTTCAATGTCCACCGCATTGTCGGTCATCGCCTGAATATCCCGCTGCTGTCAGGATCGTTACTAGCAGCTTCAGACTATAGGGGCGAATCCGTTCCATTTTCGTTCTGTGGATATCGCAGCCATTTTGGGCCTTATTCGCCGTGGCCGCCCGGCGGTTGCAGGTTCGTCGCGTCCGATCCGGATTTTCGATCGGTGGACCGCAAGGTCTTTCGCCTCGCTCGCTCGCAGATGAGCCGCGTCGCCGAGCTTGCCCGCGCGGCGGGCCCAGAGGTGCTTCCGCTAGATCTCGGCCGGCGCCGGGGCGCCTTGGTACCGGGACCTCCTGTATCAACCGCCAATCAGAGCGTCGGCCACATCATCACCTAACGCCCCGCGTCGACTTGAGCGGCGATGGCGGGTCGCGTACCTCACAGTAGTCTTGAGGCTGCGCGGGCGTGCGCCAGCATTGGTAGCGGATGGGGATCGACATGTCGGAATCGCCTGAACTTGAAATCCTCCATGCCACGATCGAACGCGTCTGGAGCGAACATGACGAGGCGAAGCGGCTCGCGGCGATCGATGATCTGTATCATCGCGACGCGCAGATCTTCGAGCCGGCGCGTGCGGTGACAGGCCATCAGGCAATCTCAGACGTGGTGAAGGGCGTCCTTGCCGACATGCCTCCGGGCTTCAGCTTCAAGGTGCTGCCGGGGGGCCATGGCCATCATGGCATCGCCACTGCCCAGTGGACGGGCGGTCCCGGCGATCAGGTCATCGTCAGCGGCGCCGACGTTGCGCGGATTGCGGACGGGAAAGTCATCGAACACTATTTCTTCTTCGACGCGGCGGACTGAGCCTCCTCGGCCGGCACGCCCGGTCCGCCATTCAGGAGTCGTGGCCACCCGATAGCTGCCGGTCGGTGAAGCCGAGCAACAAGGCGCTCGCGACCTGTCGCGCTTCCGAGGCGAGCGCTTCGTCGGCAAGTTCGCCGGACGTCCAGAAGGACAGCACCCCGCGAAAGGCGAATGCGAGTTGCCGCGGCAAACAGCTTAGCGCCTCTTCCTGTCGGCTGGCGATCAAGCCCTCGCCGTCGCCCAGCGCCAGCCGCCACAAGGCCGTGGAATGGGCCAGGGCCTTTCCGGGGACAGGGCCGGCCGTACCGATCCACCCCATCACTGCCCGATTGATCCTCGGCTCCTCCAGCATGCCCGCTGCCGCGATGCCGATGGCGAGCAGCACGCGGTCGGCTGCGTAGGGGAGCGGTGGCTGTTCGGCGAAGCGCTTCGCCATCGTGTCGATGCGCCGTTCGGCAAGGGCGTGCATGATCGCCGCCTTGCTCCCGAACTGGTTGAACGGCGTCGCGAAGCTGACTCCGGCCTCGGCCGCCAGGTCGCGCATCGAGAACTCGGCCTTGCCCTCGCGGAGCAGGCGCTCCGCCGCGTCGATCACGCGCTGACGCAGCGGCTCCCCCCTGGTGGCGGTCGAAGAAGGTTGGGGCTTGTCGCTTGCCATCTCACTATCTATATCATGATATAGTTATCAACTCAGCCTGGAGTTAGACCATGGCGGCTGCCTTGCCCAAGACTTTCCTCATCACCGGCGTCAGTTCGGGCCTCGGACGTGCCTTCGCCGTGGGCGCGCTCGACGCGGGGCATCGCGTGATCGGCACCGTGCGGCGGGACAGCGACGCCGAAGCCTTTGCCGCGCTGGCGCCCGGTCGCGCCCATCCGCTCGTGCTCGACGTGACCAGCTTCGACGCGATCCCGGCGGCGGTGACCGATGCCGAACGGACGGTCGGTGCGATCGACGTGTTGGTGAACAATGCCGGTTATGGTCACGAAGGAGTATTGGAGGAATCCTCCATGGACGACCTCCAGCGCCAGTTCGCGGCCAATGTGTTCGGTCCGGTCGCGATGATGAAGGCGGTGCTGCCGGGCATGCGCGCGCGGCGTCGCGGCCATATCGTCAACGTCACGTCGATGGGCGGCTTCATCACTATGCCGGGCATCAGTTTCTATTGCGGCAGCAAGTTCGCGCTCGAAGGCATTTCCGAAGCGCTGGGCAAGGAAGTGGCGGAATTCGGGATCCGGGTGACGGCGCTCGCTCCCGGTCAATTCCGCACCGACTGGGCCGGCCGGTCGATGGATCGCACCCCGCGCAGCATCGCGGAGTATGACGCCGTCATGGATCCGATCCGCGCCGCACGACACGCCAAGAGCGGCAATCAGCCGGGCGATCCGGCCAGGGCGGCGCAAGCGCTGCTGGCCTTGACCGAAGCGCCGAACCCGCCGGTGCGGCTGTTCCTGGGTGAAGATGCGCTGGGGCTGGTCGACCGGAAGCTCGACCAGATGAAGGCCGAAATTGCGGCCTGGGATGCACTCTCGCGCTCGACCAGCTTCTCGTCCGCCTCGAGCCCTTCAACTCCCTAAGCGACCCTCCTCGCGAGGGCGCCGAGCACAACGCAGCCGGAGCTCTGAGGCTTCGGAGTCGGCCGCGTGCCCATTCGCCATCATCATCTGCATGGAAAGAAACCTGTCATGACCACGACTGCCGATATCTCGACTTCGAACCGCAACGGGCTCGCGGGCTATTATGCCCTCCGGGCGCTCGTATCGACCTTATGGGTCGTGCTGGCGTTTACCATCGGCAAGGCGCATCCGCCGCTCGGCATCGCGCTGATCATCGCCTATCCGGCATGGGACAGCCTCGCCAATTATATCGATGCGAAGGGCAATGGCGGCCTGCGCGCCAACCCTACCCAGATGCTGAATGTCATCGTGAGCGCGATCGTCACGCTCGCGGTCGCGGTTGCGGCCACGCGCGATTTCCACGCCGTGATCGCCATCATCGGCATTTGGGCCGGGCTTGCCGGCATTCTGCAATTGACCACTGCCGTTCGTCGCTGGCGCAGCTCGGGCGCGCAATGGCCGATGATCCTGAGCGGCGGGCAATCCGCCTTGGCTGGGGCAATCTTCGTGAAGAAAGCGACCGATGCGACCGCGAGCCTGAGCGTCGCCGACGTCGCGCCTTACGCGGCTTTCGGCGCCTTCTACTTCGCCATCTCCGCGGCGATCCTGTTCTTGAAGCGCAGCGATCACGCGGCGTTTCGGTCGCGGTAGAACTGGACGCCCAATTGCAGGCTTTCGGCGATGCGGTCCGCCTTTTCCTGAAAAATGGCGGCCGCCTCGGGCGCGAGTACCTCGGCGCTGGTCTGACGCCACAAGGCTAGCCAGCGCGCGAAATTGTCGGGCGTCATATGCGGCTCGTGCCGGACATGCGCGACCATCGGCTGGCCCTTGTAGCGGCCGCTGGTCAGCAGCACCGACGACCAGAATGCCTGGAGCTTGGCGAGGTGACGCGGCCAATCCTCGATCGCGCCGTTGAAGATCGGGCCGAGCACCGCATCCTCCCGGACGCGCGCATAGAAAGCGGGGACGAGCTTCGCGATATCGTCTTCGGTGATCTGCATGGCCTGGAGATAGTTGGGCCGGGCCGAATTGCGATCCGTGTCAGTACGTACGGCCGCGGAAGACGCTGGAATGGGAAAGGGCTCTGGCAGAGGGGCTGCCAGAGCAAAGAGCCGCCCGGTCCCCCGGACGGCTCTTCATCACGTCAGAACTTGATCGTTACCCGGCTGTAATAATAGCCGCCGTTGATCCCATAGGGCGAGAAGGTCAGCGGTGAATCCCAGACATTGGTGCCGGTCGATGGCACCAGGCTGCTCGCAAGGCCAGCCGAAGCCCCTCGCGCTGCAAGTTGCCGCACCGAGAGAGGGGGCTTTTTGTCGAACAAATTGTTCGCGCCGATCGAAATCTTGATCCCGCTGCCAACATCATAACCAGCCTCGATGTCGGTGATTGCCGCGGTTCCCACCTTGTTGCGGACGAAATCGTAATTGCCTGAATAGCGGTAGAGGGCCGAACTGGAGCCATAGACGGTCTCCCTCAGCGTGAGGTCGAACGGGCCGGTCGTCAGCGTCGCGCCGACGATCGCCTTGGCCTTGGGCGATCCGGTCTCCAGCGTGCTGATCGCGGTCGGGTCGATCAGCGCGGTCGATACCTTGGTGACCTTGGTCTCGTTGTAATTGCCGCTGATCGTCCAGGTGATACGGCCAAAGCTGACCTCCATCGGATAGGACAAAGTCACGTCGACGCCGCGCGTGCGCGTATCGACGCCGTTGGTGAAGGCGGCGACCGAGACGTTGCCGACGGTCGGATCGAGGATGTTGCCTTGCGCGGCGATCGCGGCGAGCACCTGGGCACCGGTCACCGGATCGATCACACCGCCGCTCTTGCCGACGATCGATCCCGAACCGATGATACGGTCGCGGATCGTGATCTGGTACGCGTCGATCGTAATCGCCAGCTTGTCGATCGGCCGCAATACCAGGCCGGCGCTGAACGTGGTCGACGTTTCGGGTTTGAGCCGCTTGAACCCGACGATCTGCGCGGCGGCCGAATTGGGCGGAAGCTGGACCGTGGCTGAGGTTGGCGACACGTTTGTCGCCGAGTAGAATTCCTCGGGCAGTGTCGGTGCGCGAAAGCCGGTGCTGAACGTACCGCGGATCGCCACCGCCGGGCTGAAGTCATAGCGCGCGGTCGCCTTGCCGATCACCTTGTCGCCGAAGTCGCTATAGCTTTCATAGCGGACCGCGCCGTCGAGCTTCAGCCCTGTCACCGGCGTCGCGGCGATATCGAGATAGAGCGACCAATTGTGGCGTCGGTTGGTCCCCGCATCGGTCGGCCGGAAGCCCGGATAGGACTGACCGCCTTCCTTGTAGATCGAGCCCGGATCGCCTGCTCCGATCGTGTATAATTGCTTGCGATATTCGACACCCCCGGCAACGTTCAACGACCGGCCGTCGCCGAGATCGAACTCGCGGCTGAGATCGAGGTTGCCGGTCAGTTCCTGATTGCGGAAATAGCCGTCGTAGAACGATGTCGGCGTAAAGTGCGTATCGACGAAGAGCGACGCATTGGCGGAATCGAGCGTCGAAATCGCGGTGCGATCCTCGCCATACGTGGCGCTGAGGTCCCAGTTCCAGCCGGAAACATCGCCCTTGACGCCGCCGGTCAAGGCATAGTCCTGCTCATCAAGCGCTTCGCGTGGGTTGAAGCCCTGCGGCGCGAAGATCAGTTCGCCGGGGGTCGTGATCGAGCCCGCCACGCCCAGCACGGGGGAGGCGATGACGCGGTCGGGCAGGCGGACATTCTCATAGGCGCTTGCGGTTCGGCGGCTGAACGTGCCGAACGAATAGGCCTGGATCGGGCCGAAGTCATAACCGGAATTGTAGCTCACGCTGAACAGGCGCGAGCGCGCGTCGCCGACGATCTTGTTGATATAGGGATAGCCATAGGTCTGCTTGCGGATCGCCTGAAGCGCCGGCGATAGCGAGGTTAGAATATTGCCGTTCGGATCGGTGACGCGCAGGTCGAGCCCGCCTTGCTGGCTGAAATTGTGGTAGCGATAAAAGCCGGTCACGTTGACAAAGCCGTCATCGCCGATCTTGGTGGCGATATGACCCTGGACGCCGAGCGTCTCGCCATCACCACGGTAATATTGCCCGCCGGTAAGCTGTATATCGCCGCCCTCGCTATCATCCTTGAGGATGATGTTGATGACACCGGCGATCGCGTCCGACCCGTATTGCGCGGCCGCACCTTGCTCCAGGACTTCGATCCGCGCGATCGAATCGGGGATGATCAGGTCGAGGTCGGGTGCCGCGCCCCCCTGGTTGGTGCCGCTCAGCACTTGCAAATTGGCGGTGCCGTGGCGGCGCTTGCCGTTGATCAGGACCAGCGTGTGATTGGGGCTGACGCCGCGCAGGCGAGCCGACAGTGTGAGGTTGCCGGTATCGCCGCCAAATGCTTGCGCATTGAATGACGGGACCAGCTGGGTGAGCGCCTGGTTGAGATTGGGCTGGCCCACGCGGCTGAGCGTCGCACTATCGATGAGCTTGATCGGCGTGGCGCTTTCCGCCGCCGTGGTGCCGACGACGCGGGTGCCGGTGACGATGATCTCGTCGCTGGCTTGGCCACTCGCGACCGTCGCTGCGGGCAGCGTGGCTGCCTGGGGATCGCCGGGTGCGTCCACGGGCGGCGCGGTTGCCGCCTTGTCCGCCGTCACATCCGCCGTCTTGTCGGCGGTGGCGTCAGCCGTCCTGGCCTGTGCCGCGGCCGCCCACAAAGTGCCGAGTGCAAGTGCCGCAATAGATACCGATCTTTTCATTGAAGGCCCCTTTCAACAGAAAGCCTTCAGACCCCCCTCCCATTCAGTGACGTTCGGGAGGCGCCGGCGGACGTTCTCTGTCCTGGCTCGCCGCGACGCGAACGGATTGGCTGCCTTGCCCTCAAAGGCGCGGCAGCGAGTGACGTGGAAAATGCGACAGGGCGCGCGGCCGCGTTGGACGCGGGGGAGCCGCCGCCCTGTCGTTTCAACAAAGTCGGAAACGGCGTTGGCCGCATCGTCAGGCGGTCCAGACCTTGTCCAGCGCGGTGCAGAAAGCGGCCATCTCGGCCATCGACCCGACCGTGATGCGCGACACGCTGGGCCAGATCGGCCAGGATCGGCCGATCTCCACGCTCTGGGTGCGGAACGCGGCCTGCATGTCCTTGGCCGGCTTGGTCTTCCAGTCGATCATGAACATGTTGGCCTCGGTCGGGATGACCTTCAGCCCGCGTTTCTTGACATGATCGACCGCGAAGGCGCGCGCCGCCTGCATCTGGGCGCGGCGTTGCGCGATCAGCGGCGCGGCGGTGAGGCTGGCGGTGGCGCAGGCCAAGGAGGGCATCGGCAGAGCGCCGGACTGCATGCCGCCGTCATAGCGCATCATCTTGGCGATATTGGCCGGCTGGGTCATGATATAGCCCATCCGCATCCCCGCCATGCCGAAGATCTTCGAGAAGGTCCGCATGACGATGACGTCGGGATATTTGACCGCGAAGGACGACGCCACCGGCACGCCCGCGAAATGCGTATAGGCCTCGTCGATCAGCACCATCGACCCGGCCGGCTTGTTCTGGATCAGCCATTCGATATCGGCCAGCGGCGTGATCGTCCCGGTCGGGTTGTTGGGCGTGCAGATATAATAGAGGCCGGCATTGGGGTCGGCCGCCAGCATCGCCTTCACGTCATGGCGGAAATCGGGCGTGAGCGGCACCGCCTTGACCGGCGCGCCGAGCCACGTCGCGGTGCGCCCGGCGAGCTCGAAGGTCGGATCGGCGGTGACCAGGCCCTTGGTCGGCGAACAATAGGTCACCACCGATCGCGACAGCGGATCGCTCGATCCGGGCCAGGGGGCGACATGGTCGAACGGCACGCCCTCGACCGACATCACTGCCTTGATGAAGTCGCCGCGCTCATCGTGCGGGGAATACCGATTGCTCTGCGCGATCATCTTCGCCGCCGCCGCCTGGCCAGGCGCGAGCGGCCCGGTCCAGCATTCGTTGGCGCCGATCCGCGTCTTGGCGGCGGGGGCGGGATCGGGCACGCCGGCCGATGCCCAGGCGGGCCGGCCGCTCGCCGCCGCCATCGCGCCGACGCCGAAGATCGCGGCGATACGGGCAAGGTCGCGGCGGGCATAGCCGCGGCTGAGCAGGTCATCGGCCGCTTCTTCGTTCAGAACGGTGTCGGCGATGCTTTCACTGTCGATCATCTTCCTGTCTCCCTGTTTGCTTTGGTCGGTCCCATCGACCAGTCGCTGTTGTCAGAATTTCATCGCGTTCCTCAGCATCACGAACGAAATGAAGATGAGGTAGAGGCCGAATACGCGCTTGAGCGGTCCGGCCGGCAGGCTGTGCGCGGCGGCCACGCCGAGCGGCGCCGTCAGCACCGACATCGAGGCGATGACCACCGTCGCCGGCAAGTTGACATAGCCGAGCGAGCCCCAGGGCAGGCCATGCTCGCGAAAGCCGATGATGGCGAAGCCGATCGCGCTGGGGATCGCGATCAGCGCGCCGATGCCCGACGCGGTCGCGATCGCGCGATGGATCGAGCGGCCATGCAGCGTCATCACCATGATCGCGATCGTGCCGCCGCCAATTCCCAACAGCGAGGAAAAGGTGCCGAGCCCGCCGGCGATCGCGACGCGCGGCGCCAGGCCGGGCATCGAATCCGAGATGACGTGATCGCTGAAGCGCGGCACCAGAAAGTTGAGCGACATCAGCAGCACGCCGATGGCGAAAATCATCAGCAGGACATGCCCATCGACATGGCTGGCAAGGACGACGCCGACGGCATCGCCGAAGATCAGCCACGGCGCCCAGGCGCGCAGAATCTCGAATTCGACTGCGCCGCGCTTGGCATGCGATCGCAAGGATCGCAGCGAGGTCAGGATGATCGTCGCGGCCGATGTACCGATCGCGACATGCGCATATTGATGCTTGTCGCCGCCCAATAACGGCAGGACCAGCATCAGCGCCGGAACGACGATGAACCCCCCACCAATACCAAAAATGCCGGCGGCAAAACCCGCGATCAGTCCGGCGCATAACAGCGCGAGCAACGGAATCAGCCAAACGCCTTGTGAAGCAGTCAAGAGCGACCCTCCCTTTTAGGTGAGGCCTCTCCTGCGAGACGGGGCTTGTCGCCGCCCTGTCGATTCGCAAGCTGCGCAACCGATCGCACATTTGCAACAAGAAAATACGACGCCGCCGTTTTTCGTAACTAATTTACTTAATGAAGGGACTTTGGTCGCCAATCACCGTTCGTGCAGTCGGGCAAGCGCGACGCCGGCCAGGTTCTGCGATCGCTTGACATGATGGATGCGCAGCCTGCCCGACCGCGGTTGCAGCGCGGCCAGGGCCTGGGAGTGATGGAGGTGATCGCTCGGGCATCTGACGGTGCCATTGGCCTGACCGACGACCGCGAGCGAATCTCCCAGCAATATCGCCTCGTGCAACCCGAGTTCGCCGGCCAGCTCCACCGCGTGCAATAACGCCAGCCATTCCGCGTCCATCGCCGAGCCGGGCCCCAATCCCTGCCGCACATAGTCCTGCCCGCGCACGACGACCGCGGTTTCCATTCCCGTCGCGGGGCGCCAGCCGCCGTCGAAGAATATCTTCACACGTCCAGCGATCGCCATTCCCCCGGCGCGATGCCGTCGAGCGACCAGTCGCCGATGCTCCACCGCACCAGCCGAAGCGTTGGGTGGCCGACCGCCGCGGTCATGCGGCGGACCTGGCGGTTGCGGCCTTCGCGGATCGTCAGCCGGATCCAGCCATCGGGGATGTTCTTGCGGAAGCGGATCGGCGGGTTGCGCGACCATAGATCGGGCGCTGGGATGCGCTCGGCCTCGGCCGGGCGCGTGGTGCCGTCCTTCAGTCGCACGCCGCTGCGCAAGGCCTCCAGCGCATCGTCGGTCACGTCGCCCTCGAGCTGGGCGAGATAGGTCTTGGCGGTCTTGAACTTGGGATCGGCGATGCGCGATTGCAGCCGGCCGTCATCAGTCAGCAGCAACAGCCCTTCGCTGTCGAGGTCGAGCCGCCCGGCGGGATAGACGTCCGGCGTGTCGATAAACGCCGACAGAGTAGGGCGCGTCGACCCCTCGGTGCCGCGATCGGTGAACTGGCACAGCACGCCATAGGGTTTGTTGAACAGGATCAGCTGCGGCATGCGGCGCCTTTGATCCAGGTTAGGCCAATATTCAATATTCGGAATTGGCGAGTTGATCGCGCTCTGTTCCCGAGGAGGCGGGAACCCAGTGAAATCAGGTACTTCGTGGCCCTGTTTCGGTTAATGCCTAAACCGTCACCCCGGCCTTGTGCCGGGGTCTAACGTGCCCCCGGCCCAGGCCCATGAACCTCTTGGCACTACGCCTGCCTCTCGTTGGACCCCGGGACAAGCCTGGGGTGACGATCTGGAGATGGCGAAGGTCGATCGAACTAGGCTGCGACCACTTCCACGACTTCAGCCCGCTCGCCACCCAGACTCAGCGCCACCGCCTCGGCGACCTTGATGCCGTCGACCGCCGCCGACAGGATGCCGCCGGCATAGCCCGCGCCTTCGCCCGCCGGGAACAGGCCGGCGGTGTTGAGGCTCTGAAAGTCCTTGCCGCGAGTGAAGCGCACCGGCGACGAGGTCCGCGTTTCCACGCCCGTCATCAGCACGTCGGGATGGTCGTATCCCGGAATCTGGCGGCCGAACACCGGCAGCGCCTCGCGCATCGCGGCCACCGCGAAATCGGGCAGGCATTGGCTGAGATCGGTCAGCTGCACGCCGGGGCGATAGGAGGGGACGACCTCGCCCAGTTCCTGCGACGGCTGCCCGGCCAGGAAGTCGCCGAGCTTCTGCGCCGGCGCCTTGTAATTGGAGCCGCCCGCGACGAACGCGCGCTCTTCCCAATGGCGTTGCAGCGCGATTCCCGCGAGCGGATCGCCGGGATAATCGCGTTCCGGATCGATCGCGACGACCAGCCCCGAATTGGCGTTGCGCTCGTTGCGCGAATATTGGCTCATGCCGTTGGTCGCGACGCGGCCTTCTTCGGATGTCGCCGCCACTACGGTCCCGCCCGGACACATGCAGAAGCTGTAGACCGCACGCCCGTTCGAGGCATGGTGGGAGATATGATATTCGGCCGCGCCCAGAATGGGGTTGCCCGCGCTGGGGCCGAACCGCGCTTTGTCGATCCAGGATTGCGGATGCTCGATGCGGACGCCGAGTGAGAAGGGCTTGGCCTCGACATGCACGCCCGCCGCCTGGAGCATGGCGAACGTGTCGCGCGCGCTATGGCCGATCGCCAGCACGACGCGGTCGGCCTCGAGATACTCGCCATTGTGGAGATGGAGGCCGCGGATGTGGCGCTGGCCCGCGGCGTCGGTCGCGATATCGACGCCGTCGACGCGCGTGCCGAACCGATATTCGCCGCCCAGCTGCTCGATCGTCGCGCGGATGCTCTCGACCATCGTCACCAGGCGGAAGGTGCCGATATGCGGATGCGCCTCGGTCAGGACCTCCTCCGGCGCGCCGGCCTTGACGAATTCGGTCAGCACTTTGCGGTCGAGGTGGCGGCGGTCCTTGATCCGGCTGTAGAGCTTGCCGTCGGAAAAGGTGCCCGCGCCGCCTTCGCCGAACTGCACGTTGCTCTCGGGGTTGAGTACGGACCGGCGCCACAGGCCCCAGGTGTCCTTGGTCCGCTCGCGCACAACCTTGCCGCGTTCGAGGATGATCGGGCGGAACCCCATCTGCGCCAGGATCAGCGCGGCGAACAGGCCACACGGACCGGTGCCGATGACGACGGGGCGCAAGCCGCTGCCGGTGGCGCGGGCGATCGGGCGATAGGCGGTGTCGGGGCTGGGCCGGACATTGCGATCGTCGGCGAAGCGCGCGAGCAATGCCGCCTCATCGGTGACGGTCAGGTCGATCGCGTAGATCAGCATGATCGCATTCTTGCGCCGTGCATCGTTGCCGCGCCGGGCGATCTCGAAGCTCAGCAATTCGTCCGCGGCGATCCCCAGCCGAGCGCAGATCGCGGCGGGGAGGGTTTCGTCAGGATGGTCGAGCGGCAGGGCGAGGTCAGTCAGGCGGATCATCGGGCGTGCTGTAGCGGGTGAGGGCGCGGGGTGCCAGATTCCCCTCCCGTTTACGGGAGGGATTAGGGGAGGGCGTGTTTCTTGTGCCGAGATCCGCGACATTCCCTCCCCCCAGCCCCTCCCGCAAGCGGGAGGGGAGAAGAGCGTTCAGCCCTCCGCCTTGTCCGCCATGTCCATGAAGGTGCGCGCGGCGTCGCGATCGGCCTCGTCCTTGAACGCGACATCGAGGTCAGGCGCGACGCCGAGCATGTACATCAAGGTCCACAAGGCGAAGCGGCGGTGGCGGTCCTTTTCCAGGCCCAGCTCGACCCGCATCCGCTCGGTTCCCGCCTCGAACGCCGTGGGGGTCAGCGTGGCCATATCGGCGGTGCCGAAATAGTGGCGCAGGCGGTCGTCGAGATCCATGTCCACTTCCATAGTTCGGTTCAGCTGAATTCACATATACCTCCCCGGCGAAGGCCGGGGCCTAGCCGCAATGAACTCAAGACGGCGGGATGCCATCTCCACGTCATCGACACTGGGCCCCGGCCTTCGCCGGGGAGGCGGGTGGATCGGAAGGCGGGGCTAACGCGCCCTCACCAACGCCGTATCCAGCGCCTGCAGGAAGCGCGAGCGGTCGGCCTTGGTGAAGGCGGCCGGGCCGCCGATCTGATCGCCGCCCGCGCGCAGATCGGCCATGATCGCGCGTGTCGCGATCGCCGCGCCGATCGAGCTCGTCGTGAACGGCTTGCCATTGGGCGCTAGCACTTGCGCGCCTGCCTTGAGCGCGCGGTCGGCGAGCAGGATGTCGGCGGTGATCACCACGGCGCCCGGACCGGATGCCTCGGCGATCCAGTCGTCGGCGGCGTCGAACCCGTCGCTGACAACGATGCGCGTGATCAGCGGATGCGCGGGCACGCGGAGATGGCTGTTGCTGACGACCCAGACCGGCACGTCCAGCCGCCAGGCGACCTTGTAGATCTCATCCTTGACCGGGCAGGCATCGGCGTCGACCAGGATGCGGCGGAGGGGTGGGGCGGTCATGCGATCCTTCTAGCCCGTCAGTATCGAGATCGCCGAAGCGCGTCCGAGGAGCTTTTTACACGCTTCCCCGGCGAAGGCCGGGGCCTAGTTTCGTGACGAAGCGATGGCGCCCCGCCGTCGAGAATTCGCAGCGGCTGGGCCCCGGCCTTCGCCGGGGAAGCGTGAAGAGAGGGAAAAGTCGGACGCAAACTACGACTGCGGCCGCGGCCCCTTGTTCGGGCGCGGGCCCTTGCGATGCGCATGCGGCGGACGGCCGCGACCCTGCGGCGGGCCTTGACGGCGCGGGGCACCGCCCTGGCTATCGCCGGTCGGCGCCGCGCGATGCAGCGTCGCGCGGGCCGGTGCGGGCGCGGGAGCGAGGCCCGAGCCCTCGACCGGTTCGATCCGCACGCCGCTATCGTCCTCGCCATCGGCGCCCGCGCTCTTGAGTACGGCGGCGGCGAACCGCGCCGCGATCCCGCGCGGGATCTGGAAGCCGGTTTCGTTGGCCTGAATGCGGATCGCACCGACCTCGTTCTTGGTGATCCCGCCGCGGCGGCAGATCAGCGGCAGGATCCAGCGCGGGTCGGCATTCTGGCGGCGGCCGATATTCATGCGGAACCACACGGTATCGTCGAAGCCCTGGCGGTGATGCGCCTTGGGACCCTCGGGCACGCGGTCGATCATTTCCTCGGGCGCGGGCATCGCGGCGCGATGGGCATGGACCAGCGCCGCGGCGATTTCCTGCGGCGACTTGTTCTTCAGCAGCTCCTCGCCGATCACCCAATCGTCGGGATCGGGCTCGACCGGCGCGCTCAACGCCTCGATCAGGCGGTCACGATCCTTGAGGCGGATGTCGTCGGCGGTCGGCACCGGCACCCATTCGGCGGCGATGCGCGCCGAACGCAGCATCATCTCGACCCGCCGGCGGCGGGGATAGGGCACGATCAGCACCGCTGTGCCCTTCTTGCCCGCGCGCCCGGTGCGGCCCGAGCGATGCTGGAGCACTTCGGCGTCGCGCGGCATCTCGACATGGACGACCAGGCTGAGCGTGGGCAGGTCGATGCCGCGCGCGGCGACGTCGGTCGCGACGCAGACGCGTGCGCGGCGATCGCGCAGCGCTTGGAGCGCATGGTTGCGCTCGTTCTGCGAATGCTCGCCCGACAAGGCCACCGCCGCGAAGCCGCGCTCGACCAGGCTGGCGTGTAAATGCCGGACATTGTCGCGTGTCGCGCAGAACAGCATCGCGGTCTCCGCCTCGTGGAAACGGAGCAGGTTGATCACCGCATGCTCGATATCCGCCGGGGCGACCGCGACGGCTTGATAGGAGATATCGCCATGCCCGCGATCCTCACCGACGGTAGAGATGCGCAGCGCGTCGCGCTGATACTTCTTGGCGAGCGCGACGATCTGGCGCGGCAGGGTCGCGGAGAACAGCAAGGTGCGCCGTTCGGCGGGGGGGGCGTCGAGCAAGGTCTCGAGGTCCTCGCGGAAGCCCATGTCGAGCATCTCGTCGGCCTCGTCGAGCACCGCCACGCGCAGGCTCGACAGGTCGAGCGCGCCACGCTCGCCATGATCGCGCAGCCGGCCCGGCGTGCCGACGACGACATGCACGCCCTGCGCCAGCACGCGACGCTCGCGCGAGGGATCCATGCCGCCGACACAGGTGGCGATGCGCGCGCCGGTCTTGGCGTAGAGCCACGACAATTCCTTGGCGACCTGGAGCGCGAGCTCGCGGGTCGGCGCGATCACCAGCGCCAGCGGCGCGCCGGCGGGCGGGGTCTGGCCCTTGTGGAGCAGCTCCTCGGCCATGGCGAGGCCGAAGGCGACGGTCTTGCCCGATCCGGTCTGGGCGGAAACGAGCAGGTCGCGGCCCGAGGAGTCGGGCTTGCTGACTTCGGCCTGGACGGGAGTAAGCGCTTCGTAACCGCGCGCGGTCAGCGCCTCGGCGAGCAGGGGAGGAAGGTGGGAAAAGGGCATTCTGTCTCGATGGCAAGAACGGCGTCGGCCCGGAGCGACTGGCGCCGGGCAGGTAACGCGGTACGGATGTGGATTGGTCCGCGCCTCTACGCGCTTTTTGGCGATTTGGCAAAAGCGCTGGTGAAGGCATAGACTCGAGTTATGGGCGGACGCACAAAAGAGCGCGCGCACCCTCTTTGCCATCGAACTGACCCGGTGACGTCATCGCGCTGACACCGGCGCGTCACCGGTCTGCAAAAACCCATCCCTAGGCGCGGCGCGACAGCAGAATCGCTGCACCAGCAAAAGGGATAAAAGGGTGGCCAACCGAGCACTTACCGTGCGCTGCGGAATCGTAGCGTTTCTCTTGACTGCGAGCCCCGCGGCACTTGCCCAGAGCGCACCGGTAGCTGTCGACAGCGATGCGGCGCCCGACGCGCAGACCGACCAGGACATTGTCGTCACCGGCCGCGCCGGCGCAGGCGAGCGCACCAAGCTCGATACCAGCTATGCGATCACCACGCTCAACAATGATGCGCTGCGCTCGCGCGCGGCGTCGAGCGTCACCGAGACGCTGAAGTCGGTCCCCGGCTTCTGGGTCGAGGCGTCGGGCGGCGAAGGATCGGGCAACGTGCGCGCGCGCGGCATTCCGGTCGACGGGTTCGGATCGATCAACCTGCTCGAGGACGGCTTGCCGGTGCAGCACGATCCCGCGCTGGGCTATCTCAACGCCGACCAGGCGTTCCGCATGGATGAGTCGATCGACCGCGTCGAAGTAGTGCGCGGCGGTCCGTCCTCGGTCTTCTATTCCAACGCGCCGGGTGGCGTGGTCAATTTCATCACTCGCAAGCCGGGCGACGAACTGTCGGGCCGCGCGCGCGTGCTTTATGGCCCGACCGCAGACCTGTTCCGCTTCGACGGCTGGGTCGGGACGCCATTGGTCGACGGCTGGAAGTTCGACGTCGGCGGTTTCTACCGCAACGAGCGCGGGGTTCGCGATCCAGGCTATACCGGCAACAAGGGCGGCCAGATCCGCGCCGATCTGTCGAAGGATTTCGGCAACGCCCAAATCGCGCTCAGCTACAAACATCTGGCCGACGATGCGATCTTCTACACCGGCATCCCGCTGACCAAGGATTCCGACGGCAATATCGTCAGCCTGCCGGGGTTCAACGCCAATTACGACACCACCGCCAGCCGCGAGACGGCGTTCCTGACCTTGAAGAGCGCCAACGGCCCGGTGTTCTTCGACAATACCCAGGGCACGCGCATCCGCCTCAATCAATATTCGGCGATGGCGGATTGGGAGTTCGCGCCCGGCTGGAAATTGTCGAACAAGGCGCGCTATCGCGACAGCAACACGGTGCGCAACGGCGTCTATCCCGCCTCGATCAGCACCGCGGCGGCGCTACTTACGCAATCTAGCGTCGCGCTGTTCAAGGCCTATCCGAACGCGACCAACCTCCAACTCCGATATGTCGATACCGGCCAGGCGTTCGACGTGGCCAACCAGAACGGCAATGGCGACGTGTTCATCAACGCGGCCCGACCGGTGACGGTCGACGAGAGCGAGTTCGTCGACGACCTCCATCTCGCGCATCGTTTCCAGATGGGCAGCATGACGCACGATTTCGCGCTGGGTTTCTACTATGCGCACATCCGCGAGACGTTCAAACGCTACTCGGCGTCGACGCTGCAGGACGTATCGGGCAATTCGCGGCTGCTCGACCTTGTCGCGCTCAACGCATCTGGTCAGGTGGTCGGCGCGCTGACCCAGAACGGCGTCAGCCGCTATGGCTCCGAATTCGCCAATGGCCGCGGCTCTTCAAACGTTTTCGCCGTGTACGGGTCGGACGAGTGGCAGATCACGCCGCAATTGCGCCTCGACGGCGGCATCCGCTGGGAAAAGGTCACGGCCAAGGGCGCTCAGGAAAACCCGAAAACGGTTAATCTCGGCGACCCCACCACGCTTGCCGACGATAACGTGCTGACCGGCAACGGCGTCTTCACCCCTTATGATCGCAAGTTCGACCATGTCGGCTACACGATCGGCGCCGATTGGCAGTTCAGCCGCTCGGCGGGGATATTCGCGCGCTATACCTCGGCATTCCGCATGCCGAGCGTGGGCAGCTTCATCACCTCGGCCAACGCCCAGCCGGTGACGCAGGGGATCAAGATGTGGGAAGCGGGGTTCAAGCTCTCGACCCCGTTGGTCAACTTCTATGCGACGGGGTTCCTGACCGATTTCGATTCCTTTTCGATCGGTAACACGCAGTTCGATCCGGTCAGCCTAGGTTACACTACCCAGACGATCTATACCGATACCCGCGACTATGGTGTCGAACTCGAAGGGACGATCCGGCCGGTCAGCTGGTTCGACTTTACGATCAATGCGACTATCCAGGATCCGACTTTCCGCAACCTCAGATTCAACGAACTGTCGGGCGCAACGCTGACGCCGCGCGACTATACGGGCCACCAGCTGCTTCGTGTCCCGAAGCTCGGGTTGCGCGCCACCCCGGCGGTGACCCTGCTTGACGGTCGTTTCCGCGCGCAAATGGACGTGGAGCATTATTCGAAGCGCTATGCCGACGCCGCCAACATTTCGAAGTTGCCCGCCTATACCGTGCTTAACGCCAGCGTGCGATTCAAGCTGACCGACCGCATCTCGTTCTGGGCCTATGGCGACAATCTGACCAACGCGATCGGACTGACCGAAGGCAATCCGCGCGCGGGTGAGCTGACCAGCGGCCAGGCCAACGACCAATTGTTCATCGGCCGGCCGATCTTCGGGCGCAATTTCCGCTTCGCGGTCGACTTCGCGTTCTGATGCGCGGATTTCGTCTTTTCGTCGCGCTGATCCTGGCCGCCTTTGCCGCTCCGGCAGCAATGGCCGGCCAGGATCAGGCGCAGCCCGACGTGACCGTCGCCGGCGTCATCGCCGGCAAGGATGCGATGACCTATCGCGAGATTCCGTTCGACGTCCCCGCCGGCGTCGAACGGATCACCGTCGCCTTGTCCTATGACAAGGCCAACAAGACTGTGATCGACCTGGGTGTCTGGGATTCGAAGCAGTTTCGCGGCTGGAGCGGCGGCAGCTACGACAAAGTGACGATCGCGCCGAGCGACGCGACGCCGGGCTATCTGCCGGGGCCAATCCCGGCCGGCCGCTGGCACGTCCAGTTCGGGGTGCCCAATGCGCGCCCGAACAGCAGCGCCGCTTATACGGTGAAGGTCTATTTCGACCGCGGCAGCTCGGCGCGCGCCAGCGCCGCGATCGCCAACCCGCCGCTCGTCGACAGGCCCGGCTGGTATCGCGGCGATCTCCACATGCACGACGCCAACAGCGACGGCAGTTGCAAGAGCCAGCTCGGACGCAAGGTGCCGTGTCCGCTGTTCCGCACGGTCGAGGCGGCGAGCGCGTCGGGGCTCGATTTCATCGCGGTGACCGACCACAATACCGTCGCGCATTTCGATGATCTGCGCGAATTGCAGCCCTGGTTCGACAAGATGCTGCTGATCCCGGGCGTCGAGGTCACTACCTTCCGCGGCCATACCAACATCTTCGGGCCATCGCGCTTCGTCGATTTCCGCGTCGGCACGCCCGGCGTGCCCAACTTCCCCGCGCTTCAGAAGAGCATCACCGCTGCCGGCGCGATCATGTCGATCAACCATCCGGCCTCGCCGAGCGGGGAAATCTGCATGGGCTGCGGTTGGCTGTGGACCGACACCGATTGGAGCCAAGTGACCGCGGTCGAGGCGGTCAACGGCGTTAATATCGAGGGCCCCTATGTTGGGCTCGGTTTCTGGTACGCCCGGCTCAACGAAGGCAAGCGCCTGACCGGGATTGGCGGTAGCGATACGCACGACCCCGACGGCCCGTCGCGGATCGGGCGACCGACCACCGTGGTCTATGCCGACAGCCTGTCGGTTCCCGGCATCACTGCCGGGATCAAGCGCGGCAACGTGTTCATCGACACCGAGGGAACGCGCGACCGTTTGCTCGAAATGGCGGTCGTATCCGGCGGGCGCCGGGCGGTGATGGGCGAACGGCTGCGCCCTGATGAGACGCTGTCGATGCAGCTGCATCTGGTCGCTGTGCGCGGCGCGGCGGTCGAGATCATCGCCAACGGTAAGGCTCTCGCCGGTCTGGAATCGACGATCGACAGCGACGATGCGCGCGTGAAAGTGTCGCTCGATCGCGCGCAAGCCTGTGGCTGGATCAGCGCCAATGTGCGCGGCAAGACCGGGCTGCTGCTGATCGGCAATCCCGTCTATATCGAGTGCCGCTGAACCGTTGGTTCTTATAGTCCGGCGCGGGCGTCCGGCGGTTGTCGCCGGGCGCCCGCGATCCCATCTCTCTCGGTGCGATCTTCCCCAATAAGAGGTGCTCCGATGACGCTCCCTTCCGATCCCGTCTGGTTCATCACTGGCTGCTCGACCGGCTTCGGCCGCGAGCTCGCCAAGCTTGTGCTCGATCGCGGCTGGCGCGTGGTTGCGACCGCGCGCGGCAAGGATCGCGTCGCCGATATCGTCGAGATCGCGCCCGATCGCGCGCTGGCGGTGGACCTGGACGTCACCGATAAAGCGCAGATCGATGCGGCGGTGGCAGCGGCGAAGGAGAGGTTCGGCCGGATCGACGTGCTCGTGAACAATGCCGGCTATGGCTATCAGAGCGCGATCGAGGAAGGCGAGGAACAGGAAATCCGCGACCAGTTCGAGGCCAATGTCTTCGGCCTGTTCGCGATGACGCGCGCGGTGTTGCCGGTGATGCGCGAGCAGGGCAGCGGCAATATCGTCAATATCAGTTCGGTGGGCGGCCTGCTCGGGTTCCCGGCCTCGGGCTATTATTCGGCGACCAAGCATGCAGTCGAGGGTTTCACCGATTCGCTACGCGCCGAAGTCGGGCCGCTCGGCATCGCCGCGATGTGCGTCGAGCCGGGGCCGTTCCGCACCGATTGGGCCGGCCGCTCGCTACGCCAGACCAGGAACCGGATAGAGGCTTATGCCGAGACCGCGGGCAAGCGTATGGCGACGACCAGCGGCTATAGCGGCGAGCAGCCTGGCGACCCGGTTCGCGCCAGCGAGGCGATCATCGAAGTGGTGTCGCGTAGCGACGTGCCGCGTCACTTGGTGCTCGGTAGGTTCGGGTACGAGACGGCGGTCGCGAAGCTGAAGGAGCGGCTGGCGATCATTGAGGGTGATCGCGAGCTCAGCTTGGGCGCCGATTATCCGGAGATGGCCGAGGCATAACCCGGCGGGCGGCCAGGAACGCGGTGATCACCAGCCCCGCCGCGATGAGAGTCGCGACGAGCCGGTCGATCAACAGCCCCTGGCCGATCGTCTCGCCGCCGCTGGTCAGCAGCATGATCAGCGGCGTGGTCGCCGCGGTATAAGCGACATAGCTGCGGTTCCTGAGCCAAGGGCTCAGCGCCGCGAGCGTCGCGATGATCGCGACGAGCGCCCAGTCCGGTAACGGATGGATAGCGATCGCTTCGGTCGCCACCACGCCCGCCGCTACGCCAAGCGCGCGCTGCGAAACCTTGGCGACAAGACCGTCGCTTTGCCGTTGCGTGAGCAAGGCGACGGCAACCGCGATCCAGCTGTAGTGATGCTGCGGGAACGCACCTCTAATCGCGGCGGCGCAGGCGAGGCAGGCCATCAACCGGACCGGGTAACTCCATGCCGCCCAGGTCCGGAGCGTCCCGCGCCAGCGGCGGACCTTCTGCTCGAAGCTCGCGGTCGATCCGCGTTCGCTCCCCACGATCGACCCGATGGCGAATCGCCGCGCCACCACACCGATCGCCAACCCGCAGAGCGCCGCCCATAATGCCCCCTCGGCGATGAGAACCACCAGGGCGATCCGGTTGGGCGTGTGCGCCGCGACACCCAGTCCGATCGTTGCAAAGATGATGAAGCGCTGGCTCGCGACCGCCATCGGCCGGCTGAATCCGCCGAGCAGCGCCGCGGCACCGGCGGCAAGCACCAGTCCTGCGTCGCTCCGCGGCCCGTGCTGGGCGATGATCGCGGCCGCCACCGCGGCGGCGATCGCCGCGACGACGATGTCACGGACGATCTGCCAATGCTCTTTCAGACTGGCGCCGCGCGGCGCGGCGCCGACCCACATCGCGCCGAGCGAAGCAGCCAAGCCGATATTGGGCCGCCCGATCAACACGCCGATCAGGATCGGCACGCCCATGCCCAGCGCGGTGACCGCCATCGCCGAGGGATCGAGCGCCTCCGCGCCGTCCCATTCCAATGCTCCGCCGAACACCGCTTGAGTGCCGTGCACGGCTCGGGAAAAAGCAGGGCTCATGCTTGCGCGGCTAGGGCCGGCATCCATGATGAGGCAAGGAGACGATGAGGTCGGCTTAGGAAAGCAACGACCGGATCGCCTCGGCCAACGCGCTAGGGTCGCAGGGTTCGATCAGCGTCAGGCCCGGCTGCGGCGGCAGACCGCATGCTTCGGTCGCGATCACCGGCAAGCCTGCGGCAAGCGCGCGGAGCAAGGTCGCGGGGCGGTGCTCGATAACCGCGGGCAGGATCACGCCGGCGAGTTCGCCCGGCACTCGCTGGGCCAGGCGAACGTCGCGATCGCCCCAGAATCCCGATTGTTCTTCGGCTGGGCGCTCGATCAACAACGCGATGTCGAGTTGCTCCATCGCCTCGCGCATCGCGTGCGCACCTTTGCGTGCGAGGGCTGGGCCCGCGAACAGGAACGTACGGCCGCCGCGCGTAGCGGGAAGGGGCGTCGCTGCCTGCCAGTCGATCAGGTCGACGCGTGCCGGCGGGAAACGGGCGGCAATCGCGCGGTGCGGCGTGATCAGCCGAACCGCTTCACCCAGCGCCTCACGCTCTGCCGCGGCAATCGCTTCCGGCGCGCGGAAATCGCCGAGCGTCGCGCTGTCGGGATAAAGATCGCGGGCGGCGTCGAGCACACGATGCATCGCGTCAATCGGCAGACGGTCGAGCAGGACCTCGAAGCTGCGTCCGCGCAACGCGCCCAGCCGCCAGAGATGCGGCAGCAGCGGCTGCGCGATGACGAGATGCGTGTGCTCCGCGCCGAGTTTGCGCGCATAAGCGGTGGCTAGCCGCGCGTCGGCGTCGAGCAATATGCGCGCCCGTGGCGTGCCAGATCCCGCGCTGCGCAAGGCCAGCGTGCGGCGCAACGCGGCAAGATCGGCGCTATATTCGGCGGCAAGAGCGGGCCAGCCCGACGCGGCTTTGCCGAGCCGCCGGGACGGTAGCATCAGGATATCGTCCGGTCCCGCGCGGTCGCGCAGCAGCGCGACGAATTCGGGGCTCGCGCCGTCGACCAGCCACGCCGTAGGCGCGCCGGTGTCGAGGTCGTCGGGATTGTGGCGGTGACAGGTCGTCTGGCCGCAGGTCAGGCAATCATGTGCGATCGCGCCCGCCGCGAGTTCTGGCACGGGTGCAAAGGCGCCGGCGATACCGCCGCGGATCGTCAATACGAGCTCGTCGGCGGTCAGCCGCGCTTCGACGCGGAACGGCCGCGGCGATCGGATGCGGAAATCGAGATAATTCCAGAACACCGTCGCATCGCGTCCGGCTTCCGCGCGCGATCCCGGCACGATGCGCGTGTGCGCGTGGCGCTCGACCACCTCCAGTCCGGCATCGAGCGCCGCTTCGTGGAGGGCGTTGGACAATTGGCACAATCCGCCGCCGACGGTCGCGATCATGCAACCTTCGCGCAACTCGCGTCCTTCGACGAAGCCGCGCCGGCGCAACGGCTTACCGACCTGGCGCCAGAAACTCAGTACCTCCCCCGCGCCGACCTCGATCCCGTCGAGACCCGAAATCGCCGCGCGCAAATTCTGGATCTTGCCGGCGTTGAGCGCCCGGTCTTTCGTACCACCGCGGGTCGTCCAGAGCGGGGATCTGATCGTCGCGAGGATCGGGGCGGCAACCAGCGCCTCGCTGCGGCGATGGCGCTTGGGAGCGTCGGGAGTGAGATCGGAACCTGCGCGCCGCAGCCGCAGCAAGGCCGCCTTGGTCTCGAACACCAGATTGCCGATCCGCGTCGGCACCGCGCGGTCAGGCAGTACAGTGACGTTCGCCAGCCGGTCGCTCATCCAGGCCTCCTCGCGGGGGCGATTATCGCGCACGAACGGGGGCTGCGCAATTCCGCGGTGATCCTCCGCCGCGGCTCAGCCGAGAAAGTTGCTCAGCACGTCCGGGTGGAAGCCGAATTTGGCGAAGCCGCAAATGCCCATGAAGATCCCGAACGCGCCGAAGAACCACGATCCGAACAGCAGCATCGGGCTCTCCGCGAGCGCCGCGACCGCGGCCATCGCGATCGCGGTCGAGATCGCCGCCTCGCTGGCGTCGAACTGGTCGTCATGGACGTTGAGCGCGTCGTAATTGTCGGCTTGCGCCTGGGCCTGGGCCTTCAGCTTGGGCGTCTCGATGCGATATTTGGCGATGTCCGCGTCGAGCCGGGCGAGCGTCGCTTTCGACGCTTCACTGGCCGCGGGCGTGGTCGCCAGCACGGCGATCTCGCTGCGCGCGGTTTCCGAAATGTGCAGTTTCGTGCGGGTCGCCTGATATTCGTTCCAGCTGTCGACCGAATCCGCCTTGGTCTGCTGCATGGTCTGGACGAGGTTACCGTCCTTGATGTTGCACAGCCCGGTGAAGATCGACAGGATCACGACCGTCAGCGCCACGGCGCGATTGAGCCTCTTGTCCTTCGCTTCCGCGCTGACTTCGACTTCCACTCTTCATCTCCCTCGCGACCGGCGGGCCCTAACCGAGCCGTCTCGCCGATGCTGCTTCGACCGCTTTCGGCAGCTCGTAGATATCGAGGATGACGTAGCCCTGAACGAAGGGGTGCGGGACGGGTGAGCTGACCCTAAACGAAAGGGGCCGGAAGATCGCTCTCCCGGCCCCGTCCTATCATTCGAGCTTCGGTCGGTCGCTTACGCGCCCGCAACCTCGGCGACGTCGATCTTGATGCCCGGGCCCATCGTCGAGCTGACGGCGAGCTTGCGGACATACTTGCCCTTGGCGCCCGACGGCTTAGCCTTGACGATCGCGTCGACCAAAGCGTCGAAGTTGGCGCGCAGATCCGCGGCCGGGAACGACGCCTTGCCGATGCCCGAATGGATGATGCCGGCCTTCTCGACGCGATATTCGACCTGGCCGCCCTTGGCCGCCTTGACCGCCGCGGCGACGTCCATCGTCACGGTGCCCAGCTTCGGGTTCGGCATTAGGCCCTTGGGACCCAGCACCTTACCGAGGCGACCGACGATGCCCATCATGTCCGGGGTCGCGATGCAGCGATCGAAATCGATCGTGCCGCCCTGGACGATTTCCATCAGGTCCTCGGCACCGACCACGTCGGCGCCAGCGGCCCTGGCTTCGTCGGCCTTGGCGCCCTTGGCGAACACGCCGACGCGGACGTCCTTACCGGTGCCCTTGGGCAGGGTGACGACGCCGCGGACCATCTGGTCGGCGTGGCGAGGATCGACGCCCAGGTTGATCGCGACTTCGATCGTCTCGTCGAACTTGCTGGTCGCATTGGCCTTGGCGAGACCGATCGCCTCGTCAACGCCGTGCAGCTTCTCGCGGTCGATCGTGATCGCCTTCTGCTTCTTGCTCACGAAAGTCATCGGTTCAGCCCTCCACCACTTCGAGGCCCATCGCGCGGGCGGAGCCTTCGATGATGCGGGTCGCCGCGTCGATATCGTTGGCGTTCAGGTCCTTCATCTTCACTTCGGCGATCTTCGACAGCTCGGAGCGCTTGATCTTGCCCGCGGAGACCTTGCCCGGCTCCTTCGAGCCCGACTTCAGGTTCGCGGCCTTCTTGATCAGGAAGGTCGCCGGCGGAGTCTTGGTCTCGAACGAGAACGACCGGTCGGCATACACGGTGATGATCGTCGGGATCGGCGTGCTCTTTTCGAGGTCGCCGGTCGCCGCGTTGAACGCCTTGCAGAATTCCATGATGTTGACGCCGCGCTGACCCAAAGCCGGGCCGATCGGCGGCGACGGATTGGCAGCGCCCGCGGGCACCTGCAGCTTGATATAGCCTGTGATTTTCTTAGCCATTGTACTCACTCTGTAGTGGCCGATGGGGCAGGGCCCCGCCGTCCAGGTCAAGTTTAGCGGTTCGACGGGCCCGCGACGCGAACCCTCCCGCAATTCCACAGCTGTAGCTTAGGAAGGGCGGGCCGATAGCGGAAAAGGGGCCGGGAAGCAACAGCGTCGCAGCCGCACAGGATTAGCGTGAGCTAATCCTGAGACGGCGCCCGTCCGGCCGGCCTCGCGAAGCGAGGTCCGACGACGCGGAATTCACTTCCGCGTCGGACGCTGGGGGTGCGGGGAAACCGGGAACCAGACCCACTTCGGGGACCCGACGCGGGAGTAAATCCCGCGTCGTCGGACAGGTCGTGCTACGCGCGCCTGCCGACCGGCGCTCGCCGTCTCGTAAATAGCTGCGCTATTTCCGTGCGGTCGTAAGCCTGCGGCTTACTTCGAGCGCTCGACCTGCTCGAAGTCCAGTTCCACCGGCGTGGCACGCCCGAAGATCGACACCGAGACCTTGACCTTCGACTTGTCGAAATCGAGCTCTTCGACGATGCCGTTGAACGATGCGAACGGGCCGTCGAGGACCTTGACCGAATCGCCGATCTCGTAATCGACCTTGACCTGCTGGCGGGGGGCGGAGGCGGCGGCCTCTTCCTTGCTGTTGAGCATGCGCGCGGCTTCGGCGTCGCTGATCGCCTGGGGCTTGCCGTTCGGGCCGAGGAAGCCGGTCACCTTGGGCGTGTTCTTGACCAGGTGATAGACGTCGTCGTTCATCGCGAGCTTGGCCAGCACATAGCCGGGCATAAATTTGCGCTCGACCTGGATCTTCTTGCCGCGGCGCGCCTCGGTGATCGTCTCGGTCGGGACCTCGATCTGTTCGACCAGTTGCTCGAGACCCATGCGGTTCGCTTCCGACAGGATCGCGTCGCGAACCTTGCCCTCGAAGCCCGAATAAGCGTGGATGATGTACCAGCGTGCCATGGGAAACCTTATTTCGCGAGGCTCAGCAGGTACTCGACGCCCGTGTCGAACACCTTGTCGATGGCGAAGAAGAACACCGCAAGGATGACCGTCATGATCATCACCATCACCCCGGTCATGACCGTCTCGCGACGCGTCGGCCATACGACCTTGCGCGTCTCGGCCTGGACCTGCCGGATGAATTCCATGGGGGACGTTTTCGCCACGTGCCTGAACCTATGTAATCGTTGCCGAGTTTGGGGACATAGGACCGCCGCCCGGTCCCTCAAGGGGCACGGACGACAATCAATCCCGATTTCGGATTGAGGCGGAAATAGCGCCGCACCGATCGGAAGGCAAGCGTTCGCGCTAGACCGGGGATCAGCGCGTCGCCGCGCCCAACGGTTCGTCGCGATTAACCATTTTCCGAGGGATCGTGACCGTTCCCGCCTGCGTTCGCCGCCCGACATACCGATCAGGGAGGCCCCATGGAACTCGACCACGCCACTATCCGGATTCTCGCCGCGATCGAACGCGAGCGGGACTATCCGGCGGAAGAGGAAGAGTGGCAGGGGAGCTCGGATTCGAACCGAGGGCCTTCGGTTTTGGAGACCGACGCTCTAACCAGCTGAGCTACACCCCTGTGCGGCGGATGCCTGTAGCGCCACCGCGCGCGGGCGGCAATAGTTAGACTCGTTTTCAGCTTCGCTGCCGCGAAATGCGCCTGCGGCGCATTTCCAAACCGCGATTTGTCAGGCCGCGGCGGCTTCGCCACCCCAATCGCGCGAAGCCAACGCCCTCGCTTCGCTGACCGGCAGCGGCCGGCCGAAATAATAGCCCTGAACCTTGGTGCAGCCGAGATCCTGGATCAGGCGGTGCTCCTCCTCGGTCTCGACGCCTTCCGCGGTCGTTGCCATGCCCAAAGACTGGGCAAGCGCGACAACGGCGCGGATGATCGCGACCGGCTCCTTCTGACCTTTGGATGCGCCCTGGACGAAGCTGCGATCGATCTTGATCGTCGAAAAGCGGGTGCGCGCGAGATAGCCGAGCGACGAATAGCCGGTACCGAAATCGTCGAGGCTCAGGCGCACGCCGAGATCGAGCACGCGTTCGAGCACCTGCACCGCGACGGTGCCTTCGCGCATGAATACGCCCTCGGTCACTTCGAGCTCGAGCCGCTCCGGCGGCAGGCCGCTATTGGCGAGCGCCGAGGCGACCACCGATACGAAGGCGGGATTATGCAGCTGTTCGGGCGATACGTTGACCGCGACCCGCGTCGGCGACGGCCAGCGCGACGCTTCGTCGCACGC